>ERZ1090878.107-NODE-107-length-44857-cov-5.849203_pt1 | contig 44857 bp, 48 predicted proteins | sample MGYA00478473_ERZ1090878 | MGnify/ENA primary metagenome ERZ1090878 (study PRJEB33644, sample SAMEA5815720) | chicken gut metagenome | biome: Chicken; feature: Gastrointestinal Tract; material: Caecum | place: Ireland | collected 2019-01-01 | study: A study of the... | reverse complement strand
GCTGCTCACAGAATACCCATACGCCGGAAAAATCGGCGAGGTTGGTGTTATTGAATTCAGCCATTATAGTTTCTCCTTTCGATCAGATGATGTGCTTCTTGAGAAGCTCAGCTGCGAGGGTCTCGCAGGTAGCCTTGTCAGCACCTTCGAGCATCTTGCCCTGGCCCTTCTGCGGGGGCGTAAAGGACTTGAAGATATTGGTGGGAGAACCCTTCAGGCCGATGGTGGTGGGATCGATCAGCGGATCGTCCTTGAGGGTATTGTAATCATAAACCGTTACCGGCTTGGAGTAGCAATCCATAATGCCGCCCAGAGACATGTAACGCGGAACGTTCAGTTCCTTGATGCAAGTCAGCAGGCAGGGAGTCTTGCACTGGATGGTCATGTAGCCGTCCTCGAGCATACGCTTAACGGTGACGGTGTTGCCTTCCTTCTTGATGTCGGCAGCGTAGGAGATCTGCGGGATGCCGAGCTTCTCCGCGATCTGGGAGCCTACCTGCGCGGTGTCGCCGTCGATAGCCTGACGGCCGCAGAATACGATATCGTCGTCCTCAAGGCCAACCTTCTTGACGGCAGCCGCGAGGATCTGGGAGGTAGCAAAGGTATCGGAACCGCCGAACTCACGAGCGGAAACCAGAACCGCCTCGTCCGCGCCGCGTGCGAGCAGCTCGCGGAGCATGCCTTCGGCCGGTGCCGGGCCCATGGTGATGACAACGACCTTGCAGCCGGTCTCGTCCTTGAGCTTGAGAGCAGCCTCAACCGCGTTGAGGTCGTCCGGGTTGGTGATGGTTTCCATGGATGCGCGGTTCAGAGTGCCGTCGGGATTGACTGCAACCTTACCGGAGGTATCCGGAACCTGCTTTACACAAACAATAGCCTTCATAGTTCAGTTTTCCTCCTTTACTTAGCGCAGAACCTGACCAGCGATGACCATTCTCTGAACCTGAGAAGTGCCTTCGTAGATCTCGGTGATCTTGGCGTCACGCATCATGCGCTCCATCGGGTACTCACGGATGTAACCGTAGCCGCCGTAGATCTGAACGCACTTGGTGGTAACGTCCATTGCAACCTCAGAAGCGTACAGCTTAGCCATAGCAGCTTCCTTGGTGAACGGCAGACCAACGTCGTGGTTGAACGCAGCGCGGCGAACGAGCAGACGGGCAGCGTCGATCTGGGTGTACATATCGGCTACCATCCACTGCAGGCCCTGGAACTTGTCCAGCGTCTTGCCGAACTGAACGCGCTCCTTCATGTACTGGATCGCCTTGTCCAGAGCGCCCTGCGCGATGCCGAGTGCCTGAGAAGCGATACCGATACGGCCGCCGTCCAGCGTCATCATAGCAATCTTAAAGCCGCCGTTCTCCTTGCCGAGCAGACGGTCAGCCGGCAGATGCACATCTTCAAAGATCAGCTCAGCGGTCTGAGAACCACGGATGCCCATCTTGTGCTCGATCTTGCCGATAGAGAAGCCCGGGTCGTCCTTGTCAACGATGAAGGCAGAAATGCCCTTGTTGCCCTTGGTCTTATCGGTCATAGCAAAAACAACGTAAGTATCCGCGCGGCCGCCGCCGGTGATGAACACCTTGGTGCCGTTGAGGATGTAGGAGCCGTCCGGCTGCTTAACAGCAACGCTCTGCTGTGCAGCGGAGTCGGTGCCCGCGTTCGGCTCGGTCAGGCCGAATGCGCCGATCTTTGCGCCTTCCTTGGGCTCGATCAGCGGGCGGAGCCACTTTTCCTTCTGCTCTTCGGTACCGAATGCGTAGATCGGCCAAGCGCCCAGGGTGCCGTGTGCGGACATGATGCCGCCCGTGGTACCGCAAACGCGGCTCATCTCTTCGATCGCGATCGAGTAGCAGATGTAGTTACCGCCGGAACCGCCGACTTCCTTGGGGAACTGAATGCCCATCAGGCCGTACTTCATCAGCTTCTGGACAGTCTCTTCCGGATAGCGCTCCTGCTCGTCGATCTCGGCTGCGATCGGCTCAACTTCGTTAAGCGCGAACTCACGGCACATCTTCTGGAACAGTGCTTCTTCTTTTGTAAGCCTAAAATCCATGCCATATACCTCCCAAAAAATATTCGCGGGTGTACAGAAAAACACAGCGCTCAATGCCCATGGGCCGCAGCGCTGCGTTGTGAGCCAACACCCTACTTTGGAGCATGTCTATTTATATTATATCGTTTGCCGGGAATATGTCAAGGATTTAACAGACTTTTACCCGAGATTTTCGACCCGTTTTTTTCCATTGCCGCGCCGTGTTTTTACCCTGTGTGGAATCTGCGCTTTTGTCTCCTTTTTGTATAAACACGCGCGATATCCTAAGCGGTATCCCAGTGGTTTTTTCTCATATTCCGCGCCTCTTCCGCATAATAAGCAAGGAAGGCTATCATATAAAGGAGGAGAAGAATATGTGTGGAATCGGCGGCTTTGTCGATTATGAACACGACGCGCGCCGCTATGCCGCAGCGGCAAAGCGCATGCAGCGCAGCCTGACGCCGCGCGGCCCGGATGCAGAGGGCGACTATCAGGATGCGGACGCGGTGCTCGTCCACCGCCGCCTGACCGTCATTGACCCCGACGGCGGCACGCAGCCCATGTACGCGCCGGACGGGAATACCGTGCTGGTATATAACGGAGAGTTATATAATACCGAAGAAATACGAAAAGACCTATTAGCCCGCGGGCATACGTTCCGCGGCCATTCGGACACTGAGGTGTTGCTGCACGCCTTCCTTGAATGGGACACGGATGCGTTCGAGCGTCTCAACGGAATTTTCGCGTTCGCCATCTGGCAAAAGAAGGAGCGGCGGCTCGTGCTGTGCCGCGACCGGCTGGGCGTCAAGCCCCTGTTCGTCGCGCGCTTACAGGACGGCATTGTGTTCGGCTCTACCATCGGCGCGGTGCTGTGTCACCCCGCGGTCGAGCCCGAAGTCGATGAGGACGGTCTGCGGGCTGTGCTGCTGCTCGGCCCCGCGCGCCCGCCCGCGTCCGGCGTGTTCCGGCAGATCGACTCCCTGCTGCCCGGACATTATGCCGAACTCACGCCCGAGGGCTATGCCGACCGCACCTATTGGAAGCTGGAAGCGCACGAGCACCCGGACGATCTGGAAACCACAATCGCACGCACGCACGAGCTGATCTGCGATGCGGCGCAGCGGCAGCTGGTGTCCGATGTCCCGCTCGCCTGCTTTCTTTCCGGCGGGCTGGATTCCTCCATCCTCTCCATGCTGGCCGCCAAGACCTACGCCGCCCGCGGCGAAACGCTGCACACCTGGTCGGTTGACTACCGCGACAACGACAAATATTTCACCAAAAACAGCTTCCAGCCCAACAGCGATAACGAATTCATTCAGATGATGGTCGATGCGCTCGGCACACGGCATCACAACGTCGTCATCGAACCCGATGCCCTGTGCGCCGCGCTGCTGCCTGCCACCGATGCGCGTGACCTGCCCGGCATGGCGGACGTGGACTCCTCGCTGCTGCTGTTCTGCGCGGCAGTCAAACAGGGCGGCACGACCGTGTGCCTGTCCGGCGAGTGCGCCGACGAGCTGTTCGGCGGCTACCCGTGGTACCACCGCGAGGAAATCCTGTTTGAGGACACCTTCCCGTGGTCGCGCTCGGTCGATCTGCGGCTCGGCCTGCTCGCACCCGGCATCGTGCGGGACGGCGCGGAATTTGTCCGCGAGCACTATCTCGCCACCTGCCGCCGCGCCGAAAAGCTGCCGACCGACAGCAAAAAGGACGCGCGCATGCGCGAAATGTTCGTGCTCAATCTGGACTGGTTTATGGCAACCCTGCTCGAAGGAAGCGTTGCACAAGGATACCGCAGCCGATCATCTACTCCTCCAAGGTATAACCGTAGCCGAACAGGAAGTAGTTATAGTCGTCTGTATCCGATGTAAAGGAGAGGGGAACGGTTTCCCCTGCAGCCAGCGGCCCAACATAGGCGTTATGTACCTCCAGCGGCTCGTCCGGAATGGTCGCATCATCCCCATACTGCCGCGGGTTGTCCAGTTTATACAGGGAAATCTCCAGCTGTATCGTGCCGAAATCCACGTCGGTCTGATTGGTGAAGCTGGCGCGGTGTTCACCCGCATATCCTTTGTTCCTGCCCGTATCATTGTGATAGGAAAAGGCGGTTTCGTTCAAAATCCGGTTCAGTTCCTCGCGGATCGCCGCATCAATATCCGGATTGTCCCCCGGCTGGTACAGCTCCTCCTCCGGAGCCGGCACATCGGCGCTGTCTGTCGGCGCGATTGGCTGCGCCTGCATTTCTTCGTCCGGTAATGCCTCTTCCTGCACGTTTTCTGTTTGCACGGTCTCATCTTCTCTGCCGTCGTTCCATTTCGCCCAAAGCTGCGAAAACAACCCATAAAGGGAGAATGCAATCAGCAAAATCCCGATGATTGCCAGCAACAGCAGGCTTCCGCTTTTGACTCGCTCTTTCATAGCGCACCGCTTTCCCAAACCGCACACGGGACATAAGCCCGTTTCCCCACAATCTTTCCTCCTACCAGACCGGTTTCGCATCGGCCTATACTCTGTATTATATCAAACCAGCACAAAAATGCCAGAACAATCGACGGTTTATTTTCCTATTTTCCACAATAAGGGAGGCGTTTTCCGATGACCACCACCGCAACCGTTTCCACCGGCAGCGCGGCACTCACGCCGGGCGCGCTCAAAGCACAGATCGCGCGCATCCGTCAGGGATTTGACCGCCCGCTGCCCAATTCGTAACCACCCGCGCATTCCACAGGAAAGGAGGACGCTGCATGGTCGCCGTGTACACCCGCCAATCGGTCGAACGGGCGGACAGCATTTCGGTCGAGCAACAGGCGCAGCTTTGCCGCGACGCGCTGACCGCGCGCGAGCTGGCAGGCTGCAAGGTCTACACCGATAAGGGCTTTTCGGGCAAAAATATCGACCGTCCGGCCTTACAGCAGCTGCTGGCCGACGCGGAAAACGGATTCATCGACAAAATTCTGGTCTACCGGCTCGACCGTATCAGCCGCTCGGTGCACGACTTTACCGGCCTGTGCAGCCGTCTGTCCGCCAAGGGCGTGCATTTCCAGTCGGTCACCGAGGGCATCACGCTCGACGACAGCCCCTCCGGCACGGTCATGGCGCAGATCATGATGGTGTTTGCGCAGTTTGAGCGCGAAACTATCCAGCGGCGTGTGACCGACAACTATTTTGCCCGCGCGAAAACCGGTATGTATCTGGGCGGCCGCCCGCCGTTCGGCTTTGCCAAAGGGCAAACGCTTGTCGGCGGCAAACACACCGCCTGTTATGTCCCGCACCCCGAGCAAGCCGCGCTGATGGCCGCGCTTTATGCGCGTTATGCGCAGGAGGGCGAAACGCTGGGGTCGCTGGTGCGATGGCTCAATGCTCACGGGCACTGCACCGCGCGCGGCGGCAGCTGGTCCACGCTGCCGCTCGGCCGTCTGCTGCGCAATCCTGCGTTTGTGCGGGCGGACGCGGCGGTCTACCGTTATCTGCAAGGCAAGGGCGCCACCATGAATGACCCGATCGAAGCCTACGACCAGTGGCGCGGCTGTTATTGCTACGCGCCGCGCGCCGCCGTGCCAACCGGACGCAAATGCAACGATCTGTCCGCCTGCTGCATCACGCTTGCCCCACACGAAGGACTGATCGACGCGGCGCTCTGGCTGGATGTGCAGCGCAAGCTCGACCGGAACCGGGCGCTCAAAAGCAGCGGTTCCGGCTCGCACAGCTGGCTTTCCGGACTGATGAAATGCGCCAAATGCGGCTACGCCATCACGGTCGTCAACAAACCCGCCGGCATGCGCGGACACTATATCAACTGCGGCGGGCGCAAGCGCGGCGGCGCGATTTGCCCCGGCCGCATCAAGACCATCACGCTTGAGCAGATCGAGGGCGCGGTGGAGGCCCGGCTGCTGCACTTTCTGAAAAGCTACCGCGCAATACCGCTCCAAGTGCCGCAGCGGCGCAACACACAGGTCAATCAGCTGGAAATCGCCATCGCCCAGCACGAAGAGGCCATCCGACAGCTGACGCAAAACCTCGCCCACATCCGCGAGCCAGACGTGATACATATTATCTCAGCGCAAATTCACCAGGAAAACGACGAACTGCACGCCTGCACGGCGCAGCGCGCCGCACTGCTGTATCAAAGCCAGCCCGCCGATCTCGAACCGTTCTTTGCCGCCGTACTGACAGAGTGGCCGTCCTACACCATCGCAGAGAAAAAGCTGATCGCCAAAGCGGCGATCGAACGGGTGATGGTGGAGGAGGACACCATCGAAGTGGTATTCCACGCGTCATACGGCGATTGATTGCAAAAAGCCCGCCGCAGAAGAAAACTTCTGCGGCGGGCCTTACTTCATCCGTTTAAGTCGGATACTGTATCCACATCGTATAGTTCGCGCTCACTTCCTGCCTGCACGGTTACACAGTCCGCGCCGCGCAGCAGTTCCCGGCCGCCCTCATCGCCCTCGAGCCCGCGCAAGGCGGGCGCCAACGCCGCGCAAAACAGGTTGGGGTTGCCGCGCCGCTCGCCAAACACCACGCGCGCCATGCGCACGCCGGGCGCAGCCGCGTCCAGCAGACGCGCGACCGTCTTTTGGGTCAGATATGGCTGATCGGCCACGACGAACACGATAAAATCGCCGTCCTGCAAGTCGAGCGCATCCAGTCCCGCGCGGATGGTATAAGACAGGCCCTTTTCACTCTCCGGGCTGTCCACCGCGCGCACGCCAAGCGCCTGCGCGCCCGCGCGCACTGCCGCATAGCGGGAAACCACGGCCAATGTGCAGTCCTCCCGCTCGCGCACGAGTTCTGCCAGTGTGTCCAGCCCATGCCGGTAAAGCGGCTTGCCGGAAAGCACTTTGAGCAGCTTATTTTCCCCGAAACGTCGGCTGTTACCCGATGCCAGAAACAGAATATGCTTCATTCTTGCCCCTTCTGAATGCCCCAGAGCACCTTTTCCGGTGTAATCGGCAATTCACGATGCCAAACGCCGGTCGCGTGTGCGATGGCGTGCGCCAGCGCGGGCGACGGGGTGTTAATCACGATTTCACCGATCGACTTCGCGCCGAATGGGCCGCTCTGCTCATAGCTGGACTCAAATTCCACCCGCAGCTTGCCCATATCCAGCCGCGTCGGGATTTTGTACTGCATAAAGGAGTTTTCCGCGATGCGGCCGGTCGGCTCATAGGTCACATCCTCGAAAAGCGCCATGCCGATACCCTGCACGATGCCGCCCTCGGTCTGCACGCGGGCCAGCGCCGGGTTGACCGGCGTGCCGCAGTCCACGACCGCGACGCAATCCACCACGTCCACCTGTCCGGTCTCCTTGTCCAGCTCGATCTCGACCATGCCGACCATGAACGGCGGGGGCGAGACGGGCGACGAATGCGAAGCGGTCGCCTGCACGACGGTTTCGTTGCCGCACATCGACTTGGTGGCGATGTCAAACAGCGAGACTTCGCTCGTGCCATCGAGCTTTTTCACCGTGCGGCCTGCAAATTCGACCTCGTCCGTGCCGCAGCCCAGCATGTCCGCCGCAACCTTGCACAGATTTTCCTTGAGCTGCGCGCACGCCTTTTCGACCGCCTTGCCGGTGACATAGGTCGTCGAAGACGCATACGAGCCGGAGTCATAGGGCGATGCATCCGAATCCGCGCCGAATACCGCGATATCATCCACCGAGCAATCTAAGCACTCAGCCGCCATCTGCGCCAGAATGGTGTCGCAGCCCGTGCCCATATCCGCCGCACCGATCGACAGGTTGTAGAAGCCTTCGTCACTCAGCTTGATCGTAGCCGAACCGACATCCACGCCCGAGATGCCCGAGCCCTGCATCGCCATCGCCACGCCCGCGGTGCGCACCTTGCCGTTCCCCATGTCGCGCACGGGATACTTCTCATCCCAGCCGAACAGCTCCTTGCAGCGCGCCATGCAGCGGTCGAGCGCGCAGGCGTTCGCCTGCTCATTATAATACGCGGTCATGACCTGTCCCTCGCGCACCATATTGCGCTCGCGGATGGCGACCGGGTCAATACCTAATCGGTCAGCCAGTTCACTGACCGCGCTTTCGACCGCGAAAATGCCCTGCGTCGCGCCGTAGCCGCGATACGCGCCCGCCGCCTGCACATTGGTGTATACCACATCGTAGGCAAAGCGGAACGCTTCGAGGTTGCCGGTGTAAAGCGGGATGGACTTGTGTCCGGACAGGCCGACCGTCGTCGGGCCATGTTCCCCGAACGCACCCGTGTTGGACAGGGTGTATACGTCAATCGCACGGATGACACCGTCCTTGTTCGCGCCAACGCGCACATGCACTTCCATTTCGTGCCGCGGCGAGCCCGCGATCTGGCTTTCCTCGCGGGAATAGATCATTTTCGCCGCCTTGCCGGTTTTCCATGTCACCAGCGCGGGATATACCTCAGCGACCACCGACTGCTTTGCGCCGAAGCCGCCGCCGATGCGCGGTTTTTCCACGTGAATCTTGCTTTTCGGGATGTCCAGCGCGTTTGCGATGATGCGGCGCACATGGAACACGATCTGCGTCGAGGAAATGATGTGTAGCCGCCCGTAGTGGTCGATCTCGGTATAGGTGCGGAAGGTCTCCATCATCGCCTGCTGGCAAGCCTTGGTATGATAGGTGTGCTCCACGACCTCGTCGCAATCCGCCAGCACCGCGTCCACATCCCTGTCGCCGCAGGTGTCGCTCGCGCACAGGTTGCGCTGATTATCCGCCCCGACCGGGCAGAGCGAACGCCAGTTGTCCTCGGGATGCACCAGAATCTTGTTATCCTTCGCCGTGTGGAAGTCGAGCACCGGCTCGAGCACCTGATATTTCACTTTGATGAGTTTGAGCGCCTTATCAACCGCTTTTTCGCTCTCGCCCGCGACAATCGCCACCGCGTCGCCCACAAAGCGCACGCGCTGATCGAGAATCAGCCGGTCATAGGGCGACGGCTCGGGGAAGGTCTGCCCCGCCATGGTGAACCGCTTCTGCGGCACATCCTTGTAAGTGAAAATACACTCGACGCCCGGTACTTTGCGCGCAATATCCGTGTTGATCTCTTCAATCAGCGCGTGCGCGTGTGGAGAGCGCAGCACCTTGACAATCAGACAGTCATGTGGGGTCACGTCGTCCACATAGGCGGGCTTGCCCAGCAGCAGCTGCATTGCGTCCTTTTTGCGCACGGCCTTGTTCACCACGCGAAAATTCGTCTCCGCCATCATGCCTCCCCCTTTCGACTGTCCAGATAGGCGCGGATGCCGCGCAGCTGGCCCTCATAGCCCGAACAGCGGCACAGATTGCCCGCAAGATAGGCGCGGATTTCGTCGTCGGTCGGGTCGGGATTTTCGCGCAGAAGCGCGATCGTATTCATCACAAAGCCAGGGTTGCAGAAGCCGCACTGCTCCGCGCCTTGATCGGCGATAAAGCCGACAAAATTCTCTGCTTCCTCCTGCAAACCCTCGAGCGTCTGCACCTGATGGCCTGCCGCGCGCGCTGCCAGCACGCTGCACGATAACACCGGCGTGCCGTCCATCAGCACGGTGCACAGGCCGCAGTTTGCGGTTTCGCAGCCGCGCTTGACCGAATAGCAGCCATGCGCGCGCACAAAGTCAATCAGCAGTGTATCCGCGTCAATTTCGGCGGTCAGCGGCTTGCCGTTGAGTGTCAGTTTGATCTCCATGCCTTAGCCCTCCTTTGCCAGTGCGAGCGCCGCGCGGCGCACCAGCACCTTGCAGATCTCGCGCCGATAGTCCGCGCTGCCGCGCATATTGCCGGCGAGCGCTGCGCGGGACGCGATATCCTCCGCGAAGGCGCGCGCGCTTTCCTCGGTGATGCCCTGCGCAAGCAATCCCTTGTCGTCCGCGAACACGGCCGCAGGCATGGGGCGCGCGCCAACGACGCAGGTGTACGCCCCGCCCTGCGCGGCAAGCGCCACGGTCAGCGCGGGGAAATCGGTCGAAATGTTGCGCTGCGACAGGTACACCACTCGCCGTGCCGTCTTTGGCACGATGACCTCAGTGAGGATATCGCGCGTCGTACGCGGCAGCGCCGCAAAGTCCGCAAGCGGCATTTCGCCCGCATGATGCAGCTTTACCCGCGCGTCCAGCGCGAGGAACAGCGTCAGCACATCGGAAAAGCCGAACCGGCCCCACAGGCTGCCGCCGAGCGTCGCGCAGTTGCGGAACTGCACGCCGACAATGTGCTTGACCGCCTCCTCCATCGCGCCCTGCGTGAGTTTGGCAAATCCTTCGTGCAGCTCCAGCGCGCGCAGCGGCACCATCGCGCCGATGCGGTATTCGGTTTCGGTTTCCTCGATTTTGTCCAGTCCCAAATCGCACAGGTCGATCGCCGTGCCGACCTGCCGCCGGTGCATCTTGAGCCACAGCATGCCGCCCAGCACCACATTATTTTTCTTCTGGCAAAGTGTATATGCTTCGTCCAGGCTCTGCGCCCGCACATATTGATTGATCGAAAGCACCTTTCCCATCCTTCCGTCCTCATTTTCCCGTATCCTGTCTTTTGGCCTTGGGTTACACACGGCTGTCCTGCCGTCATGGTTGGTTTTTCGGTCTGCTTTGCAGTCATTATATCATAGAAAGCAGGTTTTCCAAAGCGCTTTCCACGATTTTTCCACAGAAACCGCGTTTGTGCTTTATACCGCTTGACTTTGCTCTCAAATCATACTATACTTTAGGCAATTTACCCCCGGCCGATTTTTACCAAATTTCAACAGGAGGTGCGCGATCATGCCGGAAAACAACGCACTGGCGCGGCAGTTCACCCTGCCCTCGCTGATGCGCTTTGCGCTGCCCAATATCATTATGATGGTTTTTCTCTCCATGTATACCATTGTGGACGGAATGTTTATCTCCCGCTATGTCGGCACGCTGGCACTGAGCGCCGTCAATATGACCTATCCGCTCAACTGCTTGGAAATGGCGCTGGGCATCATGCTCGCCTCGGGCGGCAGCGCGATCATCGCGCGGCAACTGGGCGAAGGCGAGGAGGACAAAGCGCGGCACAACTTTTCTTTCCTGATTACGGTGTCGGTTGCGGTCAGTCTGGTGTTCCTGCTGGCGGGCGTTTTCACACTCGATCCGATTATTTCCGCGCTCGGCGCGAGCAAAGCACAGTTTGACCTGTGCCGCATCTACGCACGTATTCTTCTGCTGTTTTCGCCTGCGTTTTTCCTGCAAACCGCATTCCAGACGCTGTTCATCACGGCAGGACGGCCCGGACTGGGCCTCGCGGCGACCGTGGGCGGCGGTCTGACCAACATTGTGCTGGATTATGTGTTCATCGCGCGCCTGCATTGGGGCATCGCGGGTGCAGCCATCGCCACCGGACTGGGCTACCTGGTGCCCGCCGTGGTCGGACTGATCTTTTTCTCGTGCAACCGGCGCGGCACGCTGTTTTTCGTCCGCCCGCGCGCAGACGGACGCATGCTGTTGTTTGCCTGCGCCAACGGCTCGTCCGAAATGGTCACCAACATCGCAAACGCCATCACGACCTATCTGTTCAACCTGATTTTCCTGCACTACTGGGGGGAGGACGGCGTCGCGTCCATCACTATCGTTCTGTATTTCCAGTTTGTGTTCACCGCGGTGTTTTTCGGCTTTTCCATGGGTGTTGCGCCCGTGTTCAGCTACAAATACGGTGCGCAGGACGCGCCGCAGCTGCGGCGGCTGTTCCGCTACTGCATCGGTTTTGTGCTCCTGTGCTCGGTGTTCTGCACCGTACTGTCGCTCCTCGTCATCCGGCCGTGCCTTGCGCTGTTCACCGCGACCGACAGCCGCGTGTTTGCCATCACAATCGAGGGCTTCCCGATTTACGCGGTCTCCTTCCTGTTCATGGGCGTGAGCATTTTCGCGTCCTCGCTGTTCACCGCCTTTTCAGACGGCCGCGTGTCCGCCATCATCTCCTTTACGCGCACACTGGTGTTTCTGGTCGGTATGCTGCTGCTGTTTCCCTTCCTGCTGGGAGAAATCGGCGTATGGCTGGCGGTTCCCGCAGCCGAACTGCTCGGCATTGCCGTTTCCATCTGTTATCTGGTCCGTCTGCGCGGCGTATATCACTACGGCGCAGCAAATGAATAGAAAAAGCTCCTCCGCTTTGATGCAGAGGAGCTTTTGCGTTTCACAAAACCTTAGTTTTCTGCCGGTTTGTCCTTGGGCAGCAGAATATTCAGCACGATAGCAACGAACGCCGCCGGAACGATGCCCGAACCGCCGAACACCAGCTGCACCGCCTGCGGCAGGCCGGCCAGCACCGCGCTGTTCGCGCCGAGACCGTAGCCCAGACCGAGCGCCACGGATACGATGGTCATACGGCGCGCCGTCAGCGGCTCACGGGTGATGAGCTGGATACCGCTCATCACGATGGACGAGAACATGATGACCGCCGCGCCGCCAAGCACGCTCTGCGGCATGATGGACACCACCGCCGCCAGCTTGGGGAACAGGCCGCACAGAATGAGGAACACCGCGCCGCACGCCAGCGCAAAGCGGTTGACAACCTTGGTCATCGTGACCAGACCGACGTTCTGGCTGAACGAGGTGTTAGGCAGCACGCCGAAGATGGCGGCGAAAGAAGAACCGAGACCGTCGCAGATGATGCCGCCGGACAGTTCCTTGTCGGTCGCCTCGCGGCCCATACCGCCTTCCATCACGCCCGAAATGTCGCCCACGGTCTCGACCGCGGTGACGATGAACATAATCATGACAGGTGCAATCGCACGCACGTCAAACACAATCGGCACCGGCATAATCTCCGGCACAGCAAACCAGCTGGCCTGCGCCACCTTGTCCCAGTTGAGCACCCACGCCTTGGTGTACTCCACGCCCTCGGCGGTCACGCCGGTCGGGGACAGGAACAGCGGCAGCACCGCGCACAGCACATAACCGAAAATGATGCCCAGCAGAATGCACGAATAGCTGAGTACACCCTTGGTGCAGTGCTTGAAAATCAGAATGACCACCAGCACCGCCAGCGCAATCAGCAGGTTTTCGACCGAGCCGTAGTCCTTCGCGCCCGAGCCGCCGCCAAACGAGGCAACGCCTACGCTAATCAGCGACAGGCCGATAGACAGCACGACCGTGCCGGTCACGACCGCGGGGAAAAACCGGCGCAGCGGCTTGAGGAAGAAGCCCAGCACGCCTTCAAACAGACCGCCGATGATGGAGGCACCCATCATCGCGCCGTAAGCGAGAATGCCGCCGCCCATGACGTTGGCCACGCTCTGGAACACGCCGATAAAGCCCGAGCTGGTGCCCATGATAATCGGCACCTTGCCGCCGATCGGCCCGATGGCGAACAGCTGCACCAGCGTTACAATACCCGCGATCAGCATCGCGTTCTGCAACAGCGATACCTGAATCGCCGCGAACTGCTCCGCGTCGCTCATCGCGGCACATGCGCTCGTGATAATCAGGATGGGCGTTAAGTTGCCCACAAACATTGCCAGCACGTGCTGAAGGCCCAGCGGAATCGCCTGCCCCAGCGGCAGCTTGGCAAGAAAGTCATACGGTCCGAAAAACTTCTTTTCCGATGCCGCACCGTTTTGCTGCTTTTCTTTTTCCATTTTATCCTCCCTGCTTACTGTTTTGTGAAATGAAGCGTTTTTATTATAACAAAAACCGACGCAGGCTCCCACCTGCTTTTGCTGTTTTTTTGCCCCAAACCCGCATTTTCTACAAATAAGCCAACAGACCGCTTATCAAAGCGCCTTCTCTTGTCTTGTTTGACGCAATGTGCCGCCGCATCCGCTTTGCCGCAAAAGACAAAACCGGCTGCATGAGCCGGTTTTGTTTGATTTTTCTCAGTCCCGGAAGCGCACGGTCTGGGTTGCCGCATCCATGCCGTCCACAATCGCCAGCGACTCGACGCGCAGCCCCTTTTCGCGCAGCATCTTACCGCCGCACTGGAAGCCCTTTTCGATCACGATGCCAATGCCCGCGACATTGGCGTGCGCCGCTTCGATGATCTGGCACAGGCCCATCGCCGCGCAGCCGTTGGCGAGGAAATCGTCGATAATCAGCACATTTTCGCCGGGCTGCAAAAACCGGCTGGCCACAATGACCTCATACTTGCGCTTGTGGGTAAACGATTCGATCGGCGCGGACAGCATGGTGCCATCCAGATTGATCGACTGCGACTTTTTGGCAAACACCACCGGCACGCCAAAGTACTGCGCCGCAATCGCCGCAATACCGATGCCGGAGGCCTCGATGGTCAGGATCTTGTCGATCTTGACATCAGCAAAGCGCCGCTTGAATTCCTTGCCGATCTCGTTGAACAGCTCAATATCCATCTGGTGATTGAGGAAATTATCCACCTTCAGCACATTTCCCTCTTTAATGACGCCGTCTTTCCTGATTCGTTCTTTCAAAAGTTCCACGTTCTTGCTCTTCCTTGTCCGTTTCATCCTCATATGTTCTTGTTAAAAGCATAACATTTTTCGCGCGCGCTGTATAGCTTTTTTTCACGGATTTTTTACATATTCCTGATTTTTATGATTCGGTATCCTTCTGCAACGCGGCGCGACCGCAAGGACCGCATGAGCATGTATTCCGGTTTGGAGGTGCGCGTGCCCTTCTGCGACCACCGCATTGTGGAGTACGCTTACAACATGCCGTGGGATTTCAAGGCGCTGGAAGGACGGGAAAAAGGCATTGTGCGCCGCGCGTTTGCGCACGAACTGCCGGAGGAAATCGTCCTGCGCAAGAAAAGTCCCTATCCCAAGACCTTCCACCCAGCCTATACCCGCCTGTGCGCGGACTATGTCCGCCGCATTTTTGAGGACAGCGACTCCATTGCCGCGCATCTGTTTAACCATGCCGCAGTCCAAGCGCTGATGGAAAAGCCGGAAAGTCTGGCCGAGCCGTGGTACGGCCAGCTCATGCGCACCCCGCAGATTTTCGCCTACATCATCCAGATCGACCGCTGGCTGCGGCAGTACAAGGTGCGGCTGGTGTGAGCCAGCCGCCCATCCCGCCCCACAAGGAGGTTTTGCCCATGCCCAATACCACCGAAGATTCCGCCGTGCTGCGCGTGGTCGTCACGACCGCGCTCGGCGCGCTGCCGCTGGCCGACGCCTCGGTCACGGTATCGACCGCCGCGGACGAGACCGGCGCGCGCGAGCTGCTCTACTCGGTGCGCACGGACGCGGGCGGCATGACGCCGCCCATGACGCTGCCCACCCCGCCGCGCTCCAATTCCATGACACCGGACGGCGGTTTACCCTATGCCGTCTATACGATCGAAGTAGCGCGCCCGGGCTACACCCCAGTCACTGCGCTGCATGTGACCATGTTTTCCGGCGTGCCTGCCGTGCTGCCCGTGGCGCTCACGCCGCTGCCGGAAAACCAATTCTCCGCCCAGACCGACCTAACCGCCACAGGCGAGCCGCAGGTGCTGTACCACGACCAAACCAATCCCAATGCAGAGGAGTGATCCGCTTTGCCCCAGTCCCCGGTGACCATCCCGGAAACCATCACGGTGCATCTGGGCCCGCCCTCGGCCGCCGCGCAGAACATCACCGTGCCCTTTGCCGACTACATCAAGAACGTAGCTTCGTCGGAAATCTATCCGACGTGGCCGGAAGAAGCCATCCGCGCCAACATCTACGCGCAGATTTCCTATGCGCTCAACCGCGTGTTCACCGAATGGTACCGCGCGCAGGGATATGATTTCGACATCACCAACTCCACGCGCTATGACCAGTCCTTTGTCCCCGGGCGCGACATTTTCGAGAATATTTCCACCATTGTAGACGATATGTTCAACAGCTACCTGACCCGCGGCAACGCCATTGAGCCGCTGTTCGCCCAGTACTGCAACGGCACGACGGTGACCTGTCCCGGCGGCCTGAGCCAATGGGGAACGGTGCCGCTGGCCGAGCAGGGCATGACAGCGGAGGAAATTGTGCGATATTACTATGGAGATGATATCAATATTGTGAGAAATGCACCCATCGCACCCAACCTCGGCGGGTCGTGGCCGGGCGTGACCTTCCGGTTGGGCGATGTGTCCGAGGAGGTGCGCACCATCCAGAACCGCCTCAACCGCATTTCAACCAACTATCCCAACATCCCGAAAATCTATCCGGTGGATGGCATCTACGATGCGGACACCGAGCGCGCGGTGCGCGCGTTCCAGCAGCAGTTCAACCTCGGCGTGGACGGCATCGTCGGCCGCGCGACGTGGTACCGCATCGCGTTCATCTACAACAACGTCAAGCGCCTCTCCGAGCTGGACAGCGAAGGGCTGCTGCTTGACGAAATCTCGCGCCAGTTCCCCGAAACGCTGCGCGAGGGCGCGACCGGCCCGGGCGTGCAGCTACTCCAGTATTTTCTCGCTATTGTGGGCGAATATTACGACCAGCTGCCGCGCTGGCAGGTCAACCAGATCGACGGCATTTTCGGTCCGCGCACGCGCGAAGCCGTCGAAGCCTATCAGCGCATGATGGGGCTGACCGTGGACGGTGTCGTTGGCCGCAGCACTTGGAACGCGCTGGTGTCCACCTATCAGTCCGTGCTGGCCGTGCAGCCCGATCAGGGCTTTTTGAGCGAGGTCGCCGGTCTGCCGGACATCTTCCTTGTCGAGGGCATGCGCGGCGAAGCGGTCCGCGAGGCGCAAGAGCTCATCAACATCATCGCGCGCGGCTATCCCGAGGTGCCGTCCGTTGCGGTGGACGGCATTTTCGGCCCCGCGACCCGAAACGCGGTTTCGGTGATCCAGTCGATCTCCGGCCTGCCCGCCACCGGCGCGATCGGCCCGCTGACATGGGAGGAAATGGCCCTGCTTGCACGTGATGTGCTGGTTTCCTCGCAAACCAGCGAGGGGCAGTATCCGGGCTATCCCGTGGGAGAGGAGGCGACCAACTGATGTATACCGACAGCCAGCGCAGAACGCATATTTACGATTTGCAGCGGTTTCTGCGTCGCATTCAGCGGGAGCAGGGTGCGGTGCAGCCGCTGACGCCCGACGGCATTTTCGGCAGTGAAACCGCCGCCGCCGTGCGGGAATTTCAGCGGCGCGGCCGTCTGCCCGTGACCGGCACGGCGGATTTTGCCACTTGGACGGCGATCTACGCCGCGTACCGCGCCCTGACCGACCTTGACGCATTGCCCGCCGCGGTGGACTTTTTCCCATCGGGCATGGATGCCAAGCTCAAACGCGGCGACAAAGGCCCCTCGGTCTTTGTGCTCCAGCTCATGCTGGGCTCGGCCACGCCGCACTTTGGGAACGCGCTGCCCATTCCCCTCACCGGCGAATATGACAACGACACCGAAGAGGGCGTGCGCCGTGCACAGGGCGTGTTCCAGCTCCCCCAGACCGGCGAAACCGACCGTGCGACTTGGGCAGCGCTCGCCCTGTTCCACAACAGCTTTTTTGGCCGCACACCGCTGGCGTGGACGCTGGAATAATGCAAAAAGGACGCCCGAAGGCGTCCTTTTTGTTGTGATCTCGTTATTCTGCTGCGTCTGTGGTTTCGGCAGCCGCGTCATCCGCTGCAGCCGCGCCGTCCGTCGTCGCCGCATCAGCTGCATCATCAGTTGCCGCCGCATCATCCGTAGATGCCGCGTCCTGTGCGTTCAGGATCTCCTGCACCTCTGCCGGCAGATAATCGCGCACGTTCTGGTAGGTGATCTCGTCATAGGTTTCGGTCGTCTGTACGTCCGCTTCCTGCATCCACTGGGTCAGCAGATCGTCCATCGTACCGGCCACCGCCGTGGTCAGCATGCCCTTGTAGTTCTCGAACTGGCCGTCCACATCCAGCGGCACGCGCTTGATGATGTGATAGCCGTAGTCCGACTTAATCAGACCGGATACCTCGTCCTCGGCCAGCGCCTTGGCGCCGTCGTAGAACTCGGTGACCATTTCGCCTTCGGTGAAGATGTAGCCGTCCGGATTGCCGGCCAGACCCGGGTCCTCGCTGTACTCGTTCATCAGCGCGTCATAGTCCTCGCCCGCGTTGATGCGGTCGAGAATCTTCTGCGCCTCAGCCTTGGCTTCCTCGTCCGTGCGGATGGTCTCACCCGTGGTGGAATCCACGGTCGAGATCAGGATGTGCTTGGCCGCGATGTAGTTATCCGCAAAATACTGGCGCAAATCCTCGTCGCTCGGCACGTTGGCACCATTTTCGCCATAATAGTACTCATTGAGCGCATTGTAGCACTGGCTGATATACATGAAGTTGTTGTAGCTCTGATCCGAGAAGCCGAAGTTTGCAATCTGCTTGGCAAAAGCGTCATAGCCCATCGAATCAATGGTATCCTGCCGCAGCTGGGTCATCTGCTTTTCCTGATCGTAGGTCAGCTTAAGGCCCAACTCGTTAAACTTCTGCAATACCACGCGCGCATACACCGACTGGTCCTTGGCGGCCTGCGGCATGGACGAACCGAGCGTTGCCGCCGCATATTCGTCATTCCAGACATCAGTCATACCGAACTGCGCATACATATTGGCATAATACGCCATGTTGTACAGCATATAGCCCGCATATTCATCCGCACATACCTCGTCCCCGTTGACCGTCATCACGACCGGCGCGCCGCTGTCGAGCGGCTGGTAGTGGATGGTCATGCTCGACACTCCCCAGATGGTACCGCCCATAACGACAACCAGCATCACAACCAGCGCGACGGCGCGCTGCACCATTTTGCTCATATTCTAACTCTCCTTATCGCGTAATCGAAACAGACTTTTATCAGTATAGCACCTTTCAAAGAGCGATACAAGCAAAAACACAAAATCGTCACAATCCGTCAGGCTGCCGCTGCCGAGCGCTCCAACTGCGTATTGAAATTGGTGTAATGCTGCAACCGCGCATGATCGTTCCAGCCGAACGTGCGTTCCCGCGGCGTGCGGTACGGCAGGTTAAACGGCTGCGGAGCGTGATAATAATTGATGCCCGTAGCGCCAAACACGCGATTTTCGTCCAGATACATCACATAGAGCACATAGCCGCGCGAATTGTCCGCGCCGAGCGGATAGCTGACCAAGCCGCTGATCTGGTTGCTGGTGTATGTGCCGAACATATTGGTTGTCGTCACAGTACTGTCTGACAGATCGGGAATGGGCGCGGCATAGGTTTGCCCTCGTTTTTCGTACACCAGCCGCCCGCCAATCAGGTTATAGCCATAATCGCTATCCTCGAAAGCAGAAAACGCATCGCCCCAGTACGCGCTGCCCTGCACCCACGCAAGGCGGTGCAGCACCCCCATGCGGTAATCGGGCAGCTCGATATAATAGGTGGACGCGATCATCGTGTCTGCGCCGGCGGGAATCTCCGGCTCGACCGGCGCACGTTCGGGCGCGTTGGTCTGGTCGCACAGTATCATGCTCTGCGCATCCGGACCAAACGCCAGCATCTCGGCGCAGCGGGCGACATGAAACGCGCCGTCCAGCGTGCGCACGTCCTCATCCGTGAGGTCGGCCAGCACTTCGTCCGGCAGGCCGAGATCGGAAAGCTGCTGCTGGATTGCAGTCTCCCCATGTTCCTCCATCAGCGTAGCATCCAGCCGTGGATGGTTGATGCACACGCTCAAGGCCAGCATCAGCAACAGGCAGCCGCCGAGATAACCCCATCTGACCACCTCTGTGTTCAGATGCACGGGCGCGGCCGTAAAGCAGTAACCCGCTTCGCCCATCGTCTCGCCCAGCCGGAACAGTGCGCGCACGATGCACACAAAGGCAATCAGCATCGGAATGGCTGCCAGCCAGCTGTGCGCCAGCGGCGAAATCGCCAGCACAAGGATCAACCCTTCCCAACATGCAGCCGCCTTGAGCGGGTCGCTCTTCGGTTCGATACCCGCCGTGCGGCACACCTGCCGCAGCCCGGCACGCAGCGCCAGCAGCTGCACGATCTGGAGGAGCATACCTGTGAGCCCGAGGGCCATATCCAGATCGCCTATCGGCAGCCAAGGCGTGACCGACAGCACCAGAAACGCGCCCACCCATATCAGCCGCACGATGGACAGCAGCCACGCCAGCCGAAATTCCACGCCATTGCGGCGCAGCGCGCGAAAGCCCAGATATTGCAGCACAACACCCACCGCGGGCAGCAGGTAATCCAGATACAGGAAATTAAGCGTGATGCCGGTCAGCACTAAGCCCCACACGATGCGGCCGATCGGCTCGCGCCACGGGTTGACCTCTTCCACCACGCCCTGCGATGGCACGGTTCCCGCGATCTCCTGCGCGATCATCCGGTCAAATTCGTCTCGTTCCGGTCCGGTCATAGCGCGTCACCTCCCAACGCTTTTTGCAGGCGGCGGCGCAGCCGGTACAGCCGTCCCTCGACCGCCCGCTCGGTCAGTCCCATTTCCGCCGCGATCTGTGCGGTGGACTGCAAATAATAATACTTGCGGTAAAACAGCAGCTGTTCGGACGCACCGAGCGCGTCCACCACCTTTTGCAACAGCTGTGTGCGCTCGCGCCGCAGCACTTCCTCCTCCGGCGAGGGAGACGCCCCAGCCTGCTCCTCCCATGTCTCATCCGGCGCGCGCCGGCGGCGCAGCCGATCGACCGCCGCATTGCGCGCCACGACCGTCATCCATGCAGCGAGCGTGCCCTTTGCGCGGTCGAATGTTGCAAACCGCTCCCACACATGCAGCCACACATCGCTGACGCATTCTTCCGTGTCCTGCGCGTCGCGCAGGATACCGCGCACGATGTACTGCACCATCGGGCCGTACTGCTTTTGCAGCAGCGTTACGCCCTCCGCATCACCCGCAGAAAGCAGCGCGAGGATTTTCTCGTCCATGCCACCGCCCCCTTTCCTCTATCCTTTCTATTTATATCTACGCAAATTTCTCGCAAAACCCACGCCCGTTTCCATAAAAAAACGGCACAGCGTTTGCTGTGCCGTTTTGTGTTGTGCATGATTACTCCATCAGGCCGACGCAGTCGTAATACGGCTTCTCGGCAATCAACTTTTTGTTATCTTTGAACAGAGTATGACCGAGCGTAATCACCAGATAATCCGCCTTGGCGAGAACCTCCTCAAAGGAGACGTTTGGAATACCCTTTACTTCGCTGTCCTTTGCAAACGGTTCGCAGGCGATGACGTTCATGCCCTTTTCCTGCAAAATGTGGCACAGCTCGATCGAAGGGGACTCGCGCAGGTCGTCCACATCCGGCTTGTAGCTCAGGCCGAGCACGCCGACCGTATCGGTGACCTTACCCATCTTGGAGACAACCTTTTCCGCCACAAAGCGCGGCTTGTTCTCGTTGCGCTCACGCGCGGCAAGAATGACCTTGGCCTCCGCCGGGAACTGCTCGTAGATGAACCACGGGTCTACTGCGATGCAGTGACCGCCCACACCGACGCCCGGGGTCAGGATATTGACGCGCGGGTGGCAGTTGGCGAGCTTAATCAGCTCGAATACATCAATGCCCATCTTGTCGCAGATGACCGACAGCTCGTTTGCGTATGCGATGTTGACATCGCGGAAGGTGTTCTCGGTCAGCTTGCACATCTCAGCGGTCAGGTCGTCGGTCTTGTGGACAACGCCCTTTTCCAGCACCTTTTCGTAAATGGACGCAGCCATCTCGGCAGCTTCCGGGGTGCGCGCGCCGACGATGCGGTCGTTGTTCTTGAGCTCATACATCATATTGCCCGGGATGACGCGCTCCGGGCAGTGCGCAACATGGATCTTGTCCATGTCGATGCCGGACTCCTCAGAGAGCACGCGCGCGAGCATTTCGGTGGTGTGCGGCGGCACAGTGGACTCGAGAATCACCAGATTGGGCGCTTCCAGCACCTTGCCCGCCATGCGGCCCGCGGACTCGACATACTTGAGATCAGCCTTGTGGCTGCCCGTTTCATCCTGATAGAACGGCGTCGGCACCGCAATATAGAACACATCCGACTTGCCCAGCTCGCTGGAGAAATGCAGATGGCCATGCGATACCGCGGTTTCAAACGCTTCCTGCAAACCCGGCTCCACAATGTGGATGTGACCGCCCTTGAGGGTTTCGATCGTTTTCTCATTAACATCAAAGCCGCAGACTTCGAAACCGGCTTCCGCGAGTGTGATCGCGGTCGGCAGGCCGATATACCCCAGTCCCATGACAGTAATTTTCATAATTTCAAAACCTCTTTATCGACATTCTTTAATCATTATACCACTTTTTTCGCGGAATTCAATGTAGTGTTTGAATTTTCCCCGCAATGCGTCTATAATGGATAATATCACGAATTCACACTATTCTGATAGGATGATTGTTTTATGATTTTCAAAGGGCTGCTTGACGATGCGCGCTCCATCCGCGACCGCGACCCGGCTGCGCGCACCACACTCGAAGTCTTTCTGCTGTATCAGGGATTTCATGCGCTGATCTACCACCGTCAGGCGCACTGGCTGTACAAACACAAGCATTTCTTTCTGGCGCGCGCGCTTTCGCAGTTCGCCCGCCATATGACCGGCATCGAGATTCATCCGGGTGCGACCATCGGCCGCCGTCTGTTCATTGACCACGGCATGGGCATCGTCATCGGAGAAACCGCCGAGATTGGGGATGACTGCACGATCTATCATGGCGTGACCCTTGGCGGCACGGGCCACGATACGGGCAAGCGCCACCCGACGATCGGCAACAATGTGCTGATTTCGACAGGCGCAAAGGTGCTCGGCCCGTTCACAGTCGGTGACAACAGCCGCATCGGTGCGAATGCGGTCGTTTTGCAGGAAGTCCCGCCCAACTCAACGGTGGTCGGCATCAAGGCCCGTGTGGTCAAGATCGACGGTCAGCGTGTGCCGTCTTACGACCTCGACCAGATCCACCTGCCCGATCCGCTCGCGCAGGAGCTGTGCCGTTTGCAGCACCGCGTTTATGTCAACGAGCAGAAGATCAAGCGCGAGGAAATGCGCGATCACGAAGCGGACGAATAAAAAACTTCGTGCGAACCGTACAGGTTCGCACGAGAGGGGCTGTGCCGCGCTTCGCGCGGACACAGCCCTTTGCGCGCCGGTTCGGCACACAAAATCGCTTTCCTGTATCCAAACGCCCGGCAAAGCTGGGCGTTTGGATGAAAAAGCCTGCATATGCAGGCTTTTTCTATTGAATATGCGCCTTTCGGCGTGAAAAAAAGAACCGCCCGCGGGCGGTTCTTTTTTATTCTGTGAATCCTTCAGCGATCATACCGAACAGTTCATTGATGCGCTCATACCGCTGTTTCAGGTACAGCCAGCCAAACAGCGCCTCCAGCGCGGTCGCCTGCGAATACTCCGCAACTGACGCCGACTTAGGCATGCTCTTGGGCTTGGCGTTGCGACCGTGGCGGTAAACCTCCTGCTCGGCTTCGTCGAACATTGGCAGGATGCGCTGCACGGCTTCCGCCTGCGCAGGCGCGCAGACCAGCTGGGTCGTGCGGCGGTGCAGATTTTTCGCCGTCTGCATACCGCCGCAGGCCAGAAACGACCGCACCAGCACCTCATAAACGGCATCGCCCACATGGGCGAGCGCGAGGCTCGACATGCGGGCGATAGCAGCGTCATCCAAAATCGGATGCAGATAGTCCATTACTTGTCCTCGGATGCCTTTTCCGCAGCGGGCGCTTCCGCAGCCTTGGCAGCCTCTGCCTTAGCCTTCGCAGCAGCCGCCTGCTTTGCCTGCATCTCCTTGAACTTGGCCTTTTCCTCTTCGGTCGGCACCGGCTCGATGCAGCCCTTCGGGCAGGCCTTGGCACACATCTTGCAGTTCTTGCACTTGTCGTAGTCGATCTTGGCTACGCCGTCAATGACGTGGATGGCGTCGAACTTACAGGTCTTTTCGCACATCTTGCAGCCGATGCAGCCGTTCGAGCAGACCTTCATGACCTCAGGACCCTTATCCTTGTTGACACAGTTGACGTGTACCTTCTTGGACTCAGGAACAAGGTTAATGAGCTTCTTCGGGCAGGCCACGACACACTTGCCGCAGGCCACGCACTTGTCGGTATCGACCTTGGCCACGCCGTCTACAATGTGGATAGCGTCGAACGCACACGCCTTGACGCAGGAGCCGAGGCCCATGCAGCCATAGGCGCAAGCCTTCGGGCCGCTTGCAACACGCAGCGCAGCCGCGCAGTCCTGCAAGCCTTCGTACTTGGCCTTGTCAACCGCGTTGCAGCCGCCGTTGCAGTAAACGTGCGCTACCTTGCGCTCGCCCACTTCGACGGTCACACCCATGACCTCAGCGATCTTGGCGGCAGCCGCTGCACCGCCGACCGGGCAGCCGTTGACCGGCGCCTTGCCTTCTACGATCGCAGCCGCCAAGCCGTCGCAGCCCGGGAAGCCGCAGCCGCCACAGTTTGCACCCGGCAGGCACTCACGAACCAGCGGTACACGCTCATCGACCTCGACCGCGAACACCTTCGCCGCGATGCCGAGCAGGATGGCGAACACGATGCCCATAATAAACAGGACCGCGACCGCTGCAATGATATTATTGATATCCATTTCTTATCTTTCCCCCTTGCTTACCAGATCGACAGGCCGGAGAAGCCCATGAAGGACATCGCGAGCAGCGCCGCGGAAACCAGCGCAATCGGGAAACCTTCAAAGCACTTGGGGCACTTGGCCGTTGCGTCCAGACGCTCACGGATGGAAGCGAACAGAACGATTGCCAGCGTGTAGCCCAGACCGGCGCCCACGCCATATACCATCGAACCAATGAACGAATAGCCGTTGTCGATATTGCTGATGGCCGCGCCAAGCACCGCGCAGTTGGTGGTGATCAGGGGCAGGAAGATACCGAGCGCAGAGTACAGCGCCGGCATCGACTTCTTCATGAACATCTCAACGAACTGTACGAGCGTTGCGATAACCAGGATGAACGCGATGGTCTGCATGTAGTCCAGACCGAGCGGATCGAGAATGAAGTACCAAACCGCCCACGAAACCGCGCTCGCCAGCGCCATAACGAATACAACCGCCATGCCCATGCCGATGGCCGTATCGGTTTTCTTGGAAACACCGAAGAACGAGCAGCAGCCGAGGAACTGAACAAGGATGTAGTTGTTGACCAGAATGGATGCCACCGCAAGCGACAGCACTTCGGTCAAGCTCATTGCATCAGGAAAGTTAAACATTTACTTGTCCTCCTTTCCGGACATGATCTTCTGGATCGCCGCGAAGATGAAGCCCATCATCAGGAAGCCGCCGGCCGGCAGGATCATCATAACCGCCGGGTTAGCGCTCAGGCCGGGGATGGCGAAGCCTTCCGCCGGGATGACACCCGACAGGAACGGCAGCAGGGTGGACAGACCGGACAGAACCGTGCCTGCGCCCAGCAGCTCACGGAAGAAGCCCATGAGAACCAGCGCGAAGGTGAAGCCCAGACCCATGCAAACGCCGTCCAGCGCGGAGGGCAGCACCTTGTTCTTGGATGCAAACGCCTCAGCACGGCCGAGAATGATACAGTTAACAACGATCAGCGGCAGGAACAGACCGAGCGAAGCCGCAAGGCTGGGCACGAACGCCTGCAAAGACAGATCAATCAAGGTAACGAAGGTTGCGATGATGGTGATGAAGCACGCAATACGCACCTTATCCGGAATAAACTTACGCAGTGCGGAGATAACGACGTTGGAGGCGATCAGAACGATCGTCGCAGCCACGCCCATGCCGATGGCATTGGAAAGGGACGTGGAGGTAGCCAGCGTCGGGCACAGACCGATGGTCTGCATGAAAATCGGGTTGTCGAGGATGACGCCCGCTTTCAACTGTTCAGAAAATTTCATTTGGCTCTTCCTCCTTTAACCCAGACTTGCGACACAGTTTGCCGCAGTGTTGACACCGAGGGTGACCGCACGGGAGGTAATGGTCGCGCCGGTGATGGCGTTGATCGTGCCGCCGTCCTTGGAAACAGCCAGACTGCCGTCCGCCGGCTGGCCGGCAAACTGTGCAATCCAGTTCTTATCGCTCTGTGCCTTGGCGCCGAGGCCCGGGGTCTCGGACGCTTCGGTCACCTTGATGCCGGCAACCGTGCCGTCTGCATTGATGCCGACAATCATCTTCAGCGCGCCGCCGAAGCCCTTGGGGTTGACTTCCACGCAGTAACCCGCTTCCGCGCCGTCGAGCGTCGCCTGATACACACCGGAAACCACCGGCTGGTTCTTATCGGCAGGAGTTGCAAAGTCCGCCGGAACCTCTACATCGGCAAACTCCGCGTTCGGGATGATTTCGCTCATCGCCGCGTTGCGGGTTTCAATGCCGTTCTGCTCAATCTTGTCCTTTGTCACACCGTTGACAACGCCCAGAAGCAGCGCGCAGACAAAGGTGATCAGGCCCAGTACGACGACCAGCATCAGAATGCCGCCGCCCTTTTTGCTGCTATCCATAACTTACTGTGCCTCCTTCTTCTTATCCAGCGCGTAGCCGAACTTGCGGGGATGGGTGGCCTTGTCGATCGCCCAAACCAGCGTGTTCATGATGAGGATGGAATACGAAACACCTTCCGGCAGGCCGCCAAAGTAGCGGATGAACACGGTCAGCAGACCGCAGCCGATGCCGAAGATGATCTGGCCCTTGGGGGTGACCGGGCTGGTGACGTAGTCGGTCGCCATGAAGATCGCGCCGAGCATCAGACCGCCGGACAGCACCTGCGAGAGCATCCACTGCACGCGGGATACGTCGCCCATCGGGAACAGGAAGGTAAGGACGGCAACCGTCAGGATGTAAGCGGCCGGGATGTTGATGGTGATAACCTTGCGCCACAGCAGGTAAACACCGCCGGCGATCAGCGCAAGCGCCGAAGTCTCACCGATAACGCCGCCGGTCTGGCCGAGGAACAGCTCAAGCAGGCTCGCCTCCGGCAGTGCGCCAGCCTTGAGAGAAGCAAGCGGCGTTGCCGTGGAGATCGCGTCGGTCACGTTGACCGTGCCGATGAGCGGCAGGGACGCATGCGGCTGGGTCCAGGAGGTGGTCATCAGGCCCGCCCAGGATGCCATCATGAATGCACGCGCGCCGAGCGCCGGGTTCATGAAGTTCTTGCCCAGACCACCGAACAGCATCTTAACGATGATGATGCCGAACAGCGCGCCGAACACCAGCATCCACCACGGAGCCGAAACCGGCACGTTGAACGCAATCAGCATGCCCGTCACAAAGCAGGACAGGTCGCCGATGGTGTTCGGATGGCCAATGATTTTGTTATAGATGGTCTCAAACACAGCGCAGGCAACCATGGTGATCACGGTCAGCACCAGCGCGCGCGGGCCAAAGGTGTATACCGCAACACACAGCGCGGGAAGCAGTGCCACAAGCACATCCAGCATCAGGCTGCGGGTATCGTCATCCGCCTTGATATGGGGTGAGGAGGTGACGACGACTTTACTCAGATCATACATTTTCGTTTCCCCTCCTTACTTCTTCTCGGCCTCAGCCTTTGCCTTTTCGGCATCTGCCTTAGCCTTTTCCGCCGCACGCTTGGCCTGAATCTTGCCCTTGGTCATGCGGAACTGCGCGACCAGCGGGATGCGGGCCGGGCAGACATATGCGCACGAACCGCATTCGATGCAGTCCATCACGCCGCACTCGAGCGCGTTGTCCAGATCGTCCTTCTTGCCGTACAGGTTCATGTAGTTCGGCAGCAGGTGCATCGGACAAGCGTTGATGCACTTGCCACAGCGGATGCACTGCGGGTCGGCTACGCGCTTATCCTCGTCGCCGCAGAAAGCAAGGAATGCATTGGTGCCCTTGAAGATCGGGATTTCGAGCGAGAACTGCGCAACACCCATCATCGGGCCGCCCATCAGCAGCTTGTTGGGGGCTTCCTTGAAGCCGCCGCAAGCGTCGATCAGCTTTTCGACCTGCGTGCCGATGCGCACTTCGAGGTTTTTCGGCTCAGCAATGGCGGAGCCGGACACCGTTACGATACGGCGGATGACCGGCATGCCGGTGGTAAAGCGGCGATAAACCGCACCGGCGGTATCCACATTGAACACGGCGCAGCCTGCGTCCGCCGGCAGCTTGCCGGAGGGAACCTCACGGCCGGTGCAGGCGTTAATCAGCTGCTTCTCCGCGCCCTGCGGGTACTTACACTTGAGAGGATAGAGCTTCAGGCGCGGATCGTCCGCGATCAGCTTCTCGATGCCCGGGAAGGCATCGGACTTGTTCTCCTCGACCGCGATGATCGCGTTCTGCACGCCCATGATGTCGGCCAGCATTTTCAGGCCGCCGATCACTTCTTCCGGACGCTCCAGCAGCAGACGGTGGTCGCTCGTTATGTACGGTTCGCATTCCGCCGCATTGATGATGACCGTGTCGCACTTGCCGATACCGGACTGGATCTTGACATGGGTCGGGAAGGTCGCGCCGCCGTGGCCGACGATACCGGCCGAGCGGATGCACTCGATGCGCTCCTCATTGCTCATGGAAGCAAAATCATACGGATGCACGGACTCATGCAGGCGGTCCTCGCCGTCGTTTTCGATCACAATGGACAGCACCTTGCTGCCATTGGGATGCAGACGCGGCTCCACTGCCGTGACCTTACCGGACACGGTTGCATGGACAGGAGCGCTGACAAAGCCGCCGGCTTCCGCGATGGGCTGTCCCAGATCCACGGTATCACCGACCGAAACGATCGGCTTGGCCGGGGCGCCGATATGCATGGAAACCGGCAGAATGACCTGATCAGGCAATGCCAGTTTCTCGATCGGCTTGGTGTTTGTCGCGGCCTTGTAACCCGGATCTGCATGAGTGCCGGGGTGAATGCCGCCACGGAACGAATACACCATGTTTTTCACCTCTCTATTTTTTTGCGCAAGAAGAGCCTGCACCGAGGGGGCGCAGCTCCATCTTCATAAAGGAATGGTAAGGCCGTGCCTTGGCGCAGCCTTACAAAATAGATTATACTGTTTCTTGCACCAAATAAGCAAGTGCAAAACACAAAAAATTTGACCAAAAAACAAAAAATCTTTGTGCGGCTTGATAATCTGCTGGTGTTTTCTCTACCCCTTTTGTGAACAAACTGTAATTTTACAGTTTTTCCATCTATCCCCATGCATGTAAAAAGCCGGCGCGTTTTCGCGCCGGCTTTTTGGCCTGATTGCGTGTTTGGGCGATGGGAAATCCCATCCCACTTTCCATTTTATCCCTGCATCATTCCATCTGACTGAGCTTCTGGAAATGTGCATGCAGTTGGGTGGTGGCCTCGTTGATTTGCTGCGCTGCCGCAGCGATTTCTTCGTTGCTCGCTGCCAGATTCCGCAAACGATCATTGACATCGAGCGCAATCTTGCGCAGCTGCTCGACATCTTCTGTGATGAGCTTGAGCACCGTGCTGATCTGCGCCTTGTTGCGATTGCTTTCGCGTGCCGTCGCCTGCGTGGACTGGCTGAGCGAACGCACCTCATTGGCAACGACCGCAAATCCCTTACCGGCCGCGCCCGCGCGCGCCGCCTCAACCGAAGCGTTCAGCGCAAGCAAATGGGTGTTGCTGGCGACCCGCTCGATGCCATTGTTGTTCTTCTCCAGCGCATGCAGCAGACCGTTGATTTGATCGACCACGTCGGTCATTTTGGTCGTGCATTCGACCACCTGCTGCATGGATTCATTGATGCCGACGCTTTCGTCTGCCGTGTTGGCGTTCTGCTCGGCCATGCTGGCAATCGAACCGGTCAGCATATCGAACTGTCCGTTGGCATCCTGCACCATCTCGCGGATCAGGCGGTTCTTTTCGCGGATGTCCTCGGAAATGCGCTCCATTTTTTCTTTATCCGTCTCGACCATATGCTTGATATAGTGCACGCAGCCCTGTGGAATATTGCAGCCGTTGAAAATCGCCTGTGCCATTTCCCGGCAGGTCGAGTAGCCGCAGGCGCCGCAGTTGATCGACTGATCCTCTTTTGTCCGCTTCTCCATTTTGCGGAAAATCTGCTGCACCTGCTCTTCCTGCGGGACAAGTACCTTATGTTCCTGCGACCGGTCGGTGTACTGCCGCAGGAAATCCTCCAGCTTGAGCTTGGAAAACGCCCGGTTGAGCATACGCAAACGCGCGCCGCAGCTTTTTCTGCTGTTCCAAAACCCTTTGCCTTTCGCCTGATGTTCGGCTTTCTGCTGACTGATTGCATACAGCATGGAGTCGTCACCACGCTTGGTATCTTCAATTGCCGGGCCGTCGATGCAGCCATTTTCGCAGTTGAGCACATCAACCAGAAGCGGCAAGTTCCGGCCGCCGGTTACGCGCTTGGCGTACTTGTGCAGCGTTTCGTAAACCTTTTTCTCGCCCTCGCTCTGCTGGATAAAAACCTGCTCGCCGCAGAACCAGCGGACGTTCTCTTTCAACCCGCCGGGCATGGGATAAATGGTGCCCAAACCAGACACCAGCTCCTCTTTGACCGGCGTTTTGCCGATGCCGTGCCGGTTGAGATAACGCATCAGATGGTCGAACGTCACATTATATTGTACAAAGCCATGCGTGTTGGGGTCGGTGATTTCCTCTTTCTTTGCAATGCAGGGCGACAGGAAAGCGAATTTGTCGTTGATCCCCATGTATTTGCGGGCATAGATCGCCGCACAGAGCAGCGGGCTGTGTACCGGCATCAGCTTGGGAAGCAGCTCCGGTATAAAGTTCTCGATATAGCGCACCACTGCCGGGCAGGGCTGCGAAATGCCGCCTTGAAACTGGTTCTTCTGGATGTACTGGATATAGGCCCAAGTCGTAATATCCGCGCCGAACGCCACGCTGATGACATGATTGGCGCCCATCTGCTGCAAGGTGCCCAGAATATAGCGATAATTCTGCGGATAGTTGGCAACCAGCGCCGGTGCATACAGAATGGAAATCTTCTCTCCGCGGCGCAAATCCGCAAAAAAGCGCTCGGTGTCGTCATCAAACTCGCGCGCATGATGCTCGCATACGTCCAGGCACGCGCCGCAGGCGATGCATTTGTCGGGGTCAACGTGGACAAATTGCTTGTCGCCGTTTTCCACCACGGAATTGGCAGTCAAAACCGGGCAGGCGGCAATACAGCGGTTGCAGCCAATACAGTTGTCATTGGTGTAGACCAGTCCGTTGGTACTCATATTCATGGTTTTCCTGCTTTCTGCTGCTATCAGTTTTATACAGAGCACGCAATTTTTGGATTTTTTCCTGGAAATATTATACGACAAATTGTGCATTTTGTAAAGAAGCGTCCCTTTGTTTTCCGGTTTTTTTGTTTGATATTCCCCTGTTTCGACCGGAACTTTTTTCATTTTTCCCTAAAAGCAGCGGTCGAAAGGTCCGATCATCTGCGGCACCGAAACGCCGCGGCTCTCGGACCCCCAAAATACTTCTTTCTTGTTTTTCTTGATAATCTGCGCTATATTTACAGCAAAATTCCAAAAGGAGGACCATGAAAATGACTTTGGTACAAGCAGACCGCTTCCATCTGGACTATGTACAAAAATTACAGGAAGAACACAAGGCCCCGCGGACGATTGCAAAATATTCCCGCGACATTGGTCGGTTTTTGGCATTCGCCCGCGCGTGTAAAACCATCCAAAGAGAAACCGTGCTGCAATATGCCGCGTATTTGAAAACCAAGTATCGTATCACGACCTGTAATTCTTATTTGATCTCCATCCACGCCTTTTTTCGCTATGCCGAACGAAAGGATTTGATCGTACCGCTGTATCGCATACAGCGGCGCAACTTTTTGGAAAAGGAGCTCAATCCAGCGGACTATCACAAAATGCTGGATGCCTTGCAGCTTGCGGGGAAAACAGAAACCAGACTGTTGCTGCGCACATTGGGCTGCACCGGCATCCGCGTGGGCGAGCTTTCTTTTGTCACCAAGCAGGCCGCAGAACGTGGCTGGCTCGAAATTGATCTGAAAGGGAAAGTCCGGCGCGCATTTATCCCGAAAGAATTATGTCAGGAATTGATCGCGTTCAGTGGTGGACGGGACGATGTGATTTTCCGAAACAAAAGCCATTCCAAACCGGTCAGCAGCTCTGTCGTATGGCGGCGGCTGAAAGCGGCAGCGCGTCTGGCCGGAGTGGAGGAACGGCGGGTTTACCCGCATAATCTGCGGCACATGTTCGCCCGCACCTATATGGAGACCTATGGAAACATTGCCGAGCTTGCCGATCTGTTGGGGCACAGCTCGATCGAAACCACACGAATCTACACCCGCAGCTCAAGTGATGCGCTGCTGCGCAAAGTGTCCAAGCTGGCGCTGTAAAATGCGAGATAATACAACATTATATTGCGTTTGTCAACCATGCATTGAAAGGATAGAATAAATGATTCATAAAAACCACATATCTGTGTATCCATCGGTTTGTAACTTTGCATAGCCATGATTTTGAGGCATCTGAAAAGTGCAATATAATGTTGTAATATATGGACAGAAATCCTGTTTTGGGGACATTAAAGGAGGTTTTATCATGGCAAATATCGGACAGGAACTGTCATCCATCAGCTTCGGCAGCATCATTGGCGGTGCGCTGAACGCACTGATCGAGGCGCAGAGTCAAGCGGCGTATACCACGATCGACTTTATCAATTCCGTCGGTTTCAGCACCTCGGAAAATTCCAATCAGAAAAAGCCGACGTATGTTGTATTCCAGTACACCAAAGAAATTTCGCCTTATCTTCCGGCTACGGATACCGAACCCGCGCGGCAGGCGGTTACGCGGGATATGCTGCTCCAAGTGCCTTTGCTGACCATGCTCCCGGTGCCGTTTATCCGCATCGCGGATGCAACCATTGATTTTAATGTCAAGATCAATTCCGTGACGACCACCAGCAATCAGGAAACCAATTCCTACGGCGCCAAGCTCGATGTGGACACCAGCTTCAGCTTCTGGCGGTTCAAGACCAGCGCCAAACTCAACGCAACGCTGTCCAACCAAAAGACCTCCAGCAGTGAAGAGGAGATCAAACGGGATTATTCTTTGAGCATCCACATCCGCGCGGTACAGGATCAGGTGCCGGCCGGCACCGAGCGACTGCTGGATATTTTGCAGGATGCCATTGTTTCGGTGGATGCCGACCCAACCAAGGAAGATACGAAAAAACAGCCTGCAAGCATCCCGGCGAAATCGTAAGGAGGGCGCGTAAATGACCTTGGGAGAGTTTACCGGATTGCTGCTGACCGACTTTCTGGAGGCGCGCCGGCAGGCGGACGCACTCGCCGCCGCGATGAGCGAGAATTATCACATCGATCCGCTGATGAACGGCATCCCGGTACCGCACTACACGATCGAGGAGGCTGAAATCGACGTGCCGGTGCAGATCGTCGGCGTGCGCCGCACCGCTCCGGATGACATGCTGATCGAGCGCCTGCTGCTCACCCTCCAGCAATCCCTGCCAACCTATCTGTACCGCAGCATCAAAAACGCCTATTACGACAAACAGGCGCAGCTGGTACAGCAGGCTGGTGGTCAGCCGGACCCGAACACCATCGGCAAAGCCGAAACGCAGGATATCGCGCCGCGCGTGGTGCATCTGAGTGAAATTCCGGAGCGCAAGGCCTGCTACAAGGCTTCAACAGCCTGCATCTGCACGCTGATGGACACCTATATGCGCACCTATCTACAGGAAAACAATCCAGACTCATTGCAGCTGATGGACTTTATTGACGCATTCCAAGCCGTATTGTACCGCGTGAGCAAGGAAGAATTCGGTACATACAGTGAAGCGGAAACGCCCTATATTGACAAGCAGGCGCTCAAAACGCAGTGCGCATGGGTTTCGCGCAAAATGCTTTTAGAGTTCAAGCGTCTGTTCCAGCAAAGCGAAGGCCTGCTGATCGAGCCGCAGACCGGAAAAATGAACAACGGCATCCATCCGGACTACATCATGCGCGTGCATCTCAAGCTGCGTGAGCAGGATCTGGACTTTATCGTAGATCACAACGACGCGACCGGCGAAAGCCGCCGCTTCCTGTCGCTGAACTGAAAAGGGGAATGACGTATGCTGATTCCCGTGATGGAGCAGTTTGACGCGCGTCTGCTCGAGCTGCCTCGGCTGCTGCGCGGGCTGGAGCACCGGACGACAGCCGGGTTTCCCGCGGACGCCGTCCAGTGGCTGACCGGGGTATGTGAGCTGGCCGAACAGAACCATCTGCAAATGGCTTCCGACCTGGCGCTCGTGCGCGCCGACCTGCTGCTCTTCACCCCCCGCGCCGCAACCGAGCCGGGTGTAACCGGCTCAAAGCGGCAGCAGACCGAACAGTTTGCGGTGCAGTGCCTGACGCGCGCGCATGACCTCATTCTGGCCTGTTTCGCCCCGCTGCGGCAGGCCTATCAGGAGTGCGAGCCAGCCTGCCGGCAGGCGCTTGCCGTTGCCGCAGTGCAGGGCAAGCTGACCGCACAGGATACCGCGGAACAGGCGACGGCCTGCCTGCGCTCGGATGCGTCACTGCTGCCCGTCTGGACGCAGATCATTGGCCGATTGGGCGCCGCCAATGCGGAGGTTTTACTCGATCGCATGATTGCTCAAATTGAAAGATAAGAAGGTTATGATCGCTATGGACAAATTTACATTTGATAAGGTTGTCGAATTGGCGCATTTTTTGGAGCAGTACATCCCCAAATTGCCCAAGGATGACAGCCATACGCTGGCTATCACCAAGGAAGACCGTCCGACATGGGATCGTCTTTATAAAGAGCTGATCCTCACCAATGTGCTGGACGATGGGCGCGCCTTTGGACAAAAGGACAATAACAACCAGTACGGCATCGGAAACGATGCCAGCGGCTATCGCGCAGAATATTATCAGCTGCTCATGCAGTGTTATCGCTATTTGTATCAGGCGCTGAGCGCGGGCGAGGTGTTCCTGCAACCCAACATCTGGCGCACGGCGGACCGCACCACCGCATCGCTGTATTCGCAGCCGTTGTATTGCGGCGCGCCTCTCACGGAGGAGAGTAATGGCGAATAACTTTTCTATCCAGTGGACGCAAAACGGAACTCTCATATGGAGTGGCCGAAGTGAGCTTTATGCGCCCATACCTGGATGCGATGGACAGCTCTTTACCAAAAATCATATTATCTCCCACGGCAGTGCCATGCGTATGCTGGTTAACCGTATCAATGAAACATATGATCCCAACTCAACCAACCGCTTCTCCTTTGAGCAAAATCTAAACTGCATTTTGCAAGCAATTGGAATCACGCCGGATGACCTGACGGAGCCATGGCGTCCATCCGTGCCCAACGCCATCGATACACTCACAAGCCACGTCAAACAAGGCCTAAAGTCGGATGCCGTTTGCGAAGCTGTGAAAACGCTAGAAGAAATCATTCTTAACTGGCCCTTCAATATTTGTTGCGGCTATAGAGTTGTCAACTCAGAAATTGGTGACTGCTTGGATCTTCCGGCGCATGCAATCGCATACCATATCCTGCAAAATGGCGAAACAGTACATACGTCAATGAATGCCATGTCACAGCAAAATTTCGGTGGATGTCAAGTTAAATTTCCTGCAACAAATAGCTCAATATATCAACGCCTTTCCAGTCTGCTTTTTCAGTCGGACTGGAAAACAGGGGAATTGCAAATCCAATGCGGCATGCTGCCGATCTTCAACCAATCGTATTTTGTCGTAATCAGCTCCACCAATGCAAATTGCCTGACAAAAGATAAATTAACACGCGCACCGCAAACCTATTACTTTGGCATCCCCTTTCAGAGAGTCTATCGGGCTCCTATGGAATGGTTCCTCTTCCAGCAGACAAGCGATTTCACCTATACGGCTGTGCGGTAAGACCGCACAAGGAGGTCAAAAAACATGATACCATTCATACCGGCGCACAGCAGTAATTATGCAACCGAAAACCGAGGCCGCGATCAGATCCGCTATCTGGTCATCCACTATACCGGCAACTGCGGCGACACCGCCAAGGGAAACTGCCTGTATTTTCAGGGCGCAAACCGGCACGCCAGCGCGCACTACTTCGTCGATGAAAACGGCGTCTGCCAGTCAGTGGAGGACAAGAACCGCGCGTGGCACTGCGGCAGCGAAACCGGAAAATACTTTCACCCGAGCTGCCGCAACGCAAACAGCATCGGCATTGAGGTCTGCATGCTCGACAAGAGCGGGCAGGTGCGGCAGGACAGCATCCGGCAGGCAGAGCAGCTGGCGCGGACACTGATGCAGAAATACGGCATCCCGCCCGCGCAGGTGGTGCGCCACTACGACGTTACCCACAAAATCTGTCCGGCTCCCATGGTCAACGATCCGGCGCTGTGGAACGCATTTCGAGAAGCACTGTCACACAAGGAGGACGATAGCATGACGCAGGAACAATTCGATCAGAAGCTGGAAAATTGGCTGTCCAGACACGACCCGCTTTATCAGCGCATAGAGGATATTCCGGAATACCTGCGAGAAGAAGCCCGCAGCCTCATCAAGCAAAACGCGCTGCGCGGCGAGGAGGGTCAGCTCAATATCCGGCGCGGACAGCTGCGCACCATGATTGTGGCCAAGCGCTATGTGGATGCGCTGCTGTGCGGCAAAAACGAGGCATAACCGATGGATTGGAACGAATTCTGGCCTCTGACATGCGCCTGTCTGATTGTGCTGCTGTTTATCGTGCTGACCGTTCTGACCATCCGGCACAAAAACCTGTCGCTGGAGCAATCCCTGCAGGAGCTGCAAGCCAATCTTGCGCAGGCAAGCAAGATCATCGGCGCACTGCCCAACAGCAAGTACGGCACTTCGTTCGATCAGGTCATGCAGTATGCGCGCGTCGGAGTGGCACAAGCCGAGCAGCTCTATAAGATCAGCCAAATCGAAGGGGATGCACGCAAGGAGGCGGCGCGCCAATTTGCGCACAAAAGCCTGTCTTTAGCCGGCGTCCAATGTACACCGGAGTTGGAATCCATTTTGGATGGCTGCATAGAAGCTGCCGTGCAGCAGCTGGGACACGGGTCTGCCACCGGAGCAGCGCAGCAGGCAAAAAGTGTTGAGACTCCATGTGAAAAATAATAAAACATCCCTCTACATTTTCAGCAACCTATCTAAAACCAAAACAGCCGCATCTATCTGATCGTAGGTGCGGCTGTTTTGTCAACAGTTCTTCCCATCTCCACTCTGCGGGATGGTTTTTTCAGTTTTTCTCTTTCGGTTTCTGGCAATACATTTCGGTATAGGCCGTGGCGGCGGGATCGCCGCGCGGCGGCGTATCCTGCGACCAGGGCGGCACGGATGCAACTGCGGCGGAGTCGATATGCGCCGCGTCGTCGTAAGCCGGGAACGGCTTGGGTTCGCGCTCGGGCTTTTGCTTATCCTTCATCCCGTCCGCCCCCTTATACCGCCACGCGCTTAGCCATAAACTGGGCGGCGGTCTGGCACAGCTTGACCGTCACTTCGCTAGCCGATGCGCCCTCATCCTCACTGACATAGACCACGCAGCCGCTGACATCCCCTTCGGTGATGATGGGCACCGCCACGACCACATTATATTCGTCGTGATCGGACACGGTTAGCTCGGGCGCGTCATCCACGCCGCGCTCATACACCACACGCTGCTCCATCAGCTGCTCCAGCTCGGCGGAGATGCGTTTTTCGAGGATATCCTTTTTCGCGCCGCCTGCCGCGGCAATCACCGCGTCACGGTCGCAGATCGCACAGCTCATCCCCGCCGTGCGGGCGAGCGCCTCAGCCAGTTCGCCTGCCACCGCGCCCATCTCGCCCATCGGGGAATACTTTTTGAAAATCACCTCGCCGTCGCGGTCGGTGAAAATCTCCAGCGGGTCGCCCTCGCGGATACGCAAGGTGCGGCGAATTTCCTTCGGAATGACCACGCGACCCAAATCATCAATACGGCGCACAATGCCGGTTGCCTTCATTTACGCGTTCCCTCCCATACGCAATTTCTGGTTGTACAGGTAGTATGACTGGAACGCGGCGCATTATACAGCGGCAGTTCTGGCAATTTTTAACGCGCATAGGCAAATTTTTCGTTCAGCGGGCGGTGACGCACGTCCCTGTGACGATGGCGCACGGCGCGCCGGTCAGCGGCATACCGGTAAACGGCGTGTTGACCGCCTTGGAATGATACGTCTTGTAAACCGTCTCGCTGTCCCAGTCGAGCAGCACCAGACGGGCAAGATTGCCCTCGGCCACCGCGCGGCCGGTCAACCCGTAGATCTCGGCGGGCGATTTGCTCATTTTGTCGATCAGCTGCATCGGGGTCAGCCGCCCGGTTTTGACCAGATAGGTATTGCACACGGAAAACGCGGTTTCCAGCCCCGTGATGCCGCTCGGCGCTTTGGCGAACTCACGCGCCTTTTCTTCCTCGGTGTGCGGCGCATGGTCGGTGGCAATCATATCAATGGTGCCGTCGCGCAGTCCTTCGATCAAAGCCTGCCGGTCGGCCTCGCAGCGCAGCGGCGGGTTCATGCGCGCATAGGTGCCGTGCGCGGGTACGTCGTCCTCGGTCAGGCTCAGGTGATGCGGCGTGACCTCGGCGTACACACGCGCGCCGAGCGCCTTGCCCACGCGAATGAGCGCAACCGACTGCCCGCAGGAAACATGCTGGAACACCACACGCGCGCCCGTATCGAGCGCCAACGCGATATCGCGCGCGATCATCGCGGTTTCCGCCGCAGCCATTGCACCGGGTACACCGAATTGTTTTGCAGCCGCCGAACCGTAATTGACGCCGGGGGACGGCACAAGCGACGGCTCCTCCTCATGGAAGGACAGCAGAATGTCGCGCGCGGCAGCCTGCTCCATCGCCGTGCGGCACAGCGCCGCCGAAGTCAGGTTGATGCCGTCGTCAGTCAGGCAGGGCGCGCCCGCAGCGGTCAGCGCATCAAAATCAGTCAGCTCCTGCCCTTTCAGACCCTTTGTCACTGCGCCCGCCTGCAAGACCTCCACCGGGCAGTCCTTCGCCTTATCGGTCACATATTGAATGATTTGGGGCGTGTCGCACGTCGGCAGCGTATTCGCCATGCAGATCACGGTTGCGTAGCCGCCCGCAGCAGCCGCAGCTGCGCCGGTCAAAACGTCCTCTTTTTGCGTCTGACCAGGGTCGCGGAAATGCACATGCCCGTCCACAAAGCCGGGCGAAACCGTCAGCCCCGCCGCGTCACATACTTCACAGCCCGCAGGCGTGTCGATGTGCGGCTGCACCGCAGCAATTACGCCATCATCCCCGATGAGCACATCGCGCGGCGCATCCACGCCGGTATACGGGTCAAGCACCCGGCCGTTTTGAATCAGCAGCATAGAAAAACCTCCACGAAATAGGATGTCCGCCCGCCGGGGCGGCAATTCTGTTTCCTTTATTGTATCATGGTGCTTTCCGCGCCGCAAGGCGCGCATATAACAGAAACCGGCGGTTATACCGCCGATTTCATGAAAAGCCCAGCTTTGCCGGGCTTTTCATACAAGGAAGAGAAAAAGTTTCGTACACCGGAACTTTTTCTCGTTTGAACGTATCCGCGGCACAGCTGCGGTGCGTCCCTCTTCGACCAAACCTGTACGGTTTGGTCGAAATTTTTCACATTTGGTGATCCAGCGTCACCACCGGATTATACCGCGTGTCGATCTCCTTGAGCCGATCGTAAATCTGCATCATCAGTTCACGCTTTCCCTTTTCATCATACGTAAACGGCACGACTACGTCAAAAATCAGGTTGATCTGCCGCTCACCGTCCACCACGCGAAAATCGTGCATGGAAAGTTTCTCGTCAATGTCTCGCAGCACGTTGTCCACCTGCTCACGCAGCGCGGCAACATGCTCGTTGTTGACATCGATCGGGTCCATGTGGATAACCAGATACACACCCGTGCGCTGCCAGACGCGCTTTTCCGCTTCGTCAATGACCTCATGCACCGCGACAAAGTCCGAATCGCTCGGCACCTCGGCATGCAGCGAAGCCAGCGAACGGCCTGCGCCGTAATTATGGATAATCAGATCATGTACGCCGACAATATAATCGGATTCGCGCACAATTTCCGCGATGTTATGCGCGATCTCCGGGTCCGCCGCCTCACCGAGCAGCGGCGCAATCGTGTCGCGCACGATACCCACGCCTGCCCAGAGGATAAACAGCGCCACAAGTACGCCGACATAGCCGTCCACCGGCAGGGTGGTAAAGCGGCCCGCGATCATGCCGATCACAACCACCGAGGTCGTGATGACGTCGTTGCGGCTGTCCTGCCCCGCCGCTATCAGCACCGGGGATTCAATGCGGCGGCCGATGGACGAGTTAAACGCGCCCATCCACAGCTTTACCAGCATGGACACCGCCAGAATCACCAGCAAAACGACCGAAAACGCCACCGGTTCGGGATGGATGATGCGGTCGAATGAGGTTTTGAGGAACTCAAAGCCCACCAGCACGATGATGAACGCCACGATCAGGCCCGCGATGTACTCGGTGCGGCCGTAGCCGAACGGATGCTTGGCATCCGGCGCCTTGCCCGACACCTTGAAGCCTACAATCGAAATCAGGCAGGAAAGCCCGTCAGACAGGTTATTGAACGCATCCGCCGCAATCGAGATCGAGCCGGTCAGCAGGCCGATCACCAATTTCAGCACAAACAGAAACACATTGCACGCAATGCCCACGCCGCCGGACAAAATGCCGTATCGCTCACGCACGCGCGCATCGCGCGTATTCTCCGCATCATGGATGAACCAACGGACCAATGCTTTGGTCATAACAATCCCCTCGAATACAAAATGTTATAAATGCCAACCAATATTGCAATCTGCAATATCATGATCGCCGGAATACCCCACATGAAGCTGCGGTGCAGCGTTTTGTGGCGAATGAGCAGCATGGTCAGATACACGCCCGGTCCGCCGCCGACCAGCGCCCAGAAAAACAGCGTGCGCTCGGGCACCCGCTGCCAGCCGCTACGCGCCGCCAGTTTGTCATAGATGCAGACGGCCGCGCCAATCAGACTGACCGCAATAAAATAGTATAATACGCCCTGCACGTACGCCACGCCTCCTCCGGCGAAATTTCTTTTTATTTTATCACAATCTGCTGCATATCGCAAACCGATATGGAAAAAATAGCCGCCGCTAACGCTGTTTGCCGCCCCACATTCCCCGCGCCGCAAGGCGCGCATACATAGAGAAGAACCGCCGTTTGGCGGTTCTTCTCATCAGCCCTATGCTTCAATCGACTATTTTTTTCGGGCTACCGTTATCAAACGGCTGCTTGAAATGGCAGTACAGCTGCAATCCAGAATCGAATTGCGCGGCATACTGCCCTGCCAGCCCTGCCGCGCCGATACGCGCCAGCCCAAACAGATCAGGCACGGAATCCGTGCGCGTTTCTTCCGGCCTCCACAGGTTGTGCCAGGGGGTGTGCTGCTCGTTGAGCGCGTCCCACGCCGGACGCTCCACCTTCATGTGCCCGGTCAGGATCGCGCCGCGCCCAGCCAGACGCTCGAGCCGCTGCGCGGTGCGGTAGGTGCGGTGCTTATCGGCATAGAAAAACTTTTCCCACGTCAACATCTCCTCAAACGAGCGGCGCAGGTCGCGCACCGCCACGTCTGCGCCGTACACATTTTTCAGCACAGCATGCAGCAGCACCGCAAGCACGGCCTGCTCGGCGGGCGGTAGGGTATATAAGCCTTCCGGCCGGAAGTTCGTGACCGGGGACTGGTATGCCTTTTCGTATACCAGATAATCGATGTCGCTTTCAATCTGGCAATGCACCGCCGAAGCGTTGAGCTTTGGCTCCGCCCCACAGATCTGCACCTGACGGCAGTAAACATAGGGGTGGATCTCGCTGTCGAGCGCGAGATGGCAGACAAAACCGTAGAAGTATGCCGCGGCGATCTCCTGCGACTCGCCCGTCAGGTCGCGCACACCGCGCGCGAGCGCTGCGAACAGCTCGTCGGTCTTTTCCGAGTGCATCCGATTGCCCAGCTTGTGCAAGGGACTGCCCAGCAGAATCTTACGGTAAAACAGCGGGTCCGGCCCCTGACAGCCCCACCGAAAACTCACCGGATGCTTTTGCACCAGTTCCTGCACCGGCGCGGGAAAGACGCTCAGCGCCTGCTCTCCAAACAGATGATGCGATACAAAATCCGCCATGCTATAGCCTCCTTCAGTCAGACAAAAACAGCGGAACCCTCAGTCAATCCCGGGAAATACGATGCCCGCGTCCTGCCGCGCGCGCTCGAGCAGCTCCATCATTTGGATGGTTTTCTCCATCCGGCGGCGGCAGTCCGCGCGGTCATCCGCCGAGACCAATCCCGCGATGCCCTGCATTTCCCAGTACCACGCGGTTTCGCCCTGCTGCTCGTCAAAAACCTGCTGGCCCTCGTCGGTCACGACCGTGACGCGCGTGCACATGCTGACCGGGTTCTCCACGCGGATGAATCCCTTTTCTCCTATGATATGCGCGCCGTTTTCGCTCTTGCAGTCCTTTGCGCCCGTGCACTGGGCGACAAATCCCAGATACTCCAGCACAGCCACACCGCCAAGGTCGATGCCGTTTTCATGTCGCCGCGCGTGATAGGTCACGTGTTCCGGCATACCGAACAGGCCGTAAACAAAATACAGATTATACAGGTTGATATCCATGAGCGCGCCGCCTGCAAAAGCAGGGTTAAAGACGTTGGGTGTCTGCCCGGCCATGAGCGCGTCGAACTTGCTCGAATACTGGCAGAAGGTGCACGACACCTGCCGCACCGGCCCGATTTTGGACAGATTTTCGCGGATGCGCGCAAAATGCGGCTGGAACAGCGTCGTGATGCCCTCCAGCAGGAACAACCCTTTGCGCTCCGCAAGTGCGGCCAGCTCCTCGGCCTGCGCCCGGGTGGGCGTGAACGGCTTTTCGCAGATCACATGCTTGCCGCTCTCAAGCGCCGCCTTGGTCTGCGCATAGTGCAGGCTGTTGGGCGAGGCGACATAAACCCAATCCACCGCCGGGTCCGCCAGCATATCCTCCAGCTTGGTATACACCTTGCTCACACCAAACCGCTCCGCCAGCGCACGGCCGGTCGCTTCTCCGCGCGAATAGATCGCCTCATAGGTCACACCCGCCGTACGCACGGCCTCGGTCATCACCCATGTAACAATGTTGCCCGTTCCAATCGTCCCGATTTTCATATGCAGCCTCTTTCCGCCTTGCGGCATTCCGTTTTCCTTTATCATGGCATACTTTTCCGCTGCGCGCAACGGATTTTTTGTCCTCTTTGCAAAAAAACGCAGCCGCCTTTCCCGCAGGGAAAAAACGACTGCGCCATCCATCTTCTTTTTTGCAAACGAGCCGGCTTAGCCTTCGTAATCCGCTTCGTTCTCCCAGTTGTGCCAAACTGCCTGCACATCGTCGTTGTCCTCGAGATTATCGAGCAGCTTGCGCATCTGAGCCATATCCTCTTCCTTTTCGAGGGTGACATAGTTCTGCGGCACCAGTTCGACCTCAGCCTCGACAAAGGAGTAGCCCAGCGTCTCGAGCGCTTCGCGCACCGCGGAGAAATCCTCCGGCGCGGTGTAGATCTCGAAAGTCTCCTCGTCAGCCTGGAAGTCCTCGGCACCAGCGTCCAGCGCCTGCATCATCACGGTGTCCTCGTCCAGCTCGCCGCGCTCCATGATGATAACGCCTTTCTTGTCGAACTGCCAGGATACGCAGTTGGTCGCGCCCAGACCCGCGCCGTACTTGTCAAACAGGTGGCGCACGTCGGCAACCGTGCGGTTCTTGTTATCGGTCAGGGTTTCGACAACGACTGCCACGCCGCCGACGCCGTAGCCCTCATAGTTGTTGGCCTCGTAGTTGACCTGACCGTTCGCACCCGAATACTTGTCCAGCGTGCGCTTGATGTTATCGTTGGGCATATTGTTGGCCTTGGCCTTGGCGATGCAGTCGCGCAGGCGGGAGTTAAAGTCCGGGTTAGCCGAACCGCCTTCCTTGATGGCAATGGCCATTTCACGGCCGATCTTGGTGAAGATTTTCGCTTTTTTCGCGTCGTTTGCGCCCTTGCGCTTGGCAATATTATGCCACTTGGAGTGTCCCGACATGGTGGAAAGTCCCTCTTTCTATCTGAAATAAATTAAATATAACCTCAAAAACGCCATACGGCGCATACAAATTTTATCAGATTTTTTATGTTTCCGCAATACCCGCGCGTATATTTTTCCCTTGCAGCGTGCAAACTACGCTCGAAATCTTCAAAAAAGAGGTGATTTCCCATGAGCAAGCAGAACAAGCGTCAGAACCCGTCCACCACGAACCAGTGTCCGAACGGAAGCCAGAATAAGAACCCGCAGCCGAACACCCAGAGCAAGAATCCGAACAGCGCGCAGGACTAACCGGTCTGGCCTGCCGTTCCGACTTACGGCTTGGGCAAACAAAAGGACGTGCCGCAGCACGTCCTTTTGTGTTTTGCGTTCAGTCGCCCATCGACAGGCCAAGCGCGCGCGCCGCGCGCACCACTTCGCTGTCGGGCGGAACGGTTTTGAGCTTGCCCGCCACATCTTTGAGCGGTACGGGCACAATCTTGTCGTTTTGCAGCGCCACCATATAGCCGTACTTCTTCTCGCGGATGAGATGCGCCGCCGCCACGCCGAAGCGGCTGGTCAGCAAACGGTCGGCCGGGCAGGGCGCGCCGCCGCGCTGATAGTGGCCCGGAATGGTCACACGGATTTCGTGCCCCGTGATCTCCTTGAGCTCGTCCGCAATGCGGTAGGAAATGGACGGATAGGGCATTTTCTCGCGCGCCACCTTGAATTCCTTCTTGCTCATCTTGGCCTCTTCCTGACTGATTGCGCCTTCCGCAACCGCCAGAATCGAGAAGCGCTTGCCGCTCTGGGCGCGCTTGTCGATCGCTTCCGCGATCTTCTTGGCCGAATACGGAATCTCCGGAATGATAATCACGTCCGCGCCGGACGCAATGCCGGAATACAGCGTCAGCCAGCCGGCCTTGTGGCCC
>ERZ1090878.103-NODE-103-length-45369-cov-40.573862_pt1 | contig 45369 bp, 66 predicted proteins | sample MGYA00478473_ERZ1090878 | MGnify/ENA primary metagenome ERZ1090878 (study PRJEB33644, sample SAMEA5815720) | chicken gut metagenome | biome: Chicken; feature: Gastrointestinal Tract; material: Caecum | place: Ireland | collected 2019-01-01 | study: A study of the... | reverse complement strand
ACCTAGTAGTATAAAAGAATATTTTACGGAAGATTAAACAAATGTCATCATTAAATATACGAATTAATAAAACCACCAAACAAATTGAACTTGAAATTGACAATCGAGTTGTAACTGAGGAAATGTCAGAAAAAATAGTTGAAATCTGTAATCAATTATTTACTGACAGCGATAAATTCGATGCCGAAAAAACTTTTAACATGATTTTTCAATATATAAAAGGGTATCAACGAATTTTATATTCGCAAATAAGCAATATAGTTTATGCCTTTTATAATAATCATACAACAGCTGAAGCAACAAACGCTTTAGGCACCATGATTTCTAATCTTGAAAAGATAGTTGCATATACGGGAACTCAAAAGTATAAAAGCAGAAAAGAAAAGGCTCAACAATCAGATATCAAAAAAGCATATGAAGATACAGAAAAATCCATCATTAAAATCTGGGATCATGTAAATTTAGCCCAAACACAATATAGCGGACTAAAGCAAACGGATGAAGAATATAGGAAAAAATTTAATAATAGTATCACTCCATTTAAGGAGTCTTTAATGAAAGATATGAATGCTCAGCTACTTACAATGGTAAGTATTTTTACTGCTCTGGCATTTTTAGTATTTGGAGGCATAAGTTCTCTAAATGGCATTTTCTCCAATCAGGAAACTTCTTTATTGAAGATAATGATAATCGGTTGTATTTGGGGACTATTCATTCTCAATTTGATCTTTATTTTTTTGTTTTGTGTCGGGAAAATGACAGGCTTAAGTTTCAAGCCTAATTCCGATTCTGATACCAATATTTTTCAAGAATATTCAATTATATGGTGGAGCAATTTAATACTCCTTACAATTTTAGCAGTAAGCGTTTGGACGTTTTATGTCCAAAAAGAAAATCTTGATTCTGAATTTAATACATGGTGCAGAGCCAATCCAGAGTTCGCTATGTGGGCTGGATACCTTATAATTTTATTTATCTTTTTAATGGTTTTAAAATTTTTAATGGCGCGAAATTGGAAAAAAAGAAAATAATTAAAGTTTTTAATGGCGGTGTTTAGTGCATAATAAAAATACCCAAAATTGCAGAGGCGCTTCCTCAAAGTTGCAGAGGGAATTTCCCCAATAATGCAGCCGTGTTTGGTGCTTCTCTAAGTCTACTCGGATGGTAGATTTAGAGAAACACCAAACATCCATTGCAAGCATACAGCACTTTTTGTATCCTTGGAATGTCGTTGCAGACAACATTCAAGGAGGAAAGGAGTATGATTGCAATGGACAAGGTTCATTCTATCAGACAGCTCTTTTATGAGCAAGGGAAAAGTGTCTCAGCCATTGCTGCTGAGACGGGGCATGACCGGAAAACGATAAGTAAGTATCTGGACATGACCGATTTTAACACACCGGAGCCAAAAAAAGAGGATCCGGAAAATATGTGCCCGAAGTTGGATGCATATAAGCCATTGATTGATCAGTGGCTCCTGGATGACCGTAAGGCTCCCAGGAAACAGCGCCATACCGCAAAAAGGGTTTTTAAGAGGCTTCTGGCAGAAAGCGAAGGATTCGACTGTTCTTACCGGCTGGTTGCGCAGTATGTAGCTTACAGGAAAGCACAGATGAATCTTGACAACAAAAAGTCTTATCTGCCGCTCATCCACTACCCCGGCGAGGCTCAGGCTGATTTCGGCGCTGCACAGTTCTTTGAAAACAGTTTATCCCATGAGGGAAAGTATCTGGTACTTTCTTTTCCGTTCAGCAATGCCGGGTATCTCCAGCTGATGTACGGTGAAAATGCCGAGTGCTTCATGGAGGGCATGATCGACATTTTTGCGCACCTCGGAGGTGTTCCCACGGAAGTCTGGTTTGATAACACATCAACCCTTGTCACGAAGATTCTGAAAGACGGGGGCCGCCAGCTGACGGATAAGTTCCTCCGGTTCAGTGAACACTATGGGTTCCGCTATAAGTTCATGAATCCCGAATCCGGATGGGAAAAGGGAAACGTGGAGAACAAGGTTGGATACAGCCGCAGGAACTTCCTCGTGCCGCCGCCCAGGTTCATGGAACTGTCTGAATACAATAGCCGGCTTCTTAAAGAGGCTGACGGTGACATGGACCGGGAGCATTACCACTACGACCAGACGATACTGGAGCGTTTTCACAAGGATAAGAAGTCACTGCTCCCATTGCCGGATGTTGCGTTTGATCCGGCCAGGTATGAGACAGTACTCACGGATAAATGGGGCAGGTTCACTCTGGAGAAAGGGAAGCATGAGTATTCCGTCTCGCCGGATCATACCTGCACGAACGTGTGGCTTAAGATCACCTCACGGCGGGTACAGGTCATGGACATGCAGCACCGCCCCATTGTGACACACAGGCGGCTCTACGGAGACCAGAAACAGGCAAGCATGGAATGGCTGCCGTATCTGACGGCTATCTCCAGGAAGCCCCGTTCCCTGTTCAACAGCGGCATCTACGATATGATGCCGGAGAACATGCAGCGGTACATGAAGAGCTGCGGCAGCACGGACCGGGGAGCTATCCTGAAAGTCCTTGCAGAGCTGACCGGGCGGACTGGATTTGACAGCGCCCTTCAGACAGTCAACCAGGCCCTTCTCTACCAGGTAAGGGATCCGGACAGCCTGAAGAACCTGTACCGGAGACTGTATGCGGATGTGCCGGAGCTCCCACCGATGCCATTCCAGAGCGGTGTCCCCGCATTGGAACAGATGCCGGTGGATCTGGCTTCCTATGACCTTCTCCTGCAGAAGGGAGGTGCCGCAAATGGATGATTACAGAGATGCCATTGCATCCTGCTGCAGACAGCTGCGCCTGTCAGCCAACCTGGCTGATAATGCGTTTGCCATAGAGGGTGAAACCCATCAGGAATACCTGTACAACCTGTTAAGCAAAGAGATCAAATGCCGGAAAGCGGCACGTATCGGAAAACTGATCAATTCTGCGGGTTTCCCGGTCCAGCATAACTTTGCCGCATTTCATCCTGATGAAGTGCAGTTCCCATCGGGTGTCACACCCGAAAGTCTGAAAGCGCTGGAATTTTTCCATGCAGGGAACAATCTGGTGATGTACGGCAGCACAGGCACCGGCAAGACCATGCTGTCCATCTGCATCGGGATGGAAGCATGCAGGAGTGGGATCCCTGTGAAGTTCTTTCGGACAGCCTCGCTCATTAACCAGCTTTCAGAGACTCAGGAGAGAGGCAGCCTTGCACAGTTTCACAAGAAGCTGGATAAGGCAGATATCCTCATTCTGGATGAATTCGGGTATGTCCCGTACAACCGGACCGGTGCCCAGCTGTTGTTTGACTATCTTTCCGAGATCCATGAAAAGAAAGTCATTATCCTTAATACCCATCTGGAGTTTTCCAGATGGGTAAATGTCCTGTATGATGAGCAGATGACCGCCGCACTTGTAGGGCGGCTGATGCACCACTGTCATCTGATACTCTTCCCCGGTGAAAACAACCGGCTTCGGGAATCCAGTATCAACGACATGTTCGCTTCCCGACAGAAGGGAGGTGCCCGGAATGCCTGATCATGAAATTTTCAAGGAACATGATCCGGAAGACTGCTTCTATAGCTGCAAGACCATGCATGATTTCATGCGTCTCACTGACGAGATGGTACATACCATCATCGGTCTGGAAGAAGAACTCGTCCGGTGGCGCCAGGTCCTCATCAAATATCTTCCGCCCGAATGGGCAGATGGGCTGCGGTCAGACATTTTAAACAACATTTCCCGCGATTTTGAAGGAGATCCGGCTTATGATCTATATGTCAGCATGGTATGTAACGGTATCGATCCTCAACAGGAGAAAGAGAAACTGGCCCGTATGAGGAGGCTTGTCAACGGCACCGATGAAACCAGCATCACATATCTGTAACTAATAAACTTTGTATGCCTGCAACGGCTCCTCTCCGGCACCTGAAAGAGTGCCGGCGGAGGAAATGCAATACTGGGGAAATTCCCCATGCAACTTTGAGGAAGTCAATCTGCATTTTTGAGGAAAAAGTGCTTGCAAAAAACATGGCGGGAAATTCCCGCCATTTTTATATTACCAGCGCCCCGCGCTCGTTGGTGTGAAGGGACAGGATCCCTTCCAGCATCGCGCCATCTGCACCGAAAGCGAACGCCTCTGAGCCAATCCCAAAGACACAGTTCTTTACCATCTTCCCATCTGCACCCAGGTAATACCACCGACCGTCACTGGCCGTCTTCCAGGCCTCCGTTACCATCATTCCGGCGCCGTCAAACCAATACCAGCTTCCATCCGGCTCCTCATGCCAGTCATTCCGGATCGGTTCACCGGTATTTCCCAGGTAATATCGCCAGCCACCGTCTTCCTGTAGCCAGCCGGATTTCTTTTCCTCTTCTTCAAAGTCAGCAATACTGATCGCCGCTTTAAATTTACCCCAGGTATGAGCCGTATGGTTATAGACATAAGGATTCGGACAGATTTTACCCGTCACATCATAGTGCCGGATCACATGATCCGCGGGAACCCCGTACTTTGCCATTAGCTCCCGCGTTAGCCGGATCGCCGCCGCTACGGTTGCATCCTCAAAATACCAATCTCGACTGGTATCGGCCATGCTGCCGGAATTGCGGACGCACAGTTCAATACCGATGCTGTTGGTATTGCGGCACTCCGGATGGCGGTAAGACTTCGCGCCACAGTGCCAGGCGATATCCCGATCCTCAACACTCTGCCAGATACTCCCGTCAAAATCCACAAAATAATGTGCGCTGGCTCCGCGGGATCCGCCGGCGTAATACTGGCAATTTGCTTTTGCTCCTCCCAGCGCTCCTACATAATGGATAACGATATATTTGATTCGATCTGTGGTGCCAGGATTATGGTTATATGGTGTCAACAATTTATTAATTTTCAAAAAAAACCCTCCTTGCCGTCACAAACTTATAATTGATACGTTTATTATTTATGACAGGCCAAATATATATCTGTATCACGGCAGGCCGGCGCCCCGATCAGTTCTCCGCCGGCCTTCCCCTTTTCTATTTTTTGCGACGTCGCAATTACTTTTTGCTATTCTTGTACTGCGCGGTCGAAATCATTAACAACGCGCCAAGGCAGGTCTGCACCGCGGTTACGGTGGCCGGCACCTCATCTGCATACGGCAGCCCCCAGATCGGTGCGACAGCTGCGTATAGGGTTGCTAACGCCGGCAGGCCGATAATGGCCAGGTATTTAAGTACATCATACACTTTGTTGCTCAACATCTTCTTTCTCCTTTCTCTCCGGCTCTCCGCCGGGCTCTGTGTCCCAACTGAGCATTTTTTCATAAAGGTTATGCGCTACGTCATTTCCACCCAGTCCCTCATATGCCTCATAGATTTTTTTAACGCTTTCCCGGGCATAGATCGGCATATAGCCTTTATCCCGGTATTTGTTGTAATTCGATATGATATTCTCCCGCAAAATTGCCTGCAGGCCCAGGATCATAGCCTCATTCCGGCTCTGAGATGCCTTGATATCTATAACATCCTGCTGTATATCGTCGATCTGCTTCTGCAGGCGATTCCGGATATCAATGCTCTGTTTGTGATAATCCGGGAGCCTCGCCGCATCCCCTAGGGCCTTTTCATCCTGCTCGGTCTGTTTGACGTAACTTCTAAGCCATAGATAACCTTTTTTTATCTGTGGCAGTAAGTATCCTGCTGCCAATATAAAAACGAGGACATCCGTCACTCGGATATCCCCGAAAAGCTGTAAAAACGCGGCCTGACCGTTCACTTGATGTCCTCCTATTCTGCCATTTTATCCATGATCCTGGATTTCTCATCATCTGTGATCCAGCCCCGCGTAATGGCATTATTTAAGCCGGCTTCTGTCAGCCGGCCCTCAAGGTACAATTTTTCGATTGTTGCGTACATGATGCTCATAGATTACATTCCTCCTTCCAGCATAGACACTAAAATTTCATCCTGCACAGCCTTAACCTGAGCCAGCTCCGTCCGCACATCCGGGAGCTTAAAAGCCACCACAGCCACATCTGCGCGAATCTCCTGGACTGTGTACGTCAGCTCCTGTTTCGCTTCCGCCGTCTCGTCGGATTCAATTCCGTTCTCCGGCTGTACCGTACTTTCTTCGTCTGGTTTCGCCGGTGACACCGGGATCTGCCGTTCCTCAATGAGGTAATCCTCAATTTCTCGGATGTCACCGGCATAAATATATCCATCCAGAGAGCGGATCACCTCACCAGCATCGTCCAGCAGGTCAATGCTGTCTTCTGCCGTTACTGTCTTGGCTATGGCCTTAATCTGATCCAGCGTCTTTTCGCCTTTCTGGTGACGGATAGTAAGCTTGTCCTGCTTAATCAGGTCAAACCCGCCTGGTACTAGTTCAAAAATGTTTTCTCCGTATCTTACTTTTTCCATCTTTTATTTCCTTTCTATATAAATTAATTAGGATGCTGCATAAAGATCATATTCATATTTTAGTTTACCTTGGCTGTTTTTAGCGTATATCTTTGTAGTATCTGTACTGCAATGCCCCATGATGTCGCATAGTGTAGGCAACGGCATCCCCTTATTTTTCCCATTCTGACACATCATCCGGAGAAATCATTATGCGAAGTTCAACAGATGCAAATAATCATATTCAACTACGGATAAACAACACCGGCGTTTATGCGGACTGGATTGAAAGCGGAGTGCCCACAGTTACAAAGACGATCACTACAAAAGCGTAAATATCATTTAGTCCAAACAGTTTCAAAAGACCCAGACGAAGATGTCCGTTTCTGCAATTGAATTTGCGTCCCCGTGGTAGCAAGTTGAATTGCCGAACCGTCTTCTGCTGTACAGCGAAACAAAACATTATTATTAGCCACATTATATTCGGTGTAGATGTTAGTTAAATCGTCCTTCAGGGCAAATTCTCCGGCATCCGTCCATTGGTTGTTAACCCTGTATCGCAATAGTGATTGGCTAGAAGCATTATGATAAATTAATTGCTTTATGACCGCATGGTCTAAATCACTCATTACGATAGCATACCCGTAAAAATCAGTCATGCTTCCAACTGTTATACCGTTGAGTCTATACAGTCCGGGATATACCATATCGTCTGCGGTATGTGGCGCATATATCGAGTACATGCCTTCATTTAATCCGAGTCCAGATCCATTTATCAAATCGCTGTTGAGCCCATTAACCTCCTGCTTTAAAAGATACATCAGCGCCGCCGTCGGGATCTTGCTGGTATCATTGAGATACTGGTTCGTGATCGCGCTGGTCAGCACGTAATTCGCGAATTTGGCCAAGCAGTCCTGCTGCCATTTTTTTACTTTCCCCCACAAAGTTTTCGGCGTATCCCCCGCTGCGGGAACAGGGAATGACGCCGATGATGCTGCCAAAGTAGCCAGCTTGGTATTTGATATATCGCCTCCGGAAGCAGTCACCTTCTTTTCCAGTGCTGCTTCTACCGTGGTTCCATCGTCCAGGAAGACCACATCCGCCGCAGTGTGAAGATAATAGATATTTCCGTTCTCATCCTGCAGTTCAACTTTTAATTTTTGTGACATGGTATCTCTCCTCCTTACTGGATCAGCTTTAAAAACAGCTTCCGCTCTGTCGCAGAGGCGTAATCTGATCCAACCTTGATGCTGTCTCCATCTTTTCCTGCGGGACCGGTTGCTCCAGTATCGCCCTTGTCTCCCTTATCTCCTTTGGCACCAGTGCTGCCCGTAGCCCCCTTAATACATCCTACATACGCCCATCTCGCCACGTTGGCCGCTCCAGCCGTTGTGCAGCGATAAATATTGTATGTAGAGGTATTGATATACAGATCGTTTACCAGCGCCGACGTAATTCCAGATCCGGAGAATATCGTACCTGACGTGTTGGTACCGGTAATGGCCGTGCCATAGGTAATCGTACTTCCCCTGGTACCAGTGTCCCCTTTATCGCCTTTATCGCCTTTATCTCCTTTCGCTCCATCTGCCCCGTCAGCTCCTGCCGCTCCAGTATCCCCCTTATCTCCTTTGGGGCCTTGTGGTCCAGTTTCCCCTTGCGGTCCGGTCTCTCCCTGTTCGCCCTGCGGCCCCTGAGGGCCTCGTTCGCCCACAGCTCCTTTAATGTTGCCTTTCTTGGTCCAAGCTCCCGATGCTTTGTTATATATATCCCAGTTTGATGTATTGAGGTACCAATCTCCATTCTTTCCGGATGAAGATGCAGGGGCAGACGTGCCAAAGAGCCAGGTGGCGCCATCCGCTCCATCTTCTCCGTCGGCTCCTGCCGGTCCGGTCGCACCCGTTGCACCTTTCTCTCCGTCTGCGCCGTCTTTACCTGCTGCACCCGTTTCACCTTTGGCACCCTTGATATTTCCAACGTAGACCCATTTGGCTACACTGGCTGCTCCCGCCATAGTACAACGGTACACATTGCCGGTTGAAGTATTAAGGTACATGTCATTCACCAAGGCATCCGTGATGCCAGAGTTGGAAAATACGGTGGCTGTGGTAGATGTGCCAGTAATTGCGGTACCAGAGGACCATCGGCTGCCCCGCTGTCCGGTTGCGCCGGCTGGTCCCTGCTCACCCTGAGGTCCCTGAGAGCCGGTATCACCTTTGTCGCCCTTATCACCCTTTGCGCCGGCAGGACCGGTTAATTCTCCGGAATCCAGTTTCTGCTGGAAGGTCTCCCCATCTGCAAAGAATACCAGATCCGCACTGGTCTGGACATCCGCGTCACCAATGACCTCCCCGTTTTCCCCCAGCACCTGCACCCGCACTTTATAGATCGTGTCTGCCATTTTTTCATATCCTCCTTTGATTAATTTAATATTTTAAGCCCCATGTTCGGACTTACTTTGATCTCATCACCGCCGCCAACCGTCTGCTGATCCGTTACCTTCAAATACCAGGTTTTCGGCTCCCGGTCCTCCACCGGGATGTCCTCATCTTTCGGGATCACTATGATGTTGGACTTATTCTTTTTTAGATCAATAATGTCCTGGATTGTTGCTGTTCCAGATGGATCCACCGTAATAGTGATCTCATCTGCCTGATTCACAGCTATCATAAAATTATAGATAAACGCCGACGGAGAAACCGGGCTTTTTGCCGGCATTTGATCCGGCGTATCCGCCTGGATAACAGCAAAAAGTTTTTCGTTGTCCCCTTCTAATCGGGCATAGATTCCAATAGTTTCAATCAAATACTGTGAATCAACATTTTCATTTCCAAAACGTGCTGTAACCTGTAGCACCATATCGCTCACAACCTTCGCTTCCGAAGGAATCGAACTCTGAACAACTCCTTGCAGCTCCGTCATTCCTTGAATGTCAGTTTCCGGCGGATACGGGTAATTAGATGTTTCTGCCTTTGTAAATGTAATCGGCTTTTTTTCTGCTATGGATTGTGTAACCATGCTGTTTCCCGCATTTGTTACCACAGCAGCTTTATATAATCCCATTCCAAATATTCCTCCTTCTTTATATCGTCTGAAGAGTCGTTGTACTAACGGCTCCAGCTATTGCCACGCTAACGGGAAAATCAGTTATATTTTGATAGTGGACAGTTTGTATTTGAGTCCTGGATAGAATTCCTGCAGTGTACAAACATCCTTTCAAATCTTTTTCGGTTCTCTGGTCTGCGATGATTTCCAAATGCGCGGGAAGAATATCCCATAATAAATCGTACAGCATATCCAAAGCTCCATACCGGTCGGATTTTACTCTAATCGATACAGTACAATTGACAGAATCAACCGCTAGTTCATATCCATCCACCCCGAACATCAAATCCAATTGGCTCTTAAAAAAATCAATGGTAAAAGGGACAAATGTATTAAGTTTCTGCAGAATTTTTTTCTTCCTGTCCTGCAGTGTGTCTTCTGGGTAATAAGATATTTCCAAAATTCCTTCCCAGAAAATCACGGTATCTTCATCGCAAGTAGGGATATAATTATTATTCCAGATTCTTAAAGCATCTGCATCCAGATGATCTAGGACATACCCTTGCGCCTTTATAATCTCTTGAAATTCCAGTATAGGTCGAAAGTATCGAGGCAGCTGTTTAAATAAAATTTTTTCCGCACTATCCACCATTAATCACCACCGTTCCTAAAACCGGAATCTGTTGGAGTTCTGCTGTCTCAACCAAGTCAATATCTTCTCCTGATCCATTGATCAGAACATTCGAAACATTCACAATATCCGGTATCTGCAGAATAGAATAAATAATCCTAGAAACATAAACAGTAAGGGCATACTGGACAACATGCGTTTTTAATGGGGCACCCCAAGATTCTTTTACCTCCTGTAAATATTCCTGGATTTTTTCTTCTATTTCTTTCTGGTACAGTTCCACTCCATTTTGGACTGCATTAGAAAATTGAATATTACAAGTAATATCCAGTTCAAGTTCTTCAGCCGTCGTTATCGTAACTGCTGCACCAATAGGCGCCATTCCATAGCCATTCGCAGATGGACGTTCCTCTCCATTTTCTGGCGGGCATATAATGTTTTGAACGCTCTCTATAATGGCTGGAAGCGCTGGTTTTAAGTCGTCACCTAAGATACTGCAGAGAACCGTACCTCCGCCTTTCCATGAATTGGATGGATAAACCTGTACAGCGCCGACTCCAGCGATGGCAAGAATCACATTTCGATAAGCAGCAATATTTCCACCGAAGCTTGCAACATCAAAGCTCTTAAAATATCGGTCTCGCAAGGAATCATCTTTTTCCTCGTCGGTTCCTGCGACTAAAATTTTTCCGATATAGGCAGATGTCAGTCCAGAAATCGCTGTGATAGGCATAATAGGACCAATATAATCGTTCCCAGCGCTTCCCGGCGTTTTACAGGTCAATTCATAGTAAAAGATCCCAGCATCCTCTGATCTAAACGATCCGGATTCGAAAATTAATGAATCAGCACCGTTAATTGTTTTAAATAAACTTCCTTCTGGTATTTGGATATTGAACTGTCCCTCTCTCACAGCCGGCTTTGCCGGATTACGTGTAATGTTCCTTGTTATTACACACAAATCCAAAGATTCTCCCTTGGCAGTCTTCGGATTGCTATTCTTCTGAATCTTATCTAAGTCTAAATATGTACCCTCAAGATACCATGCCACCGGGCCAAGAGCCGTCTGAATAATACTCCCTTGACGTTTATCCAGATCATCTGATACCTGATCCAACATTTCGTCTTGAATCTGTTTCCGGCTTTTGTTGGAAAAATCAATCACACTACCACCTCTTCCGTTATTGATCCAAAAACAGTCCTGACGTCAAAAGTAATCAGCATTTTTCCGCTTCCCAGATCATTAAAAACGAAATTATCTACCGATACAATTCGATTATCTACGGAAAACGCATCTTTTACCCTTCTGGGAAATTCGCTCACGATATAAGAATAATCTTCCCCTGTCAATCCTTCTAACTCTGCTCCAAAATTGCTGTCATAGATCTGCCAGCGGAACCGCTCATTCTGCAGCATAATCTCAACCGCCTGCCGCATTGCGGAAAGCCCGGAATCCATTCCCGCGATTTGTCTGGATGACCAATCGATAAGAAACGTATTTGTTGGCTGATCTCTGTAATGAAATTCCGTAGAAACTCCTACATTTTGCGGTAATGTTGCCATAACACGCCTCCTTATAACCTCGATAAAACGATATACCGCTGACCTTTTGATACACGAAGCATCAACACTTTATCCCCAGCCTTCAATCCAGGATTAATTTCCACAAAACCACCGTTACCGCCTTGGACATTTTCCGTTTTTGCAATAACGGCCGTCGTTAAAATCAATCCGGCTTCTGGAATTGGAGGAATCGACACATCCGGTTGAATCGAGAGTGGTGATAACGATATTACACTTCCCGTCATGATGTCCGCCGGTTTCTGCGCATCCATACATTCCTGGATCAGTTTCTGAAAAACTCCTTTCAAATCTGTACTAGCCATACGTAATTCCTCCCAACTGCTGAAAGTCTTTCACTTCGACGGTCATAGTATGAACATCACCCTCAAACGTATGTGTTGCTTTCTCCACCAAAAGCAGTCTTGAAACTGAAAGATCCATAATCCTGCTGATCTTAACCGGAATAATTGATCCAGCCCGCACCTCTTTGACTCCCATCGAATCCAACGAAATCGTCTGCAAAACGCGATTATAATATTGGAGATAAGCCTGGCACATCTGTTCAATCTGCGCCTCATTCAGATTTTCATCTACTTCATCATAGTACTGCAAAAGCCCCCATTTCCCCTGGGTCTCTGTATCTTCTACAACGTAAGTATCTGCACGGCCAGTTTCACTGTTGGGACGCACCAGCTTGATCCGGTTATAAGTATCGCTGTCGATATCCCTCTTATGAGTGTAGTCCGTTACTAAACTCCCATCTCCCAAAAGTGTATTAACGTACATATTTTTAGCTTCCCTGAGGATCAATTGACCACCGTCATCAAAAAAATTAAATATACGACCGGTCTGAAGCGTAGTTTCCTCTAATGCGTCAAAAATAATATCCAAACAACTCGTATTATCTTTTAGAAGACATGGGAATGCATAGCCCGTATCCTCCAGGCTACCACACACCAGGCCAAAATCTGCAGCGATCCGCTGAATAATTTGGGTTAGCGTCATTGCTTCGAACGCATATGATGCGTTCGCTTTTAAGTATCGGAGCTGGTCATACGCCGTATAATTAATTTCTCCATCCTGATTCTGCTCCACGATAAACACATACCCTTTAAAGAGAAGCATCCCGTCAACCGAAAAAGAAATTGCACTGCCGACATCAATACTGGCGCCGCCTTCCTCGATACATGTAAACGTCAATTTCCCAGGCTGGTCGTAGCGCTCCGTCATCCATTCTACTTTTTCTGTCAATCCGGAATATTCTGTGATTGTTGTTATACCGTTGACTGCTGACTGAACTTGCAAAGACATTACCATTCGGCTCACCCCACAATTTGCAGCTGGCTTTCCTTCAGCCAACCATAATGGCCAACATGAATCGGATACGGATTACCCTCAACAATCCGTGTTATGGTGGTGCTGAGATTATTCGCTGTCCCGAATGGCTTAGAGCCATATGAGTCATACCAATACTGACCATTCGCAATCACAGAGGCGCCAACGCGAAGAACCGGAGTTTCAATCGGCCGCTCCGTTTCCGCTGACACTTCTGCCTGAGGCTGATCCGCAGCGGGTTCTGCAATAACTGCTACGGTCTTTGGCTTATGATCCCGATATTCTTTAAGCTCCAAAGAATAATAAATATCTTCCGGTTCTCCTCCTTTATCTGTTGTCTGATAATCGGATACAATGCAACGGATATTCGTATCGTATAGCGCGCTTCTTGTAATGATCAAACGACCAACTGTACGGTTTTCCAGTGCTTCCCGTAAATACCGGTCATAAAACTCTGGATCTTTCGCCCCTCTGTTGACATAGGGATCACTGCTATGGCCAGGAAAAAAAGATTCCCAGGAAACCACCTGTAAAGATGGCCTCCTGGGAACCACAATTTCGCCCTTCTCAAGGACACTATATGTTTTATGGTCACTGGGATGCTGAATCTCTATCTCTTCTGGATTGACCGGAATAACAATCCGGCTTCCAAACTGAAGATAAATAATACAGCCGTTCTCCACCCTTGGCATAATAATCAACTCCTATCCATGGGATACTGCCGTGCCGCTGGACATTTGCTGAATAAGCATTACGCGGATTCGATCCGCTACCTCATCAGCCGTAAGATTTCCGGATGCTCCGGGAGGCAACGTAACATTGATATTGGGAGCCAAGGTTTTAAGCTCGATCTTATTCATGTATCTCCGCTCTGCCATATCCCGATAAAGTTTTAGATCCTCATCCGACAGGCTCACTTCGCCATCAATGTTTTTCACCCGTCCAACGCTTCCAACATCGCCAATATCCATGTTTCCAGATGCCGGAATATCTGGAAGTGTCCCAATGCTGCTTAGTCCACCTGATATACTGTCTAAGCTGAGATTCATATTATCAAGCTTAGATCCAATATTCGCCCCGGCGATACCCCAATTCTGAGAAGTAGCAGCAACGTCCAGATTCGCCATCCTTTTGATCTGAATCGCATTTTCACCGAATGTATCGTCTACCCATCCCGAAAGCTTGCTTCGAAATCCGGAAACCGCTCCGGCCATATTACTGCCAAGAAGCGCATCGATCGCGCCGGCTACGGTTTCAACAATACCCAAAATCGTGTCAAAAACATCGAAAAACAATCGAGCCGTCGCTCCTAAAGGGTCATTCCAAACATTTGCGAAAAATTCAGCAAACGCGGCAATCACATTCCACAAAGATGCGAAGACATTATAACCAACTGCATACAGCATTCCCAAGACCTGTCCAACCCAGCCGGCTACCTCCTCAAATCCGATGCCAAATTGCTGCGCCGCAATCATGGCCGCCGACAGAACTGCGATTAAAAGAAGAATTGGCCAATGAGCTAAAGCCCATGCAGTTGCAGTCGCAACCGCGCCAGCGACATTTGCGGATGCTGTGATAATTGCCTGCGCATGTAATATCGCATACGCTACCCCAATGGCTGCCAAAATTGGAATGATAAAATCCAAATTCTGCGAAGCCCACAGCGCCCCCTGTCCAATTGCAGATAATGTAGTAACACCTACCTGCGCCAAGATTGTAAAGAAGCTTATCAACTGCGATATGGCCTGCTGCCCCTCATCCGTGTTAAGAAAATCACTCCATCCAGCAAAGCTTTCCTGCAATTCGTTCTGAATTGCATTTTTCCCCATCGTAAACGCCTGCGCCAAAGTCATTGGCATGGATTCAAATTGCGAATTAATCTCATCCGTCGCAGAAAGCATCGCATTTTTTACAATATCGGCAGAAAGCAGGCCTTCCGATGCAATATCACGAATGTACCGTTTAACATTCCCAGAAAGTTCTCCCGGATCCATGTTTAGCGAATCTGCCATCTGAGAAAGAAGCGCATTATTATTTTCGATGTAACTCGCAATATTCTGGATCACGTTTGGAGCCGATTCAAAAACTGCATTTAACTCCTCTCCACGAAGAACACCGGCGCCAAGAGCCTGCGTAAGCTGTAAAGATGCCGATGCAATTTCCTGCTGTGACGATCCGGCAATGACAAACTGCTTATTCAAGTTTTCTGCAAACTGGACCAGTTCCGCATTGCGATTGAATGCGTCTCCAGCATTCTGTCCCAATCTGGCTACCATATCCGCGGTAGTGGCATAGCTGGTCCTGGTTCGCTGTGCAGATTGATAAATCATATCTTGAAGCTGTGCCGTTGATTGCTGGCCATCATTAATCAAATTCAGCTTTGCAGTTATCTGGGACATCTCATCCGATGTCTGTAAAAATGTTCTTGTCAACGTCAATGCACCTGTCGCCATCGCAATATTTCTTACTGTAGATAACAGGCTAGAAGCTGAGCGATTCGTTTTTGACACAGCGTTTTCATGTGCCAACTGTGCTTTTGTTGCCTGGTTTGTCGCAGATTCCGCTTCATTCATAGACAGTTCAAATCTTGAGATCTCTTGATTCTGCCGTGAAATCGCCCCGGCTGTTTGAAAAGTTGCCTGAGCTAGGTTCTGCTCCGCTATCTGTGCCCTTGCAAGGCTGGCAGCGACTCGTAAAGTTTCATTGGCTTCTGCACCTTTTGTCTGGACAAGGTTTTTATAAGATGCCGAAAGCTGCGCCACCTTTGCTGACTGGTTCTGCAGCTGCTGACCTTGGGCCGCATAAAGGGACTGCTGCGCCGCCAACGCTCTTCTCATGCTATCCAGCTGCTGAGAAGCATAAGTTGAGACATTCCCCAAGTGTTCCGTTTGATTTCCAAGACGTTCCGATGTCTGTACGGACATCTGCCCCATCTGAATAAACGAACGGAAGGTGCCAGAGAACGCATCGGCCAATGAAAGAACTTCACGAATGACCGCCATGTTGTTTCGCCTCCTTCATTTCCTTTTTTATTAATTCCCACATCAAAAGTTTTTCTCTGAACGGAATCTGAATTGTCCATGACGGAAGCTTTCCAAAACTACAAAGCATGTACTGACAAAGCCGAGAATCCAAAGAATTCTCGGCTGCTAGTTTTTTGCTTCCTCTTCAACCTCTTCCAGTTCTTCATCGCTCATCAAAAGTCCATTGATTTCTCGAATTTCCTGCGCCAGCCGTGTATATTCACCAACCGAAAGCATCCGTCCCGGCACATCAAGCGGATCCATGGTTTTATAATATGCGCATAGCTCAGAGTCCTTAAAATTCGGCTCCACTACACAGGCCTGGATAAGCAATTTCATGTATTTTTCATCATCCAGCTCACGGATCACCATATTCTGTTTTTTAGTCCTTTTAGTGGATTGCCTTGTGATCCGATCATTAACCTCCTGGCTGATCGCCCGGATAATAAAAGGAACTGGCTCCCCTTTTTCATCTTTGAACCGATCTGATATAACGATTTTCTTGGTGTCCTCCATAACAGGAGGCTGTAAAAACGCCTTAATGTTTCCCATCTCTTCCCTCCATTAATTCCCAAGCTGCTCGGGTTTGTCTGCAAAATAATCAAGGACTTCAATATTTGTATAGGAAAAGCTGACTTCCATTTCCAGAAAATCCGCATCTGCATCCAGCTGCGCCACTGGAACTTTCTGCAGTTTTACGTTGTAAAAAACAACCGTCTGTGTCCCTACACTGACACTGGGATCATCATTCGTGATCTGGATCGTAAAATACGGAAGCCGTCCTGTTTTCAAATATGTTTGAAGCATCCGGATAAAATGCGGAGTGCCATAGTAGATTGTCATAGAGCCAGTCAGATTGACTCCCGTGGTCTTTTTCTGTACCAGAGTTGTTCCGACCACCTTAAAATCTGCCTCTTGGAATTCGGCATCCGATTGAAATTTCTTAAGTCCAAACATCTCGATGTTCTCACCGTCAATCGTCATAAAACCGCTGCCTGATTTTCCATTAAGAGCATCTCGTTCAAGTAAAAAAGCCATTGATCTGCTTCCCCTCCTTATTCAGAATCGGTACCGGCAGCGACCGATACGATTACAGACACATAAATCTTTTCAATAGCATCAACTGGCTGCAATGCCACAGTTACCAGCACGGAATCCACACTCTGAGGTGTTACGGTTACATCTTCGGCAGAGAAATTCTGAATACCATTATTGGCCTGCATTTCATTTAGATAGCCGACTACCCATCCCTTAAGCAGGTTTCGCCCTTTCTCATTGTTATGCGTCTTTCCAACAAAATACTTGGAAAACTGTTCATACACATCATTGCAAAACTGCATCAAGACACGCATAACGCGATTTTTAGAAAACTCCTGTCCCTTATCCGTTGTAAATGTCGTAAGACTGTTAATATCCGTGCAGACACGGGTATCCCCGAAGCTATCAATAAAGCACAGATATCCCTTTTTCGTTGCCTCTTCCGCCTGAGGATCCGTAAGCTTCGGATTAGCTTCTACCGCATTGGGATACTGAGAATAGGTAAGAGACTGATAATATACCGCCCCGGCTTCGGCACCACCCACCCACCAGGTCGCCTGCTGCGCGGTAAGTACCGTTCCATCATCCAGTTTAACGCCATTTTTTACAGCAATTACAAATTCACTGTTGCTATTGGCGGCTGTTTCTCCTGCCATAACAGCCTGACATTTTTTTCCAACGGTGTTGGAGACTCTTTCCACAAACTGAGCGATCGCCTGGATTGTGGCGGAATCTGATCCATCGTAAACCAGCACATCAAACGTATAGGGCTCGATCGCCGTCAAAAACGCTGCGTTATCTGCTGTCGCGACGGTCGGATCAACACCTCCTGTAAGAGCCTGGCCAGCAGTTTCCGTAATTTCCGCACCAGTTCCTGCAAAACTCACCCAATCATTAGCAATAAGCTGCGATAAGTCTTCAATGCTTTGCTCATCAACGATACTTCCATCAACAACCGTAGAGACATCATAGACGCCCTCTGCATCTACCTGTTCCGCTACAATAATGCTGATATCATTACCGCGAAGTCCATTATATTTTGCAGTAACCGTCAAAGCTCCAATCGTAGCTTCTGCCTGTTCCCCGCCAGTCCCAGCCGGCCGGTATAGCAAAATCTTATTCGGTCCTGCTGTCGTATCACTGCCCTTCATCATCTCCCGGAGAAACATGGCCTTGGGCGATGTAATATCATATCCGATATACGGACGCAGATCTTCTCCTGGAAGGATCGTTTGAACTTCTCCGGATGGTCCCCAGGATAGCGGTTCCACTACCGCCACTGTCCCACGGCTCCCCACATTCGCTTTTATATTCCCCTGGCTCTTTGTATTGATAAACACGCCAGGAAGAATCTTATTCATACTGGTCCATATTCCGCCTGCCATAGCTTATCTTCCTCCCTTCAAAACAGAATCGAGGGCTGCAATCGCTCCCTCGATGGTGTATTCTTTTTCTTTTAAAATCACTTTTGCAAAATCCTTCTGATATCCAGATAATGCCTTGCTTTTCAGTATCTTTTGAGTCGAATATTTCCTCTCCGGTTGTTGCGACATCGCAACAGAATTATTGGTCTTTGATTTTGACATTGCTATCCTCCAAAACTCTCATAAGCGCCGATGTCTGCGGAATATGCACCCGCTGTCGAACATGGAACTGATAATGTAACTCTTGATCTTCAATGCTGGAACGATTTTCAAACGTATGGATCGGGATTGCTTCGTTCTCTCCATCTGAATATGGGATCACTGACAAATTGCTGTCCAGAAAATCCAGGACCTCATAAATTTCCGAATATCCGTTTGCAATATTTCGCTCTTGAACGAATATCACATCAATTCCCAAATCCCGCATATACCGCTCTCCAACTTCATCCGTTATCATAGACGGCATCAGAAAAATAAAAAAGCAGGGAACTTTGATCCCCTGTTGATTTGGGCTTATATAAATCGGATTATCTGGATATTTGGTTTTTAAAACACCTGCAATACTGCTCAAGAGATCATCAATCGTAAATTTCACTTAAGCGCCTCCCTTACCCGTCTGTCCAGTTCCTTTCTTACAACGCTTCGATATTTCCCGATTGCCTTTTCCTTCATGTAGAGTCCTTTCACATACGTCGTTTTCGTTCCAACCATGATACCGCCAATATCCGGATCCACACGTTCCAGTACATTTCCGTTTTTAATTAGACCTGGCACATAATGCTTATCCATCCGGTGTCCATCATTCACATAGGAGGCATATTGCATATTATTGGCAAGGAGCGTCTGAGCGCTCGTTCCTGTCATAATAGGGACTGTTTGGCTGTCAACCTGCCAATGCTGGGCCATTTGACCGCTTCTTGTATTGGTTCCGGCAATTTCTGCTCCGTTTGGAGGCGTATTTTCTGTTGCTACGCGCACTGCCTCAATAGTTGCCCCCTCGGCAACATCGTACATAACCTTCTCAACATTCTGCCCAGCTCTTCGAAGCTCCGCTAGGCGCTTCCGTATTTGACTTCCGAAACTCGACATTCCCCACCTCCTGCCTACTTTGCAATGTTCTGCAGCATGAGCCCCACTTCTTGGTGTTCCAGCCCTGTAAGCGCTCCACCAACTGGATCATAATAATTCTGCGGTTTTCCGGCATAATATCGCTCTGGATTTCGTCCCCGCCCCATTGCGCCCCCACGTTTTACAACCAATTCGTCCCCTGCCCTAATATCGACAGACACATCGCAGGACAATTTATCCTGAGAATTAACGCGAGCTGCTGTATCCTGTACCGACAGCCCATTTATTTGGCTACTATACACGCGACAAGGGACATCGGATGCAATCAAATTCCTTATTTGCGTATCAATGTTTCTAACCGTCTGATTTTTTATCCGATAGATATCCACCAAATCCGTGTACCATCCCCGATTTCTAAATACATATCCACTCATATGACATACATCCCTGCCATTCCAACTTGTCTGGCCATTGTAACCAGCTGCTGGCCATACTGAGTCGCATTCCAAGCGCCCCATTTCTCCATTCCGGCAGTAACTGCGCTATTATCATAGCTAACCGCTGTATCTCCCATTGTCGCAGACTTTACAACTCCTAACTGGGATGCCTCATTGGCAACCTGAGAAGCATCGGAAGAGCCAGGAGAATACGTTTTAAGATACATAGATCCATGATGCGCTACATAGAGTCCTGCCGCATAACGCCACATAGACCCCCATCTGGACGGAAGGATGCTAGTGTTTGCCTGATCAATAAACATCTGCATCATAGTATCCGGAATTAAACTGATCGGATCCCCTTCATCCGACTGCTGGAAAAATTGAGGGAAATCTGTCTGAAACATCTCTGCGGTATAATTCCCGCACTCTCCTGTCCGCGGCACGTTGGCCGCTGTCGCTTTCGCTCCATAAAAATATGGAATCATCGGATTACCATAGTCATATGGCCGCATGCTATCGCCTCCTTATTTTTTTGACCGGGAAGCTTTCTTCTGTTCTGTCTCATCTTCAGACGTATTTAATTCATCATTTTCCGAATCTTTTTCATTTGGATTTGCATCCGGCCGGATATCTGCCGCCTGTTCTTTTTCCTGAGCATTTTCATCTGCCGCATACAAATCTTTATCCCTGTGCGACTGCGGCGCCGATATGAGCCCGCCCCGGATCGCCCCCTGGATAATTCCGCTCTGATAAACATCTCCTGGAATGTCACCAATAAAATCCTTTTTCACGAGATAAGGCGAGCCGTCAGCCCGCCTTACAAGAAAATTGCGTTTTGAAATGATAAACATATCTTATTTTCCCCCTCTTAAATTTTATCAACATAAAGCATCGTCTGGGCGTAGAATACCTGGACTTCAGAAACATTTCCAGCATAAGCAGTATCATAGCAGAAATGATCGCTGTTCGGGCTTGTCATAGCTCTGGTGATCGGAACCAATTCATCCATCTTAAGGAAACGATCCTTGCTGCAGTAAACGACCATACGATCTGAAGAACCATCAGCGGCAGCTCCCTTGCACCAATTGCTGGCTCCAATAAACAAATCCGATCCGTTTTGCTTTGCAACATTGTTTTCCAACAAGAAGGTCAAAATCGTTTTTTCTGCAAGATCTGAAACCCGTGTCACCGCCAATCGGTTATACTGCTCATACGGGAGTAAAATATGATTCGCAATGGCATCATTATCCCATTCTGAATTTTCCCAGGCGGTCAGGATAGCCGTATTAATATCGCCAAGAATCTGATCCGGCGTTTTATCCTTAAATTTCGTACTGGGGCTTGTCGCTCCATTGCTGGCTGCGTCCGTAATCATAACGTCTGGATTGTTAAGCAACCCCGTAGTCCCATATGTCTTGAATCCTACATATGTATTTTCATCCATATGTTTGTCGTAAGTCATTCTGAGGCCGTTCTGAAGGAGATTGTCCAGATTCCTTCCTGTCATATTTCCACGCTGCATATCAATCCACTGGATACGGGTTCCAAGTGCAATCATATGCGTTTTGAATAAACCCTTAGAAAAGTCTGCCTGCACCATCGGAATACCATTCGCACCGCCGGCTGTAATGATGCCATCTCCCGATCCTCCCGTAATTCCGTATCCTACCTGCATCGCAGAAATAACCTCGGCCCATCCTCCGCCAACGCTCAGCGGAATATCTCTTGGATAGGTAAAACTGGTAAGCGGTTTTCTTACCATCATATCTCTCTTTTCAAGTTCGGCTGTCAAAAAAGCCTGTCCGGACGCAATTCCTGCCTCATCCATCGCAAACACCCGAACCGGACCGGACGCCACGCGTCCCAGATCCGATGTCCCCATATTTTTAAAAGGCATGTATCATTCTCCTCTCTGCTATGCATTCGCTCTCTTCAAAATAATCAGTTCTGCAATTCCATTAGCATCGGCGGGACCTCCCCACTGGCAGTCGCCAAGCATTGTTGTTTTTCCGCTATCCGCCTCTGCTTCAAAGCCTCCGATAACACAACCCGGATAAGACTCATTTTCCGCGGTTCGCACATAAACGGCTCCGCCTAAAGATGGAGTGCTTCGCTGACACTTTACATTAACAGATCCTCTCATCATAACCGAAACTGCTTCCCCAGGCATATAAGCACCAGCGTTCTGATTAAGATAATCCGTTGCACTTTTAATCTCTCTGACAGCAACGCCGACAAAGCTGTTTTTTGCACCAGCAGTTCCCATCGGGACCACTGTTACACCGTCTGCATCATAGGCGACTGCTGTCCCAAATAGAATCTTCTCTTCCCCGCCGGCAGGTCTAGTATTAATAATGGAATCGGGTTGCCTAGCGTAAGAACCGGCATAACCGTGCGGCATCGTTTTTCCAATTGTCTGTCCGTACATTTTTATTCAGCCTCCTTTTTCACTGTTCTATGAGGATTCCTGGAATCATAATTCGCCTGCACTTCATCATTGATCTTTTGAATGTCAGGGCGTTTATCTGCAGCCATTTTAGAATTGTTCTGTGCTGCCTTCATAATTTTTGCGATATCCGTTTCCTCCGAATCGGATGTAACACATTTAATCAACGCATCAGCAACAGCAAGCCTCGTTTTTTCATCTTCAATAGACGCAACTACCGGCCGCATGTTTTTTAAAATTCCAGCGGCTAATGCCTGATCCAAGCTGCAGGCAATGTTTCCTTGTCCTTTTTCTTTACCTTCTGCCTCAACAACCTGAGGCGCAGTTTTGGCTCCTTCAAGATCGCTAATTGCCTTTGAAATAGGATCACAATCGGCCGCCTTCTTTGCTGCCTGCCTGGACGCAAGTCTTTCCAGAAGAGCATCCAATGCCGCCTCATCCATATTAGCAAAAGGATTTTCGTCCTTCGCCGGCTCATCTTTGGTTTCCCCTTCTTTCTTATCAGGATCCTTTGATGGAGCATTTAACGGCGGCTCCGCGACCTCATCCATTGCCTGAGCTGCATCCAAGGCCATTTGAGCAATTTCATCCGGAGTTTTATCCTTCGCTGCCAGCCCGAAGAGTTCTAAAATTTTGCTTTTCATAGTTCCTTTCCTTTCTGGCGGTATCTCCGCCGTCTTTTTATCTGAATCTAAAATGGCAGCCCGTTTACCGGCTCTTCCCCGATTAACGACTGCCACATGATTCCCTCTAATATTCTTTTGACTATAGGTCCCGTCTCCATTGTCCATATATTCGCATTCATATCCGCAGCTGATTTCACGTTTCCCTGATTTTACCGCTTCGATTAACTGCCGATCGTGAATATGCAAATCTGCCAAAATATAGTCCGTCCACTCACCGGATCCACGCCGGACATTTTGTGCATGTCCTTTTTCATACAATGTTACATCATCCGGCCCGATCAAATCCGGCGGATGATCATTTGTAACGGGCTTACCTTCAAACGAAGCTAATGTTTCCGGTGAGAAGACTTCCGATGGAGAACGAAAAATCTTAACAACCTGCCCTGACTCTGATCCAGATAACCCGATTTCACTCCCCAGATATTCTTGGGTGCCGATTCGCGCAATTGGAACATTCCGGCAAATCAAAAAGCCCTCGCCAGTTTCTATCTGGTTAGGGCTTATAGTATAACCATAATACGATAACATTTATATTGCTCCTCTGGTTGCGATGTCGCAATTAATTTATTTCAACCCACACCTCCCACGCGGGAGACGACCTTTTGCTGATATTATGATATCACTAAAGAAACCACAGTTTCATATCATTCCATCGAATGCTTAATTTACTCCTCCTCCGCTATTTCCCACCGTCCATTGGGAACACTGCCGTCTGCTGGTCCCGGTGCGTCCGGGGAATACAGATAGTCTTCTCCGCTGTCATCAATCACTCTGTACATCCCCGAATCAGGATCCAGCCATGCTTCATAAACCTTCCCATTTGTTAATCCGTCACCTGGCCAAAATGTGTCTCCCACATACCGAAGCTTCATCGTTTTTTTTGGCTTATTAATCGGCTCAGGCGGCTTATAATACTGAGCGTTCATAGTTTTTCTCTCCTCGTTTTTATTTTTGCTCTATATTGTTTTCCATTCAGCTCATACCAATGCACATCAAAAATGTATTTACCACTTTCAATTTTTCCGACCTTTTTCTTCCATTCTTCCGGTTTACCGCCATATGTTTCCGCAAGGCTTTTAGCCATCCTAAGCGTCGCTTTACTTCCGGCTCCTGCGATCGTCCTTACATTTTCAAATTTCGCCTGTTTCGGAATAAACAGTTTCTCCCCGTTTATTTCATAATCCAGCTGTTCCTGCAAAGAAAACCGGTTCCGGAAAGACCTCTGAATCGTTTGCCACTGTTCTTTCTCATTATACTTCATCTCCCTAAACTTATCAAATTCTTTCGGAACCTCTCTCCCAAGAGCCGCTCTATATTCCTTATGTTGCCGGATATCCGCCAAAAGCTTCCTACGGTTTTTCTCCTTTTCCTGATATGCTGCGATCTGCTTCTTTGTACGAGGATCACGGTTCAGCGGATTTTTACCTGGATCGGAAAAATCTTTATCTCGTTGAATTTGTTTTTCAGTTTTTCCAATCGTTGTATATTTAACCAACGAATGGAGACAATTAGGGTGGATATTAAGATATGTGTTTGTCAGATCATCTGTTCCATCTGGATCTACCTTCCCAAACGCCAGAGACAGCGGGGGATAATCCGGATTCGTGCCGCTTTTACTGTACACTCGACCTTCTAACGGCGCGCAAACCGGACAGGTACTCCCTATCTTAACGATCTGCCAGAGATCATGATCATCTGCTGTCAGAATTGCCGCCACCTCCGCCTGGCGAGCTGTAGTTCGGACACACATATTACAATAATTTGACAAGGTCCACCGGCGTCCAGCCTTATCCACAAAAGCTGTGATACCTTTGTTTTTAAGTTCCTGTGCCATCCTTACGCTGGTTTGCGTCCATCCATATCCGGTAGCCTCTTGAGCCGCTACCTGTTTTAGAGCTGCCCTACGATAAGGATCAGCCTCCAGACGGGCAATAGTGTAAAAGCTCTGCACCGTCTTATAGGCTGTTTCTGACGCTTCCGCGATTTCTCCCAGCAGATTGTTGGACAGCTGGTTTACGGCAGCTGTCTGCGGCGCTGTGAGTGTCCTAGCATTACGGTAACCGGAGGTATCCTTATCCGACCGGTAGAAGAGCTTCTCTATCATCTCTGGCACATATTCCCAACATTCGTCCTGCATGCTCTGTAGAATCTGCTGCACTCGTTCCAGTGCAGCGACCTCTGCATAGTCTACATATCCAGCAACGCGCTTACGGGTAATCTCATTGATAATCTGGCGCTCTGTTCGTAGGAACAGCATGCGTAAAAAGCGGGTTACATCTTCCGTATCAGGAGGACGTATCAATCTTACTGGCATGTTTCATCATCCTCTTTTAGAAATGCATATATTACTACAAAGTCATGATTTTCAAGAAGAGGAGAAAGCGCCAGCGGTTGTTCTATTCTGATCTTATCGAATTTTGCAATTTCCTCTCCGCCTACACACAAGGTTGCTCCTTCAAATACTTTGTCTCGGATTTTAAATGGCATTTTATTCCTCCTCATCCGGTTCCTGCGGCAGATTCCCGGCCATTTCCAGCCCCGCCAGCGGATCCGCCATCAACCGGCTGTTTGTGTAGGTTTGACCTTTGGCGGCTTCGATAGCTTCATTGGATATCTTGCTAAAGATTCCAGCCTCTTCCCCCATTGCCTGCAGTTCCTGCTGGGCGGTGGCGCCGTCTATCAAATCATTCTGATATACGGCCAGAATCGCATTGGTGTTCCGTTCTGTGATTTCTGCCTGTTCTTTTGCATCGGCGGTCTGCATCGGCGGGAAACTAATATCCAGATCATCTGGAATCATTCCCCATGCAGACAACGCCATAATTGGCAGAAGTCGCTCAATAATCGGACGCAGATCGTTTTCCCGCAGCCCGTCGATATAATCATAATAATTTTGCATGTCAGCCTCTCCGGTAGCATTAAGCCCCGCCGGAGAACGTCCGAACAGCTTCGTGACCGGGGTTCTAGCCGCACCAGCAACATCCATCATGATACGGTCGTACACATCTGCCAGCCCCGTAAACGTGTACTGTGTATTGTGAATAGCATCTCCCTTATTGATTACTCGAGTTCCAAAATTGCTTTCCATAATGGACTGTGCGGCCATGACGCTCCAGAACCGGCGTTGCATCTCTGTGTTTGCAGTCCCCAGTAATTGATCCAGCCCCTCTGTTTCCATGTAGTTGACGTTTGCCCGGAAGGTCAGCGCTGCGATATTAGCCGCCACGTTATCTCTGCGAACGACCTCATTATAAACAGCCTCAATTTCAGATTCTCCCCAATAAGTTTCCGTCATTTGCTCTTGCCATGGAAGTTCGCGTCCAATGAACCGAATAATTCGGCTGTGATGCACCTTAGCAACCATATACCCAACTGTATCATCGCGGATTGTATAATAAGCTGGAAGGCCAAAATCCGGATCTTCCGGATCCGTTACAATTTCTGCTTCTGGATAAACTCCACTCCACCGATCCAGAATCTGAAGTCCAAGAAATGCTCCTGGAAGAATCATATCAAAGTCAATCGGCTGTGATAAATCATTCTGCCCTTTAAGTAAAATAACTCCCACCGCGCCGCCATATAATCTACCCCAATACATCCCCAAAGTTATTTTCTTCCTAAGCTGGCTGCTCCTTTCAAGTTTCGCCATCTGACTCATCTGGTCTGGGTTAATCGTGGCTTTTATTTCGTACCATTTTCGGATCATGTCATTGGGAATCGTCGCAACAATATTCTGGACAATCCAATTATCCCGGTAAAGACTTGTAAGAAGCTCATAATTTTGCGTGATCCGCGTGATCGGGTATTGAGTAGCCTGCAGAAGATCCATCGTTCCAAAACCGATTCGGGCTGCAGGATTCGAAAAAGCGTCCATGGTCACCACGGGCTCCTGGTTATAACTATTCGGTTTTACGGCCTGTGACTGTCTTCTTCTTTTGCTCATGCTTTCTCACCCTTTGCTCGAATTACATTTAATAAAGCCGACGTACAAAATATAACAACAAATGAATCATCTCCCCTTACTGCAGCCAGGCAAGCAAATAAGATACAGATAAGATAACTCATTTCATAAAATATTTTCCCTCTCATGTCCCTATCCTCCAGTTGGGTAGCGAATTAACCTTATACCGGATTGCATCCGGTCCATGGTCTAACTGTTTTACTGGTTTTTCCTCTCCTTTTTCAGCCGCCTTATCATCCCACACATAAGACTGCAGTTCCCCGATCAATCCCTTGCATCTGTTTCGATTAATTCGGATCTGACGCTTGGCAAATAATGCGCCTGTCTTGCGAATACCGTCAAGGACATCATTATTTGCCTCTTTGACCACCCATCCGCGGCTCCGCAATTCTTGAATAAATGATGCCGCAGACGGATCTACGATGATCATACATAGTTCTTCCGGACGGCTCCCCATAAATGCTGACATATCATCCGCATATTGAGCATCCGTCTTTTGTGAATTGAGCGATCTTCTCGCTTCTTCGGAACGGCTGTCCCAACGATATTCCTTTTCTACCCACAGGATCTGTCCATCATCCCATATCTCATAAAACACACATGGATTGGTGGTGCCGTAGTCAACAGAAATGCTTTTGGAAGATATGTACTTAATGCGTTCTTCCAATTGATCATACATATTTTCATTTGTAAACATGGTATAGATCAAACCTTCTGCTGTTTTCCACAAGCCTTTTATGTATCGCAGATAAAATACCCCCGCATACATGCTCCGGTATCTTTCTTTTACATTTTCTGATAAGCTTAGGTTATCCTCCATTGTAAAGTGGAGATATACTAATTTTTTCTCTCTGCACTTATCAATCCAGTTTGTTTTAAACCAATGCAATGGTCCTCCAGGGTTACAGTTAAACCAAAATTTGCTACCCTCGACGGAGCAGCGGCCAGTGGCCTGGTTAACAAAGCTCTCCGGCATTAATGCCACCTCATCAAAAAAGGCTCCTGCTGCCGTAATACCTTGCACCAAATCCTGTGATCCTTCATCCTTCCCGCCAAAAATATAAAAATAGTTGGTTACACTTTTTCGAGTAACCTCCAACATATTAGGCGTTTCTCCTGATAAATGGTGAATGCAGTTATATCCGCGGCTCCTGAGCATATTTATAAGATTGACTAACACGTTACGGCGAAATGAGTTAATCGTCTTTCCCGCCATAATAAAGTTTTCACCGTTAAAACTATCCATCGCCCAGAATACAAAAGACAACGACATGGAAACAGTCTTGCCTGACCGAATCGCACCATCCGCAATAATTCCGTCATAATCTTTAACGGGACTATTCTCTGTCCACCAGTTTAATACCATACGTTGCTTTTGAGAAAATGCTTTAAACTTAAATACCGGTCTTTTCCTCATCTTCATCGCCGATCGCTTTCCAATCCTCTTCTGCAACACCCTTTAGCGCTTCCATGAATCCGTCATCTTCCGTCTCTTTCTCAGAGTCCATGCCTATCCGCGCCTTCATTGTCTCAATTCGCGCCTTCTGTTCTGGAGTTGCCATACCCATATGATCCGCTAACCAGTTCAAAGCTTTTAGTCGATCATTAAGCTTTATACTGGCTCCATCCTTTCCCTGCTTAATTTCGGCAATTAAAGAACCATCCACATCTACAGATTCTCGAAACCGAACCGTATTAACTTCTTTTTCCAACGGAATTTTCTTTCCTGTCTCCGGATCCTTCACCTCTATAGGGCCAAAAGCACCCATTACCTGCACTTTTTCCCGGCCAAATTCCACAAAATCTGTTATGTCAGCAAAAGCAATATCCATGTATTTCTGAAAGATATCCGATTCCTCCAGCATCTCCCGGTTAAGCCGCGCCTGTTTTAAGGCGGTGATTTCCTCTTTGACCCGAGGATTTCTGAGGAGCGCCGATCCTTCGGTTACCGCGATCTCATATTTGCACCCATAAGCCTTTTGATAAGCTTTTGTAGCATTAAAGCAACGGATATACAAAACACAAAAAAGCCGTTGCTTATCGGTTAAACCAGGATTTCTCATTACGTGATCTACCGCTTCTGCAACCGCCTCTTTTTCATCTTTTTTCTTTTTTGCAACGCTGCGTTTGTTTCTTTGCAGCGTTGCATTTTTGCATCCCCAGCCATACCGGTTTTTCCAGCTCCGTACTGTCCCTTCTGGAACACCCAACTCATCAGCAATCTCAATTAGCTTCTTGCCGGCCAGGAACATTTCCTTTGCCTGTGCAACTTTGGGATCTGCTGCTCTGGCCATTTATCACCACCTCTCATTCATTTTATTTCTCAATATATTGTATTTTATCCACATGGTTTTCAACATGTTGTGGACAATTTATCCATATAAAAAACCGCTGTCAAGCTCTTAAACTCAACAGCGGAAAAATGAGGAGGATTCCAGTTTAGGATTCACTGATTCCAGTTTACACTATAACATTTTGAAATGGGACATTGGGGACAAACGGGACAAACTTTATTTTTCTGCCATAAATCTCTGAAATTCTTTTTTTACGCTGTCTGCCGTCGCCTTCCGACCCATACGCAATGATACTTCACTCCAGGACATTCCAGCGAATACACGATACCTGATAATTCTCTGCATCCGCATCGGCACTGTCACCAACCATTCCTCTACCTGTACTTTGATCGCCTCAGCGGCAGCCTTACGTTTTACCAAAAGAATCTCTTTTCTCTCTTGCTCCCTTTCATTATACGGAATCCCGCGGACAATATAACTCACTTCCCCGAATGGAAAATCGTACGAAGAGCCTTTAACCTTATCTGTGACAATCTCGCGGCGGTGTTGCCTTATTTTTTCAATCTCCGCTTCTGTTTCCTTCACAAGTGCGCAGGCGTCTATATATTGATAAAGGATTTTTTTATCCATCACCATCGCCTCCCCTTTTCGTCCACGACCGTCACCTTGCCGAGGATCCGCACATGGCAGATCACGCACATTAATTTCATGGCCTGCCGGAAGTTCTTCACATTCTCCGGCGGCCGATCGGCTCTCTGAATGGCATCGCCAGCAGTCGGATCGTGATATTTTTCCTTGTTTTTATAAATGCTGCTATCCATAATCCCTTACTCCCGATTAATCTGAATGATGCAGGTTATCACCATCCCTACTATTCCACCGACGAGAAAACCAATTACAAATTCAATCATTCAATCCCGCCTTTCTTGACAATCTCAATCGCTGTTTTATACGCTACTTCTGCTCCCATATAATCAAAATATTCGGTGCTTTCAAATTCGCACTGATTTTTACTGGTTTTAGAGTTAACATGCAGTTCTCTTAATTCCTCGATCACTTTTTTCTTGTCAAATGCCGCCGGTTGATTTTCTATGGCATCTTCAAGTGCCGGTGTAACATCGACCAGCACATTTCCTCTTAACCTATCCAACAATTCCTTCCGGCTGATTAAATCATCACTCATTCTGTTCACCTGCCCTTCTGTTCCATGCTTCCACCACAGCTTTTAATGCTCCTCCTGTTGGTCTACCCTTCGAATAACCGTCTACAAGGCATTTTGACATTGCTCTGCATTCTGTGCAAATAACTCTTATTCCATCTTCAATATGTATAACCGCCTTGCTTCCGCAAAACGGACACGGCTTTAATTTGATTTCTCTCATATTACTCCGCCCTCATATTCCAGTTTGCAATCGCTTCTTCTGGCGTGCCTGTTGCTTTTGCCGTAGCACCGCATTCTTCGCATTCACACCACAGTACATCTCCTTCTTCAATGTGCATGTCAATATAAGCACCTGTCTCTGGGTCAATCTCTGATTGCTCATACCCATTGTCTTGAAGTATTCCAATTCCTCCGCAGAACGGGCATTTCTTTATTTCTTCGAGGTCTCCATCATCGTTCCATCCATTGTATACATCTTTAACAGCTTCCATTCTTCCATCCTTTCGCCTGCTCCCATATCTCCGCCAGACATTACCACCCAATAATACAATATCCAGGCATAAGTCCCATTTCCGGGCAATCACGCAGGACGTATTTAACATATCTACGCACACCCTTTCCGGTATAATACCCGTCCCACTCATCCAAAACAAGTAAATCACCTACCCGTATATCATCTTCATCCGCTCTCAGTTCAAAGTTCTTTTCGCGGGCCCTCACAGCCTTAAAGTATTGGGGTCTGATTTTCTTTCTAACTGCTTTCATTCTTGCTCTCCTTTACTTGGTCCCAAATTCCAGCCAGACACTAGGCAACCGTTACTTCTTTCATCGTGTCATCCCATTCGACCTCTGAGGCATATGTGCTTCCAGAATAGCATCCTCCGCCATCCTGATACTGTACCCGTATATCATAATCTTCCCTGCCATTCTTGACAGCTTCTTCATATAAATCCTTTATCGTCATGCTTTTCTCCACTTCTTTACTTGTTCCCACACATCCGCCATACACTTCACCGCCTCCACCGCACTCGCTGTCCGTAATATCTCATAGTCCCTCATCCGCCAGCCGTTCAACCCGTTTTGCAGTGTAGGCGTTGACAATATCCACATGGTTATCATGCGCTCCTGCTCCGGGCTGTAAAATTGGCTGGTTCCGATTTTGATTACTAGGCCGGTGGAGAGAATGGCGCGCTGAAGCTTTTTCATATTGGTATTAAGGTTCATGATTTTCTCTTTCAAAGTCGTGGTCTATCCACGCAACAATCTGTAAATAAGCCATAGGTGAATAACTGTCATTGCTACTCATCATATCAAATCTCGGATAAAATCCTGTAACTTGCTTGTCTTGATATTTATCAAGCCTTGTATATACCTTACCATTGTAAGAATCTTTCAACACAATATTGCTTATACAGCAAAACCCTTGAAATTCCTTTACGGTCATATTCTTCCTTTCCCTCCCGCACAATTTTCTAATTCCTGCATGTCAGTCCTCCAAATACACCCCGTTTACAACCCTGTATTTCTTAATATTCATCTTAGAACACTGTATATCAACAGTTCTGTTCCACCATTTCACAAACATTCCTTGTGGATTTTTGTACTGCTTGTCAAATTCTTCTCCATTGCGTTCGGCCCACGTTTTGACGCAATCCTCACAGTAAAATGCATCGCCTACTGCCCGACAACCGCTGAAATACATCCCATCTGGTACGCCTGGAATAGGACTCACTTGAAAACGCTTACCGCAATTGCTACACTGATAATGAATTTTCATTGTCCTTCCTCCATTTTTCCGCCGCCCACTCCGCTGTCCGAATCGTATGCATCTTTCCGTTAGCATCTTCGGCGATAATCAAGTGCGATGTCTTGCCCGTAATCGTCAGCCGGCGTTTCCGCAGCACCCTCGCTAGCGTCGGCGAGCTGCGGTCAATAACCGGCAGCATCCAGGTGATCCGATCACCAATCTTAAGCTTCTTTACCGTTTTAGCTATGTACTCCTTCGTTATAGGCCCTTTCGGTTCCCGATATCCAATTTTCCCGTGATCCACGTATCCTACAGGTCTCATCGCTTTTGTGCCTCCTTAAGAAATTCAATCAGTTCCGTTTCGCTGTCCGGGTGGTGCGAATAAACTCTATGCCAGCTCCATTTCCCGTAACCGTACTGCGGATGTGCCGGCGGATTTGGTCCGCCCACCAAATGATAGAAGTGTGATTCATACGGCCGACCGTCCGGAAGGGTTTCCGAAATCTCTTCTACTATCAGCCTGGCGCCGTTCTCAAAATCATACTTGTAATATCGGACGCCGATGTGTTCATCCTCATACCACAGACCCCAGGCTTTATAGTCCCTCAGCCATTCTTTCCGCTGGTCATTATTCTTCATAACAGGGAGTTCCGGCTGGTCTAAAACCGGCTGATCCAAGTCACAGAGCATTCCAGCAAGCGCTCCAACGACCAGTTTCTTTTTCCGGATCATGATTTCCAGATGCGGATCCGGATCGTCCTGATTCACTTTTATAATTTCTTTCAGATCCGCATTCTCTTTTTCCAGCATTGCCCGAAGCAATGCCATATCATCCACGACGGTCTCCTCCATCTCTTCGGCTGGCGTTGGGAGTTCTCGATGCTCCTGGTTTTCATCCTCACATTTTTTATCTTCTTTGCCCGCAGAAATCGCATCCTGCTGCTTCTTCCATGTATCCCAGCATTTCCGACATTCTTTAGCACCTTCCTCCTGCTGTTCTGGCGACATTCCCCATTCTTGCCTTATGCAGCCAGTCACTCCCGGAGGGCAGCTCGCGGACTGATCCAATGTTTTCATCGCCCTCCCGCAAATGTACTCGCAAGGATCCTGACAGGTTTTACAGCACGGGTTCGGCTCTCCGCTCCCGGGGTAATGCGCTGCCCGATCATGGTCAATAAACGGACAAGTCTCTGGAAGATTCCGGAACCCATATTTTACGACCTCGCACGGAAACGGATTCCCCATTGGCGCCTCTCTGCAATACCGGTCTTCCTGGCGGATTTGGCAGTCCATGGAACACTGAAAGCAGTTGTGACCGCCTTCGCATCCGGCACATGCGATTAAACTGTCCGGCGGGTAAATTCTCCGCGGTGTGCCGTAAGCGGACAGCTGCTCCGCTGCGGATCCGACAGCAAGTTGAGGATCCTGCTGCGCTTTCTGCAGCCCTTCACAATCGCTTTCGTCCGTCTCTGCTTTTTGCGACGTCGCAATAACCAGCTCCGGATCTTCCTCTGTATCCGTATCCAGAAGAAGGTCTGACGTCTGGATGGTATATTCCGGAAATCTCTCTGACACTGCTTTTTCTGCCTCTGGGGCTCCATCCTCATCCGCCGACATCTGGATTCCCAGTTCCTCCGGAGACAATACCATTTCCATCTGTCCCGGGATCTCATAGTACGGAATCTCCCTGGGCGGCCGTTTTAATTCCCGGATCTGTCTCACGGTCATATCCGGCGTTACCTGCTCCAGCTGATCATCCGATAATGCTAACATCTCCTGCAGCTGCGACTTATTAAACTCCCGGTATTTCACATCCAGGATCGGGCTGTTCCCGTCCTTGGAAAACCGGTCATTTCGGGCCATGTACCGGGATGTTGTGGACATACTAAAGCCAAACCGGTCTCGAGCATATTCCCAAATATCGCTAAATCCCTCTTTTTGGTACAGCTCTCCGTCCCGGATGCATTTTAAATAATATCCAACTGCGATCACGCTGCGGACCGCGCTCTGCAGATTCGATTTGATAAAAGTTTCCGCATCCTCAAGATTGACATTGTGATACCATGGCGTCGCTGGCGCTTCAGACGCTGCCGGAATCGTCATATCCGGCTCTTTTTCCACGGTTTCCATCGTTCTCAATTCTTCCATCCGGTCTCCTCTCATTTTTCCAGATCGACAATTCTACATCCGCTTTTCCTTGACGGCGCTTCCCGGAGGTCTTTCCCGGTTCTTTACCCAAGCAAAATCGTCCAGATCCCCGGTCCGGCCGTCAAAATTCCGGAATCGATTCCGGCCAGCACTTTGTGTTGTTCCTTTTTTTGCAGGCTTGTTCGCATAATTCCCCTTAAGGACTTTTGCCATATTATCAGCCTTAATCAGCCAGTCAAACTTCGCAGACCATCCTTTGTTATTCCGGCCTTTTAAGAAATCGCTGGACTCAGCCATTTCAAACAAGCGCTTAAAATCCTCGACCGTATATCCAGATTCGAGGCTCTCCCGTATCGTTTTCTTTTTTGCTTCCGACAGTTTCTCCTGGCGGGGATACGACCCGCAAATGGAATTATATAATTCTCGAATCGTTGCAATCTGCTCGGAAAAGGCATCATTCTTTTCTGGCAATACGTCAGTATTGCTCTTTTCTTGTTTTTGTTTCTGTTTATTGTTTATTATGCCTACGGTTTGTACTTCGGAATATACTACGGGATTGCATACGGGATATACTACGCTTTGTACTTCGTTTTGCACTTGCATATTGTAAGTGTATTCCGTAGGTTTTCCTAGAAACGAGATCATTCGGTACCGTCCGGGGATGCCTTTTCGTCCCTTCTGATACTCAATCAACCCTGCATTCACAAGCCGTTCCCTGCTCTCTGTCAGGGATGCTTCTCTTGCTATCTGCAGAGACACCATCAAACGTCGGTTATCTACTTGCGTCCATTCCGGCCATCCAGACCTGCTGCTCCAATACAAAAGTTTATACCATAAGAGCTGTGCCAAGGTGGGAAGGGGGTGGGTTTCGAGCCACCGTTCAAATCCGTTGATCTCAGCAATATAATTCATGTAGGCTTATCACCTACCTTTCCCCGTAAAATTCCGGCGGCAGGTATAACGCGGAATCTGTGACATGTTCCAAAAGGACCGATCCTGCCGCCGAAAATTTCTTAGCCGATAATCATAATCCGATCTAGGATCTCTTCCGGAAGCGGATCCAAACTTTCCTTAAAGAAAAGTTTGATATTGGAAACCGCGTCATTCTTCCAGATGTTGTTTTCCGCCTCAAAGAGCGCGAACGTCGGTTCCTCTTTATTTCCCAGACGGAAAACAAACTGGCTGGCCGGCTGGTCCACTTCCTGGAACGTCCGGTATGGGATCAGTGTGACGGGATTCGGTACAACAACGTCCGATTTGGATGCGACTCCGATCCGCGCCGTCGCCACCTGCGTAGTCCCATCGTCAGAATAAGATTGGGTGTTCTGCTTCTCCACATTTCCGGAGAATTTGAGCAGGAGGTCCCGGTCCGGGCTTGGCTGAAAATTGGCCTGCAGCTCGATCAAAAAACGCTCCTGGTCATACCAGTATCCGAAATCAAATTCCGAAGTCTCCGCGCGGCACTCAAACAGGCACTCCCTCTTCCGCTCCTTGTCTAACCCTGAGATCAGCCGGACCGTCTTGGGATCCACCACATGGATCAGCATCTTAAGATCCGCGGGAAATTCGTGGTTGCATCTTGCGATGTATTCCACCATAGATACCAGCGATGAGGTTCGCACCGGCTCCGCGCGTTCCGGGGAACCATACCGGATCAGCTGCCGGTTCGCGTAGGTCTTTCCATGGATCTCTAAAACCTCTGTCTTCTGACTGTCGTTTCCAAGCCCGACAACGTATTGCAAGGCCTCTTTTAATCCTTCCATCATGGTCATTCTTCTCCTTTTCTTTTTTTCGTTTTCTGCTTAATTCCCTGATGCCTTCCTGAGATCGATCGGACCACTCGGCTTCTCATAGATCTCTCCGGTTTCCGGATCAAAATCCCGCATCGGGACCGGCGCGTCCGGCGGATAGGTTTCCGTATGTACCGGCATCGCGTCTCCCTGGGCCTGTACCGTCTGGCTGCGGTCCCCGTATTCGCTCATCTCAATCCGTCCGGATTTGATATCCTGGCCGATCAGGAGGATCGTACTGTCCGCAACCGGCGGCGCCAGTTTGACGTTGGTATCCACTTTAAGCGCGATGCTTTTCCGGCTTTCATCCGGCTTAAACGTCAGCTTAAGCGTCAGCGTCCTAGCCTTCTCCGGATCCGTGTTCGGATCCATGATATTCCGCGCGATCTGCTGCAGCGCCAGGGTAGACCGCTCCAGGACAGCACCTCCGCAGAGCCGGTCCAGGCTGATATGATTCTTCTGCATGGGGCATTCACCTCCTTCCCTTATCACCTGATTGGAATATTCTAATTAAAGAAGTCCGATGCCAATTCATCTGAAGCCAGGAATTCATTCTGATAACCTTCGGATTCCGATTTTGGCGTCTGAGTTTTTTTATGTCCATCCGCTTCGTCCTGGGCTTCTGGCATATCAATCGGATCCTCATGTTCCGTTTCCACATAACTCCTGCTTCCATCCTCATGAATAATGGACATATCCGCGTCAAAGGCCTCCTGCATTTCAATGCTCATCGGCCCCCATTTAGAAATCAGTTGCCGAAGCATAGTCTTATAGGCCATCCCGTCAAAATCGGAATACCAGAAGGAAGAATATTTCCACGCATCCTTTTCCGGATAATTCCCTTTCATAAAGTCTTCATATGATACCCTGGATGCGTTTGGATTCGGACTATCAACTGAATTTACATGGAAGGCTTTTGAATAGGTATCCGCGTGGGAAAGCATTTGCTTTTTACTCCAATACATGGCTTTCCGGAACCCGTTTACCAGTTCAAACATTGCATAATATCCTATCGTCTCCGCCGCTTCCCGCTCATCCCAGCGGTCAATCATCAGATTCACCTTGATCTCTTCGTTTAAAGGGTCAAAATACTCCAATTCTCCGGCCTTGATAGCGAGGACATTGATTTTTCTGTACTGGCCGGAACGGATCGCCAGCTGAATATATCCTTTATATCCAAGCTGAAACTGGCCCTCCTTAACGCCTTTCTTTCGGTTATCGTATGGAACGATGTAATACTGCCCCAACTGCGGGGAAGGGGAAAGTTTTAACGCCTCCCCTTGTAAAGCCGCGCTGAGTAAAGATGGGTTGGTGCATTCCTGCAGCGCCGGATTCGCCTGTACGGCTGCTACCAGCGCGGAAATGAACCGGGTTCCTGCCTGTCCTCCCAATAACCGGTTAATCTGCATTTTTGCCGCGTCCTGCGTCAGATACACGGCAAAATCCATCTTCGCTGGCTGACGATTTGCCAACCTGTTTTCTACTGCCATTCTGTTTTCCTCCTCTTCCTTCTCATGGTTTGGGTACCGGCTCAAACCGGATCCCGTTTTCCTTCAAGAATTGCTTCAATGCCATCATCTGCGTTCGGTTCACATAAACGCGGAAATCCAGGATCTGAATTGGATCCGCCTCCCTTTTGGGCATTTCCGCGATGGCCGGCGTTTCCGTTTCCTCTGGCTGCGGATTTCTTTTCCCAGCCTGGATCAACTTTTGGGCTTCCTCTTTCTCTTTTTGTTCTTTTTCCAATCGCTGACGTTTTCGCTCCTCTTCATATTCCTTGCGTCTCCGCTCAGCCGCTTCCAAACGGTTCTGCTCTGCCAATGCAGCTCCAATGTCATATTCCCGGAGGAAAACCGCTTTCATATCGGCGGCGTAGGGGCTGTCCACTTCATTCAAAATCGCAAGCCCCTCGTCTACACGCTGGATCATGGATAAAATCTCTTCCTTAATTGATTTCATCGTTGTCGAAGCATTGGCGTATTCCGGCTTCATTAAGCGCTCAAACGGCAGATATGCTCCGATGTCATGAATATGATCCTCATAAAATTCCCGGATCTGTTCCGTCTTTTCTTTCCTCAGCCGGTCTTCATACGCCTTTACCTGCACATCGATGCTGTCTACCGCCTTCTGGACCATGGCTGTCAGTTCTTTTTCTTCTTTCTCAAACTGTTCGTACGGCTCTAAATATTTCTTTTTGATCTCTTTCCGTTTCCCTTCGATCGCGTCCACAAACTTCCGGAGCTTCGCACGGTCCGATTTCGCCTGTTTGATCATATCATCGGTATAAACTGCCGTTTCATAGTCTCGAACAGTTTCCGCGATCTCTTTTTTCAGCTCCGCAAAATTCCACTGGATCCGCTGGGCAAACCCGTCTTCCTGCGGGCTGTATATCTTTAACTCCATCATGGTTTTTTCTCCTCCTGCTTCCACCGCGTCATCTATATTTCCGGAAGGATCAAATCCGGCTTCCTACCGGAAACGACGCAATCCCAAAACCGTTTCTCCGCATCGATCAGATACCGGATATCCTCTTCCACCTCGCTCCGCTCGATTTTATAATGCTTTGTAAGAATCCGGATTTCCCCGGACCACTCGCTTTTAATCTGTGCCTTTAAAATGGCAAATTCCCATCCGGTCACTGCCAGATAATGAAGGATCTGGCAAAAATAATTATCCGGAATCCGGTCTTTCCATCTTTCTTTCTGCATACTCTGCAGAAGATTCGTTGTTTTGATTTCCAGAATTCCCTTTCTGCCATCAGGATCCACCAGCTCCCCATCCAGGGAAGCGTGCATCCATGGATACTCCGGATTCAAAAACAGGTTGTTTTCATCATAAAACACCTGATAATCCGGAAAATCCAATGCAAACAATTCCCGAAGATGCGCTTCCGCCCGGATCCCATACTGAACATAAGATTTTCCAGAGATATCCTCCGGGATCAGAAGCCCTCTTTTTTCCATCCATAGCTGTACATTATCTTTATAAGGGTTCATTCCGACACAAGCGGACGCGTCAGAGCCTCCGATTTGCCCCGTGCGGGCTTTAAGCCATTCTGCACGGCTGTGGAATATGTGCTTTTCTGCTGCCATGCTGCCTCCTTTTCCCTTTCGCAGTCACAGGACTCTCCCGGATCCAGAAATGCCCCGCAGCGCGGACAGATACGGCCATAGTGCCTCATCGCGCGCCTCCCGTCTTCGGCTGATACCGGGAGAGTTCGTCCAGGGACTCCTTGATCTTATCAATCAGGATCGGCATCGCATCCACGTTATTTTTCCGGATCCAGTCTTCGACGTTCATATCCGCCTGCGCGGAAAACTCCAGCATCCGTTCCGCTGCCGCCTTCGGGTCCTTTTCACTCTGCCCCATAATATTGACTGCATGCTCCGCCAAAATCCTCGGAAGAAGAGAGGGAGCCAACTGTCCGATTAACGGAGCCTGCACAGCATAGGTCTTTGCAGCACGGTTCAAAACCATACCGATAACACAGTCACCCTCAAGAATAACGGTTTTTCCTTCGTATTCGATCGTCACTTTTACCATTGATTTTCCTCCTCAAATTGGTTAAAATAAAAAGGTATTAAACTTATTATTATCCATCGGATTCCCCGGAGGTTGCCGCTTCTGGGGAATCATTTTTTCTGACTCTTTCATATAAATCGCAGTTTGGAATGATCTGCATCCTGATTAAGCTGATCCGCATATGCCTGTGCTTCTTCCTCTGTCTTAAAGCATCCGCGCATTTCCCGAACACCGCTGTGCATAGGCTCCCCAGGACGCAGCGGCCGTGTCTGTCTCCAGACCTGATAACAGGTCATGATTCTCATAACCTTCCATTCGTACATTCCTCTACACCCCCTCTCAGATCATCCGCGCTGCGATATACACCATCGCCACACAGCTGCCGTACCGGATCAGCGCCGATCCAATGTTAAGGATGCCGGCGATGATTTCCGCAGCCTTCTCAGCCTTTGACGGCAGACCGGACACATATACCCGTCTGGATGGATCGTGGCGCAGCGGGATATATTCCAGCTCCGGCCGCACATCTTGCAGATTGCTTTCCTCATTCATTTATTTTATTCCCCTTTCCTACGCCGATACCCTTGGCGCATTTCTCTCCAATTCTTCCATCTTTTTTCGATTTGCTAAGACTTCCAAACAAGCCGCCGTGAATCGCTCCCGATATCCGGGAGTAAATTCAACACGGACTTTAATTTCATCAGGATTAATCTTCATTAAGTGTCCTCCTCGTGTTATAATCCTCCTAAGAGGAGGTGAAATTTTGAATCAAGTTGCTTTCAATATTCTTAAAAAGGCATATTCTCAATATCAGAACTCTGGGTCTCTTCGCCACTCTATTATCCTCTCAGGGAATACTGACGATATCCTCAACTCCATACAAGCCCTTCAAAAAGAAGGATATATTGAGCGCATAGTTCAAACCGAATTAGAGATTGCTTTTGACCTCAGCACAATCGGGATTGAGTATATGGCCTCTAATCAAGAAGCTTTTTAGATGATTCGTAATAATTTCTGATGACTTTGCTGGCCTTGAACTTCCCTTTCAAGGTCAGCCACGCGCTTCTCTAAAGTTTCCCACTTCTTTTTGGATGTCCAAATCCCTCCCTCTCCCCTCTTTCTTCTGGAATGCCGGACATGCCTTGTTCTCACGCTCCCTTCTCTTCTTCTGTAGCCTCAGCCAACAGCTCCTCGATAGAAACGCCAAGGTAATCGGCTACCTTTTTGAGATTCCTTACAGTCGGGCTCACGGAATTCCATTTACATAAACTTCCGGTTCCCAAATCAGTTTCTTTTTCTATGGAATTTATAGAGAGTCCCTTTTTCCTAGCAATCTGACAAACATTGTCGTAAATCAATATTTTCTCCGTATGTCTCACCTCCTTTAAATCGGTTCTGAAAAAAACGCTATTTTATATTGACTTGACTCTGAAAATATTCTATAATCTAGTTGTCAAGCAAGATTATCAAAAAATTCAAAGACATTAATAATCGAATATGATTTTGCGATTTTTTCAGAACCTTATACTCACATTATACGCGATTATTTCAGAATGTCAAGAATTTTTTGCGATTTTTTCAGTATCGGAAGGAGCGCAAAAATGGATCTGAAAGAGCGCATACAAGAACTATGCAAGCAATCCGGAATTTCAATGAACCAGTTAGAGCAAGAATTAAATTTTGGCAAAGGCTATATCAGCAAATTAGGGAAAAGTGTTCCTAACGTAAATAAAATTCAGCTGATTGCCAATCGTTTTAATGTTACGGTAGACTATCTCATGACCGGCGAAACATCAGCAGAAAAGAAAAAAATCACCCTCACACCAAAGGATGAACGTGACATTGAAAAAATATTAGATCAAACCAGAGACCAGTTGCTATCCCAAGAAGGTCTTATGTTCGACGGAAAACCAGCCAGTCCAGAAGCAATCGACTCTATTCTATCTGCAATGCAGGTAGGCATGGAACTTGCCAAAAAAAAGAACAAAGAAAAATATACACCAAAGAAATATAAAAAGGACTGATATGTCTATGGATATAAAGAAAAAGGCGGATTTTTTAGCGCGGAAATTCCAAACCCGCAATCCGTTTGAGATCATCCAGGGGCTAAATGTAATACTCGTATTTGCTCCGCTGGTAGACACCAGGGCTTTTTATCAGTATTTTCAACGGAACAACATCATCTATATAGACGAAAGCCTTTCTAAGCATGAACAAGCCTTTGAATGCGCCCATGAAATGGGTCATATGTTTCTCCATAAAAAGGCAAATGCTATTTTTATGGATACAAGGACAAATTTTAATTCAAACAAGCTTGAGATTGAAGCCGATACATTCGCTATGGATCTATTAGTGGGAGATGATATTCTAGCAGAATATTCCTCCTATAATACTGAACAAATATCTCATTTGTTGGGTTATGAAAGAAGATTAATGGAATTGCGGTTTAGGGAGAGTAATTATGAGTTGGAGGTTCAGAAAGAGTTTTAAAATGAAACAATTGTGGTTTATTTTATCGATATGGCTTCACGAGTCGAAGAACAGATCATACTTAATGAAGACGGAAGTTTTTCCATTTTCCTCAATTCCCGTCTTAGCTGGGAACGTCAAATGAAAGCCTATCAGCACGCTTTACAGCATATTATGAAGAATGATTTTAGTAAAGAATGCGCTGATGCTATAGAAAAAGTAACATAACTATATATTAAGACTAAAACATTATGAAAGGGGTAGAATATGGCAAAAGCAAAAAACCGAGTAATTGCTGGAGACTATGAAGGAAAAGGAATTATTGCTGTTCTTGGTCAGGTATCCATCGTTGTCGGATTTGGAAAAAATTATTATCTGACCAAGGATGTGGTAGATTCATATGAACTAATCACGGACGAACACAGAAAAAGTGCATCATCAGGAGTTGCAAGAGGTCTTGTTGGTGGTGCGTTACTAGGACCAGTAGGTATGTTGGCTGGTGGATTGTCCGCAAAAAGCAAAGGAATTTATCAAATTGCTGTCCTTTTTAAAGATGGAAAAAGAAGCTTGATAGAAGTTGATGATAAAATATATAAAACACTAATAAAGGTATTATTCTAACTAACTCAGACAAATATATGGAACAAGCGTTAGAGTGGATAATTATATTATCCGGTTTGAGCCATATTTAGGAATCGCAGAATTGTTTTGAATTGCGACGTCGCAATAAAAATAGAAAACCGCCTGGTGCTACCAACACCAAAGCGGCTTTCACATGGATTTCTGTACAGGCCTTAGGAGGCCAATACAATATTCCTAACCAAAAATATTGTATCACACCTCCAGGCACCTGTACAGGTGTATTTTTTATACCTATTTTTTAAGGAGTGTGATTATTATGAAATTTGCCATATACGGCAGAAAATCCGTCTATTCCGATCATTCCGACTCTGTGGATAACCAGTTCCGGATGTGCCGGGAATATATTGCTTTTCGTTTTTCCGGAAAGGTGGATATAATTGAGCAATACTCAGATGAGGATTACACCGGTGCCAACACAGACCGGCCAGATTTACAGCGGCTCCTGTCAGATGTAAAGGCAGGTCTGGTGGACGTGTTGGTCGTTTACCAGCTGGATCGATTGTCTCGCGATGTGCGAGACTTTTCCAATATCTACTCTTTGCTGGAAGAAAAACACGTTATGTTCGTTTCGATCAAGGAAAATATCGATACCAATACACCGATCGGAAAAGCCATGATGTACGTTACCGTTGTTTTCGCGCAGATGGAGCGGGAAACTATCGCAGCTCGCGTTACCGACAATATGCTGGGATTGGCTAAAAAAGGATATTGGACCGGCGGCAATCCGCCGGTGGGATATGTCCGCAAAAAAATCATCGTAAACGGCAAAAGCCACGTTACAATCGAACCAGATCCGGAAGGCGTCAAATATGTTACTTGGATTTTTGACACGTTTTTAGATAAACACAGCTCGCTCCAAAACATGGAAACATCTTTCCGACACCAAGGAATAAAGACAATTCGCGGGAGTTTTTTTTCGACTACACAACTTTACAGCATACTAACCATGCCTTTTTGCGTTCCTGCATCTCCAGAAATTTATGATTTTTATGCTGCAAAAGGATGCCAGATGATCGTTCCTCGCGAACAATGGACTGGAAATACCGGAGTTATGATATATGGGCGTACGACCGAGAAAAACAAGAAGCATGAAAGGCAACCGCCGGAAAAATGGATCGTTCTGCCCGGGCTACAAAAACCGTTTATTCCTGCCGAAAAATGGCTTGCTGTCCAAAAACGCTTCTCAGAAAACAAATACGAAAAAACCTTAAAATACGATACACCTTTATTGAAAGGAGTTATACGTTGTTCATGCGGCGCATTAATGGGCGTATCGCGAAAGAAAAGGAAGAGCGCTGGCGTATCATCTTGGTATTACTGCCGCCGGCGAATGCGGATGGGCTCCGAAGTATGTAATTGCTCACAGATCAATGTAAATATTATTGACGCAAAAGCTCTGCAGGTTTTTCGTGCAATTACCGCAGATCCAGGACAAATTAAAAAGTACATAAATAGCAATGAATCTGAAGAAAAAGCGCCTGATACTAAGTCAATCAATGCCCAAATTGCCTCATATGAATCCCGCATAGGCCGTTTAACCTCCGTATTGGCAGCATCATCCGATTCATCGGCGGCTAAATATATAGTGGCTGAAATGGAACGCTTAGATAGCGATCTGCAAGCTTTAAAACATGAACGGATCATAGTGCTGGAGAAGGAGCGCAAAAAGAAAGAGATGGTCAAAAGCGCCGAAGAAAAAGCAGGAGAAATTGCCGCACTAATTAACGGAATGGATGGGTTTTCAGATGCGGAGCGTAATATGATTGTCAAGAAGATTGTGAAAGAATGCACATGGGACGGGAAAGAGCTTTTTTTGCGGTTTTAGGTCATTTTTTTATATTGCGTTCTTCCAGACGCACAATAAAAAAAGGAGCCTATTTGCTCCCTTAGTTTTCCGATAGTCTTGATTTTTCTTTGATTCCATGCTATCTTTTTTACGTGGGGCGGATTTGGCTCCGCCCCTTTTGCGTGTTTTGGCTGGCTATTTAGTCAGCCTTTTCTTTAGACAATAACAGCATCTAGCAAAATCTAAATGGCACTTCTAAAAATTTGCTATTTTCTCCTTGACAAATATGATATAATTAAAATGCAAAGATTCCACATAGTAACTCACCAAAATTGGAGATAATTAACATGTATAAAGCATTAGATATTGCTCGCTATATTATCGAAAGATGTTATACCACTAATAAGACAATTAGTAACTTAAGATTACAAAAGATTCTATATTTTATTCAAGCCGAATTTTTAGTTGCTAAAAAACAGCCTTGTTTTTCTGACGAGATTCAAGCCTGGGACTTTGGTCCCGTAGTGCCAAACGTATATTATGAATACAGAATGTTTGGCAGTGCCAATATTCCTTGTATTGATAAGTCTCAAGCGTCCCACATTATTTCTTCAAAAGATAAATCAATATTGGATAATGTTATTGATGAATGTTCAAAATATTCAACTTCAGAACTTGTCGAAATTACTCATAACCAGACTCCTTGGATAAAAGCCTATGAATCTGGTCGTAATACCGTAATTGAACCTAGTAG
>ERZ1090878.102-NODE-102-length-45466-cov-8.554337_pt1 | contig 45466 bp, 47 predicted proteins | sample MGYA00478473_ERZ1090878 | MGnify/ENA primary metagenome ERZ1090878 (study PRJEB33644, sample SAMEA5815720) | chicken gut metagenome | biome: Chicken; feature: Gastrointestinal Tract; material: Caecum | place: Ireland | collected 2019-01-01 | study: A study of the... | reverse complement strand
CTACATAATATAATGAAATATTGTTTTGGAGTACAGCGTTTATGTGAACAAAAAAATCCGCCGAAATTTCCGGCGGATTTTTTTGTTATACCGTTATTTATATTAGTGGTGGAACAGGCGGATGCCGGTCATGGCCATCGCAATGCCGTGTTCGTCGCAGCAGTCGATCACGGCCTGGTCGCGCACCGAGCCGCCCGGCTGGGCAATGTATTTCACACCGCTCTGCACAGCGCGTTCAATGTTGTCTTCAAACGGGAAGAACGCGTCGGAACCGAGAGCCACATTCGTCATCTTCTTGTGCCATGCTTCTTTTTCTTCCTTGGTGAACGGTTCGGGCTTTTCGGTAAAGTAGCGCTGCCACACGCCGTCTTTAAACAGCTCGCTTGCGTCGTCGGAAATGTACAAATCGATCGCGTTGTCCGCGTCGCACTTGCGCACGCCGTCAATAAACGGAAGCGAGGTCACCTTTTCGTGCATGCGCAGGAAGTAGTTGTCGGCCTTGGTGCCGGCCAGGCGTGTGCAGGCAATACGCGACTGCTGACCCGCGCCCACGCCGATGGTCTGGCCGCCCATGCAGTAGCAAACGGAGTTCGACTGCGTATATTTCAGGGTGATCATGGAAATCAGCAGGTCGATCTTGGCGATCTCGGGCAGCTCTTTCACTTTGGTCGGCAGGTCGTTGAACAGGTCCATCGTGATCTGGCAGTTGTTGCGCTTTTGCTCAAATTTAATGCCGAAAACCTGCTTGGTCTCCATCTCTTCGGGCACATAGTCCGCATCGATCTGGATGATCAGGTAGTTGCCGCGACGCTTGCTCTTTAAGATCTCCAGCGCTTTTTCGGAGTAGGACGGCGCAATGATGCCGTCCGACACTTCGCGCACCAGGAAGTTTGCAACGGATTCGTCGCACTCGTCGGAAAGGGCAGCAAAGTCACCGAAGGAGGAGACGCGGTCGCACCCTCTGGCGCGCACATAGGCGCTTGCGATCGGCGAAAGCTCCAGGCCGTCGGGCACAAAGCAGACCTTGCGGTCCACGTCGCTCAAGGGATGCGCAACGGCGGCGCCTGCCGGGCTGACGTGCTTGAACGATGCGGCGCTGGGCAAACCGGTCGCTGCCTTCAGCTCTTTTACCAGCTGCCAGGCGTTGAACGCGTCCAGCAGGTTGATGTAGCCCGCGCTGCCGTTTAAAACGGTGAACGGCAGTTCCTTGCCGTCCATGTGCACTCTGGCCGGGCTCTGGTTGGGGTTGCAGCCGTATTTCAGCTTGTATTCTGTCATAAAATCACCCTCGTCTTTTCATTTAATATAGATATTATGATACCGCATTTTCTTGAAAAAAGCAAGGCATAATGCTATAATTGGTCAAACGGAGGCGGTCGAATGCAGGGTATTCTTGTTTGCAATCATTTTTTAAAAAGCGAAAAGTTTGAAACGCTGCACCGGCACTACGCCGCCTGTGCCGCAAAGCGCGGCCACGACTTGCAGGTGTGCACCAATCTGGAACTGGCCTGCATGCCAGACAGTGCCATCCGGACAGATTATGTACTGTTTCTCGATAAGGATGTCGTTCTGGCGCGCCGGCTCGAAAAGCTTGGCCTGCCGGTTTTTAATTCTGCCCGTGCGATCGCGCTTTGTGATGATAAGGCCAAAACATATACGGAGCTTTTGGGCCATGTGCCCCAGCCCGAGACCCTGGCGGCGCCCCTGTCGTTTTTCGCAAGCGATTATTCGGAGTTTGTCGGTTATGCGGTGGAGCAACTGTCGCTGCCACTCGTTTTTAAGGCGTGCTGCGGTTCGTTCGGCGCGCAGGTGTTTTTGTGCCAAACAAAAGAAGAGATTTATGCGCATATCGAACCGGGCGTGCCGTTTCTTTTGCAGCGTTTTGTGGCCTCTTCTGCCGGGCGCGATGTGCGCATCGAGGTCATCGGCGGCCGTGCCGTGTGCAAAATGGCGCGGCAAAATGCGGCTGATTTTCGCGCTAATCTTACAAACGGCGGCACGGCTGTGCCGGCCGCCATCACGCCTGCCGAGCGTGAAACGGCCGAAAAATGCGCCGCGGTTTTGGGGTGCGATTTCTGCGGGGTGGACCTGCTTGCGGACGGCAGCGTGTGCGAGGTCAACTCCAACGCGCACGTCATGAATTTGCTGGATGCGACCGGCGTGGACTGCGCCGATTTGATTTTGCAGTATATCGAGGAGAAAATCCAATGCAGGGAGTCCTGATCTATTCTTCGGCCGAGGCCAGGCGAAACGCCTTTGTCGTGGAAAAATATTTAAAAGAACTGCCGCTGCGCCTGGTGCTGTCAGAAGAGCTTACCCTGCAGGAAAAGGCGGATTTTGTCGTGAACCGTACCGACGACTGGCGCATTGCTGCCGCGTTTGAGCAGCGCGGCGTGCGCGTGTTTAATAGTTCCACCGTCAGCCGTATTGCCAACGATAAAGCGCTTGCCTATTCCTTTATGCAGTCCCACGGGGTGGAGGTTTTGCCTGTAAATTACACGGGCTTTCCGGCCGTTTTGAAAAAGTCGTTTTCAAAGGGCGGCAAGGACGTGCACCTGATCCGCTCGCCCGAGGAGATGCCGAAAGATCTTTCGGGCTGGGTACTGCAGCAGCCGTGCGACACGCCGGGCAAAGACTTGCGCGTTTATGTGCTTGGGGGCGAGATCGTGGTCGCCTGCCTGCGCACCGGCTCGGGCTTTCTTTCCAACTACTGTCTGGGCGGCCGGGCCGAGGTCTATTGCTTAAACGCTGCCGAACGCGCTGCGGTGCAAAAAGTCATCGGTCTTTTCGATTTTGACTTTGTCGGCATCGACTTTCTGTTTCATCAGGGGAAACTTGTATTTAACGAGATCGAAGACGCGGTCGGCGCGCGCATGGTCTATGACCTGACCGATCTCGACATTGTGTCCATGTACTGCCGCTATATTTTAAAACAGGTGTCCGGCGCGTGATACGTTGACTTTGCCGCCGGAGTATGGTATCCTAAACATTAGCTTGAGGTGCGGGCTTGCCTTCGCCGAAACGATTTTTTGACTGACGCCGCGGCTTGACCTACGCGAAAGGCCGAATACCGTTTCTGTTTGTGCAAAAGTGCGCGCCGAAAAGGCGCGCTTTTTTATTTTGGAGGTTTTTTATGGAAAACAGAGTTGCCGTGATCGGCATTATTGTGGAAAACATGGAAAGCGTTCCGGCGCTCAACGCCACATTGTCGCAGTACAGCGACCACATCATCGGCCGCATGGGTCTGCCGTACCGTGAAAAGGGCGTGCACATCATCTCGCTGGTGGTCGACGCGCCCGAGGGCATCATCAATACCATCGCCTCCAAGGCCGGGCGTTTAAACGGCGTCAGCGCCAAGGCGCTTTACTCCAATGTCTGACGCATTTGCCCAGATCGACCTTTTGGCGCACGGCGGTGTGCCGGACAGGGCCGGGTTTACCCGGCTGATCGAGCAGTACCAAAATAAAGAAGTGGCCGACTATCTTTTTGCAAAAAGCCGCGCCTGTCTGCTTCAAAATTTTGGCCGCGGCGTTTTTGTGCGTGGACTTATTGAAATTTCGTCTTTTTGCAAAAACGACTGCCTTTACTGCGGCCTGCGCCGCAGCAATGTTTGCGCGCGCCGCTACCGGCTGCGGGAAGCGGAGATTTTGGCGTGCTGTGTGCACGGTTATGCCTTCGGCTTCCGCACGTTTGTGCTGCAGGGCGGGGAGGATGCGTATTTTACGGACGACCGGCTGGAAAAACTGCTTTTAAGCCTTAAAGCCGCCTGCCCGGATTCGGCCGTGACCCTGTCGCTCGGTGAACGCAGCCGGCAAAGCTACAAACGCCTGTTTGCCGCCGGGGCAGACCGCTACCTTTTGCGCCACGAGGCGGCCAGCCCGTCGCTGTATTCGTATCTGCACCCGGGCGATATGCAGCTGCAAAACCGCCTGCGCTGTTTGCATGACTTAAAAGAGATCGGCTACCAGACCGGCGCCGGTTTTATGGTCGGCGCGCCGGGGCAGACTGCGGCTGATCTGGCCGACGACCTGGTTTACCTGGCACGGCTGCGCCCGCAGATGGTCGGCATCGGGCCGTTTCTGCCCGCCCGGGGCACGCCGTTTGAAAACTGCCCGCCGGGCAGCGGTGCGCTTACGGTATTTCTGGTTGCCGTTTTGCGCCTGCTTTTGCCGCACGCCAATCTGCCGGCCACCACGGCGCTGGCCAGTTTGCCGGGCGACGGCCGCCTGCAGGCGCTCGATGTGGGCGCCAACGTGGTCATGCCGAACCTGTCGCCCCCCGGGGTGCGCGGTAAGTATGCTATTTATGACAACAAAAAAAGCACCGGCGGCGAGTCCGCCGAACATCTGGAACTGCTGGCGCGTGACCTGCAGAAAATCGGCCGCGTGATCGACTTCGGCCGCGGCGATTACCATGAATGATCTGAAAAGGGGAAGAAAAATGTACGATCCGAAATCTATGAAAGCACAGGAATTCATCAGCGATGAGGAGATCCGCGCCACGCTCGACTATGCCGAGAAAAACAAAAATAACCTCGCTTTGGTCGACGAAATTTTAGAAAAGGCCAAAGCGCGCAAAGGGCTTGGACACCGCGAAGCGTCGGTGCTGCTCGCCTGTGAAGACCCAGACCGTTTGCAGGCGCTTTACGACCTGGCCGAACAAATCAAAAAGGATTTTTACGGCAACCGCATCGTGATGTTTGCGCCGCTTTACCTGTCTAACTACTGTGTCAACGGCTGCACCTACTGCCCGTACCACCTGAAAAACAAGCACATCGCCCGCCGCAAGCTGACGCAGGAGGAGATTGTGCGCGAGGTCACCGCCCTGCAGGACATGGGCCACAAGCGCCTGGCGATCGAAGCCGGCGAGGACCCGGTCAACAACCCCATTGAATACATTTTGGAAAGCATCAAAACCATCTATTCCATCAAGCATAAAAACGGGGCGATCCGCCGCGTCAACGTCAACATTGCCGCCACCACGGTCGAAAATTACCGCAAGCTCAAGGAGGCCGGCATCGGCACCTACATCCTGTTCCAGGAAACGTACCACAAGGAAAGCTACGAAAAACTGCACCCAACAGGCCCCAAACACAATTATGCTTACCATACAGAGGCCATGGACCGCGCCATGGAGGGCGGCATTGACGACGTCGGCCTCGGCGTGCTGTTCGGTTTGGAGCTTTACAAGTATGAGTTCGCCGGCCTTCTGATGCATGCCGAGCATCTGGAGGCCGTGCACGGCGTCGGCCCGCACACGATCTCGGTGCCGCGTGTCAAGCACGCCGACGACATTGACCCGGCCGCGTTCGACAACTCGATCTCCGACGATATTTTTGCCAAGATCTGCGCCTGCATCCGTGTGGCCGTGCCCTACACCGGCATGATCATCTCCACGCGCGAGAGCCAGGCCTGCCGTGAAAAGGTCATCCGTCTCGGTGTGTCGCAGATCAGCGGCGCGTCCAAGACCTCGGTCGGCGGCTATGCCGAAGAGGATGTTATGGAGGAGAATTCCGAACAGTTCGATGTGTCCGACAAGCGCACTTTGGACGAGGTCGTGCGCTGGCTGATGCAGCTGGGCTACATTCCGTCGTTCTGCACGGCGTGCTACCGCGAGGGGCGCACCGGCGACCGCTTTATGAGCCTTTGCAAGGCGGGGCAGATTCAGAACTGCTGCCACCCGAATGCACTGATGACGCTCAAAGAATACCTGATGGACTATGCCTCTGCCGAAACGCGTGCGATCGGCGAGGCGCTGATCGAAAAAGAAATTGACAATATCGGCAAGGACAAGGTCAAGGACATTGTCCGGGAACGCCTGGTGAAGATCGAAAACGGAGAAAGGGATTTCAGATTTTGAGCACTTTAAACGACACGCCCAGTGCAGAGCGCGTGCACATCGGCTTTTTCGGCTGCCGCAACGCCGGCAAGTCGAGTCTCGTCAACCGCGTTACGAATCAGCAGTTAAGCGTTGTGTCGGATGTGGCCGGCACCACCACTGACCTGGTCACCAAGGCTATGGAGCTTTTGCCGCTCGGCCCGGTGCTGATCCTCGACACGCCGGGTTATGACGATTCGGGCGCACTCGGCGAAAAGCGCGTGGAAAAGACAAAAGAGGCGCTGCGCCGCTGCGACGCGGCCGTGCTGGTCACCGACTGCACCAGAGACTTAAACGCCACCGAAAAAGAGCTGGTCGCGCTGTTTGCGCAGCTCGAAACGCCGTATGTCGTGGCGCACAACAAGTGCGACCTGCTTTCGGACACGCGGCAAAAGGATGCACTTTACGTCAGCGCTGCGACCGGCGAGGGCGTGGAGGAACTGAAAAACCGCCTGGCGCGCCTGGCCGGTGTGCAAAAAAGCGTGCCGCTTCTTTCTGATCTGATCGACCCGGGCGACTTTGTCGTGCTCGTCACGCCAATCGATGCGGCGGCGCCTAAGGGGCGCATGATTTTGCCGCAGCAAATGGCCATTCGTGAGGTGCTCGACTGCGGCGGCGTGGACATCGTTACCCAGCCGGCCGAGCTGCCGAAAGTGCTTGAAAACCTGCGTGTGCCGCCGCGCCTGGTCGTGACCGACTCGCAGGCGTTTGAAACGGTCAAGCAGATGGTGCCGGATGCTATAGCGCTGACCTCGTTTTCCATTTTGATGGCGCGCAAAAAGGGCTTTTTAAAAACGGCGCTTTCCGGCGCAGCTGCGATCGACCGGCTGCAGGATGGTGATACGGTGCTTATCTCAGAGGGCTGCACCCACCACCGCCAGTGCGGCGACATCGGCAGCGTTAAGCTGCCGGCGTGGCTGCAAAAACGCACCGGCAAGGATTTAAAGATCGAACTTTCAAACGGCCGCTCGTTTCTGAGTGATCTGGCAAAATATGCGCTCGTCATCCACTGCGGCGGCTGTATGCTGAACGAAAAGGAAATGCGCTGGCGCATGCGCACGGCCGTGGATGCCGGCACGGCGTTTACGAATTACGGCACCGCCATTGCCTATATGCAGGGCATCCTGCCCCGCGCCACGGCCATGCTGCCGGAGGGCGAGGCCTTGCGCCCGAAATCCGAATAAGGCGGCTGTGCTGCGTAAATAAGTGAACAGCGTCTGCTGCGGCAGACGCTGTTTTTTTGTATCTTGCGTTAAAGCTTATCTGACGATCCGGTGGCGGCACATGCTTTTTTTGCCGCATTCGGGGCAGGTCAGGCGGCGTTTTGTTAAGGTGTGGTACCCTTTTACATAGTCGCGCGTGCTCGGCACAAAAAGCGCCTTGCAGTGCGGGCACTCGTAGTAACCGGCTTTTACGTCCAGCACGGCCGCTGCGCCAACGCCGGCTGCCCCCGTTGCCACAGCCAGCACGATCAGTGCGATGCGGGCTGCTGTCGGTATAGGCATATAGGCGGCGATGACGACCAGCGCGCATACTGCGATGACCGTGATCACGCCGCAGATGACGGACAGCGCCAGGTGCTTTTTGTTTTCCTGGTTTTCCTGCATCAAGGACATCATGTTCTCCTCCGCTTTCTTTTGGTAATTGTTTTCAGAAATTTTCTCGCCGGAAAGCAGGTCGTTTACCGTGATCTGCAGCGCTTCGCACAGCGGCAGCATCAGCGCCACTTCCGGCAGCCCCTTGCCGCGTTCCCATTTGGAAACGGTCTTGTCGCTGATTAAAAGCCGCTCGGCAAGCTGCTTTTGTGTCATGCCGTGCGCTTTTCGGGCGGCGGCAATAAATTTTCCGATCCTTATCTGGTCCATATTATCCGCTCCTTTCGCCGTTATTATAATGCACGGCAGCCAAAAAGAACACACACGAAGCGTAGAGTTTGCACATATATGTGGAAAATTGCAGAAATTTTATTCGTAAAACAAAAAAGTGCGCTCCCGGCGTGCTTTTTTATGGTGGCCTTGTAGAAATATTTTATTTATTCTTTTACAAGGCGTATCTGCTTGTTGCCTTTTGCGATCATGTAAACGGCCATGCCAGCCAGCGCGGCAAAAAGCAGTGCGCAGGTGATGCTGTTCATCTGGAACTGGAAAACAGCGTCGTCGCCAAAAGCCGCCAGCATGGCGCTTTGCAGCGAAAAGAGCGACACCAGCGCGCACGACAGCGAAAGCATTTTGGTGGCGGCGTGCACCGCCCCGGTGCGTTTGTGGTATCTGACCACGTTAGCCCCGGCTGCGGCCAGGTTGTAAAACGTGTAGGCGCCGGCCGCGTAGATCATGTGGCCGGGGTAGTGCGGCGCTTCGCCGCTTTGTATCATCAGCACGCCCATGCCGCAGACGGGCGCCGTCAGCAAAAGCAGCAAAATGCCGCAAAAGCGGTATTTTTTCCACTTGTTAGCCGCACTTTTTTTTGTGAATATTTTTCACAAGTGAAAAGCGTTCTGCGCTTAAAATGATGTAGTAACAGGCCAGTGTGCCGCACCAAACCGAGTGCAGCAAAATGCCGGCGCACGCCTCGTAAACGCTGTAGATCACGTTGACCGCCAGCGTGCCGTAAAGCACCACCTCGGCACGAAAACGCAGATCGTGCCTGTATCTTCTGAAAAAGGCAAAGCGTTCCAGCTTAAAAAAGGCTTTTTGAATGAGCCGGGCAGCGCGCAGGCACAAAATGAGCAGGGTGTAGGCCGAAATGGTGTAGAGGCTATAGACGGCCGGGTTCGGTTTCGCATCGGCACCGGTGGTAAAAACAAAATAGAGCCCTATGCCGGAAACGGCGGCCAAAGCCGCCAGGCACCAGACCGGCGGGTAAAGTGCTTTTTTGGCATATTCTTTTAAACGCTGCACGGTGCGCCGCCCCCTTTACTTTGTTTCTGTATTTATTATCCGGCAGCCGGAACGGCGCGTCAAGCTACATTTTTGCACGTTTTGTCGGAATATTGAAAAAACGGAGCACGTTTGCCGTGCTCCGTTTTGCTTTACAGTATGATTTATACGCCTGAATAAGCGTTGAAGCCGCCGTCTACCGGAATGGAAACGCCGGTGATAAAGCCGCTGTATGCCTCGTCGCAAAGGAACAGCAGCGTGCCGTCCAGCTCTTCAGGCTCGCCAAAGCGGTTCATCGGCGTGGCAGCCAAAATCTTGCCGGTGCGCGCCGTCGGCGTGCCGTCTTCGTTCCAAAGCAGCGTTTTGTTCTGTTTGGTCGAGAAAAAGCCGGGTGCGATGGCATTTACACGGATGCCAAGCGGCGCAAAGTGCACGGCCATCCACTCGGTAAAGTTCTTGACCGCCGCCTTGGCCGCCGAGTAGGCGGGAATGCGCGTCAGCGGGCGGTAGGCGTTCATCGAGGTGATCATGATGATGCAGGCGTGTTCCTTTTCGGCCATGTCTTTGGCAAAGATCTGCGTCGGGATCAAGGTGCCCAGAAAGTTCAGGTTGAACACAAAGCTGATACCGGCCGGGTCCAGGTCAAAAAAGGTTTTAATGCTTTCGTCTTTCTGCGCCAGGTCGATTTTTTCCAGCGTGTCCTTGGTGGTGGTGCCTTTCGGGTTGTTGCCGCCGGCGCCGTTGAGCAAAATGTCGCAGGTGCCGAGCTTTTCGTTCACCGTCCGGCGCGCGGCTTCCATGGATTCGGGCTCCAGCACATTGCATCCCACGGCAATGGCGGTGCCGCCGTCGGCGTTGATGGCGTCGGCGCACTTCTGCGCGGCCGCTTCGTTCAGATCCAGCACGGCCACTTTGCAGCCCTGCCGGGCCAGCGTTTTGGCAAAGTCGCCGCAAAGCACGCCGCCGCCGCCCGTCACAACGGCCACGCGGCCCTTTAAATTCTCGTGTGTAAACATGTTATCGGTCCTTTCCCGCTTATTTTTCTTTTCTGCTTTTTTCTACGGCTTCCCACAATCCGTTCAGGTAAGAGACGCCGAGCGCGCGGTCAAACAGCCCGTAGCCCGGGCGCGCTACTTCGCCCCAGATCATGCGGCCGTGGTCGGGGCGGATGTAGCCGTCAAACCCGGTCTCCTGCAGGGCTTTGACGATGGCGTACATGTCCAGGCTGCCGCAGGCGCTCTCGTGCGCCGTTTCGTTGAACCACTGGTCGTTGATGGCCACGTTTCTGAGGTGTGCAAAGTAAATGCGTCCCTGCGCGGCCCGGATGATGTCGACCATGTCGTTTTTGGGGCTGGCGCCCAGCGAGCCGGTGCAAAGCGTTAAGCCGTTGTATTTGCTCGGCACCAGGGCAAACAGCTTTTCGATCGCGTCCTTGCCGGTGATGATGCGCGGCAGGCCGAAAATGCCCCACGGCGGGTCGTCCGGGTGGATGGCCATCTTCACGTCGCATGCCTCGCAGGTGGGCATAATGGCCTCCAAAAAGTATTTCAGGTTGTTCCAAAGGTCGTCGGCCGTGACGCCCTTGTACTTTTCAAACAGCTCCTTGATCTCGCCCATGCGTTCGGTCTCCCAGCCGGGCATGGCGTAGCCGTTGGAATTTTCGTCGATCTCGCGGAACATGTCCTCGGGCGACTTGCCCTCTACCTGCTTGCCGTCGTAGCAAAGGCAGGTGGAACCGTCGGGCAGCGGCATGTAAAGGTCTGTTCTGGTCCAGTCAAACACCGGCATAAAGTTGTAGCAGATCACTTTAACGCCGACTTTCGCCAGGTTTTGGATCGAGGTGATGTAGTTTTCAATGTACTGGTCGCGGCTTGGCAGGCCGATCTTGATGTCTTCGTGCACGTTTACGCTTTCAATGCACTCCATCGTAAAGCCGGCGGCCGTGATCTCGTCGTGCATCTGCTGCACGCGCGCCATCGGCCAGGCTTCGCCGGCCGGCAGGTCGTGCAGGGCGGGGACGATGCCGGTCACGCCAGGGATCTGGCGGATCTGTTCCAGGCTGATCGTGTCCTTTTCTTTGCCGAACCACCGAAATGTCATTTGCATAGGCGTTCCTCCGTTTTTTATGTTAAAATTATTCTACCATATTGCTATTTTTCTTTCAATAAGGGATCGGCATTTCTTTCTTGATTTTTTGTTCCGCACAGGTTATGATAGAAAAGGGGATTTCCGCCCAAAATGTAAAATTTTATGCTGGAGGGGGCTTATTTGTGAGAAATCATGAGGTAACACAGCCGGGCAGGCTTTTGAATGCAGACGGAGCGCTGCGCGAACCGGGCTGGTCGCGCCGGCTTTTGCAGGTCTATGACCGGGCCGACATAAAGGCGCCGGCGCACCGCATCAAGGAGTGGGACTATTATCTGGTGCTCTCCGGCGATTTCGGCGCGGCGTTCACGATCTCGGACGACGGCTACGTCGGGCTGCAGTCGGTTTCATTCCTCGATTTTGCATCCGTCTGGGAGCATACCGAAACGGTGCTGACTGCGTTTCCGATGGGCAGCCTGCATCTGCCGGCAACGTCGGAAACGGGCGACACGGTGTTTGAGAACAGCCGGCTTTCCATGCGCTTTGAAGTTTCGCCCGGCAAGCGGCGTATCATGTGCAATTTTTCACGCTTTTACGGGCGCGAAAGCTTTTCGTGCGACATTACGCTTGCCCAGCCGGAAATGGACACCATGGTCATCGCCACGCCGTGGAAAGAAAAAAAGACCGCCTTTTACTATAACCAGAAAATCAACTGCATGCCGGCGTCCGGCTGGATCAAATTCGGCGGCAAAACGTACACGTTTGACGAAACGCAGGATTTCGGCACGCTCGACTGGGGCCGCGGCGTCTGGACGTATGACAACACCTGGTACTGGGGCAGCGGCAATGGCGTAATTGGCGGCAAGCCGTTTGGCTTCAATATCGGCTACGGCTTTGGCGACACGTCGGCGGCCAGTGAAAATATGCTGTTTTACGACGGCGTGGGCCATAAGCTCGATGATGTGGAATTCCATATCCCTAAGCCGTATTACACCGCTCCGTGGCGCTTTACCTCGTCGGACGGCCGGTTCGAGGCTGATTTTCAGCCCATCATCGACCGCGCGGCCAAAATTAACGCCGGCGTGATCGTGACCGACCAGCACCAGGTGTTCGGCCGCATGACCGGCAAAGCTGTTTTGGACGACGGCACGGTGCTTCAAATGAAAGATCTGCTCTGTTTTGCCGAGGACGTGCACAACAGATATTGATTCTGCTTTTATCAAAACCCGGCGGCTGTTCCGGCCGCCGGGTAAATGCAAAGAAAGTATATAAAAGAGGGCGTATAATAATAGATGGTTTATTATAATAAGCTGGTGCGCGACCGCATTCCCGAAATCATGCGTGAAAAAGGCGAAGTGCCGCACCTGGAAATTTTGGACGATGCCGCCTACCGCCGCGAACTGCTGAAAAAGCTCGACGAAGAGGTGGCGGAATACAAGGAAAGCGGCGAGACGGAAGAGCTGGCCGATATTTTAGAGGTGCTCCTGGCCCTAGCAAAAGCCCAGGGCGTTTCGGCCGAAGAACTGCAGTCCGTCTGCAACGCCAAGCGCCGCGCCCGCGGCGGCTTTTCTGAGAAGATCTATCTTGTCTCAAAAGAATAAATATAGTTTATAAGCAAAAAGCAAGCACCTGCCTGAAAAAGGCAGGTGCTTGCTTTTAATCGGTTGATGCGGTTTAGTCCTCGGTCGTGGTCTGCTTGTCGGGGGCGCCGCAGCATTTTTTGTATTTCTTGCCGCTGCCGCAGGGGCACGGGTCGTTCGGGCCCACCTTTTTGCCTTTGCGCACCGGCGCTTTTTTCACGCTGTCGTCGCCGCCGGCATTGGTGCCGGTCTCTTTGACAACGGCTTTGCGCTCCACATCCTGGCGGCGTCTGGGAGTGATCATCAGCAGGTCGCGCACTGTGTTTTCGCGGATCGTGGCGATCATTTCCTCAAACATGTCGTAGCTTTCCATACGGAATTCCACGACCGGGTCGCGCTGGGCGAACGAGCGCAGGTGGATGCCCTGCTTCAGGTCGTCCATTGCGTCGATGTGGTCCATCCAAAGCGAGTCCACGTTGCGCAGCAGGATCATGCGCTCAAAGTCGTCAAATGTAAATTCGCCTTCAAATTCCTGGTCGATCGCCGCGGCTTTTTCCTCCAGCCGCTTGTGGCCGCGTTCCTTGAGCGTTTCAATAATGTCGTCCACGGTCAGGTCTTCGGGGTGGTCAAAGTCGCCGTCTTCGATCAGCCAGCCCCTGTACTTCTCCTTCAGGCCGTTCAGGTTCCATTCGCTGTGCTTTGTGTCGCGGCTGCAGTAGCTTTCTACCGTTTCCTCAATGTTTTTGTCCAGCATGCCGCCGACCGTTTTGCTCAGGTCCATGCCGTTCAAAACCATGTCTCTTTGCTTGTAGATCAGCTCACGCTGCTTGTTCATAACGTCGTCGTACTGCACCGTGTTTTTACGGATGCCGAAGTTCTGCCCCTCTACCTTTTTCTGGGCGTTTTCGATCGTTTTGGACAGCATTTTGGCTTCCATCGGCATGTTTTCGTCGCCGGAGACACGGCCGACGAGCCCTTTCATGCGTTCGCCGCCGAACAGGCGCATCAGGTCGTCTTCAAGCGAAATGAAGAAGCAGCTCGTGCCCGGGTCGCCCTGACGGCCGGAACGGCCGCGCAGCTGGTTGTCGATACGGCGGGAATCGTGGCGCTCGGTGCCGAGGATATAAAGGCCGCCGGCAGCGCGCACCTGCTCCGCCTCGCTTGCGATGTCCTCTTTATATTTGCTTTCCAGCTCGCGGAACGTTTTGCGTGCTTCCAAAATCTCTTCGTTGTCCGTTTCGGCAAAGCCGGTCGCTTCGGCGATCAGCTCGTCGCTGTACTGCATGCGGCGCATTTCGCTCTTGGCCAAAAATTCGGCGTTGCCGCCCAGCATGATGTCGGTACCGCGGCCGGCCATGTTCGTGGCGATCGTTACGGCGCCCAGTTTACCGGCCTGCGCAATGATCTCGGCCTCTTTTTCGTGGTTCTTGGCGTTCAGAACGTTGTGCGCAATATGTTCGCGCTTTAACAGCTTGCTGACGTATTCGCTCTTTTCGATCGAGATGGTACCCACCAGGATCGGCTGCTTTCTTTCGTGGCACTCTTTGATCTGGCGGATCACGTTTGTGAATTTCGCACGCTCGGTGGCGAAGACCTTGTCCGGCAGGTCTTGGCGGATCATCGGCTTGTTGGTCGGGATTTCCACAACGTCCAGCTTATAGATTTCGTTAAATTCGTTTGCCTCGGTCATGGCCGTACCGGTCATACCGGAAAGCTTCTTGTAAAGGCGGAAGTAGTTCTGGAAAGTGATCGTGGCAAGCGTCTTGCTCTCGTGTTCCACTTTCACGTTTTCCTTGGCTTCAATGGCCTGGTGCAGACCGTCGTTGTAGCGGCGGCCCAGCATGATACGGCCGGTGAATTCGTCTACGATCAGCACCTGGCCGTCTTTCACGACGTAGTCAATGTCCTTGCGCATCACGCCGTTGGCTTTGATGGCCTGGTCGATGTGGTGCAAAAGCGTCGTGTTTTCCATGTCCATCAGGTTGTCGACACTGAAGTAGGCCTCGGCCTTTTTCACACCGTTTTGCGTCAGCGTGGCGGTGCGCGCCTTTTCGTCTACGATGTAGTCGGCGTCTTTGTAGGTCTCTTCCGTGTCCTGCTTTTCGTCCATTTTGGCGACCTTCTGCATGCGCAGGGTCTTGACGAATTCGTTGGCACGGGTGTACATGTCGGTCGAACGTTCGCCCTTACCGCTGATGATCAGCGGCGTACGCGCCTCGTCGATCAAAATGGAGTCGACCTCGTCCACGATGGCAAAGGCGTGGCCGCGCTGCACTTTCTGCTCGGCGTAAAGCACCATGTTGTCGCGCAGGTAGTCAAAGCCCATTTCGTTGTTCGTGCCGTAGGTGATGTCGGCCGCATAGGCTTCGCGGCGTTCGGCGTTGGATTTTTCGTGAATGATGAGCCCGACTTTCAGGCCTAAAAAGCGGTAGAGCTTGCCCATCCATTCCGAGTCGCGCTTGGCCAGGTAGTCGTTGACCGTAACGATGTGCACGCCTTCGCCGGTCAGGGCGTTCAGGTAGGCGGGCAGCGTGGCCACAAGCGTTTTGCCTTCACCGGTCTTCATTTCGGCAATGCGGCCCTGGTGCAGGATGATGCCGCCCAGGATCTGTACCGGGAAGTGCTTCATGCCAAGCACGCGCCAGGACGCTTCGCGGCACACGGCAAACGCGTCGGGCAGGATGTCGTCGGTCGTCTCGCCGGCGGCCAGGCGCGCTTTGAGCGCCTGCGTCTGGGCGGTCAGCTCCTTGTCGGTCATTTCTTTGTATTTGGCTTCCAGGTTCAGCACTTTTTGCTGCAGCGGCTTTACGCGCTTCAGCTCTCGTGTGGAATAGTCGCCAAAAAGCAGTTTTGTAAGGGATGCCATATGTTTTCACCTCAGTGATTTTGTTCAGTTTCTTAAAAGCTTAAGGCCTATAATAGCATATCCGCCGGCGGAATGCAAATTAATAAATTACTATAAAATTCTAAAAATGCAGCTGCGGGCGTCTGAAAAGACAAAACCGGGACGTTTGCCGTGCCTGAAAAAAGCCTTTTGCTCCGTGCCATCCGGTTTAACGGCACACAGATTATTATAAGCACTGCGCTTTGGAATTGCAACAATCTGCCCGCATTTTGCTCAGCCGGCGGTAAAAATTAAAAAAATTATGAATTTTTATCTGTCCGGCTGTATTAAATATTTGCATATTATTGTCGCATATGGTATAATTCCATAAAATAGGCGCATTGTGCAGGTGTGCGGTGGAGGCGTATTTTTGAAGATCATCGACATTTCGGCCGACTTGTTCAGCGCGGCGGTCTACCCCGGCGACCCCGCCGCCAGGCTTTCCTGGGTGCAGCGCATGGAAGACGGTGCCGACTACAACCTGTCGGCGTTTTCGCTTTGCAGCCACAATGCTACGCACATGGATGCGCCGCTGCATTTTCTGCCCGGCGGGGCGGATATCGGCCGGGTGCCGCTGCAAAAGTGCATCGGGCCGTGCACCGTCTGTGCGGCCGCTTCATTTGCAGATGCGGCCTGGGTGGAGCAGAACGTGCCGCCCGGCTGCAAACGGCTTCTGATCGCGTTTGACGCGCCGCGTCATTTTATTACCGAGTCCGGCGCCCGGGCGCTTTGCGCGCGTGGTGTGGAACTGGTCGGCGTAAACCTTTTATCGGTCGCAAACGGGCAGGCGACAGCGCCCGTGCATAAAATTTTGCTTGACGCAGGCGTTGTTTTGCTGGAGGGTCTTGTGCTTTTTGGCGTTTTGCCGAAAGACTACTGGCTCTGCGCGCTGCCGGTGCGCGCCTGCGGCGCGGAAGCTGCGCCGTGCCGCGCCGTTTTAATCGACTGACTTTGCTGCTGTCCTTTCAAGAGGAATGAAATTTATGAAAAAATGGTTTACACAAACAAAGTTTAAGCGTTTGTTCGATATTTTGCTTTCGCTTTTTTCGCTGATCGTTCTTTCGCCGCTTTTTGCGGTCGTCTGCCTGATCAATGCGCTTACGCCAAACAGCTCGGTGTTTTTTTCACACGAACGCCGCGGCCGCGGCGGCAAGCCGTTTCGCATTTACAAATTTCAGACGATGTACAACAACACGCCGAACTGCGCCACGCGTGATCTGGACCATCCGGAGCGCTACATCACCCCGTTCGGCCGTATCCTGCGCAAGACCAGCATAGACGAGCTGCCGCAGCTGTGGAACATCCTAAAGGGCGACATGAGCTTTGTCGGCCCGCGTCCCCTGATTTCGAGCGAGACGACGGCGCACCGCCTGCGCCTGGAATACGGCGTTTACCGTTTCCGCCCGGGCCTGACCGGCTGGGCGCAGATCAACGGCCGCGACGAGATCAGCGTGCGCAAAAAAGTGCGCCTCGACAAGGAATACTGCGACAATTTTTCCCTTCTGCTCGATCTGAAGATCATGTACCGTTCGATCGGCGTCTGCTTCCGGCAGGAGGGCTTCCGCGAGGGCAAGCTGCACAGAATGTAATTGGCTTTTGAAAAAAAGTTTGGAATACAGGTGTTGAATTATGGAGAGAAATTTTATAGACGGTTACTCGGAGTGGCAGTCCAATCCTGAGATCGTCGGCGTAAACAAAATGCCCCAGCATGCCACGTTTATGCCGTACGGTGATTTTGAACTGGCCAAGGCGTGTGACCGTTATGCTTCCGACCGAGTCAAACTGCTCAACGGTAAGTGGAAGTTCAAGCTTTATAAAAATTATGCGTACCGGCCTACGGATTTTGCACAGCCGCACTATGATTCCCACAACTGGGACAGCATCCGTGTGCCCGGCTCCTGGCAGCTGCAGGGCTACGATTTCCCGCAGTATGCCAATGTGCGCTATCCGTGGGAGTCGCACGAGGACATCTGCCCGCCGAACGCGCCCACCAAGTACAATCCTGTCGGCTGCTACATAAAGCGCATTTACATCAACGAGGCGACGGCGTCCAAGCGTGTGGTGCTGTGCTTTGAGGGCGTGGAGTCGGCGTTTTATCTGTACATCAACGGCGAACGCGTCGGCTACAGCGAATCGTCGTTCAACCGTGCAGAATTCGACATTACGCGTTTTCTGAAAGTCGGCAGCAACGTCATTGCCGTAGAGGTCTACCGCTGGTGCACCGGCTCCTGGCTGGAGTGCCAGGACATGTGGCGCCTGTCGGGCATCTTCCGCGATGTTTATATTTACACCACCCAGCGCGAGTATATCCGCGACTTCGAGATCTCGGCGCAGCCGACCGAGCTGCGCGACGACGGCAGCCTGAACGTGCACATCATGGTCAACGGCTCCTATGAGCTTTTGTCGGTCGATATGGCCGTGTACGATGAGGACGGCCAGACCGTTGGGCTCGACAGCTGCTATGTGGATGAAAACCTGCGCGCCAATATGAAGGCCATCATTGCCGGCGCCCGGCTCTGGAGCGCCGAACACCCGCACCTTTACACCGTGGTGCTCACGCTGAAAAGCGACGGTGTGCCGATCGAGTACGTCTCGTCCAAATTCGGCTTCCGCAAAATCGAGATCAAAGAGGGCATCTTGCTTTTAAACGGCAAGCGCCTGGTGCTCAAGGGTACCAACCGCCATGAATTTACCTGCGACGGCGGCCACTACGTCAGCGAAAAGGTCATGCTTGAGGACATCAAGCGCATGAAAGACAACAACATCAACGCCGTGCGCACTTCGCATTACCCGAACTGCCCGCGCTGGTACGAGCTGTGCGACGAGTACGGCCTTTACGTCATCGATGAAAACAATATGGAAACGCACGGCACGGGCTGGTCCACCATCATCGGCTGCCCGCAGCTGCCGGCCTCCCGCCATGAGTGGGAAAAGGCCTGCATGGCGCGCATCCAGTCACTTTATCACCGCGACAAGAACCATGCCTGCGTCATTGCCTGGAGCCTTGGCAACGAAAGCCTCGGCGGCACCAACGTCAAAAAGATGTACGACTGGCTCAAGGCGCAGGACAGCACGCGCATCATTCACTATGAATGCTACCGCGACCCGAACGAAAAGATCTATTCCGACGTCTATTCGCGCATGTATGCCCGCCCGGAGGAGTGCGAAGCCTACGCCACGTCCGAGTCGCATCCGCGCCCGATGATCCTGTGCGAATTTACGCACGCCATGGGCAACTCCTGCGGCTCTACGGCGGAATATACGCGTCTTTGGGACCTTTACGACTGCCTGCAGGGCGGCTTTGTGTGGGACTGGGTCGACCAGGCCATTCTGACCGAAACGCCCGACGGCACCAAGTACCTTGGCTACGGCGGCGACTTTGGTGACAAGCCGAACGACGGCAACTTCTGCGGCAACGGCCTGCTGCTGGCCGACCGCCGCGTCACGCCCAAGCTTTATGAGATCAAGCGCCTGTACCAGAATGTGGACTTTACGGCGATCGACGCGGAGCGCGGCCAGATCGAGCTGAAAAACAAATACCTGTTTACCAACCTGAATGCCTTTACGCTGCGCTGGCAGCAGTTTTCGAAAGACGGCGTGTTTCGCAGCGGCGAAACAACGGTCGATCTGGAGCCCGGCGAAAAAACCGTTGTGGATCTGGAGCTCAGCCGCGCCACGAACAGTGAGTATTACCTGAACCTGTCGCTTGTGGCGCCCGGCCTCTTGTGCGAGGAAAATGTGGTCGCAGCGGCACAGTTCGTCATAAACGAATTTGAAAACGCATATTATGAACCCGAACCGCTCGATGAGCTGATCGTGGCCGACACCTACGGCTCGCTGCGCGTGATGGGCGGCAAAATGTCGGTGCGCTTCAACCGCCGCAATTCCTGCCTGGCCGGTATTACGGTCAACGGCGAAGAGCTTTTGGCCGGTGAAATGCGCCTGAACTTCTGGCGCGCCCTGACCGACAACGACCGCGGCGCGCGCGTCGGTGCACGGCTCGGCATGTGGAAGTATGCCGGCGAGGCGCCGAACACCACGTTCAACATTGAAAGCTACCATGTGTTTGACGAGGGCAGAAAGGTCATCATCTCCGTTACGGCCAAAATCTATACGGAGCCGGTGTCTGCGGCCAGCCTGATCTTTACGGTCACGTCGGCCGGTATGCAGATCGACTACACGTTCAACCCGAACCCCGCTTTGCCCGAGGTGCCCGAGGTGTCGCTGCTGTTCCCGCTGTCCGGCGTGTTCGACAAGGTGCGCTATCTCGGCCGCGGCCCGTTCGACAACTACATCGACCGCGACAGCGCCGCCGATATCGGCCTTTATACGGAAAAGATCGACAGCATGTATGTGGACTATTTAAAGCCGCAGGAGTGCGGCAACCGTACCGGCGTGCGTTCGGCCGTGCTGACGGGCGGCAAAAAGCGCCTGGCGTTTTCCGCCTCCACCCAGGTGGAGATGAACGTGTCCCGCTGGCTGCCCGACGAACTGGAGCGCGCACCGCACGGCTATGAACTGCCGCAGGGCAACAAAACGGTGCTGCGTGTCATCTGCCGCCAGCAGGGCGTCGGCGGGTACGACAGCTGGGGCGCAGAGCCGAATGAAATTTATAAAATTAAAACAGACAAACCGTACAGACTGTTGTTTAAAATCGACTTTTAACAAACGCCGTGTCGCATATCTGTGGCACGGCGGGCATTTTTACAGAGCGTTTAGAAAGATTTTACTTGACAATTTTTTCAAGAAGTATTATATATAGATAGTAGTTTACATAAGAACTGCCACCGGCTGCTGCAGCCGAATCTGCTAATGAAAGACGGAGAGGAAGAACGAATGGATCTAAAAGATAAAGCTATGGCTTCTGTGGTCAACATGCTCATTAAATATGTCAGAAAAGACTTTGACAAAAACGCAATGAACCTGCTGAACCTTGTGGAAAAGCTTGACGTAAAAAAGGTCAACCAAACAACGTACGACGGTCTGCACAAGGCCCTTGGCGACAAAAACAACAACTGGTACCGCTTCGTGAAAAGCCTGGCGCTCGAAACAGACGAGGGCGTGCTCAAAAAGCTGGTGCCGGCTGCGCTCAATGTGGCTATGTACAGCTACTCCAAGCGCATGGAAAGCATCGAAAAGTACAACTGCAACGTTCCCTGGGCGATCCTGATGGACCCCACGGCGGCCTGCAACCTGAAGTGCAAGGGCTGCTGGGCAGCGGAGTACGGCCACCAGAGCAGCCTTTCTTATGAAACGCTGGCCCGCATCATCAAAGAGGGCAAGGAGCTCGGCACTTATATGTACCTGTTCACCGGCGGCGAGCCGCTGGTGCGCAAGGCCGACCTGATCCGCCTGTGCGAGGAAAACCCGGACTGCGCTTTCATGTCGTTTACCAACGGCACTTTGTGCGACGATGCGTTTGCCGACGAACTGAAGCGCGTCGGCAACCTGTACCTGGCGTTTTCGATCGAAGGGTATGAGGACACAAACGACTTCCGCCGCGGCGAAGGCGTTTACAAGCAGGTCGTCGAGGCAATGGCCCGCCTGAAAAAACGCGGCGTGCCGTTTGGCGCTTCGCTTTGCTACACCAGCAAAAACACCGAGGTGCTCGGCTCTGACGAGTACATGGACTGGCTGATCGAGCAGGGCACCCGCTTTGCCTGGTTCTTTACATACATCCCCTGCGGCAACGGCGCTGTGACCGATCTGATGGTCTCGCCGGAGCAGAGAAAGCACATGTACAAAAAAATACGCGAATGGCGCCAGACCAAGCCGATCTTCGCGCTCGACTTCTGGAACGACGGCGAGTATGTGCAGGGCTGTATTGCCGGCGGCCGCCACTATTTCCACATCAATTCAAACGGCGACTGCGAGCCGTGCGCGTTCATCCATTACTCAAACGTCAATATTAATGAGTGTTCGGTGATCGAGGCGCTGCAGAGCCCGCTGTTCAAGGCTTACTACAAGCGTCAGCCGTTCAACAACAACATGCTGCGTCCGTGCCCCATGCTTGACAACCCCGAAAAGCTGGTGGAAATGGTCAAGGAAAGCGGCGCGCACTCCACCGAGATGCTGCACCCTGAAAGCGCCGAAGAGCTGGCGGCCAAAACGCGTCCGGCCGCTGAAAAGTGGGCGCCTGTGGCCGACGATCTGTTTGATTTTGACGAATATGTCAAAAAGCATGTAAAAGATGTCAACATGTACAATTACATGAAAGAGGAAAACGACCAGCCGTAAAAGCGCGTTTTCCTGCATAAAATAATATGTGTGCAAACGGCGGAAGTCACTTTGTGTTTTCGCCGTTTTTTGCAGTTGCGAGGAAAGTTATGTTTTTTAAAAAAAGCGGCCCGGCCTGGCTCATTGCCGGGCTCGGCAACCCGGGCATTCAGTATGAAAACACGCGCCACAACGCCGGCTTTATCGCCATGGACGCGCTTTGCAGCGACTGCGGCGTTGCGCTCAGGCGGCTGAAATTCCATGCTTATGCTGAAACGGCTGAGATCGCGGGGCAAAAGTGCCTTTTGATGAAGCCGCAGACGTACATGAACAACTCCGGCGAGGCGGTGGCCGATGCGGCCGATTTTTACAAGATCGCCCCCGAACACATTTTGGTGTTTTCCGACGATGTTTCGCTGGAACCCGGCCGGCTGCGCATCCGCCGCAAGGGTTCGGCCGGCGGCCACAACGGGCTGAAAAGCATCATTGAACTGACCGGCAGTGAAAACTTTGTGCGCCTGAAAATCGGTGTTGGCCAAAAACCGGCCTATATGGACGATCTGGCCGACTGGGTGCTTTCCCGTTTTACACAGGCAGAAAAAAAGCTGGTCGAAACGGCCGGGGCGCATGCGGCCGAGGCGGCCAAACTGATCGTTGCCGGCCAGATCGACCGCGCCATGAATCTGTATAACACCTAAGGTGTGAATTTTTGTTAAAGGAAATATCTATGTCTTGCTTTTCTAAAATCCTTCAAGAAAGCAGTGCGTATGTAAGCCTCAGGGACGCTGCCGCTACCCGGTCAGCGCCGCTTGGGGCCATTGGCCTTTCGCCTGTGCACGCTGCCCATGTGACCCACGCGCTTTGCAGCGACCTGCAAAAGCGCGCGTTTGTCGTTGTGCCGGACGAGGCAACGGCCATCCGCCTGACGGAAGACCTGCAAAATTTCGGCACGAATGCCTGCTTTTACCCGCAGCGCGAATTTGTGTTTGTGCACGCCAGCGGCGCTTCGCACGAAACAGAGCACCTGCGCACCGGCGTGCTCGGCCGGCTGCTTTCTGGCGAGGCCGGCTGCGTGGTGGCCAGCGTGGGCGCGGCGGCGCAGCTCACCGTGCCGCCCGATGTGCTGGGCAGCCGTTCGTTCACCCTGAAGCGCGGCGACCGGATCGACCCGGCGGCGCTTGCCGGGCGGCTGGAGGCCTGCGGCTATTCGCGGTTTGACATGGTGGACGGCGTCTGCCAGTTCAGCGTGCGCGGCGGTATCGTGGATGTGTTTCCAAGTGCAGCCGAAAGCCCTGTGCGCATCGAATTTTGGGACGATTTTGTTGACAATCTCTTTACGTTCGACCCGGTCACCCAGCGGCGCACCGGCGAAGTGCAGCGCCTTACGGTGCACCCGGCGGCCGAGGTGCTGGCCGAATCGCCGGAAAAGCTCATCGCAAAAATCGAGGCGTTAAGCGCTTCCCTGCGCGGCAAGGCCGTGCACACGGCGCGTCCGGCGCTGGAACGCGACATAGAAGCGCTGCAGACGGCCGGCCGCCTGGGCAGCTACGACAAGTACCTGCCGCTGCTTTATCAGTCGAACGGCCTTTTGGATTATATGCACGACGGCGACCTGCTGATCTGCGTGGACTCGGCGCGCGTCAAGGAACGTCTGGTCAACCAGAACAAGCTGATGCTCGAAAACGTCAAAGGTCTTTTCCTGACCGGCGAACTGTGCAAGGGGCTTGACCGGTTCATGCTGACGTTTGACGATTACGCCGCTGTCTGCAAAAAGCGTTCAGCGATCTATTTGGACAATTTTGCCCGCACTGCGTTTGATACGCCGCTCGGCGGCCTTTATACGTTCGAGTGCCGCCAGTCGGGCGCCTGGAACGGCACGCTGCAGCATTTGAAATCGGAATTTTACCCCATGCTGCACCGCGGTTACACCGTTGTGATCGCGGCCGGCACCAAGCGCGCCGGTGCGGCCCTTGCCCACGATATTTCGTCTATGGGCGCGCAGGCGCACTTTTTTGAAACGCAGCCAAGCGCATTTGTGCCGGGTGCGGTCAACGTGCTGGCACAGTCGTTTTCGGTCGGCTTTGAGTACCCGGCGCTGCACTTTCTGGCCATCACTTACCCCAAGCGCGGTGTTTCCAAAAAGAAAAGCACTTCCCGCAGCTCGAAAAACGCTTTCCAGTCGCTCGACGAGCTGACCCGCGGCGACTACATCGTGCACAACGTGCACGGCATCGGTATTTTTGAGGGCATCGAGTCGCTGGAGATCAATAAGGTCAAAAAAGACTACATCAAAATTGCCTATTCGGGCGGCGACGCGCTTTATGTGCCGGTCACCCAGCTCGATCTGGTGTCTAAATACATCGGCCCGCGCGAAGATACACGCGTTAAGATCAACCGTCTCGGCTCGGGTGACTGGCAGCGCGCCAAAAAGAAGGTGCGCGCCTCGGTGCAGGACATGGCAAAGGAACTGACGGCACTTTACGCGCGGCGCATGGCCACAAAGGGCTACGCTTTTTCGCCGGACGGCGACCTGCAGCGCGATTTTGAGCTGCGCTTTGCCTACGAGGAAACTTCGGACCAGATCCGCTGCACGGAGGAGATCAAAAAGGACATGGAGCGCCCGGTGCCGATGGATCGCCTGCTTTGCGGCGACGTCGGCTTCGGCAAAACCGAGGTGGCGCTGCGTGCGGCGTTCAAGTGTATTGCCGAGGGCAAGCAGTGCGCCATTCTGGTGCCCACCACGGTGCTCGCCATGCAGCATTTCCAGACGGCCGCCAAGCGTATGGAGGCGTTCCCGGTGCGGGTGGAAATGCTTTCGCGTTTCGTGCAGCCGAAAAAGCAGCGCGAGGTGCTGTCGGCTGTGAAAAGCGGCGAGGTCGATCTTCTGATCGGCACGCACCGCATCATCTCGAAGGACATCCAGTTTCACGACCTGGGTCTACTTATCATTGACGAGGAGCAGCGCTTCGGCGTTGCGCAAAAGGAAAAGCTTAAGGAACGCTTTCCGCGGGTGGATACGCTGACCCTGTCGGCCACGCCGATCCCGCGCACGCTCAATATGGCCATGAGCGGCATCCGCGACATGAGCATTATTGAAGAGGCGCCGTCCGACCGCTACCCGGTGCAGACGTATGTGCTCGAGTATGACTTCGGCGTCTGTGTGCAGGCGCTCGAGCATGAACTTTCGCGCGGCGGCCAGGCCTACTACCTGCACAATGACATCGCCACGATCGATTCGCTGGCTTCGCGCCTCAAGGCCGCGCTGCCGCAGGCCGGTGTGGCCGTTGCCCACGGGCGCATGAGCGAAGAGGAGCTTTCCGATGTGTGGACCTCGCTTTTAAACGGCGAGACCGACATCCTTGTCTGCACCACCATTATCGAGACCGGCGTGGATGTGCCGAACGTCAACACGCTGATCATTGAAAACGCCGACCGTATGGGGCTTGCCCAGCTGCACCAGATCCGCGGCCGCGTCGGGCGCAGCAACCGCCAGGCGTTTGCCTACCTCACGTTTGAACGCGGCAAGGCTGTGTCGGAGATCGCGGCCAAGCGCCTGGACGCCATTCGGGATTATACCGAGTTCGGCGCCGGCTTCAGCATTGCCCTGCGCGACCTGGAGATCCGCGGCGCCGGCAGCGTGCTCGGTGCGCGCCAGCACGGCCATATGGAGGCCGTCGGTTACGACATGTATATCAAAATTCTGGAGGAAGAGATCCGCCGCCAGAAGGGCGAGGAGATGCCGCAGGAAGAGGAGGACTGCCTGATCGACCTGCCCGTCAGCGCCCATATTCCCGAAAGCTATATCGCTTCTACCCAGCAGCGTCTTTCGGTCTACAAAAAGATCGCCGCCGTTAAAACGCAGGCGGATGCGGTGGATGTTGCGGGCGAGCTGGCCGACCGCTTCGGCAAGGTGCCCGGCAGCGTGGATGGGCTGATCCATGTGTCGCTCGTGCGCAACAGCGCCACAAAGCTCGGCATTTATGAAATTTCGCAAAAAGGCGAAATGGTCCTTTTCTATTTCCGCGAAATGCAAACGCAGTATTATCTTTCGCTGAACCAGAAAATGCAGGGCCGCGTTTTCCTGTCTGCCGCCAAAAAGCCGTACATTTCCGTAAAACTGGGCGGCGAACCGGTGCTGGAGCTGGCTGCAAAAGTGCTTGAAATTTTAAATACCGCTTCCAATGTATAAATGGCGCCGTTCGGTCAATACTGAGACCGAGGTGTTATTTATGCAAAAAAGTAGTTCAAAAACTGTCAAAAACACGCGGCTTTTGTACTCTGCCATATGCGTTTCCATCATCGCGCTCGGTGTGATCGTTTACTTTGCGTCTGCCGGCACGTCGGATTCGGTCAATAAGTCCACGACCATCACGGAAACAACGACCGAAGCAGCGCAGGAGGCACAGCACGCCGTAACGGTCAAGGAAACGACCACCGCCAAGCAAACCACTACGGCCGCCCCGTCCACCACGAAAAAGGAACCGGCTTCTATGGCGCAGGGCGACACCAACACGCCGTACAAGAGCTTTTATAAGTACCCGGTGGGCGAAGAGGTGCAGCGCGCGTTTTCCGCCGAACTCGCTTACGACGAGACGATGGAGGACTACCGCTCCCATGCGGCCGTGGACTTTGCCTGCACGATGGGCGCAAGTGTGGAATCCATCAACGACGGCATCGTGCTTTCGGTGCAGAAGGACGGCATGTGGGGCAATGTGGTCGAAATCGACCATGGCGGCAAGCTGGTGGCCGTGTATAAGGGGCTTGACAACGTCAGTGTGGCCAAGGGCGACAGCGTGGCCATCGGTCAGGCCATCGGCACGGTCGGCACCATCCCGTGCGAAAGCGCGCAGGAAAGCCACCTGCACCTGGAAACAAAGCTGGACGGCGAGTTTGTAGACCCGCTTAAAGTGATGGGCAAAACAGAGGAGACGACTTCTGCCGCCTCCTAAGGAATATTGAAAAAAAGACCGGGCTGTGTGTCACTCAGCCCGGTCTTTTTCGTTTTGGTCGGTCAGCCCCAGCAGGTAGTCGGCCGAAACGCCGTAGTATTTGCAAAGCGCAATGATGTGGCGCACCGGAATTTCGTTGATCCCTTTTTCGTAGCGGGAATACACCTGCTGCGTCGTGCCCAGGTATTCGGCCACCGCCTGCTGCTCCGGACGGCACGACTGCCCCGGTGCAGAACACAGAAGTTACAGAGGAACCAGAACCGTCTTTTGCACAGTCGCAGCAAAGCGGTGTGCAAAAATCACCGGCGACGGGCGCCGGCAGCATATATATTGCGCTTGCTGTTTCCAGCGCGGCCATGGCCGGCATTTTGGTGCTTTGCCGCAAGAAGAAAGCGGGTGCCTGCTAAAAGAAACGCCTAAAACAATACGCCCCAAAAGCGACTGCTTTTGGGGCGCTTTTTTGCGCTTGCCGTTTTTCTTCAGCGAAACGCAATGTAGGTGTAGCTCGTGCCGGCTTTGTTCAGAAGGCGCAGCTCGTTGGCCAAAACGGTGGTCGTGTCGTTGCGCACGGTGAAGGCGCCGCTTTGCACGGTCAGGCCCGCCGTGCTGCCGCGCTTTGTGCCGATGGCAAAATAAGTCTCCTTGATCTGGCTGTTGAAATCGCACACAAAGGCGGGTGCGTTGTTGGCGTAAAGGATCAGCATGGACGGTTCAAAGTCGCACGCCAGGGTGATCGTGCGGCTTTCCGTGTCGTCACCGATGTAGCTGCCCGTGAAAACGGGCGCGTTCCACTTGCTGCGTTCGCCGTCTGTAATGTGGCGTACCGTGTCGGTGTCATGCGTTTGAAAGGCGTCGTCCAAAATCTCGTTGTCGCTGTTGAAATCCTCCATTTTCGGCACGTCTGCACCGATCCAGGCGTTCAGGTTTAAATACTCGGTTTTATTTGTGCTGCTCATGTCTCTTCTCCTATCGTGTGAATCATCCGCCAGCTCAGTCCGGCGCGGTCGCAGGCGTAAAAGCTGTTGCCCTGCGCGTCAAACACCGACCAGGGCACGCCGCTGCCGCCAAGCTCCATGCCGAAAAACGGTGGGAAAAAATTGCGCAGCAGGCGCAGAAAGTCGGCAAAATCTGTGTAGTTCTGCGCGGTGATGCCGCTGAGGATCAGGCATTTGCCGCTGTAGGTGCATTGCACTTCGGCAGGCTGCTGTTCGCTTATGGCCTCTGAAAGTGGAAAAAGCTTCGGCGTAACGGTCATTTTCTGCACCATGTCCTCGGCTGTGCATTTGGCGGCCATCGGGCGGATCTGGTTTTGAAAGCGCTGCAGGTATTCGCCCTGCGCCTGCGTCAAAAAAATGCCGCTTTCGATCTGCTGTAAATGTACCAAAGCATTTTCCAGTTCCTGCGCTTCGGCCGCTGCCTCGGCTTTGGCGACGGGGCCGTTCAGCCCGGTAACGGCCAAAAGCGTTTCCAGCCGGCTGTAGATCTCAAACGGCATACAGCGTGACCTCCTCCACCGTGTTCAGCGAAACGTATTTTCCGGCGGGGCAGGGCAGGATGCCGGCCAGTGCCTGCGTGCACTGCACACTGCACGCTGCAACGTCGTCCAGCTGCAGCAGTGCATTTTCTATTTCGGCCAGTGCCAGGCCCTCGTCAATGCGGCTGGCGCCGCTTAGCTGCAGCAAAATTTCGTTGGCCGCCTGCACCAGCTTTTGCCGGTCCGGCTCACTGTAGGGCGAAACGCCAAGCGAGATGTGCAGGTCGTAGCTTTGCGCTTCGGCTACAAGCGGCTGCGATGTGATACCGAACATGTCCAGGTAGGCAAACTGCACCAGAAACTCCAAAACAAACTGCCAGCTGGCTGTGTCGCCTTCCAGACGCACGGCAATTTGCAGGGTGGTGTCGTCCGGCACGCTTACACGGCAGTCGCGCACGCCGTCCATGCGCATACACGCGTTGCGGATGGAGGCTTCGTTGTAGCCGTTCATGTACTCGCGAAAGTAATCCAGCACCCGTACGCGAAAGTGCGCGTCGTCCTCTTCGTCAAAGCCGCCGGCCAGCGCTTCGGCGTTTGTCACACGCACAATGCCGCCGGGCGGGTTGACCACCGTGTCGATAAAGCCGGCCGGCCGGTTGTACTTGGTGCCGGGCTGGGCCGCCGTTACGCCGACGGTCGCCGTGGCATTCGCCGCCGCTATGGTCACCGCTTCGTCTGTGAAGTACTGAATGTACGGGGCGCCGGCTGCACACACGGCCGTGCCCTGGTCAATGGTGATGCTGCCCTGCGTGTCTTCAGCGGCCGTAAACGTCACCTCGCCGGTGGTGCGCGCGGCGCTTTTTCGCGTCAGCGAAAAGACTGCGCCGGCTTTGTCCAGGTATTCGCCGGTGCTCGTTTCGGCAAACGCCTGCTGCAAAATGAAGTCGCCGAAAGTGTACAGCGCAAACACTTCGGCGGCCACGGCTTCCAGGCGCACCAATATTTCGCCGGAGCGGTCCGGGTCTTCGCCGCTCTGTTCAAAAAAGCGCTTTTTCATGCGCGTTAAAATTTCATCATAGGTTTGTGTCAAAGTGGATCGCCACCTCCTTTTCCTGCCCGTAAAACACAATGGTCAGCCGGGCTTGTCCGTTTTCAAAATGCGCATTTTTCACCAACACGCCCTCGTATTTTTCCAGGCAGCGGCGTGCGGCCGCCAAAAGGTTTTCATGGTACGGGTAGCTGCTGGCGGCTGCGGCGGCTGTGCTGCCGAATTCCTTGTTGGGGTAAAACCGGCCGCGGCGGCAGAACAGAGCCGTGCGAAGGTCCTGCAGCACCTGTTCCATCAGCCCGGCCTTTTCCGCCGCGCCGTTTGTAAATACATAGTCGCCGTTTTCGATTTTATTGGCCATTTTCTATTTCCCCCTGTGCGCTGATTTTTAGGCCGTTGATGATCACGCTGCCATCGTTTTGCAGGCGGATGTACGCGCCGCCGGCTGAGTAAAGCTCCACTTCGCCGCTTTCCACTGCGCTGCAGTCGGTGCGGCAGCCGCAGATCAGGCGCTTGGCGCCGTCAGAAAGCACAAGCACCTCTTCGCCCTTTGGCGCAAGCGTGCGCAGGCCGTAGGGCAGAAAAAATTCCGAAAGCCGCATGCCGGCCTCGCCGTTCGCCTCAAAAAAACCGGCCTGCGACGCGGTCACGCCGGCGGTCTGTACGGCCGCGTTTTGGCGGCTGCCCGCCAGTTTTTTACTGATCCACATAGTGCATCTCCTTTGCATCGCAGATTTTGCCAAGCCGCAGCTCGGTCACGCTGCCGCTTTGCGTTATGCGCCTGTTGATCTCCTGAATGGCGTATGTGCCGCTGAGTCCCAGCGGTTCGCTGTTCAGCTCTACCCGGCCGCACAGCTGTGCCGGCGTCAGCCCCTTCAAAGTGAGCTCGGCCTGCATGTAGCCGTTGATTGCCGTTTGGATCCGGCGCGCCGCTTTGTTTTTGCGCAGCCACACCGGCGTGCCGTTCAGGCTTATCTTGCGTGTGCGCCGAATGCCTGCCTCCTCGGCCAGCAGACTTTTGCAGTGGCGGCTGTAGGCCGTGTCCCCGTCGCTTTTGTAGTCCACTGTGCTGATGGGCTCGGCACGGTTGATGACCGCACGCGCCTGCAGAACCGTGTCAGGCGCAAAGCTGTACAGTGCGCCCGGCTCTGCCGGATGGATGCACTTTTCGCTGTCGATCCAAATGTCTTTGCCGGTCGCCGCCCAGTAAAATTCGCTGAGCACCGCGTAAAGCGACATGCCCTTTGTCACGTCAAAGCTGACCTGCAGCGCGGCGGGCGCCAGGCTGCTTGTAAAGCCGAAAGGCGCGGCGGTCAGCGCCAGCACGCTGTCCGTGCCGGGGCAGTAGAGCGTCATCGGCTCCGCTTCGTTGTCCACCAAAACGGCCGCTTCGCTGCGCGCGTAAAAAAAGCAGCGAAAGCCGTTTTCGTCGTATTGCGCCGTCTGCCGGTCGGTAAGGCCGCTGAAAAGCAGCTGCCCGTCTGCTTCGGCCTGTATGCGCACGACCTCGCCCGGGGCATCCGGCAGGTGCAGCCAAACGCGCAGGCTGTCGCAGGCGGCGTCCAGCGCGGCTGTGATCTCGCACGACAGGATCTCGCGGCAGGCCAGGCGCTTTTGATCTATCGTTTCAAGCCAGATCGTCATGGATCAAGATCTCCTGCCCTTCGGTAATGTCAAACGGCGATCTCAGGCCGTTTCTTTGAATCAGCGCCTCCAGCGGCACGCCGCACCTGGCTGCAATGTCAAACAGGTTCTCGCCGCTTTGTACGGCTGTTTTTGTGACGGCGCAGATCGGCTTCGGCGCGCGCATGTCCTCTTTAAAAACAGCCCGGTAGGTGATTCTTTCGCCGTCTGCCGCGATTGTAAACGTCAGCTTTTCAAAAAATACGCGCCGGCTGTCATCGTAAGGGATGTAAAGCTCGCCGCTGCCGCTTTCGCGCTGCAGGGCGGTCATGGCGTGCATCTCTTCGCGCGCAGTGTCGCCGTACAGTTCGCCCTGCACGGTGATCACGGCCGGGTCGGCGCAGATCTCCTGTGTGGTCGTGCGCCAGCCGGGCGCTTTCTGGTCGCTGAGCGTTTTGGCGGTGCTGATCTCCACCGTGTACGGGTTTGCCGGGAATAAAAAGTCCTTAAACTGCAGGCGCACGGCGCTCATCGTTCGTCCTCCTCTATGTAAACGGCGTAGCGCCGCGCATCCAGCTGGGCTGCCAGCGATATTTCGCGCATGGCTTCGGATGTTTCGGGGCTATGGGTGTTTTGTTCAGATGTCGGCTGCATCGCTGTCTCCTCCCATCTGCAGCTTTGTGTTCTTTTCAAATCCGGCTGTGCAGATGTAGCAGCTGCTCGTCACATCCGCATACTCGTCGGTCCACTGCCCGCTTTGGGCAAAGCCGTTTTGCAGCAGACAGCCGGAAATTTTTGCACAGCAGGTCAGCCGCTCGCCGCTGCCCCGGCGAAACGGCGTGTACACGCGCACCGACAGCGTTACGCCGGCGGTTTTTACATCGCCGCCGATCTCGCTGTTGTCCAGCCGTATGGCGCTTATGCCGATGCACACAATGCTTTTTTGCGGCATTGTCGGCAGCGCCCGCCCCGGAAAGGCCGCCATGATCTTGGCGTTTTCACAAAGCCATTCGTCCTCTTCAAGCGCCGCCTGCGCCGCGTCGATCATTTCAGTGATAAAATCCATCTTGATCCTCCGTGCACAGGCGCAGGATGCCCCAGTAAAACTGCACCTTGTCCCCGGCCAAAAAGGCCTCGCGCCGTTTAAAGGTAAAGCGCTGGCCGGCGCTGACCACAAACGCTGTGTCCGGCAGGGCCGTAATGTCGCGGTCGGCCGGCCCCAGGTACACATAAAAGTCTACGCCGGCAAAACCGGCCGGGGTGGCCGTCGGTTCAAAATTGGTTTTGTTCTTGCGCCAGGTCGAGGTGATGATGCACAGAAAGCCGTCGCTTTTTTGCCCGTCTGTTTCAAAGCAGGCTGTCCGGCCGCACAGCTTCATCACCTTTTTAATGTCTTTTGTCTTGTCCATTTAAACCCCCATAAAGGCAAACGCGTCGGTGCAAAACATGCCGGCGCAGCTTTTTTCGGCGCTTTGCAGCAGCTGCCTGGCCGCTTCGGCGCGCGCCGTGCTGTTTGTGATGGAAATGTCGCCCGCTGTAAAGGAAGCAAAGTCGTTTTTGGCATCTTCACACAAACAGATCATGTAGTAGGCCAGTGCCGCCGCGTAGCTCAGTGCGCGCGCATCTGCGGCGTCAGCGCCGTCGTTCAGCCGCGCTGCCGTCCGGGCGCAGGCCAGGTCGGTGATCTTGTCGTAAGCGGCGGCCTCTTCCTCGGTCAGACCGCTCATTTGCAGCAAAATGTCCAGCACCTGTTTTTTGTCCATGGCTCTTCCTTTCTGCCGCGGTGGCGAGCACCGCGGCGTATTTTTTTGTTTATTCGGCGCAGACGACGGCGTCGGCGAAAATGCGCGAGAAGCCCGCAGTCGCCGTGATGGCCGCACGTTCCAGCTGGCGGTCGATCAGCTTGTCAAACTCGGTCTGCACGCCGCCGGCCTTCACCATCTCAAGCGCGCAGGTGCGGTCAAGCGCCAGCAGGCTGTCGCCCAGCTCCGCAGAACCGCTGGCCACCAGCTCGGCGCCAAGCGGGGTGATCATCTGGCCGGTCGCGTGGAAGTTCAGGCCGGCCTCGGCGTCCTGGAACGGGCTCAGGCCCAGCAGCTTGCCGGCTGTTTCGTAACTGCCCAGCAGGGTCGTCATGTTGTAGGGCTTCAGTTTGGCCCAAATGCCCACCAGCTGGTCAAAGCTCATCTCGTCTTCCAGGGTATACGTTTTGGCGCCGGTCTTTTTCAGCTCTTTGATCGCGTCGTCCGCAAACGAAAGGGCGATCTGCCGGCCGATCTGCTTGAGTGTGATCGTGAACAGATCCAGGTGCTGGAAGCGGATGGCTTCGTAGGAGGAAACCAGCATGCGCCCGCGTTTCCTGAGCGCCACGACGCTCTCTTTCGTCTGGATCGTCGTTTCGGGGATGAATGCGCCCTCGGCCACTTCTTTCAGCTTTTTGCCGTCCGTGCCGCTCACGCTTTCCACCGCGCGGTAATCGAGTGCGTCAATGTCCGTCACGGTCGCGGTCAGTTTGGAAAGGATGTCGCAGTCCTCCATGCCCTGGCGTACGGCGCGCGAAATGTATTCCGGAAACAGCGCCGCCGCATCGGTCGTGGAAAAGAATTTTTCCACTGTGTCGGAGCCGCGGCCGCTGACTTTAATGTCAAAGCGCTTCAGCTGTCTCTGGTAAGCGTCCAGACCCTCGTAGGGCGTGCCCTTGTAGTTCTCAGAAGGGTCCAGTTCCTCCAGTGCGGCCGTAAAGCCCTTTGTCGTTGTGTAAAGCCCTTTTTCAAGCTTGATGTTGTCAAATCCCATCTTTGTCCTCCCGGTAGATTAAAGAATGATGCCGACCGTGTCGGTGCCTTTTGAAATGACCAGGTGCGTCATGGCGCCTGTGGAGGCGCCGGTCACGCCGTTTGCGCCGTCGGTGTCCATTTTGCAGTAGCCGTAGGTAATGGTGCCGCCGGCTTTCAGTTCCATGTAGCCGCGCATCTGCACGCCGGCAAAGTCGCCGCGCTTTGTGACCACAAGCCCCACAAACGGCTCTTTGGCCGCACATTTGGCCACGGTGCCCTCGCCGCTGACTTTCACCAGGTCGCCGATCGCGACATCCGGTCCGTAAAAGGTCAGTACGTTCGTTTCAAATCCCTGATATGCTGTGTCCATAGTTCCTCCTAAATTTTAAACTGTGCAAATTTTTCTTTTTTGTCTTTACCGTTTGCCGGCGTGCGCAGCAGCTGCGGTTCGGCGGCCGTTCGCGCCTGCCGGTCGCGCAGGGCGTTTCGCAGCGCCTGCAGTTCTTTGGTGGTCAGCCGCTCGGTCAGCGTACTGACGTTTTCGTGTGCAAGCTCCGGCAAAAATTCGGCAAAACGGCGCATCACCTCGCCGGCCAGCTCGGTGCGAAAGGCTTTGGCCAGGTCGGCCTCTTCCTGCAGCCGCGCCAGCTTGTCCTGCAGGCGTGCGGCCGCGGCTTTGGTCAGCGTTACGCTGCCGTCCGGCAGCTCGGTGCAGGCTTTCGTTACGCCGGCTTCTCTTTGTGCCGGCACAGCCACAAAGCTCCACTCGTAGGCGTCGGTCGCGTTTTCCAGTGCAAAGTAACAGCGCTTGTCGCCGTACACCTGCCCGCCGGTGTGGGCGCAGGGCGCGGCAAAGCGGTCTGCACCGCAGATGGAGCAAATACATTTTTCCGTGCGGCACGAGACCGACACTTCTTTTTTGATGCCGGCTTCGATCTCGCGGATCAGGTCGGCATTTTCGCCGGTGCGCACCATGTAGGCGCGTGCTTTCAGCTGGTAAAAATCGCGGCCGTCCGCCGTTTTCTTGCCCGGCACGGCCTCTACCCATGCGTCAAAAATGCGCGCCTTCTGGTCGCCGGCTTTCATGGAGTGGTCAAAAATGCCGGTCTTGCCTTCAAACAGCTTGGCCAGCTGCTGCAGCGTTTCCACCGTAAAGCGCTCGTTGTCGCGGTCGATGTCGTTGTTGCAAAGCTGTACGCTGAATGTGTAAAGGTCGTCGGTCGGAATGTCGCCCTGCGCATAGGCGCTGATTTTTTCCAGTTCCTGCGCCGTCAAACAGGGCTCAGTCGGCTTGTCCATTTTCTGCCTCCTTTCTGAGTTTTTCTGCCTGCGCTCTGTAAAGCTCGGCGCGCGCCAGTTCGGTCTCATCGCGCAGGGTAATGTCGTTCCAAACCACTTCTGCCTGCGGCGCGTGCCCGTCGGCCAGAAGCAGCGCATTTGCGATTTTGCGGATGACCGGCGTCAGCACGGCGCGGTAGCTTTTCAGTTCGGAGGTCAGAATGTCTGCCTGCTCGGCGCTCATGCGCTCGGTCGTGGACCAGGAAAGGCCGAACATGAACGGCGCCAGCCCCGTCTTGGCCACGATCTGCTCCAGCATTTGGCGCACGGGCACTTCACAGTCCAGCACCTGGCTGTCGGCGCCGATCACCTGAATGGATACGTCGCCTACGGCCACAAAGTCTTTTACGCTTTTGCTCTGCATGGCGCTTTTCCACTGTTCGGCCATCTGCTCGGCGTATTCGCGCGCCGTAGCCGGGTCGGCTTCACCTGCCGGCGGGCGGTAGGTCACGGCGTAGCGCAGGTTGCCGGCGCGTTCCCAGTTGGTGCCGATGGTGGTGTAAATTTTCATTAAAATATCGCTCACAAACGGCAGTCCGCGCAGCAGGCTTGTGCCGCGCAGCTTGCCCGGCTGCGGGTTCAGCACCGAAAACAAAATGCGTTCCGGCCGGCGCACCGGCACGCTGCCGGCGCCGGAGGTGTTGAAAAACTCCACCTCCATGCTTTTTGGGTCCAGGCGAACGTCCACGCTTTCCAGTTCGGCGTTGTAGAGCGCGGCCGGCCGGTCGCCGGCGTAAACGATCTCGCCGAGTGCGCTGCCGTAAGTCAGCAGCTGTTCAAAATAGCTGGATATAAAGGCGTGGATGCCGTGTCCGCTGCCGCCCACCCGGATGTCCTGCAGACGGCGGCCAAGCGATTTGTTCAGCGCGTCGCTGCCCGTGTCTACGGAAAAGTCCAGCGTCAGGCGCGCCAGTTTGCCAATGGCCGCGTCGATCAGCGGCACGGCTTCGCGCAGCGCCCGGTAGACCGGTGTGCTGCCGTCTGCCAGCGGGGTGTAATTGGCCAGCGAGGCAAACGGGTGGCGGCTCAGGCTGCCGGTCTGTACGGCTACGGCGCCGACGCGGTTTTGTTTTTTTCGAAAAAGGTTTCGGCTCAAAGCACATCTCCTTTCTGGTTTGCGCCGCTCCAGCCGCCCCTGTCCACGGCCAGGGAATAGGCGGGGGCAGCGCGGCGGCAAACGACCGTGCTCACAAAGTAGCGGATGTCGTCCATGGCGTGGTCGTTTTCCTTGCGCGGCGCGTCTTTTTTTACGCTGTCATCCCAGCGGTAAAGGGAAAACTCGCGTATCGTGTCTGTGCAGGCAGGTGAAAACAAAATCTTTTTCTCCTGCAGGGCAGAGCAGACCTTGCGAATGCCGTCCAGCACATCGTTTTCTGCCCGCAGCACGCGGTACTCGCCCTTGCGGCGGATCAGCTCGATAAAGCTGGCGGCGCTCGGGTCCACGACAACGGCGGCAACCGGCAGCTGCCCGGCCAGCAGCTTCAGCGCCCGGTAGTATTCCTCGTCTGTTCGCTGCACGCCGCACGCCCGTGCATCGTGGTAATATTCGCGAATGCGGTACCAGGTGCGCCCGCTTTTGCCCCAAAGGCCAAGCGAAAACGGGTTGACCGTGCCGTAGTCGCACGACAGGTAGTAGGCGGAAAATGTCCGCTCCTGCACCGATCGGTCCACATGCACGTCCTCGCGAAACATCGGGTACACCAACCCGTCGGCCGCGACCCATTTTCCCTCTACGAAACGTTCGTAAAACGCGCCGCTGTAAAGGCTTTTGTAGCGCGCCAACACGGCGCCGGACAGCGAGGGGTTGTCCTCCATCAGAAAGTGGATGTAAAGCATTTTCTTCTGCTTGCGCCGGCAGATCCATTCGGTGTAAAACCAGTGGTGCGGGTGCTCCGGGTTGCAGTTGAACCAAAACTTGGCGCCGCCCAGCGAGCAGCGCGCCAGCGCCTGCTCCACAAAAGAGCGCGGCATCAGCGCCACCTCGTCAAACAGCACGCCGCCCAGCGTAATACCCTGGATCAGCGCGGCCGATGATTCGTCTTTGCCGCCGAACAGATAAAACCGGTTCTCGCGCCCGTCTTTTTGAATTTCGATCATGTTACGGCTCAGCCGGTCGCGGCAGGCAAAGCCCAGCGCGCGCAGCACCGGCAGCAGCGGCGTCACCACGTTGCGCCGCAGGGACGTTACCGTTTTGCCGCACAGGGCAAACGAGGTGTCGGCAAAACCGTGCATGGCCCAGGCAATGAACGAAATGCTCATGCAAAGTGTTTTACCGCTGCGCACGGCGCCGTCGCAGATGATGCCGTTGTAGCGTTCGGCGCGCTCCGGCGCACACCACCAGGTCAGCACGGCCAGCTGCTTTGGGGAAAACGACTGAAAGGGCTTATTCATAGGTGCACGCATCCAGTGCGCTGCCCGCGGCGGCAGCGCTTTTTTCGAGTGCGGCGTAAAATCCAAGCCCCTGCGTGTCCTCCTGGGCAGAAAGCTCGTAAAGCCTTTCCAGCGCTTTCTGGCGGTCAAAAAATTTGATCTCCGTCCCGCCGGCGCGCACTTTTTTGATCTCACTGACACAGAACAGGTCGAGCGAGCGCAGCTTTTCTTCGGAAAAGGTGTCCCCGGCAAAAAGAAGAAGGACTGCGTCTGTAATGTCTCCGAAAGCAAGGCGCTTTAAACCGTCGCGCACTTCTTCTTTTGTGGTTTTTTTCTTTCTCATGGTCTCCCTCCTGCATTTTTGTAAAAGCCTTTACATAAGTACCCCCGGAAAAGGCAAAATGATAGCCATTAATAGCTATCATTTTTAAAAATTAATAAATATTTTCTATCGAACATGAATAAAGTGCAAAAAATGTCATGTGCTTGTAAAATCGAGCATAATTTTACATCAAGTCTGACAAACGCTGTTTACTTTGATTTTGGCGTTTGTTATACTTAGGGTAGAGTGTGCCTTACAAAAATGTGCGAAAGGTCGTGTTTTATGGATATTATAGAACTGCTCAAAGCGCTGCTGCTCGGTATTGTGGAAGGTATTACGGAGTGGCTGCCGATCAGTTCCACCGGCCACATGATCCTGCTTGACGAGTTTTTAAAACTGAATGTCAGCGCAGCGTTTAAGGATATGTTTTTGGTGGTCATTCAGCTTGGCGCTATTTTGGCGGTCGTGGTTTTGTATTTCAAAAAGCTGTGGCCGTTTGCCATGCGCGACAAAAAGCCCGTGCTGGAAAAAGAAAAGGTCTCCATGTGGCTGAAGATCATCGTTTCCTGTGTGCCGGCGGCTATCGTCGGGCTGCTGTTTGACGACCAGCTGGAAGCGCTTTTTTACAACTGGCAAACGGTTGCGCTAATGCTGGTGGTTTTCGGCATCGCGTTCATCATTATTGAAAAATATAATAAGAAAAAAGAGCCCACGGTCCATTCCATCCGTGACCTTTCTTACAAGGCGGCTTTTATCATTGGTTTGTTTCAGCTGATCGCGGCTGTGTTCCCCGGCACGTCGCGCAGCGGCGCCACGATCGTCGGCGCGCTTTTGATCGGTGTGTCCAGAACGGTCGCCGCCGAGTACACGTTTTTCCTGGCCGTGCCGGTCATGTTCGGCGCCAGCGCGCTGAAGCTGGTCAAATTCGGCTTTGATTTTACGTCGTTTGAGCTGGCCGTGCTGGCCGTCGGTCTCATTTCGGCGTTTGTTGTGTCCATTCTTGCCATCAAGTTTTTGATGGGGTATATCAAAAAGCATGATTTTACCGTGTTCGGCTGGTACCGCATTGTTTTGGGCGTGGCCGTGACCGCGTATTTCCTGCTGGCTGCATAATCAGAAAATCGGAGGGGAATGTTTATGCTGAAGTTTAAAAAGGGACAGAAGTTCAAGATCATGCAGATCACCGACATGCAGGAGATCCCTGCCGTCTCGCCCGACACGCTGAAGCTATTGAACGCCGCGCTCGATGCGGAAAAGCCGGACCTTGTCGTTTATACCGGCGACCAGATCAAAGGCTACGGCGTGACTTACAAGGGCAGGGGTTCTGCGCTGGAGGCGGCCGTTTCCAAAACGATCGCTACACTGCTGGAGCCGGTCACGTCGCGGCACATCCCGTTTTGCGTCACGTTCGGCAACCACGACCAGCAGGTCGGCATCTCGAACCATGACCAGTTTGAACACATTTATAAAAAGCTGCCGGGCTGTGTCGGCGAACAGGCCGAGGGCATAGACGGCGGCGGCACGAGCTGCATCGAGATCAAAGCGTCGGACGGCGGCAAAACGGCGTTTGCGCTTTACCTTATGGATTCCGGCACCGATGCCAAGGGCGGCGGCTACGAGCCGGTCGACCCCAAAATTATAGATTGGTACAAAAAAACACGCGACCGTCTTGCGCAGGAAAACGGCGCCTTCGTGCCGGCGCTTGTGTTTCAGCATATTCCCGTGTGTGAATTTTATAGCGTGCTAAAGCGCGTGCCGAAAAACACAAAGGGCAGCGTGCGCACGTTTCGCACGCATAAAAACGAGTGGTATGTGCTGGGCGATACCTGCGGCAAAGACGATTTCTTTGAAGAGGCGCCCTCCATTCCGGACGTCAATACCGGTGAGTTTGCCGCACTGAAAGAGAAGGGCGACGTGCTTGGTATCTACGTCGGCCATGACCATAAAAACAGCTTTGTCGGCCGCTATGAGGGCGTCGACCTCGGCTACACGCAGTCGAGCGGCTTCAATGTGTACGGCAACGGCGTGTACCGCGGTGTGCGCGTGTTTGAAATCGACGAAAACGACCCGAAAAACTACACCACGAAAACGCTTTTGTTTAAAGATCTGGTGGGCAATAAAGTGCAAAAGCCCGTCAGCGACTGGATCCAGCGCCATTCGCCCGAAACGATGGACGCGGCCATCCCAATGATCACCAAGGCTGTGGCCGTCCTGGTCGCAGTCGTCGCCGTCATCATCATTTTGTCTCTGCTGCTGTAAATGCGGCGGACGCTTTAGGAGGAGAAAAAATGGCAGAAAAGAAGAATTTTTTAGCGACGTTTGAGAAAAAGCACAAGGAACTTTACAAGTTTGTGATGTGGTTCATTTTCGGCGGCCTGTCCAGTGTTGTGGAACTGATCGTCCACGTTATTCTGATCAACTTTGTTTTAAACGGCCTGGCCGACGACCCGGTGCCCGGTGTGTTCGCCGTGTTCGGCAACGACATGTGCACCATGCTTTCCTATTTCATTTCCACCTCTATCGGTTACGCCATTGCTTTTGTGCTCAACCGAAAGGTCGCGTTTAAAGCAGATGCCAATGTGGCGCTCAGCACGTTTTTGTATGTGCTGATGGTGCTTTTCACCATTGCCATGAATTCGTTTGTGGTCGGCCCGTTTTGCGAGGATACGGTCACGGCGTTTTTTGCAGGCCACGATCTGGACTTCCTCGGCACCATCGCTTCCAAAGTGATCGGCATGGTCGTGCCCAGCTTGTGGACCTATCCGTGCAACCGCTTCATCATCCACCGCAAGAAAAAGTCCACGCTGGAGGCGGAAAAGGCAGCAGAGGCCGCGGAAAAAGCCCACGAAAACAGCGAAACGACAAAATAAGCCCATTTTTGGTTTTTTGCTTGCAATTCCCATATCCGTATGTTAGAATACTTTTACTTTTGATGAGGGAGTAGTCGGCGAACGATCGCGGTAAGTCAACACAATGGCTTTTGCCTGGCTTATCTTAAATGACGAGACTCATGTATGGTACAGGCCGTACATGCGTCTTTTATGCAGATACGGTTTCGTATCTGCATATTTTTTTGTGAAGAGGTACGGATTTATGAGTATTGTGGAAGTTCTTTTAATCGCTGTCAGTCTGGCTATGGACGCGCTGGCCGTCGCCATCTGCAAGGGGCTGGCCATGAAAAAGATCACGGTCAAAAATGCCTGCATCGTCGGGCTGTGGTTCGGCGGCTTTCAGGCGCTGATGCCGGCCGTCGGCTATCTGCTTGGCCGCAATTTTCAAAAATATATCGAGAATGTGGACCACTGGGTGGCGTTTGTGCTGCTGGCTCTGATCGGCGCCAACATGATCAAAGAGGCGCTTTCTAAAAAAGAGGAAGAGGCCGACGACTCGCTGTCATTTAAAAAGATGCTGCCGCTGTCTATCGCCACCAGCATCGACGCGCTGGCTGTCGGCATCACCTTCGGCGTTATGCCGGGCGTCAACGTGCCGGTCTCCGTTGCCTGCATCGGCGTCGTCACCTTTTTGCTTTCGGCCCTCGGCCTGAAAGTCGGCAATGTGTTCGGCCTGCGCTTCAAAGCCAAGGCTGAGATCGCGGGCGGTGTCATTTTGATCCTGCTTGGCCTGAAGATCCTGCTCGAACATCTGGGCGTGCTGTCGTTTTAAGGGCAGATCTGCCGTAAAAATGCGCAGAAAGCGGATATGGCTTTACTTTTTTTCATATTCATTGTATAATGACCTTGCGCTGTATCCTTAGGCGTTATGCCAATTCCGGAACAGCAGCAGAAAGGAAACTGAATATGAAAAACCAAAAGATCCTGAGGATGACGCAGCTTGGCATCCTCATCGCCATCATCATCGTTATAGCGTTCACCGGCCTTGGTTACATCCGCACCGGCGGGCTTGAGATCAGCTTGATCACCGTGCCTGTCGCGATCGGTGCCATGGTCATGGGTCCCGGAGCAGGAGCCGTGCTCGGCCTTGCATTCGGCATCACATCGTTTTTGCAGTGCGTTTTCGGCCTCAGCGCCTTTGGGGCGCAGCTGCTGGGCATCAATGCGTTTTTGACCTTCTTGGTCTGTGTGCCCACGCGCGCGGCGGTCGGCTGGCTGGCCGGCCTGATTTTTAAAGCCATTGCAAAAATCGACAAAACGAGAACGGTGGGCTATTTTGTCACCGGCTTGTGCACGGCGCTGCTCAATACGCTGCTGTTTATGGGCGTGCTGCTTTTGTGCTTCTGGAACACCGATTACATCCAGTCGCTCAACGTCGGCGGCGTCAACGTGTTTGCGTTTGCCGTTACCTTTGTGGGTCTGAACGGTGCGCTGGAAATGCCGGCGTGCTGTGTGCTCGGCGGCGCGGTCGCCAAAGCCCTTTCCAAAGCAAAAATCAATCGGGTGGAACAGGTATGATTTTAACAATAGATGTCGGCAACACCAACATCGTGCTCGGCGTTTTTGACGGCGACACGCTGGTGTTTGAGTGCCGGCTTACCACAAACCTCCATGAAACGGCCGATGAATACGCCATCAAGCTTTCGTCTGTCTTTTATGTGCGCAATATAGATGCCAAAAAGATCGACGGCGGCATCATCTCTTCGGTCGTGCCGCCGCTTTCGCAGACGCTGGCCGAGGCCGTGCGCCTGCTGACCGGCTGCCGGCCGCTGATCGTCGGCCCGGGTCTGAAGACCGGCATCAACATCAAAATCGACAATCCCGGTGAACTCGGGGCCGACATGGTCGTGGCCACGGCGGCCAGCATCGCCAAGTATCCGCTGCCGCAGATCGTCTGCGACCTCGGCACGGCCATCACCGTTTCTGTTATTGACAGCAGCGGTGCGTACCGCGGCGGCGCCATTGCCTGCGGCATCAAAACGGCGTTAAATGCGCTCAGCGGCTCCACGGCCCAGCTGCCGCAGATCCATCTCGGCGCGCCCGAAAAGGCCATCGGCACCAACACGGCCGACTGCATGAATTCCGGCGCTGTGTTCGGCACAGCCGCTATGATCGACGGGCTCGTGCACCGGTTTGAGCAGGAGCTTGGCGAAAAAGCCTTTGTTGTGCTGACCGGCGGCTTCGGCCCCATGATCGCCAAATACTGCACCTGTGAAACAACAGTGGACAACGACCTTCTTTTGGATGGTCTGCGTATCCTGTACAATAAAAACAAACCCAAAAAATAACGAGGTAAAAAAACATGGCTGTTTTCAAACCGTTTTGCGCCCTGCGTCCGGCAGAGGACTACGCGGCGCTCGTTGCTGATCTGCCCTACGATGTGGTCAGCGCTGACGAAGTGCGCCGCACGATTCAGGAAAATCCGCATTCTTTTCTAACGGTCGACCGTGCGGAGGCAACGATGCCGCCGGACACAGACCCGTACAGCGACGCTGTCTACACACAGGCTGCGCAAAATCTTGCCTGCCTGGAGCAGGATGGCTGCCTGGTGCAGGACGAACAGCCTTGTTTTTATATCTATAAGCAGACGCTCGGCGCACGCAGCCAGACCGGCATTGCCGGCTGCGCCTCGATCGATGCGTATTTAAACGGCCAGATCAAGCGCCACGAGCTGACCCGTGCCGAAAAAGAGCAGGACCGCATCCGCCACATTGAGGCGTGCGGCGCCGACACCGGCCCGATCTTTCTGACCTACCGGCAGAACCATGCGCTCGACATGCTGACCTCCATGTGGATGTCGGAGCACCACCCGCTTTACGAATTTGAAAAGTACGACGTGCACAATACCATCTGGCGTGTGGACGATGCACAAACGGTCGAAAAGATCAGCGGTTATTTTGCCGCGATCGACAGCCTTTATATTGCTGACGGCCACCACCGCTGTGCCTCGGCGGTGCATGTCGGCCAGAAGCTGCGTGCCGAAAACCCGGGCTATACCGGGCAGGAGGCGTTCAACTATTTCCTCTGCGTGGCCTTTGCCCACAATGAACTGGAGATCATGGACTATAACCGCGTTGTACGTGACCTGAACGGCCTGGAAGCAGATGCGTTTTTGCAAAAGGTCGGCGAACGCTTTTCAATCAGCGAGCGCACCGGCGGCCCGTTCAAAAGCTATAAGCCGTTTAAGCGCCACACGTTCGGCATGTATCTGGACAAAAAGTGGTATGAGCTGGAGGCCAGGCCCGAGTTTATAGACGAGTCTGACCCGGTCGAGTCGCTCGATGTCAGTATTTTGCAGAATAATCTGCTTGCGCCCGTGCTCGGCATTGAAGACCCGCGCCGTGACGCGCGCATCGACTTTGTCGGCGGCGTGCGCGGCATGGTCGAACTGGAACGGCGCACAGCGAAGGATATGCGCGTCGCGTTTTCGCTTTTCCCGGTTTCGGTCGAGGAACTCATGGCGATCGCAGACGCCGGCCGCATTATGCCGCCGAAATCCACCTGGTTTGAGCCAAAGCTTCTGTCCGGTCTGTTTGTTTATAAGTTGGACTGACCGGTGTGCTTTCAAATGTCGGGGTGCAAAATTCTGCGAAAACCGTTTGTTTTTGCACAGATGTACAATAGGCATTAAAATTTTTTTAACATTTTCCGGACATTTTGTTGACATTGGACTGTACTGAATGCTATTATATAAATAAATTATTAAATTAAGCCGGCGGCTCAGGTCCCCGGCTGGAAATGAGGAGTAGTCATGAAAGTTGCACTTGAGTACAGCAATTCCATCGACATCGAAAAGCAGGCCAAGTATTCTGTGTCCGGAATCACAAAGATCTGCGAAAAGATCGGCCCCAGAAAACCGGGCAGCCCGGAGGAGCTGCGCGCGCAGAAGTGGATGGAAAAAGACCTGAAAAATTACTGCGAGGAAACTTCGATCGAACCGTTCGAGGTGCACCGCCAGGGTTTTATGGGCTTTATTCCGTTTACGGTCGTCTGTGGTGTGGCCAGCGTGTTTGTCAACTGGTTTTTAAGCCCCATTGCGGCCTTCGTGCTGTGCATTCTGGCTTTCGTGCCGCTTCTTTTTGAGTTTTTGATGTACCGTCAGTTTGACGACAAGCTTTTCCCGAAGCAGACTTCCCACAACCTGGTCGCCAAAAGAAAGCCTACGGGCGAGGTCAAGCAGCGCTTCATCATCGTCGGCCACGCCGACAGCCAGTTTGAATGGACGCTCAACTACCTGGTGGGCGGCCTGCAGGCAAAGCTTTTTGTCGAGATCCCGGCCGTTGTCGGTCTTGTGGTCGACACCATCTTTGCGCTGGTGTGCATCATCGTCGGCAAAGGTTCTCCGGCTGCCGACATTGAAAGTACCCGCTGGTTCTTTATCCTGTTTTTCGTCGTCTCCTGCGTGTTCGTGCCGTTCGAACTTGCGTTCCTCTTCTTCCAGAGCTGGACGAAGAGCGTGCCCGGCGCTTCCGACAACCTGACCGGCTGCTATGTCGGCATGGGCGTTGTCAAGGCGCTCGACGAAGCGGGCATCCGCTTTGAAAACACAGAAGTCGTTGTCATCTGCTCCGGCTCGGAAGAGGCCGGTCTGCGCGGCGCCAAGGCTTATGTCAAGGCGCATGAGGACGAGATGAAAGCCATTCCCACCTGTGTCGTGGCTTGCGACACGTTCCGCGACCTGGACACCATCGCGGTTTATGACCGCGACCTTTCCGGTACGCTCAGGCACCATGCCGGCGCCAAAACGCTTGTTAAAAACGCCGGTGCAAACTGCGGGCTGGATTTGAAGTATGAGTCCATTTACATAGGCGGCTGCGACGCGGCTGCGTTCACGCAGCGTGGCATCCCGGCCACCGGCTTTGCCGCCATGGACCCGGCGCCGCCGCGTTATTACCACACGCGTCTTGACAACCCGGAAAATCTTGTGCCGGAAGCCATTGCCCTTGGTATTGAGGTCATGACCGAAGCCGTCTGCATGTACGACAAGGAAGGTCTGCCCAAGGTGACCGACAAATAAGTTCGTTACGTTTAAAGCGCGGCCGCGTTTGCGGCTGCGCTTTTGTGCTTTTTTGCCCCTGTGGCGCGCCATTTCAGGCTTTAATTTATATATTTTAAATATAAAATAAAGTTTTGCTTGACATTTTTCAGTGTTGTGC
>ERZ1090878.101-NODE-101-length-45488-cov-7.747870_pt1 | contig 45488 bp, 43 predicted proteins | sample MGYA00478473_ERZ1090878 | MGnify/ENA primary metagenome ERZ1090878 (study PRJEB33644, sample SAMEA5815720) | chicken gut metagenome | biome: Chicken; feature: Gastrointestinal Tract; material: Caecum | place: Ireland | collected 2019-01-01 | study: A study of the... | reverse complement strand
CGACCGAACCTTCGACCGAACCTTCGACCGAACCTTCGACCGAACCTTCGACCGAGCCGACCGTAGCTCCGACTGAGCCCAGCACGGAAGCGCCGACCACGCCTTCTACCGAGGCACCGAGCGTTTCCAACGTGGACAACAGCACGAAGTCTCCGGACACCGGTTCTGCATCTGACGCCGCCATCATGGTTTCTGCTATGATCGCATTCATCTGTGCTTCCGGTGCTGCCGTTGTTTTCGTTAAAGGCAAAAAGCAGAAGGATTTCTAAGTAAATCTGCATAAAAAATAAAGACTCCTGCGGGAGTCTTTATTTTTTTGCTTTCTTCTATTAATCAAGCGGCCGCTTTAAACCGCAGCCGCTTGATTGCTTTATGCCAGCGCCAAATCGTTTTACAACGATTACAGTGTGCCGAAAATTCGGTCGCCCGCATCCCCAAGGCCGGGCAAAATATAGCCTTTATCGTTCAGCCGGTCATCTAATGCGGCACAATAAATGTCTACATCTTTATGCGCCTGCTGCAGTGCCTGCAGACCCTCCGGCGCAGCGATGACACACAAAAACCGAATGCTGCGCGGCACACGCTTTTTGATTTGCGAAATGGCGTCAATGGCCGAACCGCCCGTGGCCAGCATTGGGTCCAGCACAAACACATCGCGCTGTTCGATATCCGGCGGCAATTTGCAGTAATATTCCACCGGCAAAAGCGTTTCCTCATCACGGTAAAGGCCGATATGTCCCACTTTTGCAGACGGAACCAGCGCCAGGGCGCCATCCAGCATGCCAAGCCCGGCGCGCAGGATCGGTACAAAGGCCAGCGTTCGCCCGGCGATCACACGGCAATTTGCCTCTCCGCAAGGTGTTTTCACCTTTTTGTCTTCCAGCGGCAGGTCGCGCGTTGCCTCATACACAATCAGCATGGCAATTTCATTGACAAGGCTGCGAAACTCCTTTGTGCCGGTATTTTCATCACGCAGTACGGCCAGCTTATGCTGCAAAAGCGGATGATCCAGTATAACGGTTTTTCGTTCCATAAAACTCCCCTATTTCGGCGTAAACGCCCTTTATAACTTTTATTATAGCATGAAGTATAGGTGAACACAAGCCTGTACGCATCAGGAAACAGGCACAAAAAAACGCGCGTAAAAGCGCGTTTTAAACATTTAAATTTGATCTGTCTTTTTTAAGTACACTTCGTACAGATCTGACCAGGAGCTGTATTTTGGATCACCGCGCCGGTCAGCAAGCTTCGTATGCTCGGCCAGGTATTTGCCCATATATTTCGATACTTTTAAAGCGCCGTTGATGTTTAAATGGTCACCGGCGTCGTGCGTGTCGGTTGCCCAGTCAATATTTATCTCATCGGTAAGCAGATTAAAATCAATGTACTGAAGCCCATATGTATCGGCATATTTTTGAATTACATTATGCTTTGCATAAGTGGAATTTTTCGGCGAAGGTGCATTGTAAAGGATCAACTGTGAGCCCTGTTCGGCGCAAAGATTTCGAATTTTATCCAGATAAAACAGATTGGTTTGTAAAATATTCGCTGTTTTATCGGTCTTATGCATATATTCGCCGCCTTTGTAAGGCTTGATACTGGAGCGGTAATCAAACCCTTTAAGCGGGTCGGCATCACCGCTGACCTGCTGCCCTTGCAGCCAGTCGGTCAGCATGTTCTTCCAGTTGTTGTGATTTTTAAAAACGGGAAATGCCCGCTGCAAAAGGCCCTCTGCCGTCAGCTGCAGCTGTTTTAAACGGCCGCCTGTTTTCCGGAACACAGCATTGCACTCCAGAAGAACGACCTGCGGCTTTTGTACCGCATAAATATCTTCCAGGTTATAATAGATCTGCTGCATACGTGTGCTGGGCACAGCACTCACAAAACCAGTAAAACCATAGCTATGGAAGATTTCCATCGGTGAAATACTGGTGTACGTTTCACTGTCGCCGATCGCTAAGAAATCTACCGTGTTTTTCTCTTCATAGTAAATTGTTTGTGACCGTTTTTCGGATTGCGTAGCCGAATCAAAATCTGTAGCGTATTTGGGCACAAAGAATACCGACAGACCTGTCAGAATCAAAACAAAGACCAACACAAACGCTAAAGGACCAAGTGCCTTTTTGAATTTTTTCTTCATAAAATCACCCAATTCTTTTTAGAAGCCCGCATAGATCGGATCCACCGGCGCATAGCTGCCGCTGTAGGCACCAAACACCACAAGTCCGACGAGCAGGAGCATGTACGCTGAAAACCGCAAGGCAAGCGGCCTTTTGGAAAGTTCACTTCGAATAGACAGACCTTTTTCATGCAAAATGCCAACGACCAGCACGATCACCAGACCAACCAGACAGACGGCGTAGTCGTAAATGCTGAATTTCAGATCGAGCAGCGTACCATCTGTCAGAACGCGGAAGCTGAAATCCGTAAAGATAGAACGGATCATGCTGAGCGCTTCCAGCATGCGCGGTGCGCGGAAAATCAGTTCGCCAAAGAAGATGATCACCAGTGTTTTGGCGATCTGCAGCGCGCGGAACCAGCCGCTTTCCCGGTCGATCTTCAGCTTATTCGTAAGCTGAATGCTGTACGGTTCCAAAATGTTTTCCAGCAGGATAATCACAAAATAATACATGCCGTAGGCAATAAACGTCCAGCCGGTACCATGCCAAAGGCCATTACAGATCCACACGCCAAAAAGCGCAAATGCAGACGGGATCACCTGGCCAAAATGGTTTTTAAAGCGGCCTCGCGCCTTTTTGCCGACGTTTTTGACAAACTTGGTAAGTGAGATCGGGTAAAACACATAATCGCGGAAAAACGCACCCAGCGTAATGTGCCACCTGCGCCAGAATTCCGATGCAGACCGCGAGAAAAACGGCTGCCGGAAATTTTCAGGCAGTTTTACCCCGAACATTTCGCCTACACCGATTGTCATATCGATGCAGCCGGAAAATTCCATATAAAGCTGATAAGTATAGGCCACCGCGCCCAAAATAATGATCAGGCCGCCGTATTTTTCATTGTGATCAAAGATCTCGCCGACGATGACGTTCAGACGGTCCGCAATGACGATTTTTTTGAAAAGCCCCCAGAGTACGCGGATAAAACCAGACTCCAGGTTTTTGTAGCGAAGCGGCCTGCCGGCATACACATCTGCCGCAATTTGGTCATAACGGCAGATGGGGCCCTCCATCACGATCGGGAAAAACGACAGAAAAAGCGCCACACGCCCCAGGTTTTCATCAGCCGTGACCTTGCCGTTGTACACATCGGAAAGGTACGACACGGCCTGCAGCGTGTAAAACGAAATACCGATCGGCGTGAGCAGATTCAGCTTCGGGAACACGTCCGGAAGATGGAACAGATGAAACATCAGATTGAAATTATGACCAAAGAAGTCATAATACTTTAAAAAGGCCAAAATGCCGATATTGAGCACAATGCCAAACCACAAAAGCGCACGTTTTTTACGCACAAATGCGGCCTTCAGCGCCTTTTTGTCGGTCGCCGTTTTGCGGTCCAGCTTATACTGCATTTTACACTTTTCGATACCAAGCGCGAGCCCGTAAACGCTGAGCGTTGTGATGAACAGATAGACGATCAGCTTGCCGCTGAACAGCAGGATAAACCCATAGCTGAACACCAAAAGCCCCGCCCAGCGAAAACGCTTTGGCAGCAGCTGGTAACAAAACAGCGAAACCGGCAAAAACGCGCAAAGAAACAGTATGGAATTATATGCCATTTATCCTTCCTCTTGCAGGCGCTGTACCATTGCCCAAAGCGCTTTTGCGGAGTTGAAGTTTTCAGGAACCAGGTTGACCGGTGTGATCTCAATATCAAACGCATCCTCAAGCTCAGAAACGAGCGAGAGAATGGAAAACGAGTCCAAAATCGCGTTGTCGATCAGCTTGTCCTCCGTGGCATAATCCACGCCCGGTTTGATGTCTTCCAAAATTTCAATCAGTTCTTCCATTTTTCTTACCCTTTCTTAATGAAAACTATTGTATTTATCAACCGCAATATGATCTCTTGCGATTTGATAGCCGTCTTTTTCTGAATAAAGCAGTACCGCCGGCAGGTCACGGCTCAAAAACAGTGCAATGCCTTCGGTCACGGAGTAAGCGCCTGTCTTTTCAAAAACAAGCGTGTCGCCCGTCTGCAACCCATGAAATGGGTACTGCTTCACAAGCACGTCGCTGACCGTGCAGAGGCTGCCGCAGATCGTCCACGCCGTTTCTTCCTCGCCGCGCGGCTGCAGGTGCACGATCGGCGGGTGCTTCATGGCCATCATCTGGCCATAGTAATTGACTTGGTGGATGCCGCCGTTGATCAGGCAGTAGGGCTGTGCGTCGTTGACCTTGGTGTCGACCACACCGGCAAAGTAGTAGCCGCACTGCGCTGCAATATAGCGCCCCATTTCGAGCACGACCTCGCCGGAAAAACGCAGTGCCTGAAGCGCTTCGGTGAGGCCCGCAAGCAGCATGTCGCCGACTTCTTCTTCCCCGTCAAAATAACTGACCGGCAGGCCGGGGCCGTATTCGAGTTTTTCCGTTTCATAGCCATATTTTTCGCGCAGCGTGTCCACAAGGTCGTCCAGCTTTTTCAGTTCACGGCTGACCTTGGATGCAGCGCGTTTTTGCGTGCCGGTAAAATACTGCACACCCTCGATATGGATATAAGGGCAGTCTGCACGGTGCGCAACGATTTCTTCCAGAACAGACTGGTCCATGCCAAACTGGTTGCCGTTGGAAAGCCGCAGCAGCACATGAATGGACAGCTGCATGCGGTTTGTGTACGCCGCAAACATTTGCCACTGGCTGTAAGATTCCACCGTATAGACCGGATCGCCGCCGTAAGACTCCAAAACCGAACGGATGTCCGCAGCCTTTTTATAGACACCGGAAAGAACGATCTTGCCAGCCGGGATCTCACTGCGCTCGCAAATGGCAAATTCACCCGGCGAGCATACCTCCAGCGCATCTACGACAGGAAGGATGCGGTCGATCAGAAACGGGTTTGCCTTCATAGCATAGCAGACCTTTGCCCTGCCCTGCAGTGCTGTTTTGATCTTCTCTACTTTTGCGCACAGCTCGTCTGTGTCAAACACATAAAACGGTGTTTGAAATTCAGCCGCCGCACGCTTCATCTGATGCAGATCCATTTTACATACCTCCGTTCATGGAAAGCAGCAGCTTGCGATCCAGTTTACCGTTTGGTGTGACCGGCAGCGACTCCATCTTGTGGAATACGGACGGAATCATGTATACCGGCAGTTTTGCCGCAAGCTCCGCATACAGCGCGTCCTTCTCCGTCTCGCCCACATAAAAAGCGACAATACGGTTGCGCTTTGTGTCAAACACACAGCAGGCGCGCACAACGCCCTGGCAGGAACCCATGGAACGTTCGATCTCTTCCAGTTCAATACGGTGCCCCATATGCTTGATCTGAAAATCCTTGCGCCCGGCAAAGACCAAATCGCCGTCTGTGTTGTAATAAGCAAGATCGCCGGTGCGGTAAACGGTTTCCGGGTAAGTGCGGTTGAGCGGATTTTGCACAAATGCCTTCGCCGTCTGCTGCGGCGCGTTGTAATAGCCAAGCGCCAGTGCCGTGCCGGCCACGCAGACCTCACCGGTCTGCTCCGGCGCCGTGATCAAATTATCGGTCTCGTCCAGCAAAAACACACGTTCGTTGGGGAACGGACGGCCGATCGGCAAAGATTCATCCTTTGCAAATTCGCGCTCGACCACATAGTAAGTACAGTTGCAGGTGATCTCCGTAGGGCCGTAAAGATTGACATAAAGCGCATCCGGCAGGTATTTGCGCCACTGGTTCAGGTGGCGGACCGGCATGGCCTCGCCGCTGAAGAGCACCTTGTTCACCGTTTGCGGCACCCGGTATGTAAAGCCTTTCAGCGTGGTGATCATACAAAGCGCCGAAACGGCCCAGATCAGCGTAGTGACCTTGTGTTCACAAAGGTAATCGAGCAGCTGCACGGGGATGGAAAACATCTTTTTCGGAATGATGACCAGTTTTGCGCCGGTGCTGAAACAGCTGTAAATATCTTTTACGGAAACGTCAAAATCAAACGGCGCCTGATTGCCGATCACATCCTCGCCGGTGATGTGGAACAGCTCGGTAAAATAAGAAATAAAATCAATGACCGAACGGTGCGAAACCAGCACACCCTTCGGCACACCGGTAGAACCGGAGGTAAAGTTGCAGTAAAGCGGATCGGTATCTGCACTGCCGGTGCGGATCTGCGCCAGACGGCCGGGGCGGATCGGCGTGCTCAAAAGACTTTCAATACTGTGTACAGCACGCGTGTAACCGCTTTCTTTCAGCTTGCCCATGTGCGCCTCATCCGTCAAAACAAGGCGCGCATCTGTAACCGAAAGGATCTGTGCAATGCGGGACGCCGGATGCTCCGGATTGACCATTACATAAAAGCAGCCGGCATAAACGATGCCCATAAAGGCGGTCAAAGCATCTACACTTTTTTCAGTAAACACAATGACCGGGCTGCGCGGCGGCACCAGGCCGCACACGGCGCTGCCGACAGCCTGCGCAGACTGCAGAAGTTCGGCATAAGTACAGGATTTGTCAGGATCCTGCACAGCGGTTTTAGAAGGGCTGCGCTTTGCCGCATGCTCCAAATATTCAAGTACGTTCGTCATGCTTTTTCTCCTTCGATCTGATTGGGTTTTGCCGCATCGAACGGCAGGTACAAAACGACCTTGTACAGGCCGCCGGTATTCTGGAACATGATACTGCCGCCGAGCTGGCGCGCGATCTTAACGCAGATCTTATTGCCCAGGTTGCTGCTTTCGATCTTATCCAGGATCGGGTTGATTTTATTGACGACCGTCACGCAAAGATGACTGGTCTGCACACGGCACTCCACATCTACAGGAAATGTAAGGTCACCGTATTTTGCGATGTTGGAAAACACATTGTCAAAAATGCGGCGCAGCATTTCAACATCCACCAGCATAAAGCCGTGCGGAAGCTGCATATCCATTTGCACCGTAAAACCTTTTTGCTCCAAGTCAAACAGCTGTTCGCCCAACATTTGTTCCAGGCAGACACCGGCTTCCAAGCGCTGCAGCTGCACAGGCAGCTGGTCGCTGCCGAAAATCATAAAGTAAGAAAACAGCTTGTCAGACAGACTTTTCAGATGCAGTGTTTTTTCTTTTACTTTTTCCACATATTGCTTTTTCTGTGCCTCGTCTTTGTACTGCCCCTGTTCCAAAATTTCAATATAGCCAAGCAAAGACGTCAGCGGCGTACGAATATCGTGCGACATGGAGGTGATGAGTTCCCGGTTTGCCTCCCACGCTTCTTCACGTTCTTCAAGCCGCAAAATCAGGTAATTGCGCATCTGGTCCACATTTTTGGAAAGCGCCGTGATCTCGTCATTTTTGGCAACGGTAATGTGCTGCTTTAAGTTGCCGTTTGACACGGCATCTACTTCTTTAGACAAGCGAATGATACGCCCGTTGACACGCGTATTGTAGAAAATCACAATGGCCAAAAACAGCGCTGTGGCCAGTATATAGGAAAAGGCGTCGCCCAAATCCAACCAGCGCAGTTCCGTGAATTCAATAATAGATACCCCGTAGGTCCCATCGGCAAACTGAACCGGATCCAGCTCGGCCGGATCATAGTAACTGGAATTGCTGTCGCCCGCGCCGGAATAACTGCTTTCCTCATACACGCCGTCGTCCCACCAGCCGGATTCATACAAAGCATAACCTTCTTCATCACAGATGGACAGATACACATACTGGTGATTTTTTGTCCACCCGGCAAGCCGGCTGATATTTTGGGCAGAGACTTCATTTTCACGAACATATTTTCTGAGGGAATGGAGCAAGCGCTGTTCACGCGCGGCCATTTTCTCCTCACTGCAATAATAGGTGTTGACCGTATAATTGGTCAGACTCTGCAGACCGTAAACACACAGAATTGCCGCACACGCCGCTGCCAGCAGAACCAGCAGTAACTTAAAACGCAACGAGTAAAGCAGCTTTTTCTTGTTTCGTTTAATATTCATCGATCTGATACCCTTTCCCCCAAACGGTTTTAATGATATCGCCCGCGCCGTTTTTCTGCAGCTTGCGGCGCAGATTCAGCACATGCACCATGACGGTATTGGCAGAAGACGGCATGAATTTCTGCTGCCAGACGCCCTCGTAAATTTGCCGGACACCGAGCGTGCGGCCGCAGTTTTGTACAAGCAGCATCAGGATCTCGTACTCCGTATCTGTCAGATCCACTTTATTTTCCTGAACCGTTACAGCCTTGACCGCCGTATCGATGCGCAGCGGGCCGATTTCAATAAGCGACATGTCCGGCTGCGGTTTTCCCTTATACACGAAATACCTGCGCAGCAGCGAATGCACCTTCATAAGCAGTTCCGCTGTGGAAAACGGCTTGACCAGGTAGTCATCACCGCCGCTGGCATAGGCCTCTGCTTTATCCATTTCCTGCGACTTGGCCGTCAGGAACATAACCGGGGCGCTGGAAAAACGGCGCAGCTGCCGGCAGGCTTCAATGCCCGACATTTCCGGCATCATAATATCCAGCAGGATCAGATCAATATTGATCTGCTGCGAAACAGCGTCGACCGCTTCGGCGCCGTTCGCCGCCGTCAGCACCTCATAACCGGCGCCGCGCAGCTGCACACAAAGGATCTCGCGGATATTGGGGTCGTCGTCCACGACCAGGATGACTGCTTTTCGGTTGACTGTATTTGTTTCCATACGCTTCCCTCTCTTGCGAGCACAGTATAACACAGATGACTGACAAAATCCCGAAAAAAACGACAAATTAAGAATTCTTAAGGAAACCGCTTTCGGGCAGAAAAAAAGCGCGGCAATGCCGCGCCTTTTTACACATATTAAATTCCCTGTCACTTTCATGCCGCACATGATCAAACGGCCACGATGTTGACAAGCTTGCCGGGCACATAGATCTCTTTTTTGATCTGCTTGCCCGCAATGGCTGCTGCAATGACCGGATTGGCTTTTGCCGCCGCCAGTACATCCTCTTTGCTGATGTCGGCCGGCACAACGATACGCGCACGCACCTTGCCCATGATCTGCAAAGCGATCTCAACAGAATCGGCTTTTGTCTTTGCCTCGTCATAAGTACACCATTTCTGCTGATTGAGCATGCCGCTGTAACCAAGGCGCTGCCACATTTCTTCCGTAACGTGCGGTGCAAACGGGTTCAACAGAATCAAAAACGTCTGCATTTCCGCGCGGTTGATCTGCTTTTGGTCATAGATCTTATTCAGCAACGTCATCAGCGCAGCGATCGCGGTATTGGCCTTCAGATGGTCAATATCGTAGGTGACCTTTTTAATGGTTTTGTGGAAATCGGCCTCCAGCTCCTTGGAGTAGGCGTCGCCGCCGGTCACGATCTCCTGCAAATTCCAAACGCGCTCCACAAAACGCTTGCAGCCCTTGATGGATTCCGGGTTCCACGGCGCAGCCTTTTCAAAGTCGCCGATGAACATTTCATAAAGGCGCATGGTGTCGGCGCCGTACTGGTCGACGACCTCATCGGGATTCACGACGTTGCCGCGGGACTTGCTCATTTTTTCGCCGTTTTTACCAAGGATCATACCATGAGACGTACGCTTCTGGTACGGCTCTTTTGTGGGCACAACACCGATGTCATACAGGAATTTATGCCAGAAACGGCTGTAAAGCAGGTGCAGCGTCGTGTGCTCCATGCCGCCGTTGTACCAATCGACCGGGCTCCAGTACTCGAGCGCTTCTTTGGAAGCAAGCGCCTGGTCGTTGTGCGGGTCCATATAGCGCAGGAAATACCAGGAGGAACCGGCCCACTGCGGCATCGTGTCCGTCTCGCGCTTAGCGGGGCCGCCGCAGTGCGGACAGGTGGTGTTGACCCAGTCTGTCATCTTGGCAAGCGGGCTTTCGCCGTTTTCTGTGGGCTCATAGCTTTCCACATCCGGCAGACAAAGCGGCAGGTCTTTTTCGTCGAGCGGCACATAGCCGCACTTTTCACAGTATACGATCGGGATCGGCTCGCCCCAGTAGCGCTGGCGCGAGAACACCCAGTCTCTGAGCTTAAAATTGACCTTTTCACGGCCTTTGCCGCTTTCGGTCAAAAACTGCAGCATGGCTTTTTTCGCATCGTCCACAGACAGGCCGTTCAAAAAGCCGGAATTGACGAGCGTGCCGGTCGCACAGTCGGTATAGGCTTCTTTTTCCACATCGCCGCCGGCAACGACTTCAATGATCGGCAGGCCGAATTTCTTGGCAAATTCCCAGTCACGCGTATCGTGCCCCGGCACAGCCATGATGGCGCCGGTGCCGTAAGAGGTCAGAACATAGTCCGAAATAAAAATCGGGATCTCCCTGTCATTGACCGGGTTGATGCCCATTACACCGTCCAGACGCACGCCGGTTTTTTCCTTATTGATCTCAGTGCGCTCAAAGTCGGACTTTTTGGCCGCCATAGCCTGGTAGGCGCGCACCTCGTCCATGTTTTTGATCTGCGCCGCCCACTTTTCGATCAACGGGTGTTCGGGTGAAATGACCATGTACGTTGCGCCAAACAGTGTGTCGCACCGGGTGGTATAAACGGTCAGTGTGTCGCCGGCCGTGGTGGCAAAATCCACCTCGGCGCCGGTCGAACGGCCGATCCAGTTTTTCTGCTGCGTTTTAACGCGGTCGATAAAGTCCACGTCGTCCAAATCCTTGACCAGGCGGTCGGCATATTTGGTGATGCCCAGCATCCACTGGCTCTGCGTTTTGCGGATAACTTCGCTGCCGCAGCGCTCGCACACGCCGTCCACGACCTCTTCGTTTGCCAGCACACATTTGCACGAGGTGCACCAGTTGACCGGCATTTCTTTTTTATAGGCCAGGCCGTGTTTGAACATCTGCAAAAAGATCCACTGTGTCCATTTGTAATAAGACGGGTCGGTGGTGTTGATCTCACGGCTCCAGTCGAACGAAAAGCCGAGCGACTGCAGCTGCTGCTTAAAGTGGGCAATGTTCTTTTTGGTCACCTCGGCCGGGTGCACATGGTTTTTGATGGCGTAGTTTTCCGTCGGCAGGCCGAACGCATCCCACCCCATTGGGTAAAGCACGTTGTAACCCTCCAGGCGCTTCTTGCGCGCCACGATGTCGAGCGCGGTATAGGAGCGCGGATGGCCGACGTGCAGACCCTGGCCGCTTGGATAAGGAAATTCGACCAGGCAGTAATACTTGGGCAAAGAGGAGTTGTTTTTCGCATGAAAAACGCCCTTTTCCTCCCAAATGTTCTGCCACTTTTTCTCTACTGATTTAAAATCATAATCCATTTGCTTGATCCTCCGCAAGTAGTTTTTCTGTATCCAAAATCTCGCCGTCGCGCCACAGGCGCTCAAGGTCAAAGAAAGCACGTTCTTTTTCCGTGAAAATATGCACGACCACACTGCCGTAGTCCATGCAGATCCAGCCGGAAGATTTACCCTCGATATGATGCGGCATGATCTGCTGCTGGTCAAGCTGGTACTCTACCTCATCGGCGATCGCCTTGATCTGCGTAGACGACGTACCGCTGCAGATCACAAAATAATCAGCCAGCACAGACAAATCGGCAATGCCGATGGCCTGAATGTTTTCGGCCTTTTTGCTTTCGGCAGCGCGCAGAGCTGTTTTCACAATGTGCAGGATCTCTTCCTTTTCCATTTACTTCTCCTTCATAATGATCTCATTATAAGCAGACGTTGTATCGGGGTGCAGCACACGCTGCTTGCCCACAACATCCTTTATGGTATATTCTAGCGCGTAAAGCATGCCCGCGTCAAGCCCCTCATACGCTTTTGCCCGCATGGTCTCCACATCCGGGTACTGCCGGTCGTCTGAAATAAAATCGGCCAGATAAAGGACTTTGGCAAGCTTTGGCATGCCGGCGCACGCCGTGGTGTGAAACCGAATGGCCGTAAAGACTTCGCCATCATCAATGAGCAGTGCGTCGCGCACATAGACGGCGCCGGACATCTGGTGATAAACGGCCGGGGAACGGCGTTCGACTTCGCCAAAAGGCAGCTTGCCCTGCTTGATCCAGCGGATCTGTTCTTCAGGCGGCATTTCCTTGGTAATATCGTGCAGCAAACCGGCCAAAAAAGCCCGGTCCACATCAGCGCCGTATTTTTCCGCCAGCTGTACGGCCGCTTTGGCCACGCACACCGAATGGTGAAAACGGTAGGGCGACAGCTTTTTGCGGATCAGTTCCATATACTTGTTTACATCATACTGCACCGTAAAGGCCTCTTTCATAAATATATTTCTGCACACATTCGGGCACCAGGCCGCCGATCGGCCGGCCGCTGTGCAGACGGCTGCGGATCTCGGTGGAGCTGACCTCCAGCACCGGGTAAATGACGGGATCCAGCACAAAAGTGCGTTTTAGACCGATTTTTTCGCCGTGTGCCAAAAGCTGCGCACGGCTGAGCCCATGCACACGCGGCGCCGTACAGACGGTAAGGCCAGACGCGATCTTTTCATAGTCTTTCCACTTTTGGAACTGTAAAAACTGATCGGAGCCGATGATCAAAAAAAGTTCGTCTGACGGAAAGTCACGGCAAAACTGCTCGACCGTATCCACCGTGTAGCTGACGCCGCTGCGGCGCAGTTCACAGTCGGACACAAAATAGGCGGCATTGCCCTGCACGGCAAGCTTTACCATTTGCAGACGGTCGCTTGCCGGCGCGATCTCCTCGCCTGCTTTCCACGGCGGAAAAGCCGCCGGCACAAAACAGACGCGGTCAAGCGAAAGCGCCCGGCAATAGGCTGCAGCCAGATGCAGGTGGCCGTTGTGCACCGGGTTGAAGCTGCCGCCGAAAATGGCCGTTTTCACCGGCCGGACCGGCCGCCCGGTGTTTTGCGTGTACGGTTAAACTGTGTTCTGGCAGCCTTTTTTTGTTCTGCCGCTGCGTTGCGCTGGCGCAGACCCATGATCTTCACTTTTTTTGCCTTGGCCTTTTTGGCCTTGGCACGCGCCGCTTTTTCCTTTTTTTCACTTTTGCGGTAAAGCACGATGATACCGCCGATGACCTGGATCACCTCGGCCGAAAGCGCTTCGGCAATCTGCCCGGCGCACTCGCGCGGACGCAGAGGCGATGTTTCCAGATGCACACGGATCTTGATCAGTTCGCGCGCGTCAAGCGCATCGCTGATTTGGGTAAGCAGGTTGTCGGAAATGCCCTCTTTACCGATTTGGATGATCGGTTCCAGGGAATTGGCCTGCGCACGAAACGCAGCACGTTCTTTGCCTGTCATAAAATTTTCTCCAATTCTTCTGCAAGTTTTCGCAGCGCCTTGCCGCGGTGGGAAATTTTGTCTTTTTCTTCTGCGGCGTAATTGCCGAATGAGCGGCCGTTTACAATAAAAAGCGGGTCGTAGCCGAAACCGGCCGTGCCGCAGCGTTTTTCACCGATCACACCACTGCACTCGCCGCGCGTCATGATTTTGCGGCCGTCCGGAAACACACAGCACACAGCGCAGACATAGTGTGCCGTTCGCTTTTCTTTTGGCACGCCGGAAAGCTTTTCCAGCAGCAGGTCATTGTTTTTCTCATCATTGCCGTGTTCGCCGCAAAAGCGCGCCGAATACACGCCTGGCGCACCGTCTAAATAGTCCACGCAAAGGCCGCTGTCGTCCGCAATGGCCGGCATGTTAAACGCCTTACAGGCCGCCTCGGCCTTTAACGCGGCGTTTTCTTCAAACGTGGTGCCGGTCTCGTCCACATCCTCCAGCGTTTTGCCCAGCATTTTCGCCGTAACGACACGCACGCCGAGCGGCCCCAAAATACGCTGCAGTTCTTCCATTTTTTTCAGGTTGTTGCTGGCAAGAAGAAAATCCATTATGCTTCTCCCTCTATAAACGATTTGATCTGTTCTTCCTCGGCATCCTCCGGCAGCTTTGCGTCAAACAAGCCGCTGGCAAACGCATCTGCGTCAAACGGCTGCAGGTCGTCGATCTGCTCGCCGACGCCGACGAATTTGACCGGTACATCCAATTCATTATTAATAGCCAGCACAACGCCGCCTTTGGCTGTTCCGTCCAGCTTGGTCAGCACGATACCGGTGATACCGGCAGCCTCTTTGAAATCTTTTGCCTGGTTGACCGCGTTTTGGCCTGTCGTGGCATCCAGCACCAAGAGCACCTCTTTGCTGGCATCCGGCAGTTCACGGTCCATCACACGCGTGATTTTATTCAGCTCATCCATCAGATTCTTTTTATTGTGCAGGCGGCCGGCTGTGTCGATAATAATTACATCGGCGTTTCTGGCCTTGCCGGCGGCGATCGTGTCAAACACGACAGAAGCCGGGTCTGCACCCTCTGCATGCTTGATCAGGTCTACACCGGCGCGGTCTGCCCAGACCTGCAGCTGCTCGATAGCGGCGGCGCGGAACGTGTCTGCCGCGCCCAGAATGACCTTGCGCCCCTGATTTTTCAGGCGCATGGCCAGCTTTCCGATCGTGGTCGTTTTGCCCACGCCGTTGACACCGATGATCAAAATGACCGACGGCTTTGTGCGCAGCTTCAGCATGCTGCCGCCCCAGACGATACCGGAGACGATATCCTTCATCGTCTCACGCACCTGCGGCACGCTGGTGATCTTGTCGTTCGCGATCTTAGCCTTTAAGTCGCTGATGATGCGTTCGGCCGTAGGCAGGCCGACGTCGCCCATGATCAGCACCTCTTCGAGCTCGTCGAACAGATCGTCCGTAATTTTGGTGTAGCTTTCCATTACGGCATCCATCTGCGCCGTAATGCCTTCTTTTCTGGTTTTGCGAAGGCCTTTTCTGAATTTGTCAAACAGTCCCATTTTATACCACCTTTATTCCTGATCCAGTTTCATCTTGGCTGCCAGCTCAGCGCTTTGCAGCTCCAAAAGCTTGGACACACCCTTTTCCTGCATGGTCACGCCGTAAAGCACGTCAGCCTCTTCCATTGTACCGCGGCGGTGCGTGATTGCAATAAACTGCGTTTTATCGGTCATTTTGCGCATATATTTGGCAAAGCGCTCCACGTTGACATCGTCGAGCGCAGCCTCGACCTCATCATAAATACAAAACGGCGCGGGATTGACCTTTAAAAGCGCAAACAGCAGCGCGAGCGCCGCCAGGCTCTTTTCACCGCCGGAGAACAGGTTCAGATTCTGCACGCTTTTCCCGGGCGGCTGAATGCGGATCTCGATCGGCGTTTCCAGACAGTCGGCCGGATTTTCAAGCACCAGTTCGCCGCGGCCGCCGCCAAAGAAATCGGTAAAGCAGACTTTAAACTGCTCGTTGATTTTCTGGAAGCTGTCCATAAACTGTGTGCTCATGGAAGCCGTCAGATCCTCAATGATCTTCGTAAGTTCCGACTTGGACTGCTCCACATCGTTCAACTGGTCTTTCAAAAATGTGTAGCGTTCAGAAACTTCCTTATACTCCTCGATCGCGCCGACGTTTACACTGCCGAGCGCTTTGATCGAAGAACGCAGCGCCTGCAGCCGCCGGTTGGCAGCCGGCACATCGGCAATTTCAGCGGCCGATTCTGCCGCCTCACGCGGCGTCAGCTCATACTCCTCATACAGCTTGGTTTTTAAGTCTTCATACTCCTTGCGCATCGAGATCTTGCGCTCGTCGAGACGCACCAGTTCCGCATTGACAGAAGCATGCTCTTCATTCTTATTTTTTTCAAACATACGCAGCTCGGCCGCTTTTTTGTCCAGCCCGTTGCGCGTTTCCAAAAGTGCGCGCACCTGCTCGTCCGCCGCCTTAGCCGCCTGGGAAAACGAAGTAATCTCGCCCTCCATGGCCGCAATTTTTTGCTGCACCGACGCGCTGTCGCGCTTGACTGCCTCGATCTCGGCCGCCACGGACTGCACGCGCGAATCGTGCTGCGCAATGCGCGCGCGCATCTGCTCACAAAGAGAACGCGCGCTTTCCTGGTCTTTCGTCAGGGCAATGATGGCAAGCTGCACCTCTTCGGCCTCGGCGCGCAGCTTTTCGCGCGACTGTGAAAACCCGAGCCGGTCGGTGCTCAGCGCCTGCAGCGTTTTTTCCAGTGCCTCGATGCGGTCACGCAGCTGCTGTGCCTGTGCTTCTAAAGCATCTATCTTTTCCTGCAAAGAAGCGGTTTTCCCGCTGTTTTCCTCTTTCTCAGCCTGCAGCGACCGGCACGAAGCCTCGGCGGCAGACAAACGGCCGTCGACCAGTTTTAAGTCGCCCTGCGCACGGATCAGATCCTCAGAAGCGGTACGCAATTCTGCCTCTGCCCCCTGCACCTCGGCGTTTGCTGCATGCAGCGCCTCGGTGGCAGACTTGGCGGACGCTTCCAGCGTATGTACTTTTTCTGTCAGCGTCTGCACGTTTTGCTTTTCGGACTCAATGGCATTGGCACGCGAAAGAATACCGGCGCCCTTTGCCTGCGAGCCGCCCGTCATGGAGCCGCCCGGGTTCATGACCTGGCCGTCCAGCGTAACGATTTTAAAACGGTTGTTGTAGGCGCGTGCGATCGCAATCGCGCTGTCCATATCCTCCGCCACAACGCAGCGGCCCAAAAGGTACGAAACGACCTGCTTATACTGCGGCGCCGTCTGCACCAGTTCGTCCGCAACGGCCACAAACCCGCTGCACGACGACAAACCGTTTTCCCTGAGCGCACGGCTCTGGATGGCGGAAAGCGGCAAAAACGTAGCGCGGCCCAGCCGGTTTTGTTTTAAATAGTATATGGCGCGCTTGGCGTCCGCCTCGCTGTCGGTCACAACGTTCTGCATAGCTGCGCCGAGCGCCACTTCGATCGCGGTCGAATAAGCATCCTCCACCGTGATCAATCCGGCAAGCGTGCCGTGAATACCCTGCAGCGCGCCTGCACGGCTATGGCGCACAACGGCCTTAACAGCACCGGAATAGCCCTCCATATTCTTTTCCAGATCGGTCAGCATCCTGACCTTGGACTGCGCGGCAGAAAGGGCGCGCGACGCATTTTCCAGCGTCTGTGCCGCCTCGTCTGCCTGCTTCTGGCGCGCACTTAAGCGCATGCGGTAGCCGGCCAGTGCATTTTGCAGAGAATCGCACCTCTCCTGCAGATACTGCACATTGGCGGCATGCTCACTGCGCACTTTTTTTGTTTTTTCCATATCGGCCTGCGCCTCGGCCATGCTCTTTTCCACATTCTGCACGCGCTGCAAAGCGGCATCGGCCGATGACTGCGCGGCAGAACGCGTGATTTCGCACTGCGACAGCTGCATGGTCAGCTCCGAGATCTCATGACTGATCTTTTCCGATTCGGCCGACTTGGCTTCGCCCTGGCTGAGCGCATCCTCCATAGAGCGGCTCAGTGCAGCCAAAGCTTCCTTTTTCTCTGCGATCTCTTTTTCCCAGGCAGCGATCTGCTGCTCTTTTTCAGCGATCTGTGCTTCGGCAGCCGATTTGTCGCCGCCGGAAGCCTGCATATCGGCCGTCAGGCGGCGGATCGTGTCCGCATTATGATCGAGCTGCGCTTTGGCCACGGAAATGTCAGACTGCTTTTTCAGCCTGTCCGACTCGAAGGACGATATCTTCTCACGCGCAGTCTCAATGTCTACATTTACTTTTGCGATCTCGTCCGACGTCTGTGTAATGGAATTTTCGATCGACTCCAGCTCTTTTTCGCACGTTTCAAACGAAACGGTGGCCGCGTCGATCTTATGCTCCAGCTCGCGCAGGTCGCTTGTGAAAGCACTGATTTTTTTCATCCACAAACCGATTTCGAGCTCTTTTTTCTCTTCGGCGTACTTTAAAAATTCAGCGGCTTTTTCGCTCTGCTTTTTCAGGGGGCCGACGCGCTGCTCCAGTTCACTTAAAATATCCAGCAGGCGTACCAGATTTTCCTGCGCTTGTTCCAGGCGGCGCTGCGCATCCGCCTTTTTGTGGCGAAAACGCGAAATGCCGGCCGCCTCATCAAACAATTCGCGGCGTTCATCACCCTTTGCCTCAATGATGGAAGCGATCCTGCCCTGGCCGACGGAAGAATAGCCGTCTGCACCAAGGCCCGTGTCCATAAAAAGTTCACGCACATCGCGGCGGCGCACAGTCTGGCCGTCGATCTTATATTCACTTTCACCGCTGCGGTAATAACGGCGCGAAACCGACACCGTATCGCCGTAATCGGCAAGGGTGCGGTCCGTATTGTCGAGCGTTAACACGACCTGGGCAAAGCCCTGCGCCTTGCGCTGCTGCGTGCCGCCAAAAATGACATCTTCCATTTTAGAGCCGCGCAGGCTTTTTGTGCTGGTTTCGCCAAGCACCCAGCGCACCGCGTCCGAAATGTTGCTTTTGCCGGAACCATTCGGGCCGACGACCGCCGTGATGCCACGGCCGAACGAGAGCACCGTTTTGTCCGGAAAGGACTTAAAGCCCTGCATTTCAAGCGTTTTCAGTAACATGTTCCAACCTCAAATCACAATCCTGTAGCGCACGATCACGCACGATCTGTAAGTGATAACCAAGCGCCTCCAGGGCGCGGATGTTTTCTTTTTTCTGCCCGACCAGCTTCGACACGCTGCCGGGGCAAATGTATACCCGGTAGTGCCCGGGCGGATAAGCCAGAATGCGGTCACGCAGCACGCGGCTGGCCACCAGCTCCCCAAACGCCGGGTGATAAGCGCCGGCCAGCTTTGCCTGCTGCATAGACTGCTCGGCATGAAGACCCATTCGGATCACGCGGATGCCGTTTTTTGTAAACATGGCATAAAGCCTGGCGCAAAGCGCAACGGCTTCCTCCAGCGTCTGCGGCACATATTGCCCATTTTCATAAAGTGCGGCCAGCTTTGTGTGCGGCAGCACTACGGTGGGATAAATACGCACCGTGTCCGGATGCAGGGCAATAAATTCCTTTGCCGTATATATAGCGCCCGCATCCGTGTCGCCGTAAAGGCCGGTCATCATCTGCAGGCCAAGCGAAAAGCCGGCTTTTCGGACCCGGCACGCCGCGTCACGCACGGCCTGTGCCGAATGGCCGCGGCCGTTTAACCGCAGCACCCGGTCAGACATACTCTGTGCACCGAGTTCCACACTCGTTACATGATAGGATTTTAAAACAGACAGCACTTCCTCGTCCACAGCGTCCGGCCGGGTGGAGATGCGGATGCCGGTCACGGTCTTACCGTCTACATACGGCGCCGCCGCCTCTAAAAGTGCGGTCATATAATGACGGTCAACAGCTGTGAAGCTGCCGCCGAAAAAAGCGATTTCATACACGCCGCCATACGCCAATGCCGTTTCCACGCTGCGGCGCACATCGTCCGGCGCAGGCTGCGCCTGCCGGCCGGTGATCACACGCTGGTTGCAAAACGAACAGTCGTTTTTACAGCCGAGGTGCGGCACAAAAATGGCGATATTGCTTTTTTTCATACCTCGCCCATCAGCTTCAGCGCATCCTTGGCCGCGTTTTGTTCGGCCTCTTTTTTAGAATGGCCGCGGCCGGAGCCGATCACATTGGACTCCAACATGACCACGCAGCTAAACACGGGGTTGTGCGCCGGACCTTCCACTCCGGTGTGGGAATAGTGCACATGGTCACCGGGGTTTTGCTGCACGATCTCCTGCAGGCGGGTCTTATAATCCTCGTGTGCCGGCGCATGGCTCGGGTCAAAATTTTCGGGCCGGTCAATAAATTTTAAGACAAAGCGCCGTGCCTCTTCAATGCCGCCGTCCAGAAAAATAGCAGCGATCAGGCACTCAAATGTGTTTTCCAGGATGGACATGCGGTTGCGCCCGCCGTTCTCCTCTTCCCCGCGGCCCAGAAAAATGTAACTGTTCAGATCGATCTCCGCAGCAAAGGCCGAAAGGCTTTTTTCACAAACGAGCGACGCGCGGATTTTGGAAAGGTCGCCTTCGTTGTCACGGCGAAATTTTTTATAAAGATAGTCCGAGGTGATGAATTCCAGCACCGCATCGCCGAGAAATTCCATGCGCTCGTTGTTTTCATAGTAACGGGCACGCGTTTCGTTGGCAAAGCTGGGGTGGTTCATGGCATTTTCCAAAATGGAACGGTCGCGAAACTTGTAGCCGATCGTTTTTTCCAGCTGTGAAAAAGGTTTTAGATTTTTCAATGCGCTTCACCCTTTAACATGGTTTCGATCTCACCGGTCAGGTCGTTTTGTAAAAACAGCACCGCCTGGCGGATCGCATTTTTAAACGTTCTTGCATCTGCGCTGCCGTGCGCTTTAACGACAGGCTTTTTAACGCCCAAAATGACGGCGCCGCCGTACTCCTTGTAGTCAAACTGCTGTTTGAGCTTGTCCATTTGGTCTTTCACGGAAAGGTAAGCCAGCTTTGTGCGCAGGTTGTGCGTAAACACATCCTTGATGCAGCCCATCAGCGCCTTGGCCGTGCCCTCGTACGTTTTCAAAATCAAATTGCCGGAAAAACCGTCTGCCACGACCACGTCGGCCGCGCCGAACGGAATATCCCGCCCTTCGATATTGCCGGTAAAGTTCAAGCCGCTTTTCTGCAGCAGTGCATAAGCCTCCTGCTGCAGCGGCGTGCCTTTTTCGGCTTCGGCGCCATTGTTGGCAAGCGCCACACGCGGCGAAGCAAGACCGAATATCTTTTGCATATAAAGGCTGCCGATACGGCCAAACTGCACCAGCATTTCCGCACGGCACTGCGCGTTTGCGCCGCAGTCCATCAGCACAAACGGCGTTTTGGCAGACGGCATGACCGAAGCGATGGCCGGCCGGATCACCCCGGGAATGCGCTTGGTGATCAAAGTTGCACCGACCGTCAGTGCACCGGTATTGCCGGCGCTGACAAACGCGTCGCCTGCGCCTTCGTTCAGCAGACGAAAGCCCAGCGCCATGGAGGAATCCTTTTTTTCTTTTAAAACCGAGCGCGGCGAATCGTGCATCGTCACCACGTCCGGACAGTCGGCGATTTCCGTGCCCGAAAGATCCAGTCCGTTTTCCTGCGCGCAGCGGCGGATCTGCGTTTCCCTGCCGGTCAGCAGGATCTGCACGCCGAATTCCTTGGCAGCCATCAGACTGCCCTTTAAAATTTCGAGCGGCGCATGGTCGCCGCCAAAGCAGTCAACAATAATTTTCATTTAATACCCCAACGTTTCCATCACTTGAAGCGCGCGCTGTGCCAGTGCAGCATATCGCGCCTTTTTGTCTCTGATTTTCGGCTCGATCGGCGGCAAAATACCAAAATTGGCGCCCATTGGCTGAAAATGCTTTACACTCGGATCGCTGATATAATGTGACAGCGCGCCGATCATCGTTGTCTCGGGCAGGACGAGCGTCGCCCGCCCCTGTGCGCGGCGCACGGCGTTTATACCGGCTAAAATGCCGCTTGCCGCCGATTCCATATAGCCTTCCACGCCGGTGATCTGCCCGGCAAAAAACAGGTTTTCATTGCTGCGCAGGCTGAAATCCGCATTAAGCAGCCGCGGCGAATCTATAAAAGAATTGCGGTGCATTACGCCGTAACGGACAAACTCAGCATTTGCAAGCCCGGGGATCATGGAAAAGACCCGCTTTTGCTCGGGAAATTTCAGATTGGTCTGAAAACCGACCAGATTGAACATCGTACCCGCCGCATTTTCACGCCGCAGCTGTACAGCCGCCCACGGCCGGTGCCCGGTAGCCGGGTCCACAAGACCGACCGGCTTCATGGGGCCGTAGCGAATGGCGTCGCGCCCTCGCTTGGCCAGCACTTCGATCGGCATGCAGCCTTCGTACACGTCAAATTCATGCAGCCGGGCGCTTTCTGCGTGGATAAGCGCTTCGTGAAACGCTTCGTACTGTGCCTTATTAAACGGGCAATTTAAGTAATCGGCTTCGCCCCCGCGGCCGTAACGCGATGCGCCGAACACAATTTGCATATCGACCGACTCAGCCGTTACGATCGGCGCGGCAGCGTCATAAAACGAAAGGTAGCCGCCGGTCATGGCCTGTATAGCCTCGCCAAGCGCACCGGCAGTCAGCGGCCCTGTGGCGATGACCGTAATTTGGTTTTCGCCTGTCTGCGTATTTTCGGCCACTGCGTGCTGCACATGAATCAGCGGATGCGCATGGATCTTTTCCGTCACCATAGCCGAAAACTGCTCGCGGTCCACCGCCAGTGCACCGCCGGCCGGCACGCTGCACGCCAGCGCGCAGGCCACCGTCAAACTGCCCAGGCGCTGCATTTCCGCCTTTAAAAGGCCGGCCGCACTTTCCAGCCGCATGGCTTTAAGCGAATTGGAGCAGACAAGCTCAGCAAAATTTTCACTTTTATGCGCCGGCGAAAATTGCAGCGGTTTCATCTCAGTCAGCGTAACTTCAAAACCGGCATTTGCAATTTGCCAGGCGCTCTCCACGCCGGCCAGGCCGGCGCCGATGACCTGAAATTTAACTTTACTCACTTTTTTTACTCTTTTTCTGGATCTTCTGTGAATAGCCGCATTTCTCGTCCTCGCACACCAGCAGACCGCCGCGGCGCTTGAACAGCGACTTTCCGCACTTGGGACAGTGCTCTTCGGTGGGCACATCCCACGTCATGAAGTTGCAGTTCGGGTAATTGGAGCAGCCGTAAAAAGGTACGCCCTTTTTCGTCTTTTTCTCGATCACGTCACCGCCGCAGACCGGGCACTTGGCCTTAGTCTTAAAGATAAGCGGCTTTGTGTTTTTGCACTCCGGATACCCCGGGCAGGCCAGGAATTTACCGTAGCGGCCCACTTTTACGACCATATGGCGGCCGCACTTTTCGCAGATTTCGTCCGTCTCCTCCTCTTTCAGGTGGATCTTGACACCCTGCATTTCGCGCTTGGCCTTTTCGAGCGGTTCTTCAAAATCATCATAATAATGACGGATCATGTCGATATAGTTACGCTGACCCATATCGATCTTGTCCAGGTCGGTCTCCATCTGCGATGTATATTTCACGTTAACGATATTCGGCATACGCTCTTTCAGCAGCTTGGTCACAGCTTCGCCGAGCTCGGTCGGCACAAACTGCTTGCCCTCGCGCACAACGTATTCACGCGCCACGATGGTGGACGTGATCGTCAGGTAGGTGCTGGGGCGGCCGACGCCGTTTTCCTCCAGCGCTTTGGTCAAGGACGCTTCGGTGTACCGGGGCGGCGGCTGTGTAAAATGCTGGTTGCCGTGCATTTCCTTAAGCTTCAGCTTGTCGCCGCTTTGCATCGGCGGCAGCGCACCGCCTTCGGCCTTGTCGTCGTCCCTGCCCTCTTCATAAAGCGTGGTAAAACCGTCAAACTTCACAACATAACCGGTCGCCGAAAAGACGCAGTCCCCGGCGCCGATTTCAACCTTCATCGTCTCCTGCTGGCAGTTTTCCATCAGCGAAGCGATGAAGCGCTCCCAGATCAGCTTATAGATTTTATACTGGTCGGTGGTAAGGCTTGCCTTGACTTTGTCGGGCGACAATTCCGGCATGGAGGGACGAATGGCCTCGTGCCCGTCCTGGATGTTGTTTTTCGACTTAAAATAGCGCGGCTTTTTAGGCAGATATTTTTCACCGTATGTTTGCGCAATATAGCTGTTGCCGGCTGCGCGTGCCTCTTCTGAAATGCGCAGCGAATCGGTACGCATATAAGTGATAAGACCGACACTGCCCATGCCCGGGATCTCCAGGCCTTCGTAAAGCTCCTGCGCAGCTTTCATGGTGCGCTTGGCCTGGAAATTCAGCTTTCTTGAAGCCTCCTGCTGCAGTGTAGAGGTCGTGAACGGCGGCGCCGGACTTTTGCGGCGCGTGCCTTTTTTTACAGACAGGACCGTGTACGCGACCCCCTCCAGACCGGCCAGAATGGCATCGGCCTCTTCCTTGCAGGTGATTTTGATTTTTTCACCGTTTTTGGAGACAAACGAGGCAGCAAAACTTTTGCGCTCCGGCGGATTGGTGAACTTGGCGTCGATCGTCCAGTACTCTTCTGCCTTAAAAGCACGGATCTCTTCCTCGCGGTCCACGACCAGACGCAGCGCCACGCTCTGCACGCGCCCGGCGCTCAGGCCGCGGTGGATCTTCTGCGAAATGAACGGGCTGAGTTTATAGCCGATCAGGCGGTCCAGAATACGGCGCGCCTGCTGCGCATTGACAAGGTCAATGTTGATCTCGCGCGGGTTCTCCATGCCGTCATGCACGCCGTGCTTTGTGATCTCATTGAACGTGACACGGTTTTTGTCGTGCAGATCGAGCCCCAGGATCGTAGCCAGATGCCACGAGATCGCCTCTCCCTCACGGTCAGGGTCGCCTGCGAGATACACATAATCGGAGCGTTTGACTTTATCCTTCAGCTCCTGGATGAGCTTTTCCTTGCCGGGAATGATCTCGTACTTCGGCGCAAAATCATGATTTATATCAACGCTGAGCCGTGCAGCCGGCAGGTCACGGACATGGCCCTTGGATGCGACCACGTCGTAGCCCGAGCCCAAATAGTTTTTAATGCTCTTGGCCTTTGCCGGTGACTCAACAATTACAAGTTTTGACATAAAATGTTCCTTTCGTCAGAGTTTTTTATAGCGTTTGCCGCTTGCCGACAACGCCAGCTCCTGGATCTCCAAGATGCTCAAAGCGCTCAGCACACGGCCGGACGGCAAGTGGCAGCGTTCAGAAATAACGTCTACATGTTCATAATCCGAACCGAGCTGCGCATATACCGCCTGCAGATCACCGCTGAGCGCCTGCACCTTTTCGGCACGGGCTGCATTTTCACTGCGGCTTTTCTGTGTATTTTCAAACGCCGTCTCCTTTTGGGATTCGGCCGAAAAATCCGAATTGGCATTTCGCCGCCCGCTGCGGGCAAGCATTTGCTGAAAGTCCGGGACCTCATGCCCCTGCAGATAAGGATAACGCTGCAGATACGGGCTGATCAGATCATTCGGCTGTGTAACGAGCATAGCGCCGTCGCCCAGCAGCTGGTTGGTGCCGCTGTACTGCGCGTCGATGATGCTGGAGGGCACAGCGTATACGTCGCGCCCCTGTTCGGCGGCAAAGCGTGCGGTGATCAGACTGCCGGACTTCTGACCGGCTTCCACAACGACCACGCCGTCAGACAAACCGCTGATGATGCGGTTGCGCATGGGGAACGTAAAGCGCGCCGCCTGCGTATACGGCGGAAATTCCGTAACGAGCGCGCCGTTTGCGCGCACACTTTCACGCAGCTGCCAGTTGGCGTAAAGGTATTTGGCGCCGAGGCCGCAGCCAAGCACACAGATCGTTTTCCCGCCGGCCGTAATGGCACCGGTGTGCGCCGCCGAATCGACGCCGAGCGCACCGCCGCTGATGACTACCGCACCGGCCGAAGCTGCGCCGCTGCAAAGCAGATTCGCCACCTGCAGCGCGTAGCCGGAGGCTTTGCGTGTGCCGACGACGGCCAGGGTACACAACCCGTCAACAGGCGGCAGCGTGCCGTCAATATAGAGCACGCACGGCGGATTGTAAATATTTTTAAGCTTTTCCGGATAATCCGGTGCATCAAACGGCAGGATCTGCCAGCCGTGCGCACGGCACTGGTAAATGATTTTTGTGCAGTCGTCGAGCGAGACCGAGGCGGCACGCTCCAGCTGCTTGGAAGAAAACAGGCCGCTGCTTTTCCGTTCAGCCTGTGCGGCGCGGTAAACGCCCTCGGGTGTGCCGAAATGCGCCAGCAGCGACTTGAAAAATGCGCCTTCACCCAGCACGCGCTGCAGCCACAGCCAGTAAATTACGCTGTTCATTCAATCCCTCCGCAGCATTTCCCACATGACGATTGCCCCGGCCATAGCGGCATTCAGGCTTTCGGCCTGGCCGCGCATGCGCACGGTGATCAGCCGGTCGCATACGGCTTTGACCTGTTTGCTGACGCCGCTGCCCTCGTTGCCGATCACACAGACTGCGCCAGACGAAAAATCGCACGTCGTAATGTCTTTCACATAGGATTCCGGCACGGTAGCGTAAAGCGGGATTTTGCCCTTGAAGCTGCTTAAGTAGGCCGCCAGGTCGCCGCACACATGCACCGGCAAACGCAGCAGACTGCCCATAGAAGCGCGCAGCGCCTTGGGGTTGTAAAGGTCGCAGCCGCCGCCGATGATCAGGCCGGAAATGCCGAGCGCTTCAGCCGTCCGCCCCAGCGCACCGAGATTGGCTGGATCCTGAACCTGGTCAAGCGCTATATATTTTTGCGCAAAATCCAGTGAAAATTCCCTCTCCTGCACAGAACACACGGCGAACACGCCCTGCGGTGTGACCGTGTCTGTGATTTTGGAGGCTATGTCCTGCGTGATCAGAAAAACACGGCCGCTGTTTGCGCAGAGCTCTTCAAACACTTCCGGCCATTTTTGTGTGAATGCCGGCGTGACAAAAAGCCACAGGATCTGCACGCCGGAGCGCAGCGTGTCGCCGCACAGGCGCGCGCCCTCCAGAACGAACTGCTGCTTTTCACGGCGGTATTTTGCCGAGGTGAACAGCCGCACGGTTTCCTTTACCCAGGGATTTGATTTTGAAGTGATTTTTTCCATAGATCTCCTGCAGTTTTGTGAACCGGCGCTTTCGCGCTTTATAATAGGTTACAGTAATATATAGAACAATCAAAAATATAATAACACAAAAATGCAAAAGTGCAAGAAAAATATATAAGCAAACCGTGAATATTTTGAGACCAGGCCGTTTAAGGCAGAAAAAAACAGACGATAACGCACGGCGGCCTTATCGTCTGCAGGTGGTTAAAGCGCTGCTTTCGCAGTCTCGACCAGCGCGGTGAACGCAGCGGGGTCAGAGATCGCAATTTCCGAAAGCATTTTTCTGTTCAGCTCCACGCCGGCCTTTTTCAGACCGTTCATGAACGTAGAGTAGTTGATGCCGTTTGCTTTGCAGCCGGCGGAAATGCGAGTGATCCAGAGCTTTCTGAACTCTCTTTTCTTCTGCTTTCTGCCGATGTAAGCATAGTTGCCGGACTTCATAACGGCCTGCTTTGCCGTTTTGAACAGGCGGCTCTTAGAACCGTAATAGCCCTTTGCGAGCTTTAAAACTCTTTTTCTTCTTTTGCGTGTGGCCAACGCGCCTTTTACTCTTGCCATTTTACATTACCTCCGAAATATTTTAGATGAACTGCGGCTTATTTATATGGAACAAGGCGCTTGCATTGCTTCATATTGGTGTCGTCAACGATCGTGGACTTGCGCAGGTTTCTTTTACGCTTGGTGCTTTTTTTGGTAAGAATATGGGATGTGTAGGCGTGGGCTCTTTTTATTTTGCCCGTTTTCGTTGTTCTGAAACGTTTTTTTGCGCCACTGTGCGTTTTGATTTTTGGCATTTTTATTCCTCCAACATTTAATTTACTATTTATCTTTGCGCGACATGAACATAAGGATCTGCCGCCCTTCCAGCTTTGGCTGTTTGTCAACAGCACCGTCTTCCGCCAATGCCTCTGCAAAGCGCTTCATAGTAGCCTCGCCCAGTTCGGGGTGGCCCATTTCACGGCCGCGCAGACGGATCGACACCTTCAGTTTATTGCCGGCAGCAAGAAACTTTTTGGCGTGGTTGACTTTTGTGTTGAAATCGTGCACATCAATGTTCAGCGAAAGGCGGATCTCTTTCGTTTCAATCACTTTCTGGTTTTTGCGCGCTTCCTTTTCACGTTTTGCTTTTTCAAAACGGTACTTGCCGTAATCCATGATTTTGCACACGGGCGGCTTGGACTGCGGCGCAATTTTGACCAGGTCAAGATTGCTGTCCTCAGCGATCCTTAACGCTTCTTTCGCGCTCATAATGCCGAGCTGTTCACCTGTAGCAGAAATCAGGCGCACTTCCCGGTCCTTGATTTCATTGTTGATCTGCTGCGTTTCTTTGGCTATGGAAAACACCTTACCTTTACAAAAATAAATGTGCGAACGCAAAGCGCCCGCACATTACCAAACTGCAAATCAAGCAAAATTCAGTATTGCCCTTTTCGCAAAGCTGAAGGGGAGAACGGGTGCGTTCTGCTTTGTTGTGATGGTATGATAGCACAAAGAAAGCGCTTTGTCAAGCACTTTCTTTTCCTCTTTGACTGTACAAAATGTTTGACAAACCTACATTTCTTTTCCGGTCATTTCCATGGGTACTGTTCTTTCTGCGCCTCGAACTCTGCACCAGTTGCAGCAAAATGGAATTCACCGTTCAGGTCTGAGAAGAAATAGAGGTAATCCGTATCGGCCGGGTTGAGCGCCGCCTCGATCATGTCGAGCCCCGGGTTTGTGATCGGCCCGGCAGGCAGCCCCTCGCACCGGTAGGTGTAGTAGGTGTCGTAAAGGTCGCGCGAAAAGCCGTAATCCAGCAGTTTGGCGCCATAATAATAGGTGACGTCGCACTGCAGCTTAATGCCCTGCTCCAGGCGGTTGTGCAGCACAGACGAGATGTTTGCCTTAGAATCCTCGCTGAGCGCCTCTTCCTGAATGACCGAAGCGAGCGTAACGACTTCAAACAGCGAATAGCCGCTGTTTTGCACCTGCTGTTTGATCGAATCGCTCAGGCGGTCGTCAAACGCCGAGAGCATTGTGTCTACAATGTCGCGCGCATCGGAATTTTCACCGAAATCATATGTGGCCGGGAACAAAAAGCCCTCCAGAATAAAACCGACCGTGTCCGGATCCGGAAAATCCTTGAGCCAGTCGTAGTCATAATCGGTATCCGAAACAGCGGCATAAAAATCATCCGCCTTGCAGATGTTGTTTTCTTCCAGGATCTGCGCGATCTGGAACACATCGCTGCCCTCGGGCACCGTAACTTTGACCGTTTTATGCGAAACATCGGGATTTTGCAGCTTTTCGGCGATCTGCGCATAGCTCATGCCGCCGGTCATTTCGTACTCCCCATTGATATAAACGAAATCCGGATAATTCTTTTCCATATATTCACGCCAGCTGCGCGCAAAACGGATGATGCCGTTATCCTTCAGATCGCTGCTGATCTCGTAGGCAAAATCCTCTGCCTCAATATTCAGGCGGTAAGTCGTTTCTTTCTGTGTCAGCTTGCCCTGCTCGTCCAGTTTATAAACAACACCGACTGTCAGCATGGCCAGTCCGGCGGCTATCACAGCGATCGCTACAGCCATCCAGACGATCATTTTCCTGCTTTTCATCTTTTATCCCCTAAATTGTTGTGTTTAAAACTCGTTGACCATCGGGCTGTGCGGCAGGCCCCGGTCGATGATATCTTTGCCGCAGATCTTAAAGCCGTACTTTTCATAAAACGGCACAGCTTTCGGCTGCGCGTCTACATAAACACGCTCTGCACCGAGGGAAGCAGCTTTTTCAAGAAGCGCCGAAACGATCTGCCCGCCGACGCCCTTGCCGCGGTGCTCCCTGCGCACGGCGATGCGGCCGATTTTATACTTGCCGCCAATCACCAAACGGCCTGTACCGATGATGCGTGACCCCTCATAGGCGGCTGCAAAATAAGCACCGGACGTCACCTCGTCAAACAGGTCAAACTCCTGCGACGCAATAACGCCCTGTTCCGCAATAAACACATCGGTGCGGATGTCGCGAACTGCCGAAAAATCCGTATCAAACGGTGTGATGAATTTGATTTCAGCCATAGAACACAACCTCATTTCGACATTACTATACCATAACGATATGCAATTTTCAATGCAATCAAAAGCAGTTTGTAGATTATTTACAAAAATATGCGCCGAAGAAGCAGACATTAAAAATGAAATCCATAAATATCCTATGCCGCTGCGGACTTTTTGACAAAAATACAGCGGGCACACGCATTTCGTGCCCGCTGCAAAAACATATTTATTTGGCCAAAGCGCCGATCAGCATCATATAATCGCCGATCTGTGCGCCGAATTCGGGCGCTCCCTCCATGATGAGCTTTTTCTGCTTGGTGGACTCCAGCATATCGTCCGTACCAAGCAGGATGCCGAGCGCGGAACGCGGCGTGTCAAACGCCATGCAGAAAAACGGCTTGGAGCGCTTGTAGACACCGCGGCCGGCGCGTGATTTGCCGGCTTTGATGCGCAGGTAGGCAGACACCTCGTCGTGCCCCTCCACGCGCCAGGCATAGACGCGGTCAGGGCTCTTGGAAGTCCACTCGCGAATGGCCGGGTGGCCCAGCTTGTTCAGCTGGGAAATACCGGAAGAAAGCAGATAGAAATAGAGCTTGCAAAGCAGCAGCTGCGTTGCCTCGTCCTCCGGTGCCTCGGCAATGGAGAGCAGAGAACTCATTTTCAAAAGCGCCTGCATAAATTTTAAGAACTTGCCGAAAGAATGGATCTTGAACTTCGGCAAAGAGGTCATCTGCCCCTTGAAAAAGGCATTCATCTTTTCCAGGGAAGAAAACTCCAGCTCAGCATCGATCTTCTGCTGGCCGAAATACTCGCCCAATTTCACGTTCCAGACGCCGTCTTCAACAATGAAATGCGTGGCCTCTTTCTCCTGAGCATTCTTTTTGGCAGAAACCTGGTAAATGGCGTTTACGCCCTCAAATTTTGCCCTGATATCCGGGCAATCGGACGCAATGGTTTTTAACAGCGGCAACGCCGCGTTCATAAACACCTTGTTGGTGTAAATCGTTTCGTTCGTTGACATAATCGACTCCTTTCAGAATGACAGGCATAGCCCGGGTGCGCAAATTCTTTAGAATTCGTCGTCCCAGTTATCATCCTCTTCAAAGTCTTTATGCATGACCTCAGAAACGGCGGCGACGATGCCGTTTGCATCGATGCCGGCCAGGCTCATAAGATCCTCATGCAGACCGATCGTGGAGAAAGCATCCTGATGGCCGAGCATTTTGAAGGCGCACGCCTTGCCGCTGCGGGCGATCACATCACCGACGGCAGCGCCGAGACCGCCGACCACACTGTGGTCCTCGGCCGTGATGATGCGGCGCGTGTCCATAATGGCAGACATGACCGCTTCCTCGTCGAGCGGTTTGATGGTGTGCATGTTGAGCACGCGGACTTTCAGGCCGGCGTCCGCCTCCAGCATCTGGGCGGCCTGCATGGCCTGGTAGACACAGGAGCCGCAGGCAATGACGGTGATGTCCGTGCCGTCGCGCATGACTTTGGCCTTGCCATACTCGAACGTGCAGTCGTTCAGGTCTTTATAAATGATCTGGTCAAAGCCGCGGTTGATGCGGATATAGACCGGGCCGTCAATGTCGTAAGCCGCTTTTACAGCGTGGTACGTTTCCACACCGTCGCACGGGCAGATAACGCTCATGTGCGGCAGCACGCGCATGCAGGCCATGTCGATCAGGGAATGGTGGGTAGAGCCCGCCTGGCCGAATGACGTACCGGCGTGCGTCGCAATGATCTTGACCGGCACATTCATGTAGCAGATGTCGGTATGGATCTGGTCGAGCGAACGGGCCGCCGTAAAGATGGCGAACGTAGAAGCAAACGGGATCAGGCCGGATTTTGCCATGCCGGCCGCCACGCCGAACATGTTTTGCTCAGCAATGCCGACGTTGAAAAAGCGCTGCGGGAATTTTTCACCGAACATACCGATTTTTGTGGATTTGGCCAGGTCGGCCGTCAGCGCAACCACGTCGCCGTGTTCGGCACCGAGTTCACAAAGCGCCTTGCCGTAATATTCGGCCGTAGAGAGCGCTGTTGTTTCCGTCATTGTATAAGTCAAAGAACCAGCCATGATTTACGCCTCCTTCTCTACACGCGCAACACGCGTTTCATAATACTTATCCAGACTGGCAAGGCATGCTTTATAGCGTTCGTCATTGAGCGCGCCGTAATGCCAGTGATAATCGTCTTCCATAAAATCAATGCCGGCGCCTTTGTATGTGTCCAGCACGATGCAAAACGGCTGTTCGCCGCCGCTGTAATGGTTTTCAACGGCCTGCTCCAGCGCGCCGTTGATTTCGCGGATGTTCTGCCCGTCTACGCGCACCGTCTTAAAGCCGAACGCTTCAAACTTCTTGTCGATCGGTTCGACCTTCATTTCATCATCTACACGGCCGTCGATCATGCACTTATTGGCGTCCACCACCACAACGGTGTTGGTGATCTTGAACTGGGCGATCGTCATGGCCGCCTCCCAGTTAGAGCCCTCATTGAGCTCGCCGTCTCCGGTCAGCACATAGGTCATGTAATCGATCCCGCGCACACGCCCGGCCAGTGCCATGCCGGCCGCCAGGCTCATGCCGTGGCCGAGTGAACCGGAAGAGGCGTCTACGCCCTTGATCTTGTTGCAGTCCAGATGCATGCCGAACTGCGAACCGGTGAGGTTAAAGTTTTTCAGCCCCTCCATATCCATAAAACCATAGTCACACAGAAGCGGCGCATAGCCGACGGCGGCGTGGCCCTTGGAAAGGATAAAGCGGTCGCGGTCTTCTTTTTGCGGGTCTTTCGGGTCCGCATTCAGGAAGCGGTAATAGAGCGTGGTCATAAAGTCCATTGCGCTGAGCGCGCCGCCGATATGGCCGCTGCCGCCCCACACCGTTGTTTCGACCGTCAGCCTTCTGAGCTCGTCGGCCTTTTTTTCAAGGCGCAGCCATTCGGCTTTGTCGAACGGCTTCAATTCTTTTCTTGGCATTGATTTTCCCCCTAAATTTTATTTAAGCGCGGCGCCAGCCGCAAATTTACGCAAGTAAAAATATCAATCCAGCTTGATAGGGCTCCAGTCCATTTCGGGATGGCGCGCCGCCACCACGCCGAAGGCATCGTCCGCAATGTCGATGGCCAGTTTAATGTCATCGTCCGTAACGGCGGCATTCATAAAGTGGTTGTGGTGCGACGTCAGGAAAAGGCCGCGTGAAACGCACTCTGCTACCCATTCCTGGTGCAGCATCAGACTGTCATCGTTCGCAATGCGCAGATAAAAGAGCGCGGGCTCGCCCGAAACGACCAGATTAAAACCGTGCTCTGCCGCGGTACGGCGCAGGCCGTCGGTCAGCTTGGTGCCCATTTCGCGGAACATTTTCGGCGTGTCGAGGCGCTTCATTTTGTTAATGCAGGCAATGCAGGCCGCAAACGGTTCAGCGCTCATCCAATAAGAGCCGGTGTAAACCACGCTGGAAGCCGTGGCTTTCATATGCTCGCCGCCGCAGACAGCCGACATGTTGTAGCCGTTTGCCAGCGCTTTACAGAAGCAGATGAGGTCGGCCTTGATGCCGTAATAGTGGTCAGAACCGGCCAGATCCAAACGGAAGCCGGTGCGCACGTCGTCAAAAATCAGGACGATGCCGTGCTCGTCGCAGAACTTGCGCATCTGCGCCCAGTAGTCTTTGGTGGCGCACTCGTTGTCCTTGAAGTTGCCGTGGTCATACGGCTGTGCAATGATGCCGGCCACATCCCCGCCGCAGGCATCATACGCCTCGGCCAGCGCTTCCAGATCGAACCAGGGGATCACGATATTGTTGGCCACGTCCTCGGGCAAAATGCCGGGATAGTCGACCTTCTGCGCCCACTGGAAGTCGCCGTGATAATAGCCTTTTAAGAAAATGATTTTCTTTTTGCCGGTGTGCGCACGCGCACACATAACGGAAAATGTTGTGGCGTCGGATCCGTTTTTCATAAAGAACGCCCAGTCGGCGCTGGCGACCGTATCTTTCAAAAGCTCAGCGCACTCCACCATTTTATAGGACGGTGAAGTCGTGCAGTTGCCTTTTTTGAGCTGTTCAATGGCGGCAGCATCGACCTCGTCATCGCAGTAGCCGAGCACGTTCGGGCCGTAGGCGCACATAAAGTCAAGGTACTTGTTGCCGTCCACATCCCAAAAATAGGTGCCCTTGGCGTGGTCAGACATCAGCGGCCACTTGGTGATCGGCAGGAAAAGACCTTCAGACGGTCCGAGGTGGCCGTAGACGCCGGACGGGATCGCATTCAGCGCGCGGTTGAACCACTCACGGCTTTTGTCATGCTTGTATTCAGGATATTTACTCATTTGAATTGCCCCCTTAACCCAGATATGCCGCGACTCTGTCTAAAATTCGGTTCAGATTGTCGACCATAGAGATCATGCCGGCCATGTAAATGTTGCCGTGGCACAATTCAGCGATCGTGCTGGCCGTGCCGGTAAACAGGCCGTAGGCCAGGTCGATGCTGGAGAATTCCATAACGGCGCGCGGATTTTCGCACTTAGACTTGATCGTTGTGAAGTGGTGGTTTTTCACGTCGATCGTGGCGTAGCACACGTCTTTGATGCCCATCTGCACCTTGCCGTCCACCGTATAAAGCGCGCTCTGCTGGGAAATGCTGTCCTGGTTAGCCAGTGCAGAAATAGCGCCGGCGATCGTGTAAAACGTCAAAATCGTGCTCTCTTCAAAAAAGGCGCGGTCTTTCAGGTCCGCATCGCTCGGGCGCAGCAGCTGTGTCAAACGGTCGGTAAGCTTGGTAAACGGCCCCAAAAGGAACGACAAAACCGTTGGTATGCCTTTGACCGGCATGCCGGGCTTTGCCTCATCGATCAGGGCATTGAATTTTTCCGGCGATGTAAACGCCATCTTACAGGTGCAGTTTGCCGCACCCTCTTCCATGCGGCAGCCGCTTTGCGTAAAGTGGTACGTTACGCACGGCCCGCCCGCAACTTCAAAGCAGAGTGAAACCGGCTTTTTGAGCGTTTTCAAAATTTCTTTGGCCTGGTCATCCAGTTCGCAAAGATTTTCAAGCGTGCCCAAAACGCCATAAGCATTCACATATGCCAGGGCTTTTGCTTCTTTCAAGGTAAGATCCCCTTTCATTGTAAAATGCAAATAAAATGCCATCTAAAGTATACCATATTTGCCCATTAACGTCAACCGTTTTCACCGCCCGATGCCAAAAAGAAACGCCCGGGCGCGGGGCTTTTCCGCGTCCGGGCAAAACACATAACGATGATTTAAAGAAATAGCGGCAGGCGCTTGTGAGCCCCTTGGCACAAATCAGCAGTAGGCGCCGAAAAACGACAAATACGGCTCGCCGCGGCTTTCAGTCACTTTCAAAAGCAGACCGTCGGCCTTGCGGAACATATGTAACCGGCAGTTTTTCTGCATGCCGATCACGCCGGATGTACAGATGCGCACGCGCCTGTCGCCGTAAAGTGCATAGAGTTCAAACGCCTCCACGCGCTGGCTTTTAGAAATATCCTCTTTCAGCACGACCGTTTTCACGCGGCACGGCTTTTTAAAGCGCAGCGTGTAGCACATTTCTTTCAGTTTCGGATTCTTTTTTTCTGCCGCGGGCTTTGCCGTCTGCGCACGGATCGCCGCACCGAAGCGCTCCAGGGCGCGCACTTCTTTTTCGCTGAACCTGCCCTGCCGGTCGGGCGGCACATTCAAAAGCAGATAGCAGTTGCCGCCGACGCTTGTATTATAAATGTGCATCAGCTCGCGCGTAGACTTGATCGTTTTATCGGTATTTTTGTTATAAAACCAAGTGCGGCTGATGGAGACATCCACCTCCGCCGGGTACCAGATCAGGTCTTTTGCGTTTTTCAGCACACGGCGGCTGCCGAGATCCTCATCCGTCGAGGTCAGTTTTTTCATTTTGCCGGTCGCATCCGCCTCGGACTGCGAAGCGGCGCTGACGCGCTCCGCAACGGAAAGCGACGACGGAACGACACAAAACTCGTTTTTGCGGCTCTTGCCGCCCTCGTTGCCGACCCAGCGGATATCCGGCCCGCAAACAGCGATGTTGGCCATCGGCTGCAGCTTGCGGATGAGCGCGTAATAACGGTCCCAGTCATAGTCAAAATCCACGGCATCTTTACCTTTTGCGCCGTCGAACCACACCTCGAAAATTTCGCCGTAATTGCTTAAAAGCTCTGTCAGCTGATTGCAGAAATAATCGTTATAAGCCGGCGTGCCGTAGCGCTTATCGGTCATGTCCCAGGGCGAAAGGTAAACGCCGAATTTCAGGCCGTACTGCCGGCAGGCGTCAGACACCTCTTTGACGATATCGCCCTTGCCGCCGCGGTACGGACTGTTTTTGATGCAGTGCTGCGTATAAGCGGACGGGAAAAGACAAAAGCCGTCGTGGTGCTTGCAGGTCAGAATGATGCCCGAAGCCCCGGCGGCCTTTACGGCTTTGGCCCAGCCGGCCGCATCGACCGGTGTTTTCAGCGTAAAATCGGCCGGATCCTCCGTGCCGGTGCCCCATTCGCGCACCTGCATCGTATTCATGCCGAAATGGATAAACACATAAAACGGGTGCTTTGCGTGTTCTTTTTGTCTTTCACTCGGCAAAACCCCAACGTATCTTTCCAGTTCTTTTTCCATCTTACTCTCCCCTGTGCAAAACGTATTTTTCAACCGCCTGGGCAAGGCCGTCCTCCGCATTGGACGCCGTTTGGTATTTTGCCGCCGCACGGCAGGCGTCGCAGGCGTTGCCCATGGCAAACGACCAGCCGGCAAAACGCAGCATGGTGCAGTCGTTTTCCGCGTCGCCGAACGCCATGACCTCCTCGGGCAAAATGCCCAGCGCCTGACACATGCCGGAAACGGCAGAGCCCTTGTGCACACCGCTTCGCATCAGTTCCATTTGGTTTTGGACATTGGAATCCGGCAGGCTGGAAGTCCAGTCCGCGCCGTCGAAATGCTTCAGCCGCTCCGTAATGGCCGCCGCCCGATCCGGCGCCATGGAGGAAACGTTGAATTTTTCCACGTCGGAACGGCGCACCACCTGTGTCATATCTTCCACAAAATTCACATTTTCGGTAATTTTTTCAATAAACTCCGGCGGCAGGGCTCCCCCGTCAAAAAGCGAGGCTTTTTCTTTCGGCACATAGGACCAGCCGTTGGCATACATTTCATAAAACAGCGGCTCGCTTTCCAGATACGCCGCCAGTTCCAGCGCCTTTTGCGTGGGAAAAAACGCCGTGTAAATCAGCTTTTTATTCACGCGGTCGTAAACAGCCGCGCCGTTGGAATAGATCACATAATCAATAAAATCGACCTGCTGCGTTACCATGCCGATCAGCGAGATCGTACGGCCGGTCGCGATAGCTGTTTTAACGCCCTGGTCGTGCGCGTCAAGCAGCGCCTTTTTCGTTCTTTCGGTCACCGTTACATGATCCGGCGCCATCAGTGTGCCGTCCAGATCGGTTACGATCAGTCGGATTGCCATTGTATCACCCCTGAAACAAATTCACACAAAGTGCATTTTCATGCAGTTTTCAGTATACCATACCCCATGTCAAAATACAACCGCCCGAATGATTTTACAAACTGTGTGCGAAAAAATGTTGTAAATTTGACACAACTATTTTATAATGAAATTTAAGGTGGGATGATTATGCTTAAATTTTACCAGATCACAGACCTGCACTACTACCCGGCACGTGAACTGCATGCCTGCGGTGAAGCCTGGGAAAAACGTGCAAAATACGACCAGAAATGCCTGGCCGAAAGTGAAGCGATTATTGACGCGGCGTTTGCGTACCTGGCAAACGACCGGGATACCGACATCGTTTTGATCACCGGCGACGTGGTGTGCGACGGCGAACTGGTTGGCCACCGGTCGCTGGCCAGGAAGCTTAAAATGCTTGCCGAAAGCGGCAAAAAGATTTTTCTGATCACCGCCTCGCACGACATACGCCCGGATCCCAAAGGTTACAGCGAGGAAAAAGGCGAATACGTTGTGGAATGCGCCGACAAAGCGCAGCTTTTTGACATTTACTATGACTTTGGCCTGCGCGATGCGCTCAGCATACACAAGGCCACAAACTCTTACTGCGCACAGCTGGAGCGCGGATACCGTATTTTGATGCTCAACGACGACCGGCAGGGCTGGGGCGCCGACAACTACGGCTTTTCCAAAGACCAGCTGGAATGGGCGCAGACACAGATAGACGCTGCCAAGGCCGCCGGCGCCCGGATGCTGGCCGTGTGCCACCACCCGCTTTTGCCGCCCGCAAAGCTTTACAAGGCGTTTTCACCATTTGAAATGATAGACGACAGCGAAAACGTGGCTGCCTTTTTGGCCGACAACGGTATTCAGCTTTTGTTTACCGGGCACACGCACATGCAAAGCATCAACTACTTTGACAGCCCCGCAGGCAACCGGCTGTACGAAATCAACACCGCCTGCCTGACCGCCTACCCAAGCCCCATTCGCAAAATAGAGCTGCAAGGCAATACGCTGAAAGTCGCGACTAAGCACCTGGAGACGATCGACTACGATCTGCAGGCGAAGCCGTACATGCTTTACCTGAAAGAGCACTTTGACTTTATGCTAAACGACATTCTGGACGCAGCGGCGCACGACATCGACCGTTTTTGCGAACTGGGCGAAAGCTTCAGCCTGAAAAAAGAAAAGTCTGAAAAATTCAAAGTGCCGCTGCACATGCTCGGCCAACTTTTAGACCGGCTGACCTTTAAAAAAGCCGGCCGCCTTCTGGGCGTTCTGCCGAAGATCGCGCCCAGGATGTACGATGTGCGCATCCGCGACTTTTTGCTCACGCTGGTCAATAACCTTTACGGCGGCACGCGCAATTTCGCACCCGGCAGTGCAGAGTACGACGCGTTTATGGCCATTGCCGACCGGCTTTTCCAGATCGTGCCGGTGGGGAGCCTGAAAGAGATGTACAAAACGACGCTGCGCCCGGTACTTTCCGACATTCTTTATAACGCCAACGGTCTCGACAGCAACGACACGCTTATTGCCCTGTAAGCTGCGGCGCACGGGGATAAGGAAAACAATTTCATAAGAGGGGGAAAATTATGAAAAACTATGTGCCGACCAAAGAGTGGATGGCCTACGCCATAGGCGCGCTCGGTCAGGGTATGGTGTACTGCATCATGAGTTCCTACATATCCGACTTTTACCTGAACGTCATGAAGCTGACACCGCTGTTCGTTCTGCTGCTGGTGCTTCTGGCCAGGATCTGGGACGCGGTCATAGACCCGATCCTGGGCTACTGGATGGACCGCTCCAACCCGAAGCACGGCAAGCTGAAAAGCTACATCATCTACACACCGATCCCGATCGCGATTTTGACCGTGCTGCTGTTTTACGCACCCAATCTGTCCGGCGGCGCGCTGATGGCCTACGCCGTCATCACTTACCTGTTGTGGGCGACCGTTTATTCGGTGAGCGACGTACCGTTTTGGAGCCTGCCGAACCTGTTGACGCCGAACCCGGACGAGCGCGGCGCCATCATCAGCAAGGCGCGCACCTCCAACGGCGTAGGTTCCGCCGTACCAATGGCCTTTTTCATGCTGCTGGGCTTCATTCTGCCGAGCCTTGGGCTAAGCGGCACACAGCTGGAAGAGACACGCTACATGTCGATCGCCATGTTCTGTGCCATTGTCGGCAACCTGCTGTTTATCCCCGTTTACTTTAAAACAAAAGAGCGCGTGCAGGTACCGCCCCCGCCGAAACACAAAAGGGGTGAAAAAGACGGCAAAGGCGTGCTGCACCTGATTTTCACATGCAAACCGCTGCTGCTGACGGCCGCCATGGGCATTTTATCTGCTGCGCGCTACCTGTACCAGGCCGGCGCCGTGCACGTTGCCCGGTACGCCTTTTACATTGGCGAAGACCCGACCGGCCTGACCGGCGCAGACCGTGAAGCCGCCCTGCAGGGCAATATCAGCCTGGTGTCCACCGTGTTCCAGGTGGCTGCCGCCGTGGGCATGTTTGTCACGATGCTGCTGATGCCGCTGGCGTTCAAAAAGTTCAGCTATAAGCAGATCATCATCAGCACTTCGATCCTGGGTTCTGTTTCCAGCTTTATCATTTACGCGATCGGCTACAAGCACTTCTGGGCCTGCGTGCCGTTCTTTGTGATCTCGTGCATTCCGCTCGGCGCCATCAACGTGTGCGCATTCGCCATGATCGGCGACTGCCTGGACTACATGGAATGGAAAACCGGCGTGCGCCTTGCCGGCACCGGGCAGGCCATCCAGAGCTTTGTGACCTCGTTCAGCAACGCGCTGGCGACCGGCTTCATCGTGGTGATGTACATGATCGTCAACCTGGACGTTGCCTCCATCAGTGCGAGCGTGACGGCCAATCCGCTCGAAATGGGGCACGAAGTGCGCCAGGGCATGTTCAGTCTGATCTCCATCGTGCCGGCCATCAGTCTGCTGCTGTGCACCGTGCCGATGTTCTTCTACGACCTAGTGGGTGAAAAGAAAGCGCGCATCACCCGCGAACTGGAAGAGAGAAGAAAAGCAAGCGGCACACTGGAGAATTGAAACCGCATTTACAAGCTCATAACAAAAAGCCTTTGCTGTTCAGAAAACAGCAAAGGCTTTTCATTTTGCCTGTCAACCGGGCTGCTGCAGCATCAGAACAGCGGCCAGAATCATAATGCAGGTGGAAAACAGGGAAATGCCGTTTAGAATATGTGCAAACGGCGTGCAATCTTTACGCACCAAGATCCATGCAAACGGAAACACCACCACGGCAATACCAAGCGGAATGATGCCGACCGGGTACAAGCCAGATTTGGGGCCGAAGTTGTTAAAGCCGCCCTCAGCCGACCAGTGGCGTGCCACCATGTCCGGCATATCTTGCAAAATCACAAAAAATGCCACACAATAGGCTACAGCCAGAACAAGTGCAAAAATCGTGACGGCATAAGACGGCGCATTATATGGCAGCATAAAAGACTTGACTTTTTTCATAACGTCCTCCGTAAATGCGTTTCTATAATCTATGCCTTGTGATTAATACATTACACAAAAGAAAATATCAGGGCGGACCGTCGCCCAAAAAACAGAGCAGCTGCTGCGGTGTTTCAAAGGCGTCATAATCCCCATTTACGCCGCTGCGGTGGTAAACGACGCCGCGGCTTTCGTTTTGCTCGAGCACATCCAGCAGCGCCTCTTTGCCGCGGCGGCGGATAAACAGCGTCAAAGCACGCGGCTTGACCTTTTGCAAAAGGCCTTTTGTGCACTGTGCGGCCTGGGCGCACGCAAAGCAGCCGCCAAGCCCTTTTTCCGCAGAACAGCGCCTGTTTTCGCACCGGTCCTTGTCCGGGCAGCTGCCCGAATCACAGCCGGCACATACATCATTTTCCGAACAGAGGCAGCACGCAAGGCCGCAGCGGCCAAAGCCAAGTTCCCTTTTCATAAAATTCTCCGGTGATTTCTGTTTTCACATGTGTATTTTATAAAGTATAGCGAAAATAGACCTGCGACAAAGAGCGGTCGGGCGCATCTGCATCCTGCGCAAAAAGAACGCCGCCCATTTTGCGGTAAAACACATGCGCCGGGTAGTTATACTTGTTGCAGGCCACGACAAAAGACGAAAAGCCTTTTGCACGCAGACACGCGGCGCCCTGCGCAAAAAGAGCACGGCCAATGCCCTGTTTGCGGTAAGGTGCATCTATATTCAAAAGCAAAATTTCGGCATTTTGCCCGACCGAACGGCGTGTTTTTTCGCCGGCGGCCATGTAGCCGACACAGCGGCCCTGCACCTCGGCAACAAAAAGAGACACGCAGCTGTCTGCAGCAAGCCGCGCAAAATACTGCGCCTGTGCCGCCAGATCGAACCCGACGAGCTTTTCTTTGGGATAAATATCCTTATAAGCCGTATGCCAGACATTTTCTTTAACAAGCGCCAAAGCATGCGCATCGGAAACGGCAGCGCGGCGCACCAGAAAATCCATTTTAAACCTCTGCCTCAACCGCCATTTTGGATTTGAAAAAGCGGGTCATTTCTTCAATAATGATCTGGCCGGGGCCCTTGAACGGCTCGATCACGCTGAATACATGCTGCTGGTTGTTTTTGGTCCAGTTGTGGAATTTTACATCTACACCGTTTGTCAGAAGCACGGCGTAGCACTGCTTGCCCTGCTCCTGCAGAAAATCGCCGTTTGAAGTGACCAGGTAAAACGGCGCCAATTCCTTGCCGGCGATCTTCGCGAAATTGGCAAACGTTTTATAGAACAGGTCGTTTTTATAGTCCTTACCGAACACGACCTGGCGGTTAGACACGGTGAGCGGACTTTTTTGGGTAAAATCGATCATCGGCGAAGTCGCGCCATACGCCCGGAAAAGCTGCCCCGGCGCCGGAACGCCGGCGATTTGCGCCAGCTTTTCATTCGCGCACACGGCCGCGCTCAGACAGGTCAGATTGCCGCCGGCAGAGTCACCGGTCAAAAACATATTGCCGGTATCGCCACCGTAAACGGCAATGTTTTCGCGCACCCAGCGAAACGCGGCAAAGCAGTCCTGCAGCTGGTCGGCCAGATGCACACGGTCTTTCCCGCCGCACAAACGGTAATTGATATTTACAACAATAAACCCTTTTTCAGCCAGTGCCAGGCAGTACGGGCGGTTGATCTCTTTATAGCCGTACATCCAGCCGCCGCCGTGCACATCCACAATGACCGGCAACTTTTTGCCGCCGGCTGACTGCGGCACATACACATCCAGCAAATGGCCGCGCAGGCCGTCTGAAAGGTATGGGATGTCGTAATTTTCCTCTATATTTTCCGGCGGGTGCTGGCGTTTTAACCGCACCGTGTCGTTCACGCCGGCAAACCCCCAAACTAAATTTAAAATTGGTTTAAAAAAATCCATAATCATTCCTCACTCTGCATGGAAAAAGTGATCGTCTGCATAAAATAAAACGGTGATCGTATGAACAAAAAACAAATCAAACAGGAAGTAGCCGGCGTTATTTTTGTGAGCATTGCCGGCACACTGGCGCACTTTGTTTACGCCATCAGCGGCGAAAACGGCTTTGCCGCGCTATTTGTGCCGGTCAACGAAAGCGTTTGGGAACACCTGAAACTTCTGTGGTTTCCATACATTATTTTTGCAGCCGTGCAGTTCTTTCTGCCGGGCAGAAAAGACAGCGCGTCTTTCTGGGCGGCAAAAGCGGCCGGCGCATACATGGGTGCGCTGTTTATTGCCACATTTTTCTACACCTACAGCGGCGCCCTTGGCGAAACCGTTACGGCGATCGACATTTTGTCGTTTTACCTGGGCGTTTTGGGTGCGTTCGGCACAGACTACGTTCTCATGCGCAGCGCACGCCCGGCCCCCAAAGCAGCCGCAGCTATGGGAATTGCCGCGCTTGCCGGTATGACCTTGCTGTTTTTCCTGTTCACATACCATCCGCCGCAGATCGCCCTGTTTGAAGACCCGCAAAGCGGCAGCTTTGGCATTTACAGCGTTTCGGCGCCCATTTCCGGCACGGCCGGTTTATAGATGTTGCACTCATACGGGCGCAGGCTCTTGGCCGGGTAATCGTAGCTGGAGGAAATAAGCTCCAGCCCGGTCAGGTCCAGATAGCGCTTTCTGGTGCGGCGCACCAGGTTGATCTCCACCACAAAACACGCGCCGTCAAGCTTGCGCGAGAAGCAGAGAATGTCCACATCCTGCGGGTCCAGGCGCTCCGGCTGGATCAGCTCAAAGTCGCCGTAGATAAACGCTGGATTTTCGCGGCGCAGACGGATCAGCCGCTTAAAGTAGTTGAGCGGGCTGTCCGCCATTTGCAGCTGGTCCTTTACATTAAAACGAAACGCGTCTTTATTGACCTTGATCCAAGGCGTGCCGGTCGTAAAGCCGGCCTTTTTGCTATCGTCCCACTGCATGGGCGTGCGGGCGTGGTCGCGGCTGCCGCAGAGCACTTTTTCCAACGCCTCCTGCGGTGACTTGCCCTTTTCGACCAGCTCGTTATACATATTAATGCCTTCTACGTCGCGCAGCTCTTCGGCCGACTGGAAGTCGCCGTTGCCCATAGCGATCTCCTGCCCCTGGTAAATAAACGGCGTGCCGCGGAAGGTCAGCTGGATCGTGGCGCACAGCTTGGCGATCTCGCTGCGGAACACGCCGTATTTGTCGGCCTTAGAGGTGATGCGCGGGTTGTCGTGGTTTTCAAAAAGCAGGGTCGGCCAGCAGCGGTTGCCGTAATACAGCTGCCATTTGACCAGCTGGCGCGCTGCAATGCGGAAATCATAATAATAATCGTCGTACTTCCCGTGCGGCATGTTGTCAAGGTGGTCAAAATTGAACACCATGGACAGTTCACCGCGGTTGTCGGCCGTCAGCAGCTTGGAGGTTTCCAGCCCAAGTCCGCCGCATTCGCCGACGCTGACACAGTCGCGTCCTTTAAAAGCCTGCATATTCATTTCGTGCAGAAATTCGTGCAAACGCGGCCCGTAAAAATACCACTCGGCGCCGCAGAAGCCCAAAATCTTTTCAATGACCGGCACGGAATTCGGAAACGTCTGCCATTTGGAAATAAAATTGATGACGTCCATACGAAAACCGTCTACGCCCTTGTTCAGCCACCAGTTGATCATTTTGTAAATATCCTGGCGCATGGCCGGGTTTTCCCAGTTCAGGTCCATCTGCTTTTTGGAGAACACATGCAGCGCCCACTGGTTTAAGTTTTCATAATAATTCCAGGCGCTGCCGCCGAAAAAGCTTTTCCAGTCGGTAGGCGGCGTTTTGGTGCCGTCGTCGTCTTTCCAAATATAATAATCATGGTACGGGTCGTCTTTACTCTGTTTGGCGCGCACGAACCACGGGTGTTCATCGCTCGTGTGGTTCACGACAAGATCCATGATCAGGCGCATGCCGCGCTTATGTACCTCGGAAAGCAGCTCGTCAAAATCCTCCATCGTGCCGAACTCTTCCATAATGGCGTAATAATCGCTGATGTCATAGCCGTTGTCATCGTTCGGGCTTTTATACATCGGGCAGCACCAGATACAGTCGATGCCAAGGTCCTGCAAATAATCCAGCTTTTCAATGATGCCACGGATATCGCCGACGCCGTCGCCGTCAGAATCTTTAAAAGAGCGGGGATAAATTTGGTAAAACACCGCTTCTTTCCACCACTTTTTTTCAATGACTGCGCCGCGGTCATCGACCGGCGCATTGCGTTCGCTGTTGAGCAAATCGCAGGCGCTTTGCAGCGCCTTTTTATTGATGACGCCGGCCGTCAGCCCTTTAATAGAGCGCACTTTCAGGCGCGCGATTTTTGAACGGCTGAAACGGTTGACATCAATACTGAAAAGTGCGGTGACTGCGTCGAACAGATCTTTGGCCATTGGATTTTTCATAGCTTCGGACAAGCGTGTGTCGAGCGTGATCTTTTCCATAATTCCCTCCCTGCGCCGGCATACAGCGGCGCAAACCATGGTATAATTGGCTCCGCATACTGCTGCAGCAGAAAAGCTTTATGGGCTTTGCATGCGGTTTTCCAGCTTCATTATAGTCTTTTTTAACAAAATGTTCAAGACACACGTCCTTTTTGTTAATATTTTTTCACAATTTTGACCGCCCGCCGGCTGAATATGAAAAAAGACGGCAGACACAAACTGTGTCTGCCGTCTTTGGAGCTGATAACCGGATTCGAACCGGTGACCTCATCCTTACCAAGGATGTGCTCTGCCTACTGAGCCATATCAGCACATATGGCGACCCGGAACGGGCTCGAACCGTCGACCTCCAGCGTGACAGGCTGGCGTTCTAACCAGCTGAACTACCGGGCCATATGTTACGACATGTATTATATATAAATCCGCCCGCGATGTCAAGAGCAATTCTAAAAAATTGCGCAGAAAACGTGTAGGTTTGTCAAACATTTTGTACAGTCAAAGAGGAAAAGAAAGCAGCAAGT
>ERZ1090878.98-NODE-98-length-45883-cov-6.044929_pt1 | contig 45883 bp, 44 predicted proteins | sample MGYA00478473_ERZ1090878 | MGnify/ENA primary metagenome ERZ1090878 (study PRJEB33644, sample SAMEA5815720) | chicken gut metagenome | biome: Chicken; feature: Gastrointestinal Tract; material: Caecum | place: Ireland | collected 2019-01-01 | study: A study of the... | reverse complement strand
ACAAAGCCTTGATTTTACTGGTTTCTTGCTACCATCCTTATCAAAGCCTTGTATTAGCCGGGCTTTTTATACAAGGGCGAAGAAAAGTTTCGTGTATCGGAACTTTTCTCGCTTGGGACGCATCCGCGCAGCGCGCGGTGCGTCCTAAACTCGATGGAAGCTGTATGCTTCCATCGAAGTTTTTAAAATGCAAAGTTGGTCTTTACACGCCAGATGTTCTGTGCATACTCGGCTACCGAGCGATCGGCTGCAAAGCGGCCGGAGTTTGCAATGTTCATCAGCGACATATAGTTCCAGTTCTCTGCATGGCGGTACATCTCGCTGACGCGCTCCTGTGCGATCGCGTAGGAGGAGAAGTCCTTCAGGCTCATGTAGCGGTCCGCCGGGCCGCCGTTGCCGCCGTGCAGCAGCAGGTTAGCAATGTCGGTGTAATCCACGCCGTCGCCAAAGCCGTTGATCATGTGGTCAAGCACACGCTTGATGACCGGATCGTTCTGATAAATCAGCATCGGCTCGTAGTTGCCGGACGCTGCCAGCGCTTCTGCTTCCGGGGTCTCCATGCCGAAGATGAAAATGTTCTCGCGGCCAACTGCCTCGCAGATTTCGACGTTTGCGCCGTCCATCGTGCCGATGGTGAGTGCGCCGTTCATCATGAACTTCATGTTGCCCGTGCCGGATGCTTCCTTGCCTGCGATGGAGATCTGCTCGGAGACCTCAGCTGCCGGCATAATCATCTCAGCGAGCGACACCTTGTAGTCCTCGATGAACACGACCTTAAGCTTGTCGCCGATGTCCGGGTCGTTGTTGATCATGTTGGCAATGGAGTTGATCAAACGGATGGTCTTTTTCGCCACTGCGTAGCCCGGTGCGGCCTTGGAGCCGAAGATAAAGGTGCGCGGCACGAAGTCCATGCCCGGATTGTCCTTCAGCTTGTGGTACAGCGAAATGATGTGCAGGATGTTGAGCATCTGGCGCTTATACTCGTGCAGACGCTTGACCTGTACGTCAAAGATCGAGTCCATATTGACCTCGATGCCGTTGTGCTCCTTGATATAGTTTGCCAGACGCTGCTTGTTGTCGCGCTTGATCTCGCCCAGACGCTGGAGCAGCACCTTGTCGTTGCCGTAGTTGGCGAGCACCTGCAGCTCGGACGGATGCTTGCGGTAGCCTCTGCCGATCTTGCTCTCGATCAGTTCAGCCAGCTCCGGGTTTGCCTCGCACAGCCAGCGGCGATGCGCAATGCCGTTGGTGACGTTGCAGAACTTGGAGGAGTAAATCTTGTAGAAATCATTGAATACACGGTCCTTGAGGATCTCGGAGTGCAGCGCGGAAACGCCGTTGATCGAGAACGAACCTGCGATCGCCAGATGTGCCATGCGGACGGTGTTGTCAGAGACGATGGCCAGCTTGGAGATCTTCTGGAAGTCGTTCGGGAAGTAGTTCCACAGCTCCTTGCAGAAACGCTCGTTGATTTCATAGATGATCTGCATGATGCGGGGCATCAGCTCCTGCACCAGCGATACCGGCCAGCACTCAAGTGCTTCGGGCATAACCGTGTGGTTGGTGTAAGCAACCGACTGGCTGGTGATGTTCCATGCATTCTCCCAGCTCATGTCGTTTTCGTCCATCAGGATGCGCATGAGTTCGGGAATGACCAGCGTCGGGTGGGTGTCATTGATGTGTAGCACATGCTTGTGCGCAAAGTTTTCCAGCGTGCCGTACTTGGCCTTGTGCTTGGCGCAGATGTCCTGCAGGGTGGCGGACACGAGGAAGTACTGCTGCTTGAGACGCAGGGACTGGCCTTCACGGTGGTTATCCTCCGGATACAGCACCATCGAGATGGTTTCAGCCATCGCGTGCTTCTCGAGCGCCTTGAGGTATTCGCCCGAGGAGAACAGCTTCATATCCAGTGCGATCGGGCTCTTAGCCTCCCACAGACGCAGGCAGGCGATGTTGTTGGTGTCATAGCCCGAGATCGGCATGTCGTACGGAACAGCCAGAACCGGGGTATAGTCGTGGTACTCGACGATCAGCTTGCCCTGATCGTTGAAATAGGTGTTGACCGTACCGCCGATCTTGACCTCGCGCGTGTCGTCCATCGCGGGGATGTGCCAAACGTCGCCGGAAGCGAGCCAGGAGTCCGGCAGCTCGACCTGCTGGCCGTCCTCAATCTTCTGCTTGAAGATACCGTGTTCATAGCGGATGGAGTAGCCGGTGCCGCGCACGCCGATGGTGGCCATACCGTCCATGTAGCAGGCTGCCAGACGGCCCAGACCGCCGTTGCCCAGACCGGGATCGGCTTCTTCCTCAAAGATATCGGCCATTTCATAGCCCATATCCTTAAGTGCCTCGGTCAGTTCAGGCAGGATGCCCAAGTTGTAGGCGTTGTTGCGCAGGCTGCGGCCCACAAGAAATTCCATGCACAAATAGTGCACTTGTCGCTCTCCGTATTTTTCAACCTCGTTCTGGGTTTCGATCATATGCTCGGTGAGCGCGTCGCGCACGACGAGCGCGCAGGCCTCGTATACCTGTTCCTTCGAGGCATCTGCAACCTCGCGGCCGAAGTGGCGCTGCAGCTTACCTGCAATTGCCTCCTTCAAAGCGGTCTTTGTGTACTGATTCTTTGACATGGTCTCTCTTGTCTCCTCACTCTAATTTGCTTAATCGATCTTACCAACCAAGGGCAGAATGATATACCTCGATATATTTATCTGCCGAGCTGCCCCAGCTGAAATCACTTTGCATGCCTTGCAGCATCAGCTTTTTCCACGCGGGCTTGTTGTAGCGGAATACGCCGCAGGCTTCACGGATAACATGCAGCATGTCATGCGCATTGTAGCTGGCGAAGGTAAAGCCATTGCCCGTGCCCGCGTAATCGACGAATGCCTGCACCGTATCTTTCAGGCCGCCGGTTTCGCGCACGATCGGGATGGTGCCGTAGCGCAGCGCGATCATCTGCGCCAGGCCGCAAGGCTCGAACTTGGACGGCATCAGGAACATATCCGCGCCCGCATAGATGCGGTTTGCCAGATCGCCCGAGAACATGATGGATGCCGAAATGTTGTTTGGATAGCGGCGCTTGGCCTCGAGGAACATTTGCTCATACCGCCAGTCGCCCTTACCCAGTACGATCAGGCGCAGGTCATCCGACAGGATGTCGTGCAGCACGGCTTCGATCAGGTCGAGGCCCTTCTGATCGACAAAGCGGGTGACCATACCGATGACCGGTGTGTTTTCGTCGCCCTGAATGCCGCACAGCTTCAAAAGCTCGAGCTTGTTGATCTTTTTATCCTCCGGGTTGTTCGGCCCGTAGTTCTTGAAGATCTTGGGATCGGTTTCCGGATTGAAGGCATCCATATCAATGCCGTTGAGAATGCCGTGCAGTTTGTAGCTGTTCATGCGCAGCACGGAATCCAGCCGGTAGCCGTAATATTCGGTCTGGATTTCACCGGCATAGGTGGGCGAAACCGTGGTCACTGCGGTGGAAGCCACGATCGCAGCCTTCATCAGGTTGACGTCGCCGTCCATCGCCATGAAGCCCGAGCGGAAGTGCGCGTCGTCAATGCCGAGCACATACTCGAGAATCTCGCGGCCATAGCGGCCCTGATACTGGATGTTGTGGATGGTGAACACAGTCTTGATGTTCTCGTAGAACGGGCGCGAAGAGAACATCAGGTTATAGTAAACCGGTACAAGTGCGGTCTGCCAGTCGTTGCAGTTGATGACATCCGGACGCCAGTCCAGATCGGGCAGCACCTCGAGCACGGCCTTGGAGTAGTAGGCGAAGCGCTCTGCATCGTCATACTCGCCATAGACCTGACCGCGGGCGAAGTAATATTCGTTATCGATGAAATAGTAGGTTACGCCATCCGCTTCATAGCGGAAAATGCCGCAGTACTGGTTGCGCCAGCCCAGACGGACATAGGCGTTCTTTAAGTAATAGAACTTCTCACGCCACTCCTGCCCAATCGCGGAATACAGCGGGCAGAACACACGCACATCGTGTCCCTTCGCGGCAAGAGCCTTGGGCAGTGAGCCGGCAACGTCGCCCAGACCGCCGGTTTTAACGAACGGGGCGCATTCACTGGTAACATACATGATTTTCATAAGAACCGAGCCTCCCCAGCAGGAGGTGCGGAAACAGAGCCTCCGCTTCCGCACCTGCTTATCTTTATTATACTAGATTCTTCCTTTCTGCAAAATAGGGAATTTCCACGAACATTTGATGCTTTCAGCCCGTGATTTTCGCTTATTTGCAGGGAGTTTAACGTATTTTTATCAAACGGTTGCATTTTTTGCGATCGTAATGGGGTAGTTCTCATGGCCCATCATGGTGCGCCCGTCGCGGATGACGACGTTGCGGTCGGTGATGACATGGCGCAGCGATGCATCCGACAGGATGCGGCCGCCTTCCATGATGATGCAGTCACAGATCTCCGCGCCCTTTTCGACCACGACATCACGGAACAGCACGCAGTTTTTCACCGTGCCCTCGATGTGGCAGCCGTCTGCGATCAGGCTGTCCTCCACAACGGCCTTGTCGCCGTAGTAGGCAGGCGCCTCGTCCTTGATGCGGGTCAGGATCGGGCGGGTGCGCAGGAACACTTCTGCGCGCACGTCCTTGTCGAGCATATCCATGTTGGAACGGAAATAATCGAAGGTATCCTCGATCTTCATGGCGTATTCGTTGAACAGATAGCCTGCAACCGTGCCGTCAATCAGTGCGCGGGACAGGAACTCACGCTCAAAGTGGATGCAGTTATGGGTGACGCAGTCGGACAGCATATGGATGAGATACTGACGGCTCATGACATAAATGCCCAGCGCGATATGCTTGCACTTGCCCTCGTTAGAGTCGCCTACGCGGATATCGACCGCTTCTTTCTTGCGGTTGAGCTCAACATAGGTAGTGAACGGGGAGTCCTTCTGCTTTTTGGTGCAGACCATGGTCAGGTCCGCGCCCGATTTGATGTGGCGGTCGATCACGTCGTCCAGCGGGATGTTGCCGACGATATCGCCGTCCGCGACAACCACATAGTCCGCCTTGTTCTTCTGCAAAAAGTCAACCGCACCGGCCAGTGCGTCGATCTTGCCGCGGTATTCGCCGGTCACGAGCGCAGATGCCTTCTTGGAGTAGGAGTACGGCGGCAGCAGGGTCACGCCCGAGTTCTTGCGGGACAGGTCCCAGTCTTTGGCGTTGCCGATGTGGTCGATCAGGGACTGATATTTGTCCTTCATCAAGACGCCCACGCGGTAAATGCCGCTGTTTACCATGTTCGACAGCATGAAGTCGATGATGCGGTAACGGCCGCCCCATTGCACCGCGCCGACCGTGCGGTGCTCGGTGATCTCACGGAGATCGTTGTCGTTATCAAATGCGATGATGATGCCTAAAACACTGTTCATCATTTCGGCCCCCCTTACTTTACGTCCGGCAGATCTTCGTCTGCCATTTCTTTCGCCGCCAGCGTTGCGCCGCGGCCGATGCGCACGCCTTCTGCTACGACGGCTACGCCCCACTTGTCCACGTCGCCGTCCGACGGGCTGCCGCCGACAACCGCATCCTTGGCGATGACCGCGTTTTCCGCGACGATCGAGTAACGCACGGTTGCGCCGTCTTCAATCACAGCGCCCGGCATTAGGATGGAGTATTCTACCTTGGCGCCCTTACCGATCTTGACATCCGAGAACAGAACGGATTCGGAAACCTCGCCCGCAATCTCGCAGCCCTCGGAAAGCAGGGTGTGCTTGACCGATGCGCCCTTTGCGGTGAAGTGCGGGGGCGAGCCGGTGGTGCGGCCGTAAATCTTCCAGCTGTCATCCGACAGATTCAGGCCGGAATTCGGGCTGAGCAGGTCCATATTGGCCTCCCACAGGCTTTCGATCGTGCCGACGTCCTTCCAGTAGCCCTCGAAACGGTAGGAAACCAGCTTTTCTCCGTTGCCCAGCATCGCCGGGATGATGTCCTTGCCGAAGTCGTTGGAGGACTTGGAGTTTTCCTCGTCGTTAATCAGATACTGGCGCAGCTTCTTCCAAGAGAAGATGTAGATACCCATGGATGCGAGCGTGGATTTCGGGTTCTTGGGCTTCTCCTCGAATTCGTAGATCGTGCCGTCCGGCTTGCAGTTCATGATGCCGAAACGGGAAGCCTCGGCAAGCGGGACATCCAGCACAGCGATGGTCGCGTCCGCGCCGGTTTCCTTGTGCTGCTGAAGCATCTTGTTGTAGTTCATCTTGTAGATATGGTCGCCCGAAAGGATCAGAACGTATTCCGGATCGTAATCGTCGATAAACTGGATGTTCTGATAGATGGCGTTGGCGGTACCCTTGTACCACTCGGAGGTTTTGCCCTTCTGGTACGGCGGCAGGACGTATACGCCGCCGCGCAGGCGGTCGAGGTCCCAGGTCTGGCCGGAGCCGATATAAGCGTTGAGCACGTGCGGCTCGTACTGGGTCAGTACGCCGACGGTGTCAATGCCGGAGTTGACGCAGTTGGAAAGCGGGAAGTCGATGATGCGGTACTTACCGCCGAACGGCACCGCGGGCTTAGCGACCTTTTTGGTCAATACATAGAGGCGGCTGCCCTGACCGCCTGCGAGCAGCATGGCTACGCATTCTTTTTTCCGATACATTGATGAACTCTCCTTTTTGCGGTTTACATATTATTTTACGCCGGTTTCGGCGCGTCCCCTTTTACGAATCCTGTTTGCCGGCATCGTTTGCCTTGACCACCGCCTTTTCTCCGGTCTTGGTGACTGCTTTCGTACTGGTTTTTGCGACCGCTTTTTCCCCGGTTTTGGCCACAGCCTTCGAGCCGGTCTTGGTCACTGCGCGCGTTCCCGTTTTGGAAACAGCCTTGGTGGAAGCGCGGGTCCCCTTGGCGGCTTTGGCTGCCGCTGCCTTTTTCGCGGCTTCAATTTCAGCCTTGGTGCGGCGCTTGGCACGCGGTTTGCCTTTGAAGAACAACACGCCGAAGCGCGGAATATGAATGCTGATGGATTGTTCCTGCCCGTGCATGGGCTTTTTGCTGTCGGTCTTTACCTTGCCGTTGGCAATGCCGCTGCCGCCGAACTCGGCCTTGTCCGAAGAGAAAACCTCTTCATAGGTGCCGGAAATCGGCACGCCGATGCGATAATTTTCCTGAATTTCCGGCGAGAAATTGACTACGATGACGATATCGCTGCCGTCCTTTGCGATGCGGCGGAAGGCGATGATATTGTTGCGGTTATCCTCGTGACTGATCCACTCGAAGCCGCGCCAGTCGGTATCCTGCTCCCACAGCTGCGGGGTCTCCAGATAGAAATGGTTGAGCGCCTTGACATAGGTCTGCATCTGCTTATGTGCGGGGTAGTCGAGCAGCATCCAGTCCAGTCCGCGCTGGTAAGCCCATTCGGAGAACTGGGCGAATTCGCCGCCCATGAACAGCATTTTTTTGCCCGGATGCGCGGTCATGTAACCGTACAGGGCGCGCAGGCCGCCGAACTGGTTCTCATACGGGGGTGGCATTTTGGCGATCAGCGAGCATTTGCCGTGCACGACCTCGTCGTGCGAAAGCGGCAGAATGTAATTTTCCGAGAATGCATACATGAACGAGAAGGTGATCTTGTCATGCATGTCCTTACGGAAGAACGGGTCGGCCGAGCAGTAGCACAGCATGTCGTTCATCCAGCCCATGTTCCACTTGAAGTTGAAGCCGAGGCCGCCGTCATAGCCGGGCTTGGTCACCATCGGCCATGCGGTGGACTCCTCTGCGATCATCATGACGTCCGGATGGTCGGTCAGGATGAACTCGTTGAGCAGGCGCAAAAAGTCGATCGCTTCGAGGTTTTCGCGTCCGCCGTGGATGTTGGGCCGCCACTCATTCTGGCGGTTGTAGTCAAGGTAAAGCATGGAAGCAACCGCGTCTACACGCAGGCCGTCCATGTGGAACTTCTCGATCCAGAACATAGCCGAGGAGAACAGCAGGTTGCGGGTCGAGGTTTTGCCGTAGTCGAATACGCGCGTGCCCCATTCCTTATGTTCCATTTTGAGCGGGTCGGCATATTCGTATAAGTAAGAGCCGTCAAATTCGACCAGACCGCAGCCGTCCTTGGGGAAGTGCGCGGGCACCCAGTCCATGATGACGCCGAGGCCGGCCTGATGCGCCTTGTCGATGAAGTACATCAGATCCTTCGGTGTGCCATAGCGGCTGGTCGCGGCAAAGTAGCCGATGACCTGATAGCCCCACGAGCCGTCGAACGGATACTCGGTCAGCGGCATGACCTCGATGTGCGTGTAGCCCATTTCCTTGACGTAGGGCACCAGCTCGTCCGCGAGCTGACGATAGGAATAGAAGTTGCCGTCCTCATGGATCTTCCACGAGCCGAGGTGGCATTCATAGATGTTGACCGGACTGGAATAGGGCAGATGGCCCTTGCGCCAATCCATCCACGAAGCGTCGTTCCACTCATAGCCCTCAATGTCGTACACCTTGGAGGCGTTGCCGGGACGGGTTTCGCTGTGGAAGCCGTACGGGTCGGACTTGTCAAACACATCGCCCGATTTTGCCCATACGCTATACTTATATGCTGCATATTCGGAAACATGCGGAATGAATTTCTCCCAGATGCCCTGCTCGTCGCGCATCATGTAGTCCACGTCGCGGTTCCAGCCGTTGAATTCGCCCATGACCGAAACCTTTTCCGCTTCGGGGGCGTATACCCGGAACAGGTAGCCGGGTTCGCCATCCTGTTCAAAGGGATGGGCGCCCATATAATCAAAGGCGCGGCAGTCCCTGCCCGAATAGAAAAGCTGGCTGCGCTTTTCACAGGCCGGTGCTGCGGGTGTTTTCTTCATATCGCATCTCTCCCTTTTTTACTTCTTACACTTCTCAGAATGCCAAATTACAGCGTCTCTGCGAAAATTTTCCAACTATTTGTACATTTCGCCCTGTTTAAGGCGGACACCTCTCACTTTAGTTAGATATAGTATACATCAAGGCACAACAAAAGTCCAGCAATTTTACACAATTGCTGGACTTTTTTGATGAAAATTTTGTTTGGTTTCCACAGGGAATGACTGGGAATGCCGAAAAAACAGACAAAATGGGGTATTTTTGTTCAGAAAATGTTCCGGCGAATCATGTCCAGTGCGGTGGAAGCCGCCTGCATACGCACGCGGTCACGGCCGTTTGTGGACTTCATCTTGCGGGTGTAGTGCTGTCCATTATACCAGATGCTGATATACACCAGTCCGACCGGTTTTTCGTCCGTGCCGCCGCCCGGGCCGGCAACGCCTGTGATGCCGACGCCGATATCCGCACCGAGCGCTTTTGCCACGCCCTCGGCCATCTGCTCGGCCACCTCGGGGGATACCGCGCCGACTGTGTCGAGCGTTTCCTTTTTCACGCCCAGCACCTTCATCTTGACCTCGTTGGCATACGAGCACACGCCGCCGAGGTAGTAATCCGAGCAGCCGGGCACATCGGTGATGCGCTTGGACAGCAGGCCGCCCGTGCAGCTTTCCGCGACGGCAAGCGTCATGCCGCGCTCGCGCAGCCCGTCGCCCACGACTTGTTCGAGCGAATCCACGTCCACGCCGTATACATCGTCGCCCAGCAGGCCGCAGATCTTTTCGACCACCGGCTCAAGCAGCTTTTCGCATTCCTCCGGGGTGTCTGCCTTGGCGGTCACGCGCGCAAAGCACTCCGAGGTTTTGGCATAAGGCGCGATCGTCGGATTGGTGCTTTTTTCCATTATGTCGTGCAGGATGGTTTCCATATTGCTTTCGCCCAGACCGAACACGCGCACGTTGCGCGAAACGATGCAGTCGCCCGCCAGCTTGTAGAGGTAGGGCATTGCGCACTCTTTCCACATCGGGTTGCACTCGCGCGGGGGACCGGGCAGCATGAGGACATGCTTGCCGTAGGCTTCAAACGCGCAGCCGGGCGCAGTGCCCCACTCGTTGACGAATACCGTGCAGCCCTCGGGCAGCCATGCCTGCTTTTCATTGTTCGGGGTCATTTCGCGGCCGATGGTTTGGAAAAAGTCCTTGATACGGTCGAGCGAGGGCTGGTGCAGCGCCATTTTGCGTCCGAACACGGTCGCCAGCGTCTCTTTGGTCAGATCGTCGAGCGTCGGCCCAAGGCCGCCGGTCGTGATGATGATATCCGCGCGGTCGCGTGCGGTCTCAATAACATGGCGCAGGCGCGCCGGGTTGTCGCCTACAACCGTCTGGTAAAATACGTTGATGCCCAGCTCGCTCAGGCCCTGCGAGATGACCTGCGCATCCGTGTTGACAATGTCGCCCAGCAGGATTTCCGTGCCGACGGCAATGAGTTCTGCGTTCATGGAAGCGGTTCCTTCTTTCTTGCTTATGGTAAGTGAATAATTTCTACACCTGCGACGGCTTCATCAACCAGCGCATCCACATCCAGATGGCTCTCAGCCTCCAGAATTTTGGGCATCTTGGGCTTGGTGTTCGGGTGCTTGGGGGTGAATACCGTGCAGCAGTCCTCATACGGCAGGATGGAGGTCTCGAAGGTGTCGATTTTGCGGGCGATCGTGACGATTTCCTCCTTATCCATGCCGATGCACGGCCGGAAGATGGGCAGCTCGCACACCGCACCGGTCACGCCCATGGCGGGCATGGTCTGGCTGGCGACCTGACCGAGCGACTCACCCGTAATCAACGCGCCGCAGCCGTATTCGACCGCGACTCGCTCAGCAATGCGCATCATAAAGCGCCGCATAATGAGCGTAAACAGCTCTTCGTGGCACTTTTCACGGATTTCCTCCTGGATTTTAGTGAACGGTACGACCATGACGCTCATGCGGCCGCACCACACGGTCAGCTTGCGGCCCAGCTCGAGCACCTTCTCCTTGGCGCGCTCCGAGGTGTAAGGATAGCTGAAAAAGTGCACGCCGACCAGTTCCAGACCGCGCTTGGCCATCATCCAGCCCGCAACCGGGCTGTCGATGCCGCCCGAAAGCAGGAGCGCCGCGCGCCCGTTTGAGCCAATGGGCATGCCGCCCGCACCCGGCTCGGGGCCTGCGTGGACAAAGGCGTACTTTTCGCGGATTTCGACATGGACTGTCAGGTCGGGGCCGTGCATGTAGGGGCGCACCTCTGGGAAGCGGTCGGCCAGCTCGCCGCCGACGTACTGGCTGATCTCGGTCGAGGTCATCGGGAATTTTTTGTCGCCGCGCTTGGTTTCCACCTTGAAGGTCTTGGCCTGCGCAAAGCGCGGCGCAAGATAGCTCTGCGCGGTGTCGATGACGCTTTCGAGCGTCTTTTCCGGGCAGACCGCCGCGCGCGAAATGGTCGCAAAGCCGAACACATGGCGCGCGCAGTCCATGACCGCGTCTGCATCCGCGTCCTCGGGCACTTCGACATACACGACCGACTGGCGCATCGTGATATTGCAGTCCGCCACATGCTTCATCCGGCGGGACAGGTTTTTGAGCAGGCGGTCTTCAAAGGTTTTGCGGTTGAGCCCTTTCAGGACGATCTCTCCGCACTTGAGCAGCAATACTTCTTTCATAACGTCTCCTTTATAATAAGGTTATCGAACCAACATCTTCCGGCCTTTTTGCACGGCTGCCATAAAAGCGTCCACATCGTCCGTGGTATTGGATGGGCAGAAGGACACACGCAGTGCGCTGTCCGTGCGCACTTTGGGCAGGCCGAGCGCTTTCAAAACGCCGCTCTGCTTGCCCTTGGAGCAGGCCGACCCACTCGAAACATAGACCTCGTTTCCCTCGAGCACGCGCAGCATGACCTCGCTCTTGCAGCCGGGGAGGGATAGATTGACCACATGCGGGATGTCGCTCGCGCCGTTGAACGCCGCATCCGGCAAAAGCGCCGCCACTTGCTGATGCAGATAGTCGGCAAGGCTTTGCACATGCTGAAAATCCTCGTCAAAATGCGCCATGCGGATCTCGCACGCCTTGGCAAACGCTGCGATGTTCGGCAGCGGTTCGGTGCCCGGACGCATGCCTTTTTCCTGTCCGCCGCCAAACATTAGGGGAGGCAGGCGCAGTCCCTTTTTGACATACAGCGCGCCGATGCCCTTGGGTGCGCCGATCTTGTGGCCGGATACGCTCATCAGGTCGCAGTTCCACTTTTTTGGCGTGAGTTTCACGCGCGCCAGCCCCTGTACCGCGTCGATATGGAACAGCGCGCGCGGCGCTTTCACCTTGAGCAGTGCGCCGAGTTCCGCCACCGGCTGCACCGTGCCGATCTCGTTGTTGACCAGCTGACAGGACAGCAGTACCGTGTCCTCGGTCAGCGCTTGTTCGAGCGCCGCGGGCGTGACATGGCCGGTCTCGTCCGGCGCAAGGAACACTACATCAAATCCCTCGGCGGCCAACTGCTTGCAGGTGTTCAGGGTCGCCGCGTGCTCGATTTCGGTCGTGATGATGCGCCCCTTCTGGTGGCGATTGAGGTGCGCGACCCCGCGCAGGCTGATGTTCGTGCTTTCCGTGCCGCAGGAGGTGAAATAGGTTTCCTCCGGCAGGCAGCCGAGCGCGGAAGCCACCGTTTTCCGGCTGTCCTCCAGCAGATGCGAAGCGTCTATTCCCATTTTATGCAGGCTCGACGGGTTGCCAAAGCAGGTGCACATGGCGTGCATGGCCGCTTCAGCGGCTTCGGGCAGTACCGCCGTCGTCGCCGCATTGTCCAGATAATGCATGTCCTTCCAGTCTCCTTCAATGCTTTACACGGATATTTTACAACGGTCCATGGGCTTTTACAAGTCAAAAGGCGCAAATCAGGATTGAAAAGCGCGGGATGCTATGCTATACTTTAGCTGTATGACATGATGAAAGCATGTCCGAGAGCAGAAAGGAAGGAAATCCTATGCCAGGTAAGGTAATTCTCGGCGCTCAGTGGGGCGACGAAGGCAAGGGCAAGTTTATTGATATTTTCGCGGGCAAGGCCGATCTGGTCGTCCGCAGTCAGGGCGGCAACAACGCCGGCCATACGGTTGTGGTCGATGGCGTCAAGTACAAGCTGCAACTTATCCCCTCGGGCATTTTGTATCCAAACTGCACGAATGTGATCGGTCCGGGCGTGGTGGTCAACCCCAAGGCGGTGCTGGGCGAGATCGACGGTCTGCATGAAAAGGGCGTTTCGACCGACAAGCTGCACATCGACGCGCGCTGCCACTGCATCCTGCCGTGGCACCTTGAGCTGGATGCGCTGAGCGAAGCGGAAAAGGCCAAGGAAGGCACCGCGATCGGTACGACCAAGAAGGGCATTGGCCCGACTTACATGGATAAATCCGAGCGCAGCGGCGTGCGCATGCACGATTTTGTGGATGCCGAGCGCTTTGAGACCGTTATCCGTGAGGCGTGCGCGCACAAAAACCGCATCATCACCGGTGTGTACGGCGGTGAGGCGATCGACGCGGACGCGGTCATCGCGGAGTACCGTGAGTACGCCGACCGGCTGCGTCCCTATGTGTGCGACACCTCCATCCTGACGTGGAACGCGGTCAAGGAAGGCAAGGAAGTCCTGTTCGAGGGCGCGCAGGGCACGCTGCTCGATCTGGATATGGGTACTTATCCGTTCGTCACCTCCTCGCACCCGGTTGCGGGCGGCTGCTGCATCGGCTCGGGCGTCGGTCCGACGGCCATCGACAGCATCATGGGCATTTTCAAGTCCTACACCACCCGCGTGGGCGAAGGCCCGTTCCCGACCGAGCTGTTTGACGAGACGGGCGACTACATCCGCAACGCCGGCGGCGAGTTCGGCACGGTCACTGGCCGCCCGCGCCGCACTGGCTGGTTCGACGCGGTGGTCGCGCGCTATGCGGTGCGCGTCAACGGCCTGACCGAGGTCGTGATCAACAAGATCGACCCGCTGCGCGGCCTGCCCAAGCTCAAGGTCTGCGTGGCCTATAAGCTGAGGAACGGTCAGACCGTCACCGAGTTCCCGGCCAATTTCATGGATTTGGTGGACTGCGAGCCGGTTTATGAAGAATTCCCCGGCTTTGATGAGGACATCACGGGTTGCCGCTCGTTTGACGAGCTGCCGAAGACCGTGCAGGAGTACATCCGCGAGCTCGAGCGCATCATCGGTTGCCCGATCACCATGCTGGGCGTCGGCCCGGCGCGCGATCAGGTCATGACCATCAAGTAACGCAGGAAAAGGGCGCAAAGCGATCGCTTTGCGCCTTTTTGTTCTTTTTTTGCCAACGAAAAGGAGAGAATGCCCATGACGCTGACAACCGAACGGTTGACGCTTCGCCCCTTCCGGGAGGATGATGTGGAAGCGCTCTATGCCTATTCCAAAGATGAAGCGGTGGGGCGGAACGCAGGCTGGAAGCCGCACGAAAGTTTGCTGGAATCGAGCGACATCCTGCATCTGGTCTTTCTGGGCCAGTCGAGCGTGTGGGCGATTGAACGGCAGTCCGACCGCCGCCTGATGGGTTCGATCGGGCTGATTACCGACTCGGCGCGGCAGTACGGCTCGTCGCGCTCGCTCGGCTATGCGCTGGGTGTGGACTATTGGGGGCAGGGCTACATGACCGAGGCCGTGCGCGAGGCGATACGTTTCGGTTTTCGGCAGATGGGGCTGGATCTTATCAGCGCCACCTGCTATCCGGACAACCCTGCTTCGCGCCGCGTGCTGGAAAAATGCGGCTTCCAGTATGAGGGGACGCTGCACCGCGCAGAGCTGCTCTATAACGGACAGGTCAAGGATCATCTGCACTTTTATTTGCCGCATGAAGTGGCGCAAAAACTGGACTGGTGTGCAGAAAAATAAAATTTCTCTTACATTTTCCTGCAAAATGTGCTATAATTATCCTATCAGGAAACAGTGGGCGGCAGCGTTTTTACGCTGCCCGCCGTCGCGTTTGGGCACAATACAGCAAGGAGGAGTACCATGTATCAGACGGGGGAATTTATCGTTTACGGAACCAGCGGCGTCTGCCGGGTGGAGGCGGTCGGTAAACCGCCCTTTGATACCGAGGAGGATAAGCCGTACTACACGCTCGTACCTGTTTCCGGAACGGAAACCATCTATGTCCCGGTTGATTCATCGGTGTTCACCCGGCCGGTCATTTCGCGCGCGCAGGCGGAGCAGCTGATCCAGACCATTCCGACGATCGAGGCGGACGGGTTCACTTCGCACAGCATGCGCATGTCCAGCGAACATTATCAGGAGGTACTGCAAAGCCACGATTGCCGCGAGCTGGTGCAGCTGATTAAGGCGGTGTATGCCAAGTCCCGGCGCAACGGGCGCAGGGTCAGTCAGGTCGATCAGCGCTATCGCAAGCGGGCGGAGGATCTGCTGCACGGAGAACTGGCGGTCGCACTGGGTATTCCGATCGGAGAAGTGCAGCCGTATATTGCCAATACGATTGCGCAATATAAAAAAGACGCAAAAAAGCATGAAAAGACAGGGGCGCGGACATAATCCGCGCCCCTGTTTTGCTGTTCTTACGGTTCGAGCGGTTTGTCATACTGTCGCGCGCGGTCGGAATCGGTCAGACCGCTGGTAGTCGGGTCGTTGAGTGCGCTCCAGATGTTGGATGCGATTAAAAACAGGCAGTATGGGTTGTTTATCGCCTGACGGATGACATCCCAAACTGCGCCCCAGCTGGTCATATCAGAAGCGGTCAGACTGGCATAAGTCAGCATGGTGGCGGAAATACCCAGCAAAAGCTGCATCCAGAACACCGGGTTTTTGAGGCGGACACGCAAGTTCATGAACGCAAAACCTCCTTTCGTCATTTCGGGCCGCTGCGGTTTGAATGAAATGGATAAACAGCGCACCGGCGGCTGTTATCATAGTATGAAGGGGCGGGTACGATTGCCCGTGCGCGGTCTGCCCATGCCATACTGGATGCAGCGGCCGGCATACCCGGTTTTTTGTTTACCTTGCGCATAGTTCGTGCTATACTATATAAAGAAATTTTATGTTTGGGGGAAATTTTTTGAATACCATTCCCGATTGTATGTTCTATTCCCGTGATCCCAGGTGCAAAGCGCCGTATGGCGCGGTGCCTGCCGGACAGACGGTTGATTTTTCTGCCTATCCCAAGCGCGAACGCGGTACCGAGCATATCACCCTCTGGGTGGAGGAGGACGGCAAGGAGCCGGAGGCGTTTCCAATGCGGTGGAACGGCCTTGCCGGAGCGCGTGACCACTATACGACCAGCTTCACGCCGACGCATCCGGGGCTGTACTGGTATTACTTCACCATGGATACGGCGGACGGCCCGCGCTACTGCGCGCGCGGCTATGCCGGACGCGCGGAGATCATCGACGCGCTGGGTGATAAATTCCAGCTCACTGTATACGATCCCAATTATCAGCCGCCGCGCTGGTTCGGCCGGGGCATCACCTATAATATCTTCCCCGACCGCTTCTGTCGGGACAAAATGCCCGTTCAGCCTGAGGGGGAGGGGATCGCGCCGCGTGTGCTGCACGAAAACTGGGACGATATCCCGGTTTACCGGCCGGATGAGAACGGCGAGATTCTCAACAACGACTTTTTCGGCGGTACGCTGCGCGGGGTCATCAGCAAGCTGGACTATCTGGAAAGCCTGCATGTGACCACCATTTATTTCAATCCGATGTTTCAGGCGTATTCCAACCACCGCTATGACACGGGCGACTACAAGCGCATCGACCCGTTGTTCGGCAGCGAGGAGGATTTCCGCACACTGTGCGAGCAGGCTGCCGCACGCGGTATGCGCGTGGTGCTGGACGGCGTGTTCAACCACACCGGCTATGACAGCCGCTATTTCAATGCCCGCGGCCGGTATAACAGTGTCGGGGCGCATCAGTCCAAGGATTCGCCCTATTATCGATGGTATGATTTTCAGGAATGGCCGGACAAGTACGGCTCGTGGTGGGGTATCTACACACTGCCGCAGGTGCGGGAGATGGACGAGAGCTATCTCGACTATATCATCGAAAATGAGGACAGTGTCGTGCGCCGCTGGCTGCGGCTGGGCGCATCCGGCTGGCGGCTGGATGTGGCCGACGAGCTGCCCGACGCCTTCATCCAGAAGCTCAACGCCGCGGCCAAGCGGGAAAAGCCGGATGCACTGGTGATTGGTGAGGTCTGGGAGGATGCTTCCAACAAGATCGCCTATTCCGAGCGCCGCAAGTATTTTCAGGGCGGCGAGCTGGACAGCGTGATGAATTATCCGCTGCGCGACGCGATTTTGTCGTTCTTAAACGGCGGCACAGCCGAACATTTTGCCGAAACCATGGAGTGCATCCGCGAAAATTATCCGCGCGACGTGTTTTATAACCTGATGAACGTCATCGGAACGCATGACACGGCGCGCGCACTGACGCTGCTGGGCGTGACCGATGAGGAATGGAAGATGGATCGCGATGGGCGCGCGCACTATCAGCTGCCGTCCGACCGGCTGGTTACTGCGCTGCGTAAGCTGCGTCTGGCCGCGGTCATTCAGTTCACCATGCCGGGTTCTCCTACCATTTATTACGGCGACGAGGCCGGACGGCAGGGATTTGAGGACCCGTTCAACCGCCGCACCTATCCGTGGGGACAGGAGGACCGCGAGCTGCTCGCGTTTTATCGCCGTCTGTGCGCGCTGCGCGCGGACAGCCATACGCTGGCGGATGGAGAACTGCATTTCGTGCGCTGCCACGGCGCGCTGCTGCAATATGAGCGCACGAGCGAGACCTCCCGCCTGATGGTGGTCATCAACCGCGGGCATCATCATATCCGCACCTGTGTGCAGGCGGTTTGCGCGGTGGATATGATGAGTGGAGAGGAGTTTGAGGACGCGGACAGCCACGGCGTGCACATTTCTGTGCCGCCTGAAACCGCCTATGTGCTGCGCTGCTTCGGCCATACCTTAGAAAAGGAGTAGATCAGGATGGATATGCGGGAAAAACAGCTTTCCCATCGGTATTTTTTTGAGGGAAAAATCATGAAGGCACGGCTCGACGAGGTCGAGCTGCCCAATGGCAAGACCGCTCCGCGTGAGGTGTGCGAGCATGTCGGCGGCGTGGGTGTGCTGCCGATCGACCGGAACGGCAATGTGATTCTGGTGCGGCAGTTCCGCTATCCGTATGATACGGAAATGCTGGAAATTCCGGCGGGCAAGCTGGATCACGGCGAAGGGGAGAGCATTGCCGACTGCGGCGCGCGTGAACTGAAGGAGGAAACCGGCTGCACGGCGGCGCGGCTGGTGCCGCTCGGCTGCGAGTACCCCTCTCCCGGTTTTTTGACCGAGGTGGTGCATTTGTTTGCTGCGCTCGACCTGACCGACGGCGAAATGCAGCCGGATGAGGATGAATTTGTCGAAGTGGTGCGGCTGCCGCTTGCCGAGGTGGAGGCCATGGTGGAATGCAATGAAATCCGCGATGCCAAGACCGTGGTTGCGCTGTACCGTGCCAAGCTCAAGGGGCTGTTCTGACAAACGCAGCACCCGCCGAACCCTCTGTGAAGGAGGTCCATATGGATAAGAAAAAAATTCTGGTGGTCGAGGACGAAAAGGCGATCGCAGACATTCTGGTGTTCAATCTTCAGCGCGAGGGATATGATACGTTGGTCGCCTATGACGGCGCAGACGGGCTGCACGCCGCGCTGGAGCAAGCGCCTGATCTGGTGCTGTTGGATGTGATGCTGCCCTCGATGGACGGATTTGAAGTGCTCCGGCATATCCGCGAGAAGCAGGATACGCCGATCATCATGCTGACCGCCCGCGAGGAAGAGACCGACAAGGTGCTCGGCCTTGAGCTGGGCGCGGACGATTATATCACCAAACCGTTTTCCATGCGCGAGCTGATGGCGCGCGTCAAGGCCAACATGCGGCGCACGCTGTCCGGGGAGGAGCGGGAGAAGCCTGCCATGCCGTCGGGCGGCGGACTGCGTATTTCGCGCGAAAACGGCATGGTGTACAAAAACGGGCGGGCGCTTGAGTTGTCCGCGCGTGAGTTTGATATTCTGTGCTTTTTGTCCGCATCGCCCGGCCGCGTGTTCTCGCGCGAGGAGCTGATGGAGCAGGTCTGGGGCTATGACTATTACGGCGACCTGCGCGCGGTCGATGTGGCAATCCGCCGCCTGCGCGAAAAGGTGGAGGATCAGCCTGCCAGCCCGCACTATATCATGACCAAGCGCGGTATGGGCTACTATTTCAACGAAAAATAGTGAATGCATCCGTGCTTTGCGCATGGAATAGAGAGAAAAACGGCGCGGCTGCGCTGAGCACGCCGGAGGTGTTGTTTTGTTTCGTTCTTTACACATGAAGCTGGTGCTGATTCTGGTGCTGATGATCATATCGGTCATGGCGGTGGTGGGCACGTTCCTCATCAACAGCGTCAACACGTTCTATCTGGACAGCTTCTATGAGCAGATGCAGAACGTGTTCAACCAGTCGAGCACGATGGATTCCCTCAAGGATGCGGCGGCCGAGCAGGGCGCGCCCGGTTTGCAGACCGTCATTGCGGCACGCGAAAGTGCGCTGGGGATCGACGATTACCGCAACTATTATATTCTGGATGCCGAGGGCCGGTATCTGGAAGGGTCCAACCCGAACATCACGCTGACCCGGACGAGCAATATCGTCGCCGCGATGGCCGGGGAGCTTGGCGCGCGTTCGTCCGTGTCCGACAGTATGATGGATATCGCCGTGCCGATCGACAAGGAAGACGACGGCAGTGTGGATTATATCGTGTACATTACGGACGATAAAAGCGAGATTTCCGACCTGTCGTGGCGCTTTTTCCAGATCGTTATGCAGGCCATGATGTTCGGCCTGCTCGCGGCGATTCTGCTGTCCTTCCTGCTCAGCAAAACCATCACCACCCCGATCGAGCGCATCACGGAGGGCGCGCGGTCGATCGCAGAAGGCAATTTCGATCAGGATCTGGGCGTGCAGTCGTCCGACGAGATCGGCGAACTGACACGCTCGTTCAACTACATGGCGCAGCGGCTCAAAAGCACGGTGGGCGAGGTGCAGGGCGAGCGCGACAAGCTGAACACGCTGTTCCTGCATATGACGGACGGCGTGGCTGCCTTTACGACCGAGGGACGGCTGATCCACATGAACCCGGCAACCGAAAGCCTGCTGGGCGTGCGTGTGGAGGATCATCTGACCTTTGACGAGATGTTTGCCGATCTGGACATGCCCAATTCGGACGAGACGGTCATGCGGAGTTTCCTGACCAGTGAGATCACGCGGCGCGACCGCGTGCTGTCGGTCACGCTTGCGCCGTACGGTGCGCTCGACGGAGAAGGCGGCGTGATCGCGGTCATTCACGATATCACCGAGCAGCGCCGTCTGGACGACGCGCGGCGTGAATTTGTCGCCAATGTGTCGCATGAGCTGCGCACCCCGCTGACCAATATCCGTTCGTATACCGAAACGCTGCTGGATGCCGCGGGCGATATTCCACTTGATACAGAAAAGCAGTTTTTGGGCGTCATTTCGAGCGAGTCTGAGCGCATGGCGCGCATCGTGACCGACCTTTTGACGCTGTCCAAGCTGGATTACGGCCGGATGGAGCTGCGTATGACACGCTTTTCGCTGTCCGAACTGCTCAAAAAGGTGGCAAACGCCATGAAACTGACCGCACAGAACAACGGTCACGAGATGATCGTGGAGGCACCGGATACGCTGCCCTCCATTGTGGGCGACCGCGAGCGCATCGAGCAGGTGGTCGTCAACATTCTGTCCAACGCGGTCAAGTATACGCCGTCGGGCGGACACATCCGCCTGTCGGCCTGTGTACCGGCGGAAAACCGTGTGCGCATCACGGTTGAGGACGATGGCGTGGGCATTCCGGCGGCCGATGTGCCGCGTCTGTTCGAGCGTTTTTACCGTGTGGATAAGGCGCGCAGCCGCGCCGCAGGCGGCACGGGACTCGGCCTTGCCATCGCAAAGGAGATCGTTGAGCAGCATGAGGGTAAGATCGCGCTGGCCAGCGAGTATGGCAAGGGCACGATGGTCACCATCACCTTGCCGACAAACCTCACCCCGAACAGGGAGGAGGGGCCGGTATGAGAGGCGCGGAGCGGTCGGTCAAAAATACGGCCAAAAATGTGTCGTTGATCGTGCTGGTGCTGCTGCTTCTGACGCTGTGCGTCGCCAATTGGCTGACGGGGCTAAATGTTGCGCAGATGCCGGCAGACAGTCTGCTGCGGCGTGCGCATGACCATCTGTTCGGCGGCGCGGTGGGCTATGAGCTGCGCTCGTCGGGCGTTGCCGCAGCCGAACCGGTGCAGCTGGCGCTGACCGTGGACGGCCAGCTATACGGCGTGCAGTACGATGTCACGGAAATCGACGCGGCGGTGACCGCTGTGCGCAACCTGTGGGCGCAGGTGCTGTCGGGTGAAGATTTGCTCCCCGCCACTGAGGATGAACTGAACGCGGCGCTGCGCACGGGCGACTGCGCCGAATTGCGCTATCATAGTGCGATCCCGCTGGGCGCGGTGGCAGGCTGGATGGGCGGCGTTTGGAAGGACGACGGCGAAACCCATGTGGAGACGCTGGTTTATGCCGCAGGCTCGGAGCGTCTGTTTGTGCGCACTTCGGACGGCGAACTGTATGCAGCGGCGGCAAAGGTGGACAAAAGCGTGCTGGCGAATGCGCAGGATGCATTTCGCGGCATGCCCTGTAAATTCTCGGGCGAAGCATATGCGGTGTATCCGGAAACGCTGCTGTTTGACAGCGAGACCCTGTCCCTTCCGCTGCTGGGCAACGAGCAGATCAATCTGTTTTCTACGCGGAGCGGTACTGGACTGGAAGAACTGCTGCAAGCGTTCGGGTTCACCGCCTATGCGGATTTTTATACCGAGCAAAACGATCAGGTGCGCGTGTTTATCGACAATGTCAGCACGCTGCGCGTGAGTGCAGATGGATTGCTGCAATATGCTTCCTCTGCGGAAAATACCGCAGTGCGCGCGTATGAAGAGGGAGAGGTCAGCGGTCAGTCCGCGCTCGACGCGCAGATGGACTGCGCCCGTCTGATTCTGGATGCGGCACTGCGGGTCGGTGAAACGAATACGCACGCATCCCTGTATGCGGTTGGACAGGAAAATGGGCAGACCACGCTGGTGTTTTTGCAGATGTACGGCGGGGTGCCGGTGCTGGGAGAAAGCGACTTTGCCACCTTTGCGTTTGAGGACGGCGCGTTGGTTTCTGCCACCATCCGGCTGCAACGATTTGCCGCGCAGGATACCAGCCGCATTGTCCTGCCTGCCAGACAGGCGGCAGCGGGTGCGATGGACGAGGCGTGCGGCCTGATGGTCGCTTACCGCGCGCGGGAGGACGGAACGTATGTTCCGGGTCGCTTCTATCTGAAAAACGCAGCCTGACGGGAGGTGAGGCCGCTTGCAATGGGATAAAGTAAAAAATGTATTGATCGTCATTTTGCTGGCGGTCAACCTGTTTCTGATGTTCAATTTTGGCGCTAAGATGTGGCAGGATTACCAGCGCGGCGAAGAGCTGACGGCGGATCTGCGCACGCTGACGCAAAAGTACGGCATGCAGCTGGACGATGCATTCGAGCTGCCCAAGGATAAGGTGCTGCCCACATTGTCGATCGACCGCAGCCGTGCGGACGAGGAGAAGGTGGCGCAGGCGATGTTGGGCGAGGAGGCCGAGCGCACCGAGCAGGAGGATGGCACGGTGCAGTTCCAAAGCGCGGACGGCAAGGTGGAGTGGTATGCGGACGGCACCGTGCAGGCAGAATGCACGACTGGACAGGACGCACCCGCCGATGCGGCGGAGGCGCTGCGGCTGGCGCGGAAGTTGCTGTCCGGCTGGGGCTTGCAGGCGGAGGATGAGTCCATGCAAGCGGATGGCCTGACGGTCACCATGACCGGCACGGTCGCGGGCCAGCCGGTGCACAACCGCGTGCTGACGCTGCGCTTTGACGAAGAGGGGGGCGTTACCCTGAGCGGACTGTGGAGCTTCGGCACACCCTATACCACCGTGCGCGGCAGCGGCGTATCCTGTAATGCGGCGGATGCGCTGCTTGAATTTGCCTCGCGTGCGCAGGATGTGCAGCGGATCGACACCATGACGGCGGGTTACCGCATAGAGGTGGACAGCAACCGCCGCCTGCAGCTTACGCCCACTTGGAAGATTGGGACGGATTCGGGCGAGTATTTGGTGGATTGTGCCAAAAAAACGATTGTAGACCAGGAAAATTGAAAAATAACTTTCCTTTATCAAAAATTGTGGTACAATAGATTGATGAGAAAATTTGCGGGCGCACGCACGCGCGCGTCCGGTCATAGAATACAGTAATAAGATAGTTCACGCGACGGAACGCGTATTGCAACAGTGAGGAGTAGGTAGGTTTGACCAAATATGTAATCAACGGCGGTAAAACGCTCAATGGAGAGGTCATGATCTCCGGCGCAAAGAACGCGGCGGTTGCGATCGTCCCGGCAGCGCTGCTGGCGGACGGCCCCGTTCGCATTGAGAATGTGCCCAAGATTATTGATGTGACGCTGCAGCTGGAGATTATGCGCGAACTTGGCGCGCAGATCCGGCTGGTCAACGCAACGACGGTAGAAATCCAGAATACACAGCATCCCAGCCTCAAGCCGCATGAGCTGGAGCGCAAGCTGCGCGCTTCCTATTATCTGCTCGGCGTGCTGCTGGGCAAATACGGCTATGCCGAGGTCGCCATGCCGGGCGGCTGCAACTTCGGCGGCGTGCGCCCGATCGATCAGCACATCAAGGGCTTTGAAGCGCTGGGCGCAAGAGTGACGCTGCCCAAGGGTGGATACATCCGCGCTGAGGCCCCCGAGGACGGCCTGCACGGCGCACATATCTATTTTGACGTAGTGTCTGTCGGCGCGACCATGAACATCATGCTCGCGGCGGTGCTGGCCAAGGGCCAGACCATTATGGAAAACTGCGCCAAGGAGCCACATATCGTCGATTTGGCGAACTTCCTCAATGCCATGGGCGCAAACGTCAAGGGCGCGGGCACGGATGTCATCAAGATCCGCGGCGTGGAGCGTCTGCATGGCGGCAGCTATTCCATCATCCCTGACCAGATCGAGGCCGGTACGTTCATGGCGGCGGTCGCCGCGTGCGGCGGTTCGGTGCTCGTCAAGAACGTCATTCCGAAGCATTTGGAGTGCATCACGGCAAAGCTCAAGGAGATGAACGTTGAGGTCACCGAGTTTGACGACGCGGTGCTGGTGCGCCGTGAAGGCCGCCTGACCAAGACCAACATCAAGACCATGCCTTATCCGGGCTTCCCGACCGACATGCAGCCGCAGATGACGACCGCGCTGTGCCTTGCCGAAGGCACGAGCATCGTCACTGAGGGCGTGTGGGACAGCCGTTACCGCTATACCGAGGAGCTGGCACGCATGGGGGCCAATATCCATGTGGACGGCAAGATCGCGGTCATCGAGGGCGTAGAGGAATTTAAGGGCGCACCGGTGCGCGCGCATGACCTGCGCGCGGGCGCGGCGATGGTCATTGCGGGCCTTGCGGCCAAGGGCGTGACCGAGGTCGAGCAGGTGCAGAACATCGAGCGCGGCTATGAGACGCTTGTGGAGAAATTCGTGGCGCTGGGCGCGGACATGTACCGCTCCGAGATCCCGGATTCTATGGGCGCGGCAGAGCGCGCGTAAAAAGGAACACATACAGCGGAGGGGGCAACCTCTCCGCTGTTTTGGAAAGCAAAGGAGTTTCAGCATTGGCAGAGCGGTTTTATTACAGCATCGCAAGCGGTTCAACGGGTAACTGCGGCCTGTACATGGCGGACGGAACAGCGATTTTGATTGATTTGGGCGTTTCTCTGCGCAAGATTACCACGGCACTGGCCGAAATCGGTCTCGGGCTGGACAATGTTTCCGCTGTGCTGCTCACGCATGAGCACATTGACCATGTCAAGGGGCTGCCGATGTTTCTCAAAAAGGCGAAGGCGCCCGTGTTTGCCTCGCGCGGCACGGCCGAAGCGCTGGCGGCGAAAGACCCGTCCTGCGCCGATCGACTGAATGAATTTGACAGCGGCGACGGCTTTTGGGTGCGCGATGTAGACATCGCGACCTTCGCCACGCCGCACGACGCAGCGGACAGCGTCGGTTACATACTCGAACGCGGCAGTCACCGCTTCGGCTTTGCTACCGACCTCGGCTTTGTGCCGCGCGAAGCGGCTGAGCTGCTGCGCGGCTGCGAGACCGTGGTGCTTGAGAGCAACCATGACCCGCATATGTTGCAGGCAGGGCCGTATCCGTATCCGCTCAAGATGCGCGTGGCAGGGCCAGCGGGCCATCTGTCCAACCCGGACTGCGCGGTGTTCGCCGCCGATCTGGTGCGGCACGGCACGCGCAGTCTGGTGCTGGCGCACCTGAGCGAAAAGAACAACATGCCGGCGCTTGCCCTGCAGCAGACAGTGGGTGCGCTGCACGGCCTGCCGGATTGCGCAGTGCAGGTTGCGCCGCGCGAGCGCATGGATGCACCGGTTTTGTTTGGGGAGGAAGCGTTATGCTCGCTGTCCGGCTGATCTGCGTGGGCAAGCTCGGCGAAAAATTCTGGGCGGACGCCGTGCGCGAATATGTCAAGCGCCTTGGTGCATATTGTAAATTAGAGATCGTCGAGCTGCCTGAACAACGCTTGCCGCAGATGCCCTCGGCGGGCGAAACCCGGCAGGCGCTGGATAAGGAAGCGGCGCTTATTGAGAGCAAGATCCCCCAGGGCGCGACGGTGATCGCGCTGTGCGTGGAGGGCAAGGAACTGTCGTCCGAGCAGCTGGCGGACTATCTCGGACGCCTGACCGTGAGCGGTACAAGCCGCCTGTGTCTGGTGATTGGTGGGTCGTGCGGCCTGTCTGACAAAATCAAGGCGCGGGCTGCGCTGCGGCTGTCTATGTCACCGATGACGTTCCCGCACCACCTTGCGCGCGTGATGGTGCTTGAACAGCTGTACCGTGCGCTCAACATTGCCGCGGGCGGCAAATACCACAAATGAGCCGCAAACAGGACTGCAAAACCCGCTATCCTATCCTGCTGGCGCACGGTTTGGGTGTGACCGAACACGGCGGGCTGTATGTGCCGTGGGGACGAGTGCCCGACATGCTGCGCGCACGGGGCGCGGAGGTCTGTTTCGGCGGGCAGGACGCTTGGGGCAGCATTGAAACCGGTGCGGCGCAGCTGGGCGAAACCGTGCGCAAGATGCGGCACCTTTACGGCTGTGAGCGCGTCAATATCATTGCCCATTCCAAGGGCGGGCTGGAAGCGCGTCATCTGATCTCTGCGATGGGCTACGGCAAATATGTTGCCTCGCTTTCCATGCTGTCCACCCCCAACCGTGGTTCGCGCGTGGCCGAGCTGTTGTTGTATGCACGGCCGGGTGTTGCGGTCTGGGCGCGCGGCAACGACGCATGGTGGCGGCGCGGCGGGGACCGTAACCCGGATGCGCTGCGTGCGGGCGAACAGCTCACGCCTGCCTATCTGGAGGCGTTTAACCGCACCCATCCGGATGCAAACTGCGTGTATTACCAAAGCTGGGGCGCGCGGCTGGGCAAAAATAACACGGATGCCGCGATGCGCATGACGCATAGCCTGTTTTATGCCGCCCACGGGGACAGCGACGGGCTGGTGACGCCTGCGTCTGCCCGCTGGGGCCGCTACCGCGGCACGCTGGAAGGCGTCAGTCATCAGCAGCTGGTCGATGCGCAGGGCGTGGACAGCGGTTTTGATGTCTGCGGGTTTTATACACAGCTTGTGCAGGAACTGGCGCGGATGGGTTTTTGAGACAAGGCATTGTGACGATTTGCATGAATCTTTACAAAAAGCATTTACATTATGCGCGCGATTCGGTAAAATAAAAAGTAAGAGAAAAATGTAAAACAGGAGGGGCGCCCCATGATTATCACGATAACGCTCAACGCCGCGCTGGACCGCACCCTGCGGATCGAACATCCGCTTGTGGTGGGCAAGCTCAACCGCGCGGTCTCCAGTTATCTGGAACCCGGCGGCAAGGGCATCAATGTTTCCCGCGCGATCAAGGCTCTCGGCGGCAACAGCGTTGCACTGGGCTTTTGCGGCGGCACAAACGGCCGTATCGTCAAGGACATGCTGACATCCGGTGATATTCACCACGATTTTGTCGATATTTCGGGTCAGATGCGTGTCAATACCCAGATTATCGATGCGCAGGGCGGGCATACCGAGGTAAACGAACCCGGCAGCAAAATCGAGGACGCGGATTTCCTGCGTTTGCTCGACCGCATGGAAATGTACCTGCATGAGGGCAATATTTTCGTTTTGGCTGGTTCTACGCCGCCGGAATTTCCGCTCAAAAACTATCGCAAGCTGTGCAAGCTCATCAAAAAGCGCGGCTGCAAGCTGATTATCGACGCGCAGGGCGAGTTGCTGCTCGAAGCACTCAAATGTGAGCCGGACTTTGTCAAGCCTAACATCTTCGAGCTGGCCGAGGCCGTGGGCGACAAGCCCTCTGCCGACCCCGAGGTGGTTGTGGTTTCTGCGCGCAAGATGCTCGATATGGGCGCGCGTGCGGTATGCGTTTCCATGAGTCAGGAGGGCGCGGTGCTGGTTTCCAAGGACGAGTCCGAGGCGCTGTATGTCAACACCAACCCCAAGATTTATGACGAAGGCTCGGTCGGTACGGGCGATGCGATGGTGGGTGCAATCGCAAACTCGATGAACAACAAGCTCAAGTTCGACGAGATGGCGCGCTACGCGGTGGCGACTGCGCGTGCGTGCAGCCGTTTGGCGGGTACGGAAATGGCGTCCCTGAAAAAGGTCTACGAGGTGTACGAAACCACGCAGGTCTACATACCGTAACAAAAAAAGCCGGACGGTTCAGCCGTCCGGCTTTTCGATTTTGTCGAGGATTTTTTTATCCTGCTTGTCGCGCGGGACAAAACGCGCATACAGGTCGGGGCGGTCGGCCTTGGTGCGGCGCAGGCTCATTTCGCGCCGCCATGCTTCGATGTTGGCGTGATGGCCGGAAAGCAGCACTTCGGGCACGGCGCGTCCGCGCCAGACCTCCGGGCGGGTGTACTGCGGATGCTCAAGCAAGCCATCCCAGTGGCTTTCTGCGGTGAACGCCTCTTCGTCGGGCAGCACGCCCGGCACCATGCGGCACACCGCGTCCGCCACCGCCATCGCGGGGATCTCGCCGCCGGTCAGCACGAAGTCGCCAATCGAGATTTCCTCGTCTACGCATGCGTCGATGAAGCGCTGGTCGATGCCTTCGTAATGCCCGCAGACCAGAATGATATGCTCGTGCGCCAGTAATTCGCGCGCCTTGGCTTGGTCAAACGGTCGTCCCTGCGCGGACAGGAACACCGTGTGGACATGTTCACCCGTGCACAGCGCCTCGTGGCACAGATAGAGCGGCTCAGCCAGCATGACCTGTCCACGTCCGCCGCCGTAGGGCGCATCATCCGCCTTGTGGTGCTTGTCGAGCGCATAGTCGCGGATGTTGGTCGCGCGCACTGTGACCAGCCCCTTGTCCTGCGCGCGGCCGATGATGCTCTCCCGCATGACCGCGTCGATCATCTCAGGAAACAGCGTCATAATGTCGATCTTCATTCCAGCAGTCCCTCGATGCTTTCGATATAAATCACGCCCGCCTGCATGTCGATTTCCTGCAAAAAGGGCTTGGCAGCCGGCACATAGACCAGACGGCCCTCAGTGGTCTTGATTTCGTACATATCGTGCGCAGGGTTGGTGGTCAGCACGTCGCGCAGCTTACCAACCTCGCGGTCCGTGCGGCGGTCGTGTACGGTAAAGCCGAGAATGTCCTGAATGAACACCAGATCGTCCGGCAGGTCTACGTCTTCCCGGTCAAGATGCAGCACGCGGCCGCGCAGCGCTTCGGCAGCCTCAACCGTGTCGATGCCTTTGAGGTGCATCAGCACCACGTTTTTGTGTACCTGTGCTTTTTCCACCGTCACCGGCGTTTTTTCGTCCAGATACAGGGTGTCGAAGTCGCACAGCACCTCGGGGCTGTCGCACCAGCTCTGCACCTTGAGGTCGCCGCGCACGCCGTGCGTGCCGACGATCTTGCCGGCCTCTAAAAATTGTTTGGGCATGTTGCCTCCTCCGCTTTCATTGGGGGAATGGCGCGCGGAAAACGCGCGCAGATAACAAAAAATCGCCGCGCTGCGGCGATTTTTATACGGCGTTTATCGCCGGAAACCGGGTTCCCGTCGATTCAGTCAAGAATATCAACTGTTACACGCTTGTTTTCGCGATTGCCTGCCGCTTTCATGAGTGTGCGGATTTCCTTTGCGATGCGGCCGTGACGACCGATGACGCGGCCCATGTCCCCAGGCGCTACGCGCAGGGAAAAGGTGACATTATCGCCGTCGATCTCCTCGGTGATGGCAATCGCATCCGGCTCGGAAACCAGATTTTTGACAATATAGGTCAATAACTCTTTCATTTCGATAGCCTCACTCAATTCAGCACACCGGCCTTCTTCAGGATGCCGCGAACCGTGTCGGTCGGCTGAGCGCCCTTCTTGATCCACTCCTGAGCGCGGTCAGCGTCAACATTGACGGTAGCCGGATCGGTCAGCGGGTTGTAGGTGCCGATCTCTTCGATGAAACGGCCGTCACGCGGGTAACGGGAATCAGCGACAACGATGCGGTAGAACGGAGCCTTCTTCGCGCCCAGACGGCGCAGTCTGATCTTTACCATGGATGATTCACCTCCTCTGAAATAGAAATTGATCTATTGTAAATTTCTTTACAAACAAATGTGGGTCAGAACGGCAGCTTGAGACCGCCGAGTCCGGGGAAGCCGCGGCGCTTTTTGCCCTTGCCGCCGCGGGCAAGGCCGGAAAGCTGCTTGGTCATCTTCTGCATGGCCTCAAACTGCTTGAGCAGCTTGTTGACCTGCTCGACCGACAGGCCGCAGCCCGCCGCGATGCGCTTTTTGCGCGAGAAATTGATGATGGAGGGGTTATCCCGCTCCTTGGGGGTCATGGACTGGATGATGGCTTCGGTGTGCGCCATCTGCTTTTCGTCGATTTTCGCACCGGCGAGGGCTTTTGCGTCAATACCCGGCAGCATGCCGAGCATTTCCTCCATCGAGCCCATGTTTTTCATCTGCTGTAATTGATCGTAAAAGTCGGTCAGCGTCAGCTTTCCGGCCATCATTTTCTTTGCGGTTTCGGCGGCCTGCTTCTGATCGAAGGACTCCTGTGCCTTTTCGATCAGCGTAAGCACGTCGCCCATGCCGAGAATACGGCTTGCCATACGGTCGGGGTGGAACGGCTCGATGTTATCGAGCTTTTCGCCCGTGCCGATGAATTTGATCGGCTTGCCGGTGACTGCCTTGACCGAGAGGGCCGCGCCGCCGCGGGCGTCGCCGTCCATCTTGCTCATCAGTACGCCGTCAATGCCGAGCGCTTCATCAAAGGTCTGCGCAACCGTGACCGCGTCCTGACCGGTCATCGCATCGACGACCAGAATGATCTCGGTGGGCTTGACCTCGGCCTTGATGGTTTTCAACTCATCCATCAGCTTTTCGTCGATGTGCAGACGGCCTGCGGTGTCAAGGAACACCAGATCGAAGCCGTTTTTGCGGGCGTAGTCCACGCCGTGCTTGGCGATCTCGACCGGATCGCCCTGCCCTTCGTCGAACACCGGAATGTCCAGCTGCTTGCCGACCACCTTTAACTGGTCGATAGCCGCGGGACGGTAAACGTCGCACGCGACGAGCAGCGGACGCCGCTGCTGCTGCTTGCGCAAGAGCGCCGCGAGCTTGGCACAGTTAGTGGTCTTGCCCGCGCCCTGAAGTCCTGCCATCATGACGATGGTGGGCGGGTTAGGCGAGATGGTCAGACGGGTGGTCTGGCCGCCAAGCAGCGCAATCAGCTCTTCGTTTACAATTTTGATAACCTGCTGGGTGGGGGACAGGCTTTCAAGGATTTCCGCGTCGGTCGCCTTTTCGGTGACCGCCTTGATGAAGTCCTTGGCAACCTTGAAGTTGACGTCGGCCTCAAGCAGCGCCATACGGATTTCGCGCATGGCCTCCTTAATGTCGGACTCAGTCAGCCGTCCTTTGCTGCGCAGGTGCTTGAATGCGGATGAAATTTTTTCGGTAAGGCCTTCAAATGCCATGTTAAGCCTCCTGCCTGAGCTGTTCGAGCAGCGCCGCCATGCGGGAGAGGATGTCCTCCGCTTCGCGGCTGTGCAGTTTGTCGGCGTTGAGCGCGGAAAGTGCTGCAACCTGCTGAGAAAGCTCTTCCGCGCACCGTTCAGTGCCGCCGTAGCGGGCGACCAAACCGAGCTTTTCCTCCATCTCGCGCAGCGCGTGTTCCGCGCGCTTGATGCTGTCGCGCACCCCCTGACGGGTGATGCCCGCGTGCTCGGCGATCTCGGCCAGCGAAAGGTCTTCATTATAATACAGGTCGAACAGCTCGCGCTGTTTTTCCGTGAGCGTCTCGCCGTAAAAGTCGAACAGCAGGCTCATTTCGAGCGGTTTGCCTTTCATCGGCGGGCCTCCCTGAATAGTGTAAAGTGTTTCGCCTTTACATCGAACGTGATTATTCTACCGTATATTTGTCGCGGTGTCAAGGGAAAAATAGCGGAGAACACGAATTTTGTTCACATAATATACGTTTGCTTCATACTCCCAATGATGCTATAATAATGCCCATGGAAAAATTTTTCCGGAAATGAGGGAAATCATGCAACAAGTGACGCGGAAAAAGCTGGCCGCGGGGGTGAACCTTACCTGCGTGACCACGCCGAAATTCAAGCGTGCGGTTTTGCGGGCAGTGCTGCTGCTGCCGCTGGGCGGACCGGACGCGGCGCTGCGCGCCTGCCTGCCGCATGTGCTGCGGCGCGGGACAAAGCGTTTGCCCGACCTGCGTGCCATCGGCGCGGAGCTGGATGAACTGTACGGCGCGCGCATCGAGGCAGTTGTGCGCAAGGAAGGCGAACATCTGGCGGTGGGCTTTCTGTCCGACTGTATTGACGAAAGCTGCGCGCCGGGCGCGAACGGCCTGACGGCAGGCGTTATCCGCCTGTTGGCCGAGCTGCTGTGCGACCCGTACACGCAGGAGGGCGTATTCTGCCCGGATTACACGGCGGGCGAGCGAGAAAACCTGATCGACCGCATTGCGGCGCAGAAAAATAACCCGCACACATGGGCGCCGCTGCGCCTGACGCAGCTGATGTGCGCGGAGGAGGCATACGGACAGCCGGTGTACGGCACCAAAGAGCAGGCGGAGAAAATCACTGAGAAAAAGCTGTACGCAGCCTATCGCCGTGCGCTGGAAGAAGCGCAGCTCGAGCTGTTTTACTGCGGGCCGCTTGCACCGGAAGCGGTGGAAGGCATGTTTGCGCAAACGCCGCTGGCGCAGGCGCGAACCGGTGCGGGCACGCTGACCGAGACCTGTGTGCTGGCGCAGCCCAAAGGCGCTGCGCGCGAAATCATCGAGGAAGAGGCGGTCACGCAGGGCAAGCTGTCGCTCGGCTTCCGCACGGGCGGGGCCAGCCTGACCGGCGGGGACGCGGCCGCCTACTGGATGTTTCAAACGCTGTACGGCGGCTCGACCAGCTCCAAGCTGTTTTTGAACGTGCGCGAAAAGCAGTCGCTCTGCTATTATGCAAGCGCGCAGTTTATCGCGTCCAAGGGTATTATGATGGTGAACTCCGGCATTGAAAACGATAAGTTTGCAGTCGCACGGGATGAGATCCTGCGCCAGCTGGATGCCTGCCGCGAAGGCGACATCACGGACGCGGAGATTGACGGCGCGCGCCGCACGCTGACCACCAACTGGGGCGCGATGCTGGATGATCCGCTGACGCTCGAACGGTACTGGCTCGGTCAGGCCGCGGCGGGCACGCTCACTTCGCCCGAAGAGCGCATCGCACAGGTTGAAACGGTCGATCGCGCGCGCATTGTCGCTACGGCACAGGCAACCGCACTCGACACAGTATACTTTATGAAGGGGGCGGCGAAATGAGTAAGGTTTGGACCGCCCTGCGCGAGCGCGCGGAGGAGCGCACGCTGGACAACGGTCTGCGCGTGTGCTATCTGCCCAAGGAGGGCTTCGGCAAGACATTTGCGATTCTTGCGACCAATTTCGGTTCGGTCGATACGTCCTTCACGTTCGAGGGGACGCGCTATGCTACGCCCGCTGGCGTGGCGCATTTTCTTGAGCACAAGATGTTCGAGGATGAGGACGGAAACGCGCTGCAAAAGTTTGCGCGCACGGGGGCAAGCCCCAACGCTTTCACCAGCCACACCATGACCGCCTATCACTTTTCCTGCACCGAGCGGTTTGAGGAAAATCTTGAAATCCTGCTGAAATTTGTGTTCACGCCCTATTTCACCGAGGAAAACGTCGCCAAGGAGCGCGGCATCATCGGGCAGGAGATCGGCATGATGGATGACACCCCCGGCTGGCAGCTGTTCTGCGGCGCGCTCGAGGGGATGTACCGCAATCATCCGGTGCGCGTGCCGATTGCGGGCAGCGTGGAGAGCATCGCGCGCATCACGCCCGATGTGCTCTATACCTGCCACCGCGCGTTTTACAGCCCGAAAAATATGGCGCTGATCGTGTGCGGCACGGCGGACTTTGACGAGGTTTGCCGCATGGCGGCGCAGTATTCGCCCACCGACGCACCCGCAATCGGGGAGCGGCACTACGGCGCGCGCCGCGACGCGGTCAGCGAGCTGACTGTTACGCGCCGGATGCCGGTATCGCGGCCGCAGTTCATGCTGGGCTTTAAGGATGTACCGCTCGAGGCGGGCGAAAGCCGCCTGCGCCGCAAGCTGCTGGGCGAACTGGCGGTGCGTATTCTGTGCGGCGACACCGCGCCGCTGTATGCGGAGCTGTACGAAAAGCGGCTGATTGGCCGGGATTTCGATACGGATTATACGCTCATTCCGGAAGGGGCGATGGCGCTGCTGGGCGGCGAGAGCCGTAACCCCGAAGCCGCTCGTGCAGCAATCGAGGGCGAAACCGCGCGTCTGGCGCACGAAGGCGTAGAAAAAGCGCTGTTTGACCGCATGAAAAAGGCAATGTACGGCCTGTATCTGCGGGTTCTGGATGTGCCGGAGGCGTATGCGCGGCAGGAGGCGACCTGCCTGTTCGCAGGGGAGCATTATGCGGATTTTGCCGCCCTGTTCGACACCATCGCACCGCAGGACGTGCAGGCGGTATTCGCCCGCTGGGCGCAGCGCGACCGATCTTCCATGTCGGTCGTTTTGCCCCAATAAGATTTCGACAACAAAGGAAGCAAACATCATGGAACATGCAATCTCTTTCCCAGCGCTCGGGCTGGATTTTCAGATCAATCGCGTCGCCGCGAACGTATTCGGTAAGGATATCTACTGGTATGGCATCATCATCTGCATCGGCTTTGTGCTGGCGGCGCTGTATGTCAACGCGCGCGTCAAGGAATTCGGCTGCACATCGGACAATCTGATGGACTGTCTGATCATCTGCGTGCCGGTGGGCATCATCTGTGCGCGCATCTACTATGTGATATTTGAATGGGGCTATTACAGCCAGCACCCGAATGAGATCATCGCAGTCTGGAACGGCGGCATTGCCATCTACGGCGCGGTGATCGGTGTGGTGATCGCGTTGTATATTTACAGCCGCGTCAAAAAGCTCTCGTTTGCCACCCTGTGCGATCTGGCGGCGTTCGGCCTGTTGATCGGCCAGTGCGTCGGCCGCTGGGGCAATTTTGTCAATGCTGAGGCGCACGGCGGCGCGACCGATCTGCCTTGGGGCATGTCGATCGACGGCGCGGCCGCCGTACATCCGACGTTTTTGTACGAATCGCTGTGGAATCTCATTGGCTTTATCGCGCTGCATTTCTACTCGAAAAAGCGCAAATTCTCAGGCGAGATGGCGCTGCTGTATGTCGCGTGGTACGGACTGGGCCGCGCATGGATCGAGGGCCTGCGCACGGACAGCCTGTATATCGGCACGCTGCGCGTTTCACAGGTGCTGGCGGCGGTCAGCTGTATCGTGGCGATTGCGCTGCTGGTGCGCAAGTATAACCGCCTGAAGGTCGCCAAGGCGTTCTATGTGCCGCCCAAGGCTGAGCCTGAGCAGCAGGAGAGCGATGCGGCAGAGGAAACACACGTGAAAGCAGAGAAGAATACCGCAGACGCAGCGGAAACAGCGACAACCAAAACAGAAAAACAGACAGAAAATTAAGGGGGATCTCTTTATGAGTGCAGTAAGAATGGACGGTAAGGCGCTGTCGGCCAAGGTGCGCGGCAGCATTCTGGCAGAGACCGAGGCGCTGAAAAAACAGGGCATTACGCCCGGCCTCGCGGTCATCATCGTCGGTAACGACCCGGCGAGCGAAATCTACGTCCGCAACAAGGAAAAAGCGTGCGCCGAGTGCGGTATTTACAGCGAAAAATACGCGCTGCCCGCGGAAACCATGCAAGAAGAACTGCTCGGTCTGATCGCGCAGCTCAACCAAAGCCCGCAGATTTCGGGCATCCTGTGCCAGATGCCGGTGCCGAAGCACATCTCTGAGCAGGCGGTCATCGACGCCATCGACCCGAAGAAGGATGTCGATGCGTTCCATCCGGTCAACGTCGGCAAGATCATGACCGGCAATTTCGATTTTGTGCCCTGCACGCCCGCAGGCGTGATGGAGCTGCTCGACGAGTACGGCATCGACCCGAAGGGCAAAGAGTGCGTTGTGGTCGGCCGGTCGAACATCGTCGGCAAGCCCATGTCCATGCTGCTGCTGCACCGCCACGGCACAGTGACGATCTGCCACAGCCGCACGCAGCATCTGGACGAGATTTGCCGCCGCGCGGATATTCTGGTCGCGGCGATTGGCAAGGCGGGCTTTATTACCCCCGATATGGTCAAGGATGGCGCGGTCGTCATCGACGTGGGCATCAACCGCAACGCCGAGGGCAAGGTCTGCGGCGATGTCGATCCGGCAGTCGCGGAAAAGGCCTCCTTCATGACGCCGGTGCCGGGCGGCGCAGGCCCCATGACCATTACCATGCTGATGAAGAACACGCTCAAGGCTGCCAAACTGCAAAACCGCGTATAAACTACCCTGCTTTTGCGCGGAAATGATTGACCTTTTTTGCCAATCATTTTATAATAAAGGAAATAAGGCTGCCGGAGACAACCGGCGCGGACGGCAGGGAGGAAAAAACAATGGATATGAAAAAGCTGGCCGGCGATAAGGCCGCTACATACGTAAAGGACGGCATGGTTGTCGGTCTGGGCACCGGTTCGACCGCTTATCATATGGTAAATGCGGTGGGCGAAATGGTGAAAAACGGCCTGAAAATTCAGGCGATCCCGACCTCCAAGGCCACGGAAGCGCAGGCGCGTGAGCTGGGTATCCCGCTGCTGACGATCGATCAGGTCGATCACGTCGATTTGTCCATTGATGGCGTGGACGAGATCGATCCGCAGTTTAACGCAATCAAGGGCGGCGGCGGCGCGCTGTACCGCGAGAAGGTGGTCGCAACGCTCGCCAAAGAAGTCATCTGGATCATGGACGAGAGCAAGCTGGTGGACAAGATCGGCGCGTTCCACCTGCCGGTTGAGATCGCGCAGTACGGCTCCAAGCAGGCGATGGCCAAGATGGAGGAATACGGCTTTCATCCGGTGCTGCGTGTGCGTGACGGCAAGACCTTTGTAACCGATAATGGCAACTTTATTGCCGACCTGCATCTGGGCGCAGGCTTTGATATTGAGGACGTGCGCGAAAAGATCAGCGGCATCGTAGGTGTTTTGGAGCACGGCCTGTTCCTGAACATGTGCAAACGGATAATCGTTGGCTGCGCTTCGGGCGAAGTCAAGGTTATCGAGAACCCCACAAAGTGATGGGCGATAGAAGAGCATCCGGACACCGGATCGGAGACCGCATTGCAGGGGCTCCCGTGGAACGAAACACGGCAAACCGCCGTTCGTCTGCAAAACCGATCAAACTCAATTACCGTATGTTGCTCTGCATTGCGGTATTGGCGTTCTTCCTGTTGGCGCTGCTGTTTTTCATTTTGTTTTTGTCGCGCGGCGGCAAGATCGGCGAACTGAACAAGCAGATCGAAACGCTAAACGGCGAAAAAACCACGCTCACCGAGCAGGTGAATAGTTTAACACAAGATAATCAAACCATGCTTGCGGGATTGGTGGCTGCTTTGCCTGACCCGACCACGGCGCAGACCGACGATCTGACTGCGCTCATTCCGCAGCTGACGGAGGGCGTATATGTGGTGCGCAGCACAGGCTCGCAGTATCAGTATCTGAGCGTTCCCGCGGGTTATTTGCAGAATAAGCTGACCGCTTATCGTGACAATGCAGAGGGCTACTCCGTCGTCGAGGGCGACGCGCCTGCCTGCACCTGCTGGGTGCTGTTTTCCGACCGGGTCATCGGTCTGGCGGAGGGCGATAAGGGCTTTGTCAGCATGGACCGCGCCGCCACCGGCAGCGCAACCACCGTGCCGAGCGGGATGTACGCCTTTGTATCGAGTTTCTTCGCATAAAAATGCAAAAAAACGCGCGACAGGACTTGACACAGTCCTGCCGCTTGTGTTATACTGCTAAAAGCCGCATTGTGCATTGGCTTCTGTTAAGTGCGCCCGAATCCCGGTCGCCGCCGTGCCAAGCGTGACTCTACAACGAAAGAGAGGGAAAACCAACATGTATGCCATTTTGAAAACTGGCGGCAAGCAGTACAAGGTATCTGAGGGCGACGTGATCTACGTGGAGAAGCTCGGCGTAGAGGACGGCGCGACCGTTACGTTTGACGAGGTTCTGGCCGTAGGCGAGGGCGACGCACTGACCGTCGGCGCTCCTTACGTTTCCGGCGCCGCTGTAACCGGTACGGTGGAAAAGACCGGCAAGGGCAAGAAGATCAACATCTTCAAGATGAAGCCCAAGAAGGGTTACCGCAAGCGTCAGGGCCATCGCCAGCCGTACACCAAGGTGACCATCGCGTCCATCAAGGCGTAAGGCTGTGACGAAGGTCACATTTTCGTCGCGGGAGGGCAAAATCCTTTCGGTGGACATCCTCGGTCACGCGGGCTACGCGGACAAGGGCGAGGACATCGTTTGCGCGGCGATTTCCAGCGCGGTCATGCTGACCCATGCTTTGCTGTTTGACGTACAGCGCATCCCGGTCGATACCCTGATCGAGGATGACGGCGCGCATATCCGCATCACTCTTCCCGAAGGCGTGGGGATGGATCGCGGACAGGATGCGCTTCAGGCGCTCCGGCTGCATTTCACCGAGCTGGAACAGAATTATTCGGAATTTTTGAGCGTAATGGAGGTGCACACAGATGCTGAAGATTAGCTTACAGTTTTTCGCTCATAAAAAGGGCGTAGGTTCTACCAAGAACGGCCGTGACTCCGAGGCAAAGCGCCTTGGTGTTAAGCGTGCGGACGGTCAGACCGTTCCGGCGGGCAACATTCTCGTCCGTCAGCGCGGCACGAAGATCCATCCGGGTCTGAACGTAGGCCGCGGTAAGGACGACACTCTGTTTGCAAAGGTCGAGGGCGTTGTTCGTTTCGAGCGCCTGGGTAAGGACCGCAAGCAGGTTTCCGTTTACCCGCAGTAAACAATTGAGTATAGACAAAATCCCAGACAACTGTCTGGGATTTTGTTTTAACAACCGCACGAAAGGAGGATTTCCTGTGTTTATTGATATTGCCAAGATCAAAATTGTGTCCGGCAAGGGCGGGGACGGCAAGGTCGGCTTCCACCGCGAAAAGTATGTTGCATCCGGCGGGCCGGATGGCGGCGACGGCGGCCGCGGCGGCTCGGTTATCTTCAAGGTAGATGATAACCTGTCCACGCTGCTGGATTTCCGCTATAAGAAGAAATATGTTGCCGGTGCAGGCGAAAACGGCGGCAGCAAGCGCTGCAAGGGCAAGGACGGCGCGGACCTGATTATCCGCGTGCCGCGCGGCACGATCATCCGCGACCAGAAAACCGGGCAGGTCATCAAGGACCTGTCGGACGATGAGCCGTTCATCGCGGCCAAGGGCGGCAACGGCGGCTGGGGAAATACGCACTTCGCCACCCCGACCCGTCAGGCACCGCGTTTTGCCAAGCCCGGTCAGCCGGGCGTTGAGCGCGACATCATCCTTGAGCTCAAACTGCTCGCGGACGTCGGTCTGGTCGGCTTCCCGAACGTCGGCAAGTCTACGCTGCTGTCCATGGTGTCGGCGGCACGGCCCAAGATCGCAAACTACCACTTCACCACGTTGGTGCCCAATCTGGGCGTGGTGTCGGTCGGGGAGGAGCAGAGCTTTGTCATGGCCGATATCCCCGGCATCATCGAGGGTGCAGCCGAAGGCGCGGGCCTGGGACACGACTTTTTGCGCCACATCGACCGCTGCCGTCTGCTGCTGCATTTGGTGGATGCCGCGGGCAGCGAGGGGCGCGATCCGCTCGACGATATCGAGAAAATCAACGCGGAGCTTGCCGGTTATAGCGAATTTCTGGCGGCGCGTCCGCAGATCATCGTGGCAAACAAAGTCGATTTGCTGGGCGATGACCGCGAGCCGGTCGAAAAACTGAAAAAGTATGCCGAAGAGCACGGCTTTTTGTTTGCGGAGCTGTCTGCCGCGACCAATCAGGGCGTCGCGGAACTGATGCGCCTGACGTGGAACGAGTTACAGCAGCTGCCGCCGGTGTTCACCTACGAGCCGGAGTTCGTCGAAACGCCCGAGGATACCACGGGCGAGCGCGATTGGACGGTCGAAAAGGTCGAGGATTTCTACGTTGTTTCGGGCGCATGGGTGGATAAGATCATGGGCTCGGTCAACGTCGATGACTATGAATCCCGCCAGTATATGGACCGCATGCTCAAGAGCGCGGGTGTATACGACAAACTTGAGCAGATGGGCGTGCAGGAGGGCGATTTCGTCGTCATCGGTGATCTGGAATTTGAGTATGTCTATTGATGTACTCCCGGTATTTACCGACAGGATGAATGTGTAAAATGTGAGGACGGAAAATTGTTAAATTTTCTACAATTTATGTCTTTACAAGATTCCAGCTTTGCGGTATTCTGATAATAGGTATGGATATGCCCTATCGTAGGGGCAGTGTACCACCCTGCATCCAAATGAACGACTTGAATACAAGGGGGATATGAAAACTATGAGAGGCGTAGAGACCCGCATTCAGGAGATCCGCCGTCGTATTTTCCGCGAGGTGGCCCGTATGGCTTACCACACGGAGTGGCCGACGGACAGGCGAATCGAAGCGCTCCCGTATGAAATCATTCCGGGCGAGGTCGGCAATTTCCGCAACGACATTTTCCTCGAGCGCGCGATCGTCGGCGAACGCCTGCGTCTGGCAATGGGCTTGCCCTGCCGCAATGCGGCGGAGCATTCGCCGGTGTCGGACAACATTGAAGCCGCAACCCGCGAAGAAACCTACTACACGCCGCCGCTGGTCAACATCATCAAGTTTGCCTGCAATGCGTGCAAGGAAAACGAGATCATGGTCACCGACGGCTGTCAGGGCTGTCTGGCGCACCCGTGCGTTGAGGTCTGTCCCAAGGGCGCCATCACGCTCGACCGCTATAACGGACGTTCGCACATCGATCAGGAAAAATGCATCAAGTGCGGCCGCTGCGTGGATGTTTGCTCGTATCATGCCATCATTCATCAGGTGCGTCCGTGTGCCGCGGCCTGCGGCGTGGACGCGATCCACAGCGATAAGAACGGCAAGGCCGATATCGATTATGAAAAGTGCGTATCCTGCGGCATGTGTCTGGTTAACTGCCCGTTCGGCGCAATTGCGGACAAGTCCCAGATTTTCCAGGTGATTCGTGCCATTCAGGCAGGCGAGCGTGTATACGCCGCTGTCGCTCCGGCGTTTGTCGGCCAGTTCGGCCCCAAGGTAACGCCGGGCAAGCTGCGCGCTGCGATGAAGCAGCTGGGCTTTGCCGATATTCTGGAGGTTGCGATCGGCGCTGACCTGTGCGCGGCACAGGAAGCGGACGATTTCGTCAAGGAAGTGCCGGAAAAGCTGCCGTACATGGGTACTTCTTGCTGCCCGGCATGGTCCGTGATGGCAAAGAAAATGTTCCCCGATCAGGCGGAGTGCATCTCCATGGCGCTGACGCCCATGACGCTGACCGCGCGCCTGATTAAGCATCATCATCCGGACGCAAAGGTGGCATTTATCGGCCCCTGCGCGGCAAAGAAGCTGGAAGCGATGCGCAAGGATGTCCGCAGCGAAGTGGACTTCGTGCTGACGTTTGAGGAAATGGCCGGTATTTTCGACGCGCGTCATGTCGATCTTGAGTCCCTGCCCGAAGATCCGCACGGCGTCAACGACGCCTCCACCGACGGCCGTAACTTTGCGGTTTCGGGCGGTGTGGCGCAGGCGGTCGTCAACGTCATCAAGGAGAAATACCCGGATCGGGAAATTAAAGTGGTCAACGCCGAGGGCTTGCGCGAGTGCCGCAAGATGTTGCAGGCGGCCAAGGCCGGCAAGTACAACGGCTATCTGCTTGAAGGTATGGCTTGCCCGGGCGGCTGTGTCGCCGGTGCGGGTACCATGCAGGCGATCAAGAAGTCGGCGGCCGTGGTCGGGCTGTACGCCAAGCAGGCAGAGCACAAAACGGCGACCGGCACTGAGTATGTCAAGGAGCTGGACAAGCTCGTTGATTGATTCTTCGATCGAACCGTACAGGCTCGATCGAGGGGGAACGCACCGCGTCCATGCGCGGATGCGTCCCAAGCTGCGCAAAGTTCCGACATGCGAAACTTTGCTTTGCACTGGTATAAAAAGGCGGGCTCAGCTCGCCTTTTTATGAAAGAGCCTGCGTTTGCAGGCTCTTTCTGTTGTATGCGCGTTGATAGCGCGAAAAAAGAACCGCCATTTGGCGGTTCTTTTTTTATGCCGCGCAGAACGCGGTTAGTCTTCGGTTGTAATAGCGACCTTGCAAACCTCATCGCGCCGCGCCTCAAACAACGCATAAGCCGCTTCGATTTCCGAAAGCGGGAAAATATGTGTGATCAGCGGGGTCGTGTCCAGCTCGCCCGCGGCGATCAGACGCAGAATTTCGGCGCAGTCGCAGCCATCCACACCGCCGGTTTTGAAGGTCAGGTTTTTGCCGTACATATCGGGCAGCGGCAGCACTTGTGGGCGGTCGTACAGTGCAACGATGGTAACGATCGCATTGGGGCGCGCGCACTCCCACGCCAGCCGGAAGCTGTCGTCCGTGCCTGCGACCTCGAGCACCACATCCGCGCCCCCGTGACCGCTGTTGTGCCGCACGAACTCCAGCGCGTGCGCGGGCGAAACGGTCAGCACATCCGGGTAATGCTCCTGCACAAACCGCCGCCGCACGGGGTCGCTTTCGCACACGATGATGCGGCGCGGACGGTGCAGCATGGTGCACAGCAGCGTGCAGATGCCGGTCGGTCCGGCGCCGATGATGAACACCGTGTCGCGGGGCTGGATTTCCGAAATGCGGGCAGCCCAGAAGCCGGTGGCAAGAATGTCGCCGGTGAACAGCGCCTGCCGGTCGGATACGCCGTCGGGAATGCGGTTCAGGCCCTGATCGGCATAGGGGACGCGGACGTATTCCGCCTGCCCGCCGTCAATGCGGCAGCCGAGCGCCCAGCCGCCGTCCGGGTCCTCGCAGTTGTTGACAAAACCATTCTGGCAGAAAAAACAGTGTCCGCAAAAGGTTTCCACATTGACCGTTACACGGTCGCCGGGTTTGACGGTCTGCACGGCCTCGCCCACCTGCTCGACCACGCCGACCATCTCATGCCCGACGGTCACGCCGGGGACGGCGCGCGGGACCGAGCCGTGTTTGATATGCAGGTCGCTGGTGCAGATGCTGGAGAGGGTAACGCGAACAATGGCGTCGCGTACATCGCGCAGAACCGGTTTGGGTTTGTCGAGCAGGGCAAAATGCCCCGGTTCTACATAGGTGTATGCAAGCATGCTTTTTCCGCCCCTTTCCGATTGCATTTTATTATAGAGCACGGCGCGAATAAAGTCAAATGGGAGCAGGTTTTGGCAAGGCGAAAGGCACGGGCAGCTGACAAAAAGCTGCTTACATGATATTATAATGGTGCAATCAAACAGAAAAGGACGGATGGATATGCTGGATAGGATCACGGTGCTGCATTTCAGCCCGACAGGCGGCACACGGCGCGCTGCGCTGCTGCTCGCGGGACAGATCGCATCACAGGTGGAGGAAATCGACCTGACGCTGCCCCAGCCGCCGGAAAAGAGCTTTGCTGCGCAGGATGTGGTGCTGGTGGCGGGGCCGGTTTACGGCGGACGGCTGCCCGCATTGATGGTCGAGCGGATGCGGCAGTATACTGGCGGCGGTGCGCGCGCGGTGTCCGCAGCGGTCTATGGCGGCCGCGCTTATGAAGATGCGCTGGTCGAGCTGGACGATTTGCTGGAGGCGCAGGGTTTTCGGGTTGCAGCAGCGACAGCACAGCTGTCCGAGCATTCGATTGCACATACGCTGGCAGTCGGACGGCCGGATGCGCAGGACGAGGCGCAGCTCGCCGGATTTGGCGCGCGCATCGCGGAAAAGCTCGATAAGGGTGATGCGAATACACCGAAGGTGCCCGGCAATCATCCGTACCGGGAGTGGGCCGGTATGCCGGTTGTACCTGTGGCGAGTGATGCCTGTGTCGGGTGCGGGGAGTGTGCCAAGGTCTGCCCAGCGCAGGCCATTCCGTCCGAGCATCCGTCGCAGACCGATAAAACGCGGTGCATCACCTGCATGCGGTGCGTGGCGGTCTGTCCCGCTAAGGCGCGCGCTCTGCCTGCACAGGCGCAGGATATGCTGGCGCAAAAGCTCGCGCCGTTTATGCAGAAACGGCCGGAGAATGAACTTTATCTATGAAAATGCAAATGAGGCTGGCCCGTATCGGGTCAGCCTCATTTGGTGAAAAGGAGTAAAAGTTATCCGCGTACCATGTTGCGGTAGCGACCGAGTGCATCGTTCCAGCTGCTGTTGTGCGCGGCATCGCGCTGATCGGGCAGCGAATAGGTTTCCTGTAAGTATTTCCCGAGGAAAGCGGACACTTTAACGGCGCCCGCATAGTTGAGGTGATCGCCGCGGTCGCGCGTGTCGCGCGACCAGTCGATCGGTACTTCCTTGGGCATGGTGTTCAAATCGAGATAGGTCAGGTTGTTTTCCTTGGCAAAAGCCGCGATGCTGTTGTGCCGCGCCTGATTCCAGTTGATGGTGCTGGGTGTGCTGACCAAAATCAGTTCGGCATTCTTTTCCTTGCACAGGGCGAGCATATCCTGCAAGCAGGACTCATTGAGCGAGGGAATGGGGGTGGATATGTCGGTCGGCAGCATGTAGTTTTTGGTGCTGGCGGCTGCGACGGCAGAGTTATAGCGGAAGCCCTTGAGGTCATCCGTCCAGGTGTACTCTACCGGACGGCCAAAGTCGTTGACCTTGAGCGATTTCCAGCGGTCGTGATACCGCAGGATGGAAAACAGATTTTTCGCGCGGGAAAGAAGATAGTCGTTGAGCTTGTACGGACGGAAGATCGCGTTGGTTTCCAGCACGACGACCGAGGGGCTTTGCCGCTCGAGCGCCTGCCGCAGAAAACGATAGGAGTCATAGAGCGGCTGAGCGGGCGTGCTGCATAAGTAGGAGCGGAAGCCGCGCTCCTCCCACATCTGCATGGGCGAGATCGAGCTATACGCTTCGCTGTCGCCCACAACCAGCACGTCGATCGAGTTTTCCCGTTCGCCCAGAATGCCGCTGGCCAGCATTTCTGCGTCATTTACGCCGAAGGCCTTGTGGTTGTTCTTGGGCACGAACAGATAGGAGGCGGCCAGCATGAGCGCACACAGCAGCGTCAAAAAGCAGGCTCCTTTGACAACGAGCGCTATATGTTTTTTCAAGTGGGACACACCTCCTTAAAATGCGGCATAGATCGGGTCAACCGGCACATAGCCGATGCCGTATGCGCCAAAAATGACGAGGAAGAAAAACGCGGCGTAGTAGACCGTCCAGCGCAGCGCGACCGGACGGCGCGCAATGGATTCGCGCAGCGGGACGCCGCGCTCCCGCAGGATACCGACGAGCAGCACGATACCGACTGCCACTGCAACGATCACAAAATCCATCTTGTCCATGCCGAGCGTCAGGAAGCTGCGGTTGAGGAAAGAGACAGGCGTGAAATCGGTTACCATCGTGCGGAACATCGCAAGACCGGCGCGCAGGCCGTTTGCGCGGAAGAACAGCTCGCCAACGCAGACCAGCAGCCCGGTACGCACGATCTGGAACACGCGATAAGGCATGCAGTTGCGGTCGATGTGCAGCAGACCGGTCACGCGCTGGGCGATCGGGTCAAACAGGCTGCCCGCAAGAATGAGCGCGAAATGATACAGGCCGAAAAAGATATAATGCCAGCCCGCGCCGTGCCACAGGCCGTTGCACAGCCAGACCACGCCCAGCGCGAACGAGCCGGAGAGCAGCGGGCCGTAGTGGTTGCCCAGACGGCGGCGCGCCGCACCCGTCAGCTTTTTCAGCGGGCCGGACATGGATAGCGGATAGAACACATAGTCCTTGAACCAGGTGCCCAGCGTGATATGCCAGCGCATCCAGAATTCAGAAATGCTGCGGGAGAAAAACGGCTGACGGAAGTTTTCGGGCAGGTGCACGCCGAAGATCTCGGCGCTGCCGATGACCACATCCATCGTGCCGGAGAAGTCCATGTAAAGCTGGCAGGTGTAGCACACCATTGCCAGCGCGATCACGCCGCCATCATAGGTGGCATAATCGTTGAAAACGGTTTTGATGAGCAAGTTGAGCCGGTCAGCAATGACGATTTTTTTAATCAGGCCGAATAGGATGCGCTGTATGCCGAAGGTCAGGCCCTGCCACGTGACCGGGCGGCCTTCCCACAGCTGCTGCGCGGTCTGGCCATAGCGACAGATCGGCCCTTCCATGATCTGCGGGAAAAAGCCGCGGAAGAGTGCGA
>ERZ1090878.97-NODE-97-length-45893-cov-9.099197_pt1 | contig 45893 bp, 40 predicted proteins | sample MGYA00478473_ERZ1090878 | MGnify/ENA primary metagenome ERZ1090878 (study PRJEB33644, sample SAMEA5815720) | chicken gut metagenome | biome: Chicken; feature: Gastrointestinal Tract; material: Caecum | place: Ireland | collected 2019-01-01 | study: A study of the... | reverse complement strand
CTTCTTTTATGTGAAGAGAGACGGATGCCCCGGTTTTTTTGGATACCATCGTGGCGCCGCTCGCGTATGCGGTTCAGATCGGTGCAGGAGCAACCGCACAGCTTACCTCGCTGGCGGTTTCTCGCCAGTTTTCTGCTCATCCGCCACAAATTCCGGAAAGCAAAGGATATTTTGGCGTAAGGATACTATAATCGTAAGAAATTTGTAAGGAATTTAGACAGATATTTGTAAGAATTTTCTGATAAACTTGGTGGTAGAGAGATTAAGAATTTGTTTTAGAGGGGGAGTTGAGAATGTGGAGGCATATGCTCCGTTTGCAGTTCCATACCATGGTTCGCAAAAAATCCTTTTATTTTGCGCTGGTGGTTATGGCGATTCTGACGGCTGCTTTTTCCCTGCAATTGATCGGAGAATTTCGCGGCATAGACCGGGCAGTCCTCTATCCGGCCTGGTATATGTGGAATAGCAATCAAGTCATTTCAAATTGGACAACCGCCCCTTCGATGGACTACAGCACCTTCTTTAGTATACAAGCTTTAATTTTAGCACCTATTTTGGCATCACTTCCATTTGTGGATGCGCATTATGAAAACCTGAAATATGGCAATATCTCTCCACTGCTCACGCGGACAAGGCGGGGCGCTTATTATGGTTCTGCCGCAGTAATGACGTTCATTGGTGCGTTCCTGATTGCCTTGATCCCATATGTCATGGAGCAAATTCTGCTGCTCATCATGTGTGCGGGCGCACCCCAGCAAAATGCGGCCGCATTTTCCCCATTGCAGGATAATTGGGGGGCCATGACACTCGTGCCGTCTGCACTTTGGCCGTTCCAGATGAATCATCCGTATTTGTACAATATTTTTATGATGATTCTTCCCTGTGCAGGTGTGGCTCTGTTTGCGGTCCTTTCCTTTTCCATTTCGCTCTACTTTCACAAAAACCGTTTTCTGATTCTGACGCTGCCGGTTATCGTTCTGTGGATTATACCGCAATACATTTGGGGAATGTTGCGCATGGATAGCGTCATGATGCCGCTCGCGTATGCGGTTCAGATCGGTGCAGGAGCAACCGCACAGCTTACCTCACTGGCGGTTTATCTCGTAGTGATGTTCCTCGTCAGTTTTCTGCTCATCCGCCACAAATGCCGGAAGGTAAAGGATATTTTGGCGTAAGGATACTGTAATCGTAAGAAATTTGTAAGGAATTTAGACAGATATTTGTAAGAATTTTCTGGTAAACTTAGTGGTGGAGAAATTAAAAATTTGTTTTAGAGGGGGAGCTGATATGTGGAGACATATGTTCCGTTTGCAATTCCATACCATGGTGCGCAAAAAATCCTTTTATTTTACGCTGGTGGTTATGGCGATTCTGACGGCTGCTTTTTCCCTGCAATTGATCGGAGAATTTCGCGGCATAGACCGGGCAGTCCTCCAACCGGCGTGGTACAAGTGGAATGGTAATCAATTGATCAGCAGAAATATTTCGGAAACAGATTACACGCTTTTGACGGGATTTTGCGGGTTCCTGTTCATTCCCTTTTTGGGGCCGCTGGCGTACAGCGATTTCTATTATGACCAACTCAAGAACGGCGTCATCAAGGGCTCGCTGACGCGCAGCACGCGGGCGGCATATTTCACGACCGGTGCAATGGCGGCGTTCGCCGGCGCAGCAGTTATTTTCCTGATTCCGTACTTGTTTGAACAGGTTTTGCTGCTGATTCTGTGCGCGGGCGCGCCACAGCAAAATGCGGCTGCCTCTTCTCCGCTGCAGGATAACTGGGGCGAGATGTCGCTCGTTCCGTCTGTTTTGTGGCCGCTGCAAATGAATCATCCGTATCTGTACAATGTCCTGCTCAGCTTTGTCCCCGCTGTCGTGGCTGGCGCCTTCTCTGTATTTTGCTTTGCCGTTTCCCTGTATTTTCACAGGAATCGCTTTCTGGTTCTCACGCTGCCAGGCATTCTTTTGTGGCTTGCGGCGGACTATGGGCTTTCCATGACAGGGCTTTCCAGATGGATCCCGTCGCTTGCTTCGGCCACGCAAATCGGCGCGGGCGCAACCAGAGACCTGCTCGCAGATTTTATCTACACAGTGCTTCTGCTCCTCGTCAGTTTCCTGCTTATCCGCCACAAATGCCGGAAGGCAAAGGATGTGTTGGTATGAAACGGAAAAAGCATATGCAGTTTTTGATGCGCAGCGTGCTGGCGATTCTGGCCTTTCTGCTTCTGTTTGTTCAGCAGGGCGGTATGCTGCCGGACCGCCATATGGATGTCTTCTTCCTGCAATTGTTCGGCGGGAGTCTGGAGCCGAGCGGCGGGGAAAGCAGCCTGATTTTCGCAATCTTTTTCTTGAATATTCCCTGGCTGCTGCTGATCTATGTCTTTGCGCCGCTGTTCCAAAAGGATTTTGAAGTGCAGTACGTCTATGTATTTACGCGCGTTGGCAGCAAACAGAAATGGCTCTTCCAAAGAACGGGCGTGCTGTTTTTGCAGATCTGCCTTTCCTGGGCGCTTCTGTTCCTGCTCACGGCGGCGGTCGGCGCGGGGCTGGGCTGCGCATGGCGCGGTTCTCCGCTGCTCTACATACAGATCTTTGCCCTGGAGGTGCTCGGCCTGTTTGCGCTTTCCTTTGCGCAGAACCTGCTTTCTATGAAACTGGGCATCACACAATCGTTTGTTGTGGCCCTCTGCGGCTATGCGGTGGCCATCTTTGCCGCCGTTGCGTTTTACCGGAATGAATCGGTTTCTGGCTGGCTGTTCCCGCTGCTCCCGACTGCCGGCCAGATGGCGCTTTGGCACGCGGATACAGCCATTCTGCCGGAAACGCGCCAGCTGTTTTTCACGGGCGCCGCGGGCTTCCAGGTGTGGAAAAGCATTTTGATGGACGTGATCTATATCGCCGTCTGCTACGTGGCCGCGGCCTGCTATCTGAGAAAGGCGGACCTGATCGACTTTGTAAAGGAGGAGAATTAAATGCTTGCGGTAGATGTGCGCGATTATACAAAGATCTTAAAGAAGCGCAAAATTTTGAAAAATATCAATCTACAATTGGAAACAGGCGGTATCTACGGGCTTTATGGACACAACGGCTCCGGCAAGTCGATGCTGATGCGCGCCATTGCCGGCCTGATTACGCCGACGAGCGGACAGGTTTTTGTGTTTGGCAAAGAAGTCGGGAAGGACGTTCCCTTTCCGCCGGATATGGGGCTAATTATCGAAAATGTTGGGTTTTGGCCGCATTATACGGGCTTTGAAAATCTGCAGGCACTTGCCTCCATTCGCGGCAAAATCACGGATCAGGAAATCCGTGACGTAATCGCCCGTGTTGGTCTGGATCCGGCGGATACGCGGCCATACCGGAAATATTCCCTCGGCATGAAGCAGCGGCTGGGCGTGGCGCAGGCGGTCATGGAGCGGCCCAGTCTGTTGATGCTCGACGAGCCAACAAACGCCCTGGATGAGGACGGCGTGGACCTGGTGCGGCAGATCATTCGGGAAGAAGCGGCCATACCGGAAATATTCCCTCGGCATGAAGCAGCGGCTGGGCGTGGCGCAGGCGGTCATGGAGCGGCCCAGTCTGTTGATGCTCGACGAGCCAACAAACGCCCTGGATGAGGACGGCGTGGACCTGGTGCGGCAGATCATTCGGGAAGAAAATGCGCGCGGCGCAACGGTCATCATCGCCAGCCACAATAAGGAAGATCTCACCACGCTGTGCGGTCGGTTCTATAAAATGAACGACGGCACCTTAAAAGAGGAGGTGCTGCAGGCATGAAGCGCAGATGGTATATCATTCCCATTGCCATTCTCCTGGTTTGTGTGGTGTGCGCCTTTGCGGTGCGCACAACCTACACGGACACAACAGGGGACCTGAGCGGCTTTCAATACAGTGCAGGCGCGGACTTGACCCAGGCGCTCGATACGCTGGGCGAAAAGGACGCAGCCAAAGTGCCGCAAAAGCTGGCCGACGGCGCCGATCTAATTGTACGGGCGAAGTTTAGCGGCGACCGCAGCGTCACCCCGAATGCGGCGTTCGCGGCCGTGCAGGTCGAGCAGGTGTATAAGGGAGATGCCAGCATACAGGGGAAACAAATTCGCATATTAGAAGATATGGTGGTACATCCAGAACCGGAATTTCATAACATCATGGCTGCCGGCTGCTATATCCCGCTACAAACGGGAAACACGTACCTTCTGTATTTAAAGCGTGTGCAGTTCCAACCATCCCGCAAGCAGACGGAATTCCAGAAAAGCCAGTACTATCCTTACACGCAAAGTGCGCTTGGCGCGTTCCGAATCACAGACACAAAGCAAACGAAGCTGTTTTCAGCAACAGGCCAGTACAAATTAGAAGATTTTTCCGGCTGCGACCTGCCCGCTGAAAAGCAGGAAACAATCGATTTTTACAACCAGGTGCGTGCGCAGGTGTTCGCCCAATGGAAGATTTCAGCGTGAACATAGGCGCACTCTAAAAAATTGAGTCAGAGGTTCCCGCATCTCATGGGAAAGCGGAAGAATCAAGTGATTGTAAATTTCATCAAACATAAATAGGCACTTCGAGACTACGTGAAACAGAACCATTATGCCTGTTGATAAATCAGATTGATTAGCTGCGTTCGGCTCTTGACACCGGTTTTTGTGTATAAATGGTACACATGCTTCTTCACCGTAGAAAGACTGATAAATAGCCTGTCACATATTTCGTTATTTGAGAGTCCTTTGCTTAGAAGCTTCAGAATTTCACTTTCCCGGTTTGTCAGCGCGTATTTTTCCGACGCCCCGACAATGCATTTATCGACGGCAGCGTTTTGTCTGCTGAATTCGGAAGATTTACGGATCATATTTTCAATGTGCTTTTTTAGAGCGTTCAGAATGTAGAGTTCTTTATCGGTGAAATCACCCAGCTTTTCGCTTCGAAATAAGTTGAAGATTCCAACAATATGGTGGGATTGAATGATTAATATACCGCAGCCAAATGGAATATCTGCTGGTTGTAAAAAATCCTGATAAAATTCTGTGGATTTTCGGATTTCGTCTGTCAAGATGTTGCTATCTTTATACACGGTGGTTTCCACACACAGTGCGTATAAGTATTTCAGATAATCCTTGTCATAATAATGATAGATATATTGTTCCACCGCATGGGTATCCATCCCGAGAAAATATGTCCTGTCTGGGATAATCTGCTGATCTTCGTTGAGCAGTATAAAATATCCTTTTGTAAAGGGAATCAGCATGCGGATGACATACATCAGCTTTTGCGACAGCATATCAATATCGTCGATCGTGTATAGCTCCAGAAGTATATTGTTAATGGTGTTCCACTCTTGCTCATTCAGCATAGTATCCTCCATTCCGAAGCGTTTGATGGCAAAAAAAATCGGGGAAAAATCTCTGATTTGCCGCTGCAATTTATTTTTCCATATTTGCAGTGCTTTCAAATCAATTTCAGAAAAAATAAAAAATAAAAGGCAAAAAGGCGCTTGTATCAGTCTAACTGGTACGAGCGCCTTTGCCATTACCAAAACAGTATACCATGGTTCCCATCAGAAATCAAGTCTATAAAATGGATTAAATTTGGAATTCGATTGCAAGCGGCCGGATTCTCTGTGGTCATAGGCAGTAATAGAACCAAAGTACCAGATAAAATCATCATTTTGGTCCATTGTTTGCCGAAACCAATCTGATTACAATAGGGCTTGTACAGATCGAACAGCGAGTGACAGGGACTTACCATGAATCCTTTGACGGCCAAAACAGAAAGCGATTTAATCCATATGATAGCAGCTGTCAAACTCGGAACATCATGGTCGAATGAGGTACATCTTTAATGGGTTAGGAGGTTTCCGATGCAAAAAATATTTACAAAGGCATTCAGACCGGGAGAAAAATGGTCAGGGCTGATTGGAAGAGGGAAATATGTGCATTTCAAAGCGCTGGGCGACAACGCGAACGTCTCCATTTTGATGTATAACATGAGAGACACCTCAGAGCGATACAATATGCCCGATACGCTCAAAGCGCAGTATACATCGCATTTGACAAAAGGGAATGTGCTGATGAGCGATAACGGAAGAGTTATGGCCAGTATTGTGGAGGACAGCCTTGGCTGGCACGATAGTATTTCGGGATATACAACGAGGATCCTCACGGATGAAAAATATGGCAAGACAACCTATCAGCATCAGGGCAATGATTATTACCGCTGCGGTGAGGAAAATTTTAAGATCGAGCTGGTCAGAAACAACATGAGCAAACGGGATCTCGTCCCCTGCGTCAATCTTTTTTCAAAGGTCTATGTGGAAGAAGACGGCAGCATGCACTATGTCCCAGATCACTGTAAAACGGGCGCAACCGTTACATTGCGCACGGAGATGGACATGATTTTAATTGTGTCAAATACGCCGAATCCGTTGGATCCCTCGGAAACATATCCGTCGGTCCCCGTGACGATGGAGGTCTATAACGCCCCTCCGGTTGATTTGACCGACTACTGTGTAAACTTTAGAAGCGAAAATTACAGAGCATTTGAAAATACATGGGATTATTATAATTTGCTTGGCGTATGACAGAGGAGGTGCACGATTATGTATGGATTTATTGAAAAAGAAAGCAGCCTGAAGGTGGAGGATGCGATTTACGACGAGGTTCTGGAAGCCGGATGCGGCTGGATGCATGAACTGCTTCCGGGGCAGTCGTTCCGGATACTGGATATAGAAGGGAATCAGGCCGTTGATACCACGTTTTATGATATGGCGGACCCGGAGGACCACTATGGCGCTGTGACCACTATCGTCATGCAGAAGAATATCTACCTTACCACAGGCAGCATTCTCAGGGCAGAATCGGGGAAACCCCTGCTGGAAATTACGGCGGACAAAACAGGAAGACATGATACGCTGGGTGGATGCTGCTCTTCGCAAAGCAATACTGTGCGTTACGCAAGAGAAAAGCGGTATATGCATAATTGCAGGGACAGTTTCATGCTGCAGATGGCAGACCACGATGAAGTGGGACTCCACAAGAGAGACCTTGCACCGAATATCAATTTCTTCATGAATGTGCCGGTAACAAAGGAAGGAGGGCTTAAATTTGACGATGGCGTTTCAGCGCCGGGAAACTATGTAGAAATGAAGGCCCTGGCACATGTCATGATTGTGATTAGCAACTGCCCTCAGTTAAATAATCCCTGCAATGCATATCATCCGACGCCAGTACGTCTTTTGATCTGGGATCAGCAGTAAGAATCCTAAAAATAAAAAATACAAATCCAAAACCGTCAATTACGGAGCCGCAATGGGGCGGCCCGGTCAATCAATTGACGGTTTTCTTTTTTGATGGAGGAAGCTTATGTTTCAGAAAATATTGATCGCCAACAGAGGAGAAATTGCAGTACGGGTGGAGCGCACGCTGAAAAAGATGGGAATCAAAAGCGTTGCTGTTTATTCCAAAGCGGATCGGGACAGCCTGCATGTTACGAATGCGGATGAAGCGTACTGCTTGGGGGAGGGGACGGCGAAGGATACGTATTTGGATATCCATAAGATTCTAAAAGCAGCAGTTTCAGCAGGCGCGCAGGCTATCCATCCGGGATATGGATTTCTCAGCGAGAATACAGCGTTTGCCGCAGCTTGTGAAAAACATGGGATTACATTTATCGGACCCGATTCCAAGCAAATTCAGTTGTTTGGGCTAAAGCATTCCGCAAGGGAATTGGCCGCTTCGGCACATGTCCCGCTTCTACCGGGAACAGGGCTTTTGAAAGGTTTAAAGGAAGCGGTGGAACAGGCCGACGCCATCGGTTATCCGGTTATGATAAAAAGCACGGCTGGCGGAGGCGGAATCGGGATTTGCGTATGCAATGACCGCAAGGAGCTGGAAAATGCCTATGCCAGAGTCAAGCATTTGGCGGAAAATAATTTTAACGACGACGGCGTTTTTCTGGAGAAATATGTGGAGCCTGCAAGGCATGTGGAGGTTCAGATCTTCGGGAATACTTACGGCGAAATTGCTGTTCTCGGCGAACGGGACTGTTCTGTCCAGCGGCGCAACCAGAAGGTGGTGGAGGAAGCGCCGGCGCCAAACCTTCCGGAACATGTACGGCAGGCCATGCAGGAAGCGACAAAACGGCTTGCGAAAGCGGCTTCCTATCGGAGCGCCGGAACGGTGGAGTTTTTGTACGATGAACATACGGAGAAATTCTATTTTCTGGAAGTGAATACCCGGCTTCAGGTCGAACACGGCATTACGGAAGAGAACATGGGCGTGGACCTGGTGGAATGGATGGTAAAAGAAGCGGCAGGAGAACTAAAAGGCATTGAAGACAGGACTTTTGTGCCAAAGGGGCATGCCATTGAAGTGCGGATTTATGCGGAGGATTGCATGAATGGATTTCGCCCGTGCGGAGGAAAGATTGACGGAGTCGTGTTCTCCGACAAGGCAAGAGTGGAGACATGGATCCGTAAAAACATGGAAGTGACCTCCCTTTATGACCCGATGCTTGCAAAGCTGATTGTCCATGGGAAGAATCGAGAAGAAGCGCTTTGGAAAATGAGAGAGGTGCTAAAAGAATCCTGCATTTATGGGGTGACCAATAATATGCAGTATCTGCGTGCCCTGCTTCATACAGAGGCATATGAACAGGGAAAATTGTTTACAAAGATGCTGGATAACTTTGCACCGGAGGAAAACGCTCTGGAAGTTCTGGACGGCGGAGTACAGACGACGGTCCAGGACTATCCGGGCATGGTTGGCTACTGGACAGTGGGTGTTCCACCATGCGGCCCCATGGACAATTACAGCTTTCAAATCGGCAATCAGCTGTTGGGCAATGACAGGGGTGCGGCTGGCCTGGAAATGACCTTGCGGGGCGGCTCTTACCGGTTTCGGACGACGGTCAGTTTTTGCATTACGGGAGCGGATATGGAGGCCACATTGGACGGGAAGCCGGTGCCAATGTACAAAGTCCTTCATGCGAAACCCATGCAGATTCTAAAATTTGGATCCTGCAAAAAGGGGATGCGGACCTATCTTTTGGTGGCAGGTGGCATCCAAGTCCCCAAAATTATGGGAAGCGCCGCCACCTTTATTGATGGAAAGTTCGGCGGACATAACGGCCGGGCATTGAGAACCGGAGATGTCCTCAAGTTATCAGAGACATGTTGCGTAGAGATTGAGCGCGCTTTTCCAATGGAATATGCGCCCCAAATTACGAACGACTGGACCATTGGCGTGATTCCGGGGCCGCAACCTACAGCGGAATACTTAAAGCCGGAATATCTGAAAACGCTCACCCATTCGGAATATACAGTCAATTTTAACAGCGCAAGAACAGGCGTCCGTCTAAATGGCCCCATTCCCCAGTGGGAACGGGAGGACGGCGGAGAGGCTGGCCTTCATCCGTCCAACATCCATGATAATGCCTATGCCGTGGGGACCCTTGATCTGACAGGGGATCAATCCATTCTCCTCGGGCCTGACGGGCCAAGTTTGGGCGGATTCGTCTGCCCGGTTACTGCGGCAAAGGGCGAATTGTGGAAATTGGGGCAGCTTCATCCTGGGGATACAGTGCATTTTCAGTTGGTGACATTGGAACAGGCGGCCGAGATTCGGAACGCAATGGAAAATACTATAAATTTTCAGTATACGGAGATTCCTTTGTTCCAGGAGTCGGATCTATCTGCCAATTATGCAGTGCTTTCCCAGGGAGAAGTAGAAGGCACAGAATACAAGATTCGGCTGGATGGAGAAGAAAATATACTGGTAGAATTCGGCCCAATGGAGCTGAATATAGAACTTCGCTTCTATGCGCATGTTCTGATGAGTGAACTTGAAAAAAGCGAACTTCCGATCATCGATATGACGCCGGGCATCCGGTCGTTACAAGTTCATTTTGACTTGAATCAAATCGACGCAAAGCAGATGGCAGCCAAAGTTGAGGCGATCAGTCAAAACATCCGGAATCTGGATGAAATCGCCGTTCCGTCGAGAATTATCAAACTTCCTCTTTCCTGGGATGATCCTCAGACACAGCTTGCGGCCAAGCGTTACCAGCAGACGGTTCGCCCGGATGCCCCCTGGTGCCCAAGCAATCCAGAATTTATCAGAAGAATTAACGGATTGGAAAGTGTGGAGGATGTCAAGAAAATTGTATTTGACGCCAGTTATCTCGTGCTTGGATTGGGCGATGTCTATTTAGGGGCGCCTGTGGCGGTGCCGGTTGACCCGCGGCACAGAATGGTGACTACAAAATATAACCCCGCAAGGCCGTGGACACCGGAAAATGCAGTCGGAATCGGCGGAGCATATCTGTGTGTGTACGGCATGGAGGGACCTGGGGGGTATCAGCTGGTCGGCCGAACCATCCAGATGTGGAATCCGCTTCGCGAAACGGAATATTTTCGAAAGGGAAAGCCATGGCTATTAAATTTCTTTGACCAGCTCAGATTTTATCCTTGTACGGCAGAAGAAATTTTGAAGTACCGGGAAGATTTTCTCAGAGGAGAGTTTCCGCTGGAGATAGAAGAAACGACGTTCCGGTTGGGCGATTATAAAAAATATCTTGACCGTATCCAGGAAAGCAGCGCAGCATTTAAAGCCCATCAGGAGGCTTCCTTTGAAGCGGAGCGTCAGAGATGGCGTGAACAGGGACTGGACCATTTTATTTCGGAGACAGAGGAGCCAGCCTGCGACGAAGTGGCTACCGTTCCAGAAGGATGCGAGGGAATCAGCACGCCGATTCCTGGCAGCGTGTGGAAAGTCCTCGTGAAAGAAGGGGAGGAAGTTACCCAAGGGCAGGAAATCGCCGTTCTGGAAAGTATGAAGATGGAATTCCCCATTGCTTCGGCGTATAACGGCAAGATTCAGAAAATTTTCATCCGGTCCAGCGAACAGGTCAATGCCGGACAACTGCTTGCTGCGGTAAAAAAGGAGGCGGTATAATCCATGACGTTTCCAGAACAGCTTACTTTTTCTTGGGTTTCTCAGGCGTATGAAAATGGCATGACGCCATATGAACTGTTGGATGAGATTATTTGCAGGGCAAAAAGAAATGACAGTAAAAATATATGGATCGTAAAGCCATCGAAAGAGCTGTCATCAAGTTATATTGAAAATCTGCCGTCTGACAGGGGAAAGGCCCCCCTCTGGGGTATCCCTTTTGCCATCAAAGATAACATCGATTTGGCAGGGGTACCCACCACAGCAGGTTGTCCGGACTACGCATACATCCCGAAAAAACATGCGTTTGTGGTGAAAAGGTTGATCGAAGCCGGTGCAATTCCGGTAGGGAAAACCAACCTGGACCAGTTTGCCACCGGTCTGGTTGGCACGCGAAGTCCCTACGGAGAAGTACACAATGCCTATCAGCCAGAATTGATCAGTGGCGGCTCCAGCTCTGGTTCCGCGGTCAGTGTGGCTTTGGGAATGGCGGCGTTTTCGCTGGGAACGGATACGGCTGGTTCAGGACGGGTGCCTGCCATGCTCAACGCGCTTATCGGGTATAAACCGCCTTTGGGAGCATGGTCAACTGGAGGCGTTGTTCCTGCTTGCGAGAGCCTGGATTGTGTGACGGTTTTTACAAATCGCCTGGAAGAGGCCGAGCTGGTAAACCGGATTGCCAGAGAATATGACACGGATTGTCCGTGGTCTAGACACTATGAAAAACAGAGAAAAAAGCTTCCGGAAAAAATATGCCTTCCTGTTCAGGAGCCTGCATTTTTTGGACGCTGTGCAGAGATTTACCGAACGAAGTGGCATGATGCAGTCGATCGAATCCGGAATATGGGCCTTGCTGTGGAAGAGATAGATATCTCGATATTTGAACAGGCGGCGAAGATCCTTTATGAGGGGGCGTATGTAGCCGAGCGCTGGCAGGCTTTGAAAGGCTTTGTCGAAGCCAATCCAGGAAAGACATTGCCTGTCACAGAAAAAATTCTGCGTTCCGGCGCAAAGCCGGAAAATACGGCGGCAAAGTTGTTTGAAAATATGCATGAGCTGCAGCGTTATCGCCACCGTACGGAAGAACTGCTGGAAAATGCAGTCTTGATTCTTCCAACGGCAGGGGGGACATTTACCCGCGACGAGGTCAGGAAAAATCCAATTGAAACAAACAGCCTGATGGGGCTTTATACCAACCACTGTAATTTGCTGAATTTGTCAGCCATCGCGGTGCCAGAGAACAGCCGGGACAGATGTTACCCGTTTGGCATTACAATTTTCGGCTTAAGCGGATCAGAAAATCTGGTCTGTGCCATGGCCGAGTTGTTTCTAGCCGGTGAATCAGATACCGTCTGATTGCTTCGACTGCCATGCCAAGTAAACACGATTCGGAGGAAAAAGAAAAATGGAGTTTTCCAAGGTTGAAATTATCACAGGCACAGAAAAACTGCAGGGGCTGATAGAACGGTTGAGTAAACCCGGCTTTATGCAAAGACTTCACAATATCGGCGTAACAGGCATCACGGTTTGCAATGTTTTGGGCTGTGGTGTGCAAATGGGAACCAGTGAATATGAGATTCAGGAAAACGAGGTCATGCATCTATTGCCCAAATGCCTCATTATGATTGTCTGCGAAGCGCGTACAGTGGACGAGCTTTTGGAAATTATCAAAGAAGAACTGTATACGGGACATATCGGGGATGGGAAAATATTTGTATCGGATGTAACGAACATTATCCGCGTCAGGACGGGAGAGGAAGGCAGTGCCGCTCTCAATAAATCGACGATCGACTGAATCCATTCGTTCATCTGTAATAGAGGTGAGAAAACAAAATTGAAAAATAAACTGGGATTATTTAGCGCATTTTCTACGGGGATCGGCATGATTATAGCGACCAGCTGCTTTATTTCCCTGGCAAGCGGCGCGAGCGCCGTGGGCCTTCCGTTTATTATTGCCATTATAATTGTCTGCCTTTTGAATATGATGGCGGCTGCATCGGTGGCTGAGCTAAATGCGATTATGCCCAATCTGACGGGAGGCCTTGCACAATATATGCTTGCTGGGTTGGGGCCCCTCATCACCATTGTGACAATGACAGGGGGATACATAATTAGTAATATTTTTGCGTCCCCGGCTGAGGGAGCCATGTTTGCAAATGTGATGTGCGAATTTACGGGGCATACGGTCCCTCCGGCAGTCTATAGCGTTTCTCTGACGATCGTCCTGATTATTGTCAACCTACGGGGCGTAAATATGTCAGCAGCTCTGCAGTCCGTAATTGCAGCATTTATGGTGGCTTCACTGTTCATCCTTGGTATAATTGGCGCTCTGGGCCAGGGCAGTGGAGAAACGGTTCAGCAGCAGGGCGTGCTATCCTCAAAAATCGGGGACGTGCTCCCGCTGACGGCCACGGCATTCTGGCTGTTTATCGGTTCAGAATTTATTGTCCCCTTGGGAAAGAATATGAAGAATCCAAAAAGGAATGTTCCCCTCAGCATGTTTTTGTGCCTCGGCGTCATGTGTGCGATCCAGGTCCTTATGGTAATCGGGTTTCGTCATTATACGCCATGGGGTGAACTGGCACGGTCGGCTTCGCCCCATATCCTTTATGCGGTCAATATGCTGGGAGATTTCGGAAGATACTGGATTATTGTGGTCGCCATACTGGCCGCTGTGAGTACACAGAATTCCATAATCGGCTGCGTGTCCGAAATTTGCTGTGGCATGGCCAAAATAGAACTTTTACCGGCGGTTTTTCAAAAGAAAAATAAATACGATGCACCTTATGTGGTGATTCTCCTGATGGGAGGATTTACGATCCTGATTGAAGCAACGGGCCTTTCCGAGGGAAGCGCCGTACAGTTTTTGATTTTGACCTCTTCCTTATTCTGGATGCTGACATATGTGGTCTATCATATCGATGTCATTGTTTTGCGCAGACGCATGAAAAAGGTGCCGAGAAGCTTCAAAACACCGTTTTTCCCTGTGCTGCAGATAATCGGCATCGTTGGAACGATCTATATGATGTATCATATTTCAACAGATCCGACACAGAGAATGCAGATTTTTATTCTATCTTTGGCGATCTTCGCCTTTTTGGTGGTCTATGCACTCGTATGGGTGAAATGGAGACTGAAGATTCCGATACTCAAAAGTGTCGGTGTGCGACAGGTGATGTCCATGGAAAATCCAATGTATTACCATGTGCGTCATAACACCGAGCATCAGAAAAAGGAAAAGAAAAGCGAAACACATTTAGCAAACTGAGACGATAGGCAGGTGTCCTGTGACAGATATGTTGTCACAGGACGCCTGCTTTTTCTTGCTGCCTCTTTCTATTTACCACCAATTCAGTGGCTGCCCGATCAGACAGAGGCTGAAAAACCCCTGCCATGCTCAAAACCAACAGCAGACTGACCACGACAGCAATCACATTGAGGGGGCTTCGGCTTTCTGGACGTTTTACGCACAAGGTGCCGGTTACCAGACCCAGCGGGGCACAAACAATGTTAATGCCCGCCCAGATATATCGGACATTGCCCGGCAGTGTCAGCTTCAAGTTCATCAGCACAGGCACAAGCGAGGCGAATGGCAGCAGGCTGAGCGCCAGTGCAAAAATGCTCAGTGGCTGCCGTTCTTTCTTTTCCATAAACTCAGCGCCTTCTTCATTTCAAGCGGCGTTGAAGCAGGTAGTGGACCGCCAGTCCACAGAACAATGTGGTAGATTAGGCCACTCACAGGCTGCCCCGATTGGGAAAGCGGCCTGAAAATGAAATGGGAGAGCGCCGATGCAGCCATAAAGGACCATCAGAAAAATCTGCATCAGATGCCCGATGACGGCCAACACTACGAGCTTTGCGGCATAACAATGCTCCCTCCATGTTTGACAGTGTTTTTGCTTTTCACTGTCTCTCATAAAGGGAGCATACCAGCGGCCGCGTTTGGAGGGCTCAGTTTTTGAAAAGCATATCTGACATGCGACTTTTCTAATTTCCACGCTTTAAAGCTTGGAACCAAACAGACCGTGCTTTTGGTAGGGCTCGCTGGAGATGCCACGCACCGTATATCCCGTCTCGTTGATTGTGTCGCGCAGCTTTTCTTCGTCGATGGCCGCTTCTGTAACGAGGATGGTTTGCTTTTTCGTATGGGAGGATTTGATCTTTTTCACTGGGAAAGCCTTCCGAACTGCATCATTTACATGGGATTCACACATCCCGCACTGCATACCTTCAACCTGGACCGTGTATTTGACCATATTTCTTTTCTCCTTTGTTCTGACCGTATCCGGAATGCCGGAGGTCGATGACATAGTTAGCAATAACTAACCAAAATTATAACATGAATTGGCCGGTTTGTCAACTTCAAGGACGGGATTGCCTGCATGTATCGTTTTTTACAAGACGCCTGTCTGCCGTTTGGCCTATACTATGAAAAAGAAAATATTGACCAGTTCGCAGCCAAAGGTGTCTGTCTTTTCAAGCAGGCGCCTTTTTTGTGTTTTTGGAGGAAAGGGAGGCGCGGAATACGCGGCTGACGGACAAAGAATGTAGGAAGATTTTTAAAAATCATGATGATTTCAGGAATCATTGCGTTATAATGAGGAGGCAGCAGGATGGATACCAAAATTTCATTTTTATACCTGAGCGAACCGGATATGATTCGGGCAGGCGTGAAGGATATGGACAAATGCATTGAGGTCATGGAGGACCTGATCCTGACGCTTAACCGGGGCGATTACGTCATGGGAGGCGAAAACCACAACTCGCATGGCTGTATGATTACATTCCCGGACAACCCGAAATTCCCAGGCATGCCGAAGAACGCGGTTGACCGCCGGTTTATGGCCATGCCGGCCTACCTGGGCGGACGGTATCAAATGGCGGGCGTCAAATGGTATGGCTCCAACATTGAGAACAAACGAAAGGGCCTGCCGCGTTCGATCTTGATGATGCTGCTCAGCGACAAAGACACCGGGGCCCCCTTGGCGCTTCTTTCCGCAAACCTGGTCAGTTCTTACCGCACAGGCGGGATCCCAGGCGTTGGAGCCAAATATCTGGCGCGCAAAGACGCCAGTACGGTGGCCATTATTGGTCCCGGTGTGATGGGGAAAACGTCTCTGAGTGCCTTTGCCAGCGTATGCCCGCATTTAGATACCGTCAAGATCAAAGGCCGTGGGCAGAAATCGCTGGATTCTTTTGTCGCATTTGTGCGCAACGAGCTGCCGCAGATTCAGCACATCGTGGTTTGCGATACCGTAGAAGATGCGGTTCGTGGCAGCGACATCGTGAGCCTGACAACGACTGTGAAAAACGACATTTCCACTTTTCCAGTCATCAAAGAAGCGTGGGTCAAGCCAGGCGCACTCATCAGCATGCCCTCTGCCGCGAATTTTGACGACGACTTTCTTGCCAAGCGCTGCACGCTGGTGGTCGATCATTACCAGTTATACGAGGCGTGGGAGGAAGAATACCCGTATCCAACCTACGAAAAGATGCAGATTGTAGGCACCAAATTCACAGACCTGAAGCATGAGGGGAAGATCAGGCGCGAAGATATTATCGATATTGCAGACATCATTACCGGGAAACATCCCGGGCGAAAAAGCGACGACGAGATTATCGTGTATTCGGTGGGCGGCATGCCGGTCGAGGACATTGCCTGGGGCGGCACCATCTATCAGAACGCGAAAAAGATGGGCATCGGCGTCGAGCTGCCGCTGTGGGAGGTTCCTGATATGGCGTAATACGGAAAGAGGTTGATTGCATGGAGGAACAAAGCCGACGGAGTCTGCTCCCTGTCCAGCCATATCTTGTCTTACAGGCAAAGGATTACACACGCCTAGTGGTCAACAAAGGCGGGATTTCACATTTTTATGAGTTCACCATGCGCGCCGGCTCTCCGCATCCACTGCAAGCAGTGCCGGACGGCAGCGTGGACCTTGTGTTTGGAAAAGGCAGCCGGGATGTCCGCACATATATCGGTGGAACGGTCCTGATGGTCAAATATTGGCCTCTGGAAGAGGGGCGCACATACTTCGGCGTGCGCTTTCAGCCGGGCGGGTGCATTTTGCCGAAGGGCCTTTCCATCCATGAAATTATCAACGACGATCTGGAACTGGACGGCGATCTCTACGGCCGCAACTTAGCCGAACAGATTGCTGATGGGTGCAGCCTGCAGGAACGGGCGGCGATTTTCTGGAAGTATTATAGTCGGTGTCTGCTGCGGCAGAACGCGGAAAATTCCGCACGCCGGATTGAGCTGTATGTCCGTAACCGAATCTATCAGCAGAGAGGGAACGTAACCATTGGGGATCTGGCGGGGGAGACCGGGTATTCGGAATGCTATATCAGGCGAGTCTTTGAGCAGGTCCATGGGATTTCTCCAAAAATGTTTGAACGAATTGTTCGATTTCAGAATGTGCTAAATCAGATGCGCCGCTTGCCGGGCACTTATGGGATACGGGATCTGGCCATTGCGTGCGGATATTTCGATCAGCCTCATATGATGAAAGAATTCAAACGTTTTACCGGCTTAACGCCGGAGACCTACCGGCAGCTAATGGCCGGAAAAATCAAATGGATGGGAGATTAGGTGAGTGTCATGGGGAAAAAATCTGTAGCAAGTGATGAAAGACTTTCAAGGATCGAAATCATTTCCAGCATGTCCAAATTTTCATCCTTGAAAAGTGCTTTGAGTAAGGCGGGCATCCGCGGAATGACGGTGATGCAGGTGCTCGGATGCGGCGTGGAAAAGGGTACGCGTGAATATGAGATCGATGAAAATTATGAAATGGAGCTTTTGCCAAAGGAACAGATCAGTATTGTTGTCGAGACCCAGCGCGTTCCGGAAATTGTGGAGCTGGTCAAGCACGAGCTTTATACCGGCCATATTGGTGACGGGAAAATCTTCGTCTATTCCATCGACAATGTCATTCGCGTCCGCACAGGCGATGAAGGCATTGAGGCCCTGTAAAAGGGGGGAGCTATCATGGGGGAGAAAAAGCTCGGCCTGCATAATGTGATTTCCATCTCCGTGGGCTTGGTTATTGCCACCAGCTGCCTGGTCTCCCTGGGACAGGGCGCAGGCACCGTTGGTACTGTTTTCATCTTTGCCATGGTCATTGCATGTCTGCTCAATATGATTACCATTGTTTCGCTGTCTGAACTCAATGCATTGATGCCCAACATTACGGGCGGCCTTGCACAGTACACGCTGGCGTGCATGGGGCCGTTCCCGACGTTGGTCTCTATGGTGGGCGGATATTTGATTTGCAACACCCTTTCCTGCGGCGTGGAGGCATCTATTTTTGCCTACTCGATGTCACAGACTTTCAATCTGCCGATTCCAAGCCTCAGTTATACGCTCATCATGACGGTTATCATTATGGTGGCCAATCTGTTCGGCGTGGATATGTTTGCGAAGATCCAGGATCTGGTCTCCTATCTGATGATTGGCTCTATGCTGGTTATGGGTATCATCGGCGCTTTGCGTCTGGGCACGGGACAGGTCGTGGAGCAGCCGGTCTCTATGGCAACCAGCCCTTCTGAGGTCATCTCCATGATGGCAGTGGCGTTTTGGCTTTTCATTGGAGCGGAATACGTGATTCCGGTCTCAAAAAATGTAAAGAACGCCAAGCGCAATGTGCCGTTGGGCATGATGATCGGCCTTGGTTTAATCTGCGTTGTGCAGTCGATCATGGTGCTGGGCTTCCACAATTATACACCCTGGAATGAGCTGGCCAATTCGGCTGCGCCGCACCTGCTTTATGGCCAGAATCTGCTCGGCAAGGGAGGCAAGCTCTGGATGACTCTGGTGGCGGCGTTAGCGGTCATCAGCACGCAGAATTCCACGGCAAACGGTCTGGCAAGCATTTGCCAGGGCATGGCAAAGCTAAACATGATGCCGCAAATATTTGACAAAACCAACAAGCACGGCGTGCCGTATGTGGGTGTGATTTTCATCAGCGCGGCGATTTTTGTTTTTGCTACGCTGAGCAACGGTTCCTCGGACGCGATCTCGTTTTTGATTTTGGTCGGGTCTGTATTCTGGATGGTATCCTACATTCTGGCGCACATCGATGTGATTATTCTGCGCCATCGGCTGCCCAAGGCGCCGCGGTCCTTTAAAGCCCCATTTGGCATTCTATTGCCGATTATCGGGATCGCAGGCACCGTCTATATGGTGTTGAACATCTCGACAGATCCCGTGGAACGCAACAAAATTTGGATTTTGACCGGAGTTGTATTCCTGATCCTTGCGGTATATTCGTTCTTCTGGATTAAATTCAAAATGCGTATGCCGGTCTTTAAGAGCGTGCCTATCGAAAAAGTCATGGCGATGGAAAACAGCCTTTATTATACGATCCGAAAACGCCGGCATATCTGGCGTTAAGCATCGCCTTTTAAACAGAATCTCCGCCCCTGCGGACAGCGGTTATGTCTGTCCGCAGGGGCGGTTTTTGCGCTTTTTCGCGCCTTTTTTCGAATCAAGCGGCCAGACGTTGGTATAATCCGCCTTTACCAGGAAAAACTTTTCTATGGAGGTGCGCCTATGGACCGTAATTTGTCACAAAACTTGGCCCGGTACCGGGAAGACTTCGGCAACAGTGCTGATCTGGTGATCCGTACCTTTACAATCACCGGGACGCCCGCTGCCATCCTTTCACTGGAAAGCATGATCGATAAGAAGCTGGTGGCAGAGGCCGTTTTGCAGCCAATCTTACATGTGCGGCCGCAGGCGGACGATCCCATCACAAAGCTGGATCTCATTTATCAGAGTGCGCTTGCCACAGTGGATCAGCAAATGGTCGACCAGGATGAGACGGCAATTGAACGGCTGATGAATGGCTTTGCATTGCTCTTTCTGGACGGAAACGCGCGGGCCATCGCTTTCGGCGTACAGGGGTATGCGTCTCGTAGCGTCTCAGAGCCACAAAACGAGAGCATGCAGTTTGGCTCCCGCGAGGGCTTTGTCGAACCATTGAATAAAAATATTTCCCTGCTGCGCCGCCGGCTCAAAACGCCAGACTTGACCTTTGAACGTCATGTGGTCGGCTCGGCCAGCCGCACGCAGGTCTGCCTGGCTTATCTGCGCAGCGAAGCGTCGCCCGCTATTGTGCAGCAGGTGCGCCAAAATCTGCGTTCCGTCAACCTGAAGGTAGCCTTGTGCGCGGGCTTTTTGTCTCCGTTTCTGGTTCGCCGGTCGCACCGGTTTATTTTTAGCGGCAGCGGCTATTCCGAACGGCCGGACACGGTCTGCGGCAAGCTGGCGGAGGGGCGCGTCGCCGTCCTGATTGACGGTACGCCTATGGCGGTGATCGTGCCCTATCTGTTCGTGGAGAATTTTCAGACCTATGATGATTACGCAATGCGGCCGTTTTATGCGACCTTTCTTCGATGGCTGAAATATATCGCGTTCTTTATTGCGTTGCTTTTGCCCGGACTTTACGCCGCCCTGACGACGTTCCACCCGGAGTTTTTCCCGGATGCCCTACTGCGGAAGATTGCCCAGGCGGAGCAGACAACGCCGTTTCCTGTCACAGTGGAAGTCCTTTTGATGATTTTAATTTACGAGATCATGCGCGAAGCCGGCCTGCGCGTGCCCAGGGTACTGAGTCATGCGGTGTCAATTGTGGGCGCGCTAGTCGTCGGGGATGCAGCCATCAGTTCCGGACTGGTCGGTGCGCCGACGGTGATGGTGGTTGCACTCGCGGCTATTTCTTCCTATGTGGTGCCAAGCCTTTACGAGCAGATCTCAGTGGGACGTTTGATTTTTGTGGTGCTGGGCGGCCTGACCGGTTTCTGGGGGCTTTTTCTGGGCTCATTGGTGGTACTGATCAATATATGCGCGCAGATGACCTATGATGTACCTTTCTCGGCGCCTGTCTCGCCAACTTACTGGAAGGGACTGGAGGATGTTTTTGTGCGTGCATCCTGGCAGCGGCTGTTCCGCCATAACGCTCGAGTCCAGGACATGCCAGGTTCAGAAGTGGGGGATTCGGATGACCGGTAAAAAAGGGCGCGTTACGGTATTCCAGTTCTTTGCGTTGCTGTTTACCGCCCGCGTCCTCATTGTCTTGTTTATTAACGGCAGCTTTACAGGCGGCAATCATTTTCTGGACAACGTCATTTCCTGCCTGCTGGGGGCATTGGCGAATTGCGTGTTGGCGCTGCCACTGTATTTCCTGTACCGGGCACAGCCGGCCGTCTCTGTGCCTGCCGGCACGGTGCAGCTCGCGCACAAAGCCGGACGATTGGCACCAGCGTATTATACGGTGTATTTTGTGTTGATTGATAGTATCTATTTATCGCTGTTTCAGCTATTTATGGCAAATGTCATGGAGCCAAATGCCGTGACTTGGGTGCTGGGCCTCGTAACCGTGGCGGCTGCATGCTATGCGGCGTGCCTTGGCCTAGAGGCCATCGTCCGCGCGGCAGTTGTGATGATGGTGATTGTTTTACTGGGGACAGCCCTGATTTTGAGCGGCCTTTTTGGCCGGATGGATTGGCTGCATCTGCGACCGCTCTTTTTTGAGGGGCCAAGGCAAGCCCTGCAGGGGTGCATCGTTGCGCTTGGTTTTGGCAGCGAGCTGCCTGCCCTGGCGATTCTGATGCCACATGTCAAGGGCAAGCGCCTGCGCGGATTTTTGTGGTGGAACGCGTTGACGTATGGCTTTACGGCGCTGGTGATCTTCGCTGCGGTGGCGGCCTGCGGCGATTATCTTAATAACCAGCTTTTTCCGCTGTATACGGCGGCTTCTGTCGCACATCTGAGCATTCTGGAACGCATGGATGTCTTGTTCGTCATCGCCTGGATGGGCGGGCTGTTTTTGAAGCTGGCGGTCGATTTCCATATGATTCGGCAATGCACGGGCCTTGTCTGCAAGCGTGCCAATCATCCGGCCGCCATTTTTGTAGCAGGCGCCGTGGTGTTCGTGGTGACGCAGGTGGTGTTTTCCTCGCTTGCCGTGCAGAAGATTCTCCTGAACATCTGGGTGGCGCTGGTGCTCAGTCTGGTGGCTTCGGCTGGCGTCCCGCTGGTGCTGCTGGCCATGCGGCGCCGCAAATGTAGGAGGGAGGCACAGCACCCATGAAACGATGGAGGCATATTGGCAGGGGGCTGGCCATATTTTTGGTCTTAGCGTTACTCTGCACAGGACTGAGCGGCTGTGGCAAAAATGGCATAAGGCTTTCCCGGCGCATGCTGTTACAAAGCATCGGCGTCGACCGCGACAGCAGCGGTTTTCAGGTGACCGTGCATATGGCCGCTGCGGGGGAGAAAAGTGACAGTGCAGAAGAAGTCGTAACTGCCCAGGGCAAATCAGTCAAGGATGCAATGAATAATCTCACACTGCGAAATGGGCTCGATCCGCTTTACAGCCACAAGCTGCTGCTTGTGTTCGGCGAAACTTGTGCAAAGCAGGGCTTAAATAGCGTCATCGATTTTTTTGTCCGCTTTTCCGGATCCAACGGCCAAATGCAGCTTGCCCAGGCAGAAGGCGATGCACACGCACTGCTCACGATCAAGCAGAAGGATACGTATGTACCCACTCGCAACTTATTGGATCTGCTCGAAAGCGGATCAGAAAACGGCAAGGTCCCGCAGACCAACCTGATGGAGTTTTCCAATCTGCTTGCGGGGCAGGGATCACCATATCTGCCGTTAATCGGCACAGAAGAGGATCAGCCGGTAGCAAAGGGCATGGCTTGTTTTTTCAAAGGCTTTCTCGTCAATAAACTTTATGATACAGACGCGCGTGGCGCGCTGGCCGTCATGGGAAAAGTGCAGCGCACCGCCTATGTGGTGCAGGTTCCCAATCTGGGCCGCGTGACCCTGAATGTGGAGAGCCTTTCTTCCAAAATCCAGCCGGTGATTTCTGGTGACAATCTAACCTTTCAGATTTCCCTGGAATGTCGTGCCGCCATTGCCGCCATGGATGACTTGCAGCAGGTAGCGCCAGACGATAAATACTACCAGGAAATCAATGCGCAGCTGCAACAGGCAATCGAGCAGGAGGCAAAAAGCGCCCTGGGACAGTGCATAGCAAAAAATACCGACGTCTTTTCTTTGACGCGGCGTTTGCAATGGGCCGATGCAGGGTATTGGCGGGAGAAGCACGCGGACTTTGAACGCGATCTGGGCAGTGCCCAGTACACCATTCAGGTGGAAGCGGAGGTGCTGCGTGTCGGACAGGAGCGCACCCCCACCATTTAGCTTTCGTGTTGAGACTTCTGTTCAGAGGAAACGTCTGGCATTTTAAACTGGCGGCTGAATTGGCTGGGCGGCATTCCCATATATTTTTTGAAGACGCGGGAAAAATAGAGTTGGTCGGAAAAACCGGTGGAATAGGCCACTTCACCGACGGTCAGGCTGGTGTCTTTTAAAAATCCGGCGGCTTTGTTGACGCGGTACCGCGCCAGATATTCGTTTGGCGACATGTTGATGCAGTTGACAAACAGGCGGTAAAGATGGCTGCGGGAAATCCCGGCGCTCTGCGCCACCTGTTCGACGTGAATGTTGCTAGCGTAATTTCGATCGATGAAGCGAATCGCTTTTTTCACGTAATGGAAGCCGGTGTCGCTGCGTTTTCCAGTGGTTCCGAAGCTGTCCATCAGCGCAGCAAGAAATTGCAGCAGACCGCTTTCCATTCGCGCTTCCGCGGCCGCTGAATTGCCGGATACCGCCATAATGTCCGAGAGAAGCTCGTGAAAATGGTTCCCCGGTGGGCAGGTAAAGACCGGCGGTCGGTCGAGCAAGCCAGTCTGGCGCAAGAGCCGCTTGGCGTCGCTGCCGTTAAAGCCAACCCAGTCGTATTGCCAGGGGTCTTCGCGATCGGCCGCATAGCTGGCGACACAGTTTGGTTGAACCAAAAACGCGTCGTTCTTTTGCAGATGCCAGGTCTTGCCTTCCGTCATAAAGCACCCTTTTCCACTGACAATGTAGTGAATCAGGTAGTGGTCGCGAACGGCTGGTCCCCAGGCATGCCCTGGCCCGCAGCGCTGGATGCCGCAGCTATATACAGCCAGTCCAAGATTATAGCTGTCTCCTTTATAGGCTTTATAGGAATGTCGGAAGGCTTCATTCATATGGTATCACCCTGTTTCCGTGCTAACTGGTTGCATTCTCGTCAGTGTGGACGTTTGTTGAAGCGCAATTTCTATTTTGAGTCGAAATATGGTTTCATTGACTTTCATAGCTTTTTAAGAGCATTATACCCCGACGCAAGAGCCGATGCAATCTTTGACCGTGTGTGGGTTGGCTTTTTTGAAAAGTGAATAAAAAGATTTGAATTTTATGTCCAAATCCAGTATAATGAAATCATTATTGTGGTGCATCTTTTTATGCCCGCCGCACGGCTTGAAACTTGCATGACGGGAGGATTATTTGAAATGGAAGGAATGAGCACAGGGGAAATCGCCGTTATCGTGTTGGTGACCGGCTTGGTGGTCGTCTTTCTGGCGTTGGCCGTTTTGATCGCGGTTATCAAGATTTATGGGACGATCGTGCATAGCGCACAGGAGAGGAGCCGGCAAAAGAAGCTGGAAAAAGCTGCTTTACAGATTGCCGCGGCGGAAAAAGGAACACCTTCGGATTCGTCTGCGCCGGAACCCGTGCCAGGCCCGCAGGTGGAAGCCGGTATCCCGGACGAAGTGGTAGCGGCAATCAGCGCGGCTGTCTTTTGCACGATGGGCGAAAGCGTTTCGGTGGTTTCGGTCCGGCACAGTAAACGCGCTGGCAGCCGATCCGCTTGGGGGCAGGCAGGCGTTTGGACCAATACGAGGCCGTTTTGAAGCGTCGCGCATAAGCCCGCGCTTCACGCGATATTTTTCGGAGAGGCGGTATCGATGTGTTTCAGGAATTTGTAAACGCAGTCGTTGGCATCATCCAGGATTCCGGATTTTTGTCCAGCGACTGGCGCAACTATGTGATGATCGGCATTGCCTGCGTGCTGATTTATCTGGCAATTGGCCGGCAGTTTGAACCGTTGCTGCTATTGCCGATTGCTTTTGGCATGCTGCTTGTCAATGTGTTTCCGGGGATTATGGCCGCGCCGAATGGCGGGACAAACGGCGGCTTATTCTATTATCTATATCAAGGCGTCAAGCTTGGCATTTATCCGCCTTTGATCTTCCTTGGTGTGGGCGCGATGACGGACTTTGGCCCGCTGATTGCGCGGCCGTCGAGCTTCCTGCTGGGCGCAGCGGCGCAGCTGGGTATTTTCATCACGTTCCTCGGTGCACTGGCGCTTGGCTTTGCGCCGAATGAGGCGGGTTCCATCGGTATTATCGGCGGCGCGGACGGCCCGACTGCGATCTTTGTGACCAGCAGGCTGTCGCCTGAGTTGCTCGGGCCCATCGCGGTGGCGGCGTATTCGTATATGGCGCTGGTGCCGGTCATACAGCCGCCGATCATGAAGCTCCTGACCACGAAGGCGGAGCGTTGCATCGTGATGGAGCAGTTGCGCCCAGTTTCAAAGCTGGAGAAGATCATGTTCCCGATTATCGTGACGGTTCTGGTTTCCCTACTGCTGCCGGATGCGGCCCCGTTGGTCGGTATGCTGATGTTGGGCAACTTGATGCGCGAAAGCGGCGTGGTCAGCCGGCTTTCCAATACCGCGCAGAACGAGCTGATGAATATCATCACGATTTTCCTGGGTGTGACGGTTGGCGCGACGGCGACCGGCACGGTGTTCCTCAGCCCCGGCACGCTGAAGATCATCGTCTTGGGCCTGTTTGCATTCTGTGTCGGCACAGCGGGCGGTGTGCTGTTGGGTAAGCTGATGTGCAAGCTCAGCGGCGGCAAGATCAACCCGTTGATCGGCTCGGCGGGTGTTTCCGCAGTGCCGATGGCTGCGCGTGTGTCACAGAAGGTTGGCCAGGCGGACAACCCGGGTAATTTTCTGCTCATGCATGCAATGGGCCCGAATGTCGCGGGTGTGATTGGCTCTGCCGTTGCAGCGGGCGTCCTTTTGAACGTACTTCAATAAAAGAAAAGAAGATATTTTGCGGCTGAAACGCCCGCGCGGCATGTGCGGGCGTTTCATTGCGGTCAGGGCCGGCGGCCGGAGCGCCCCCTGAGATTCCCCAAATTAGGAGGGTGACGATTTTGCAAGACTCTGCACAGCACTTGAAACAGAAAGCAATGGAAAAAGAATTCTCCCGCATGAATGCGCGTCAAAAGGAGGCAGTGTTTCAGGTCAATGGCCCGCTGCTGATTCTGGCGGGCGCAGGCAGCGGCAAGACCACGGTGCTGGTCAACCGCATTGCCAATTTGATTCGCTATGGAAATGGCTATCATGACGCGGCCTCTGCCGCGCAGATGACGGATGCGGATTTAGAGAATCTGCAGGCTTATCTGGATGGGAAAGCGCAGGAGATTCCACCGATAACACGGGCACACATGGCCAGTGATCCCTGCCGGCCGTGGCAGATTCTGGCGATTACGTTCACCAATAAAGCAGCCGGCGAGCTCAAACAGCGTTTGGCCGATATGCTCGGCGAACAGGGCGACGACATCTGGGCCAGTACGTTCCATGCCTCCTGCGCGCGGTTTTTGCGGCAATTTGGCGACCGCCTGGGCTATTCTTCCCATTTTACAATTTATGATAGCGACGACTCCAAGCGCCTGATGAAGGCTTGCCTGAAGGCAATGGAAATTGACGATAAGGTACTGCCCAATAAATCCGTGCTTTCCGCCGTGTCGCGCGCCAAAGACAGCCTCATGAGTCCGGAAGAATACCTGCGGCAGGCGGGTAATGACAACCGGCTGGTGACCATCGGGAAGGCCTATCAGATGTACCAGCAACGTCTCAAAGAGGCCGGTGCCATGGATTTCGATGATCTGATCTATAATGCGGTGCGCCTGTTTCAGGAACAGCCAGATGTGCTGGCGCATTTCCAGAAAAAGTTCCGTTATATAATGGTGGATGAATACCAGGACACCAACCACGCCCAATACATATTGGTCAAGCTCTTGGCGGAGAAATCGGGAAATCTTTGCGTGGTGGGGGACGACGACCAGAGCATCTATAAATTCCGCGGCGCGACAATCGAAAACATTTTGAGCTTTGAATCCACGTTCCCCAATGCCAAGGTGATCCGTCTGGAGCAGAATTATCGTTCCACCAAGACAATTCTCGACGCGGCAAACGCAGTGATCGCCAATAACACCGAACGCAAGGGCAAGACGCTTTGGACCGAAAATCCACAAGGCGAAAAAATTCATACGCACACAGCCATCAGCGAGCAGGATGAGGCGAGCTATATTGCAGATAAAATCCAGGAGGGCGTCGCGTCGGGCCGCAAGTTCAGCGATTATGCCATCCTCTACCGCATGAATACGCAGTCAAGTGCGCTGGAGCGCTGCTTTGTCAAATCCGCGGTTCCGTATCGTGTGATTGGCGGTGTGCGCTTTTATGAGCGCAAGGAAATCCGTGACCTGATCGCCTACCTGAGCGTCATCAATAATCCAGGCGACGAGATTCGCCTGCGCCGAATCATTAACCAGCCTAAACGCAGCATTGGAGACAAGACGCTGGCCGTTTCGGCTGAAATCGCGGAACAATTGGGAGAGAGCCTGTTTTATGTCATCTGTCATGCCGATGAATTTGAGCCGCTCAAGCGCACTGCGCCGAAGCTGTTGCAATTTGCCGCGATCATCCAGGAGTTGATTGCGGAAAACGAGGCGGGAGTCGGTCTAAAAGCACTCTATGAGAGCGTCCTGGAAAAGACAGGCTATATTCCGAGCCTTGGCTCGATTGAAAACGAGGAAGTGCGTGACCGCGTGGCAAACCTCCAGGAATTGGGCGGCAATCTGGAACAATATGAGCAGTCTAATGGCGAAGAGGCTTCCCTGGAGGGTTTCCTGGAAGAAGTCAGCCTGATGACGGATATTGACAACTACAATGAAGACACCGACGCTGTGGTAATGATGACGATCCATTCTGCCAAAGGCCTGGAATTTCCGGTCGTATTCCTGCCCGGCTTTGAGGATGGCATTTTCCCGGGAGTTCAGGCCATCTATAACCCGGAGCAGCTGGAAGAGGAGCGGCGGCTCGCCTATGTGGCGATTACCCGCGCGCGCGAGGAACTTTATATCCTTAATACGCAGCACCGCACGATTTTCGGCTCCACGAACCGCAACCGTCCCAGCCGCTTTTTGCAAGAGATTCCAGAGGAATTGCGAGAGCACACGCGTGCCCGCGACTGGAAACAGCCGGCTCCTGGCATCAGCCTGCCGGTTTCGTCCAAAGAAGCACGTGCCATTACGATGGAATCGGCACGCAACTTTGGCCCCAGCCACCACGATGCAGTCACCGACGTTTTCCGCGTTGGGGACCGCGTCCAACACAAGGCCTTTGGTACGGGTACGGTGTTGTCGGTCACGCCCATGGGCAACGACCGCCTGCTGGAGATTGCGTTCGACACCAAAGGCACCAAAAAGATCATGGCAAACTTTGCCCGGCTCAAGCGGGCATAAGCCTGTCCATTTCCCGGAAAATAAAAATCGGCAGATGCGTCCAGAAAGGCACCTGCCGATTTTTTGTTCACTCGGAGCTTGACGTGGACGGATCGCTGCTGCAGTTGCATCCGCCGTTTCCGCTGTTTTCCACTTTGGGTGGGAAAAACGAATCGGTCGGAAAATCGATGCGCCGGAACATCTCGCAGGGGTTGTCGCTGGCTGGCGTGCATTCCTTGGCTGGTATGCAGAAATCATAGGCCGGGATCAACATCTGTACATTGCGCACGATCTGAACAATGGAAAACAGGCCGATGGTGACAAAGATACTGCGGCTGCATTCCATGTCAAAGTCGCCGCCAAAGCGCTCGCAGATGTCGTCCGGAATCTGGTAGTCCGGAGAAGACCCCGGCCGTGTGTCGCAGACACGCGCCGCAAGGCCTACCGGCTCCGCCACCTGGCAGACCGCTTTGGGCAGGACCCGGCCGTTGCTTGCGTCCGTGTCCTGTGGGCAGTCGTTGCCAGTGCTGGTGAACATTTTTACATTGCCGTCGCTGCCATAAAGGATGGCTTTTTTGGTGAACAGGGCGATGCCATCTGCTACAATGGGGCAGGACGCGGGAGCTGTGTACACGTCCACACACACGTCAAAGACAAACGTCATGTCAATGGAGTAGAATCCTTTGTTGAAAGGCACCGGCTCCATATTCAGATACACCGTGAGCACATCCACGCTGCGCAGGCGCACGTTGACGCAGCGTTCGATGATGGAACGCTTTGCCTGTGTAAAACATACCTGCAAATCCTCCAGGCAGTCTTTGGCACTGCAGGAATCATAGACACGCTGCGCGTCGATGCACACGGCCTCTTTGAAGCCGTCACGGTGCAGGGCTTCATTCATTTCTTCCATGTCGAATCCTCCTATCAAGCAAAATGCCTCTTGCTTGCTACATACTATGGCTTCAGGAGAAAAAACGTTCCCGTTTATTTTCTGTCTGCGCGTTTTCGCGGAGCTGGCCGTAAAACGGTAACTTTATTTCACTATTCTGGAGGCCTTCTTTTGCAAAAGCCGTCTTATGAATTCCACGATCGCCCGCTTGCCGGCCTTTGTCCTTTATGGTATAATAAGCTACAAATCTAGAAAAAGGACGATTTCCGATGGCGCATGTAGAATTGCTCACTTATACGCAGGATCCAGAGAAAACGGTGGCTTGCTCTGCAAAACTCTGTTACTCTCCCGCGACGATCGACTCCATTCAGGAGGGCATGACGCCGGACAAGGTTTCGCACTTTGTGGAAATGTTGGCGGATCTGGGCCACGAAAGCCCGATTGAACACGCATCCTTCACGTTTGGCATCGAAGGAGTGTCGCGCTCGCTTTTGGCACAGATCACGCGTCACCGCATCGCGAGCTTCAGCGTGCAGAGCCAGCGGTATGTGGAGGAAGCGCAGTTTGCGTTCGTTGTCCCGCCGGAAATCGAGGCGATACCGGAAGCGAAGGAAGAATATCTGCGCGCCATGAAAGAGGACCAGGCCCATTATGAGCGCCTGACAGCCCTTTTAAAGGACAAACATACCAAAGCCCTGCTCGCGCAAGGAGTTCCCGAGAAAGAAGCCGCGCGCCGGGCACAGAAGATGGCCATTGAGGACGCGCGCTTTGTGCTGCCCAATGCATGCACGACCAAAATGATATGCACGATGAATGCCCGCAGCCTGCGAAACTTTTTCGCCCTGCGCTGTTGTAATCGCGCTCAGTGGGAAATCCGCGACGTGGCATGGCAGATGCTGCGGCTGGTCCGCGGTGTGGCGCCGCGCCTGTTTGCAAATGCAGGCCCCGGCTGCCTGCGCGGCGCATGCCCGGAAGGCAAGATGACCTGCGGCAAAGCGGATGCCGTGCGCGCCCGGTATCGGGAAATGGAAGCGAAACAGCCATGAGCGGGCGGCTGATTGTGCTGGAGGGCCTTGATGGCTGTGGTAAGGCGACCCAAACGAAGCTGCTCTGTCAGGCGCTGGAAGCGCGCGGAATACCGGTGTGCCATATTTCTTTTCCCGATTACGGGCAGCCTTCTTCTGCACTGGTAAAGCTATACCTAAACGGCGCGTTTGGTAAGAATCCAAATGATGTCAACCCCTATGCAGCGGCTTCTTTTTATACAGTAGACCGGTTTGCCTCCTACCAGCAGTTTTGGAAGGCCGCGTATCTGGCGGGCCAAACCATTATTGCGGACCGATACACCACTTCCAATCTGATCTATCAGTTGCCCAAGCTGCCGCGTGCGGAATGGGAAGCCTTCGGGGCCTGGCTTTTCGATTTTGAGTATCAGAAATGTGGCCTGCCGCAGCCAAACTTGACATTCTATCTTGACATGCCGTCCGCAGCTTCCCGAAAGCTGATGGAGAAGCGTTACGCCGGCGACACAAGTCGGGAAGACATCCACGAACAGAACGCGGCTTATCAGGCGGCGTGCCGCGAAGCGGCGCTTTATGCAGCCCGCCGGTTTGATTGGCAAGTGATCGTCTGTGCACAGGGAGAGCAGGTGCGTTCGCCTGTCTCCATCCATCAAGAGATTTTACAAAAATTTGACGCCTGCTGCCCGCAGCGCGTCTGAGCATAATAAATATACGATAATAAAGGAGTGTACCCTATGATTTATGTGTTTTTAGCAAACGGCTTTGAAGAAGTCGAGGCATTTGCACCGGTCGATGTGTTGCGGCGCGCCGGAAAACAGGTCGCGACTGTCGGCGTCGGCGGCAAGGAGATCACCGGCGCACACGGGATTCGTGTGACGGCTGACCTTGCGGACAGCGAACTCGACCTTCAGGCACAGCCACCGGAGCTGGTAGTCCTGCCTGGCGGCATGCCCGGCACTACAAATTTGGAAGCCTCACCAGTGGTTCGCCGGGCGGTGGATACTTGTGTCAAATTGGACGCGTATTTGGCGGCCATCTGCGCGGCACCTTCTGTGTTGGGACATTGGGGCATTTTAAAGGGTCATACAGCGGTCTGCTACCCCGGATTTGAGTCGGAGCTGGGCTGTACGGTGGGTAGCGAGTCCGTTGTCCAAAGCGGCAAAATCATCACGGCAAAAGGCGCGGGCGTGGCGGTCGATTTCGGCCTGCAGCTGGTCTGTGTGCTGTGTGGCGCTGAAAAGTCAGAGGAGATCCGGAAGTCCATCCAATGCCCGTGAAGCGCAACATTAAGGAAATCAAAAACGGCTTGCGCCAGCGCTACCGCGCCTACCGCGAGGAACTTGACCCGGTCCGGAAAGCGGAGATGGACGCGGCTATCCGCCGGCGCGTCTTGCGCCTGCCAGTCTATCGTCACAATCGTGTGCTGCTGACCTATGTCAGCAAGCCCATTGAAGTGGATACCATCGGCCTGATCGAAGCCGCCCTTGCCGGCAAAAAACGCGTGGCAGTGCCGCGTTGTATCCCAGGTACGCGCGAGATGCAGTTTTATTTTATTCGTTCGCTCGAAGATCTGGAACCGGGCATGTTTGGAGTTCTCGAGCCAAATCCTCAAAAATGCCAGGCACTGACAGATCTGCGTCACGGCTTATGTATTGTGCCGGGGCTGGCTTTCGATACGCAGGGGTATCGGCTGGGATATGGGAAAGGTTATTATGACAGGTTTCTTTCCAAATTCGGCGGCCGTACCGCGGGATTGTGCTATCGCGCCTGTGTTCCGTGGAATCTGCCGCATGGCTATTACGACCAGCCTGTGGATGTGCTGGTGACAGAAAATTATATCAGGAGGATCGGCCAGCATTCCGCTGACCATCGGGAGGTGCCGCATGCGTGAAAAACCAGTGCAGCCGACGATGAACCGGCCAGACACCAACGTCCCTGCCTGGAACGAGGCAGCATATGACAGAATGCAGGCCAAACGTGCCAAAAAAAATCATATTCGGCGCAATCGGGCCAAGCGCAAGCAAAACCGGCGCTTTTTCCGGCTGGTGTGGTGGGCGATGGTGGTGCTCATTGGCTTACTGTTGGGGCGCTTTTTGGTCTGGTGGATGAATGATTTTCTGGCAGTCAACCGGCCTGATACCAAAGTCACGATCGAAATCCCGACGAGTGTCTCAGACAAGGAAACCACACCGTCGGACATCCAGAAGATGACGGATCCCGCCAAGCAGAAGGCGGCTGAGAAACAGAATAAGGAGGCCACGCGTGAGGTTGCGCAGATTCTCAAGCAACATGGTGTGATTGAGGATGTGGACTTTTTTTGCCTGTATTCCAGTCTGCGCGGTGCAGATGGCCGCTATCACAATGGCAGCTGGCAGCTGAGCCAGAAGACGGATTATGAGGCCCTGACTCATTTGTTCCGCTCGGACGAAGAACGCCAGGACGTGGTGAAACTCACCATTCCAGAAGGCAGAAATGCTTTAGAGATCGCACAGATGCTGGTCAAAGAAGGCGTGATCACCAATGCGGACGATTTTCTCAATGAATTAAACACCTCTGATTTTGACAGCGCATACACAATGGTGTCTGATTTGAAAAATTTGCAAGGGCGCTATTATAAGTTGGAGGGTTACCTGTTCCCAGATACCTATACGTTCTATAAAAATGAGAGTCCGCAGGACATCGTGCAGAAATTTTTGGACAATGCCAACACACAGTTTACACAGGAGATCCGTGACGCAGCACAGAAGAAGGGCATGACGCTGGATCAACTGCTGACGCTGGCATCCATCATCCAGGCGGAAGCGGCCAATAAGGACGACATGTACAACGTCTCTTCGGTACTCAATAACCGCCTGCAATATGGCGATCAGTATGATATCTTCCACCTTGATTGCGATTCGACCACGTATTATCCTTACCGCAATAAGGATGCTGTGCCGGCGGACAAGCGGGAGACTTATAAGAGCACGTATGACACGTATACCATCGAGGGTCTGCCGGCCGGGCCGATTTGCAATCCCGGCCTGGATGCGATCGATGCGGCGCTGAACCCGAACGACACAGCATACTTCTATTTCTGCCACAATCCGGAGACGGGCGAGGCGTATTATGCTGAAACTCCGGCGGGGCATGAGGCAAATTTGGAGAAAGCAGGTTTGAAATGATGAAACCGGAGAAGCCGCAGCTACGACTGCCGGAATTGCTTTCGCCCGCGGGCGACCGGGAACGGTTGGAAGCAGCCGTCCAATTCGGTGCGGACGCTGTCTATCTGGCGGGAACGATGTTTGGCATGCGCTCTGCGCCGGATAATTTTGACCCGCAGCAGCTCGCGGATGCCGTGGACTACGCCCATGCGCGCGGCGTGCGCGTTTACCTAACCTGCAATATCCTTCCACGCAACGACGATATGGATCAGATGGAGCCGTTTTTACGGATGGCGCGCGACGCGGGCGTGGACGCTTTCATTGTCACGGACCTGGGCGTCATGGCGCTGGCGCAGAAAGTCGCGCCAAATGTGGAACTGCACATCTCGACCCAGACGGGCGTGGTCAATTACGCCGCAGCCCGCAGACTCTATGAGTTGGGTGCAAAGCGCGTTGTGCTGGCACGCGAGATGTCTTTGGACGAGATCGCCACACTGCGCGCCAAGACGCCCAAGGAGCTGGAGATCGAGTGCTTTGTGCATGGCGCCATGTGTGTGTCCTTTTCCGGACGTTGTCTGCTTTCCAATTATTTTACGGGCCGCGACGGGAACCATGGCGACTGCGCTCAGCCCTGCCGCTGGAAATATGCGCTGTGCGAGGAAACGCGCCCGGGCCAGTATTTTCCGATTGGCGAGGCGGACGGCGGCACTTACATTTTGAATGCGCGCGATTTGCGTATGGCGGACCATCTACCGGAGCTCTTGCAGGCGGGCGTGGACAGCCTCAAAATCGAGGGCCGCGCCAAATCCGCCTATTATACGGCAGCGGTGACGAATGCCTATCGCCGTGCGTTAGACGATGCCATGGCGGGAGAACCACTGACGTACTGGGTGTTAGAAGAACTTGACAAGATCAGCCACCGACAGTATAGCACGGGCTTTTATTTTGGCCCGCCCGGCCAGAGCGTGGACCGCGGCAGCTATGTGCGCGACTATGAAGTTGTGGCGGTGTGTGAATCCTACCGAAACGGCGTGGCGGTGCTCTCGCAGCGCAACCGCTTTTTCCGCGGCGATATAGCAGATGTGCTGGAGCCCGGCCGCGCACCGTATCTGGTGCATATGGATCGCATCGAAAATGGCGATGGCGAGCCGATTGAGGTGGCGAACCATCCGGTCATGCGTGTGCTGCTCTATACGGATACGCCCATTGCACCCGGTGCACTGCTTCGTATCCAGAAAAAAGAATAGAAATGGTATGAAACACCTCCCAACTGGAAAAACTTTCTGGTAGGAGGTGCTTTTCTTTGGGAAAACGCATTGTGGCGATCTTCAGCACCGTGCTGATCCTGCTGACGATCTGCGCGGGACGTGTGCTGGCGCTCTCTTTGTGGGACGATACACTGGCGCAGACGGCCGCCAACCAGCAGCAGTATACGCTTTCCATTCCGACAGGCCGCGGGAACTTTTACGACCGCTCCGGGAAAGCGCTGACCGGAAATGGAAAAAAACGTTATCTGGCTGCTGTGGCGCCGGACCAGCAGGCAGCTGCAGCCTTGCAGAAGGTATTGCCTGTCAGCCGCATGGGCGAAGTCGCGGACTTGCTCGAATCGGGCAAGCCCTTTCTGGTTTCATTAGATGCGCCCGTGCAGGCTGACAGTGTTGTCTGTGTGCCGCAAACCATGCGCTATTCCTCTGCAGCGCCTGCTGCACATCTAATCGGCTATCTGGATGGTGGCGGCCATGGCGTCTCTGGCCTGGAAAAGGCGTATGATGAGTTGCTTGGTTCCGGCAGCGGCGGGACAACAGTGACGTATACGGTGGATGCATTGGGACATTTTTTGGCGGGCGAGAAACCCGTAGTTGTGACCCAGGAAATGCAGGCGCCAGAGGGGATCGCGCTGACGCTGGACGCAGATTTGCAAAAGACTGTGGAGCAGGCGGCGGACCGGTATTTGCAAAAGGGTGCAGTGGTCGTGCTGGAAGCGGGCAGCGGCCAAATTCTCGCTTCGGCAAGCGTCCCGGCGTTTGACCCTTCCGATGTCGCCGCCTCCATGAAAGACACGGACGGTCCATTCGTCAATCGCGCGCTGCAGCCGTATACGGTTGGTTCGGTTTTTAAGCTGGCCGCCGCCTCCGCAGCGCTCGAAAGTGGGCAGAATCCGGATGCACCCTATACCTGTACCGGTGCCCAGGAGGTAGAGGGCCGGCTGTTCCATTGTTATGGCGGCGAGGCGCATGGCGTTGTGACCATGCGACAGGCCATTGCCCAATCCTGCAACAGCTATTTTGTCCATTTGATGCAGAGCGTGCAGCCGGCTTCCTTCTTGCATATGGCACAGCTTTTGGGATTCGGCGAAAAAGACACACTCGCGCCCGGCTTTGCCGCAGCGGCCGGCGAGCTGCCCACGCTTCGTTCTTTGGCCTCCAAGCAGGCATTGGCCAATTTTTCCTTTGGACAAGGTGTGCTGACGGCTACGCCCCTTCAGGTGGCGGCCATGGTCAACGCTGTGGCATCTGGCGGCATGTATACCACGCCTTCTGTAGTAGTAGGGGAGAGAGACGTGCAAACGGGCAAGGTAAATGCGGCCACGAAACCGGAATCACACGCGGCGATCAGCCAGAAAACAGCCTCGCTGTTGACTTCATATATGCGCGACTGCGTGGAGACCGGCACCGGCAGGGATGGCAAACCAGCCCATGTAACGGCCGCAGTCAAAACCGCTACAGCGCAGACCGGACGCATCCAGAATGGGAAAGAGGAAAACATTTGCTGGTATGCGGGCTTTTTCCCGGCGGAGCAGCCGCGTTACGTGGTGGCTGTGATGTCCGAGGGCGGTGCAAGCGGCGGCAAGGTCTGCGGCCCGGTTTTCCGGCAGATTGCAGATACACTATATCCAAAAAGCAATTGACAAGTCCGGTCGATGCGCCTATAATAAGATACAGAAGCCTGCGAAAAAGACAATATTTGTAAAAAACGAAGAAGGGCAAAAGGCACGCAAGCAAAAGCGCCCAGAGAGCCGGGAAAAAGATGAGAACCCGGTCGCTTTGGCGTGCCGGCCGGCCTGGAGTTCCGCGCGACGAGCGGCGGCGTTTCTCCCGCGTTAAGGAGTAAGAGCGGCGCCTTTTGGCGCAATTTGGGTGGTACCACGGGTGTTCCCGTCCCATTGCGGACGGGAACACCTTATTTTTTTGCGGCTGGACTCGAATTTTATGAAGAAGGATGGAGATCAACACATGCAGTGGATGGGACTCAATGAGATCCGCGAGAAATTTCTGGAGTTTTTTGAGGGCAAAGGACACCTGCGGCTGCCAAGCTTTTCGCTGATTCCGAAAGACGATAATTCCCTGTTGCTCATTAACAGCGGCATGGCACCCATGAAGAAATATTTCACCGGCGAGGTCACGCCCCCGCGCACGCGCGTGACGACCTGCCAGAAGTGCATCCGCACCGGCGACATCGACAACGTCGGCATCACTGACCGCCACGGCACCTTCTTTGAAATGCTGGGCAACTTCTCTTTTGGCGATTATTTTAAGCACGAGGCGACAGCCTGGGCTTGGGAATTCTGCACAAAGGTCATGGAAATGCCGGTCGACAAGCTGTGGGTCACGATCTATCAAGACGACGACGAAGCGTTTGATATCTGGACCAAAGAAGTCGGCGTGGATCCGAGCCATATCGTCCGCCTGGGCAAGGAGGACAACTTCTGGGAGCATGGCCCCGGCGCTTGCGGCCCCTGCTCGGAAATCTACTTTGACCGCGGAATTGAGCATGGCTGCGGCAAACCCACCTGTGGCCCAGGCTGCGATTGCGACCGCTATGTTGAGTTCTGGAACATTGTGTTCTCGCAATTTAACAGCGACGGCGAGGGCCATTATCCGCCCTTGGAGCATCCGAATATCGATACGGGCATGGGCCTGGAGCGCTTGGCCTGCGTGATGCAGAACGTGGATAACCTGTTTTTGGTCGATACGATCCAAAATATCATGAAGGATGTTTCCCGCGTAGCGGGTATCGCCTATGGCACGGATAAAAAGGCGGATATCTCTCTGCGCGTGATCACCGACCATATCCGCTCCACCGTCTTTATGATTGCAGACGGCGTAATGCCCTCGAATGAAGGCCGCGGCTATGTGTTGCGCCGCCTTCTGCGCCGTGCGGCGCGTCACGGCCGGTTGCTGGGCATTGACCACCCGTTCTTGACCGAGATTGCTAAGGTCGCGATTCACGAGAGCGAAGGCGCTTACCCGGAGCTTGCCGAAAAGCAGACGCTTATTCTCAAACTGATTTCTGTCGAAGAGGATAGTTTTGCCCGCACGATTGACCAAGGCTCGCAGCTTTTGGACAGCATCATTGAAAAGAGCGCAGGCAAGGTGATTAGCGGTGCGGACGCATTTAAACTCAGCGACACGTATGGTTTCCCGATCGACCTGACTAAAGAGATCGCGGCCGAACATGGCATGACTGTGGACGAAGAATCTTTCCGCAAACTGATGCAGGAGCAAAAGATTCGCGCACGCAACGCCCGCAAAGAAGCGGACATCGACGCCTGGGCGGGTGAGAACGACCTGCTGGAGGGCGTGCCAGAGACAAAATTCCTCGGCTATCTCGAGCAGAGCACCCAGGCCAAGGTGCTGGCGATCCTCAAGGATGGTGCACGCGCAGACAGCGCCGATGTGGGGGAAGAAATTGGACTGGTGTTGGATCAAACCACATTTTATGCGGAAAGCGGCGGACAAGTGGGGGACACTGGTTCGATTTCTGGAGACGAATGCATGTTGGTGGTGAACGATACCACAAAGAATCACGCCAAGAACTTTATTCACCATGCGGTGGTGGAAGCGGGCACCGTACGTGTGGGAGACACGGTTTCGGTGGAACCGGACTGGAACCGCCGTGAGGCCATCATGCGCAACCACACGGCTGCGCATCTGCTGCAGGCAGCGCTGCGCAAGGTGCTGGGCGACCATGTGGAGCAGGCCGGCCAGCTGGTTAACGACAAGGCGGTCCGCTTTGACTTCACGCATTTTGAGGCGCTCTCCAAGGCAGAGCTGCACCAGGTGGAGTTGCTGGTCAATAAGGAAATCATGGCGGCTGTACCGGTCGATGTGCGTGAGATGCCGATCGAAGAAGCCAAAAAGCTCGGGGCCATGGCACTGTTTGGCGAAAAATACGGCGACATCGTGCGCGTGGTTTCGGTGGATGATTTTAGCCGTGAGTTCTGCGGCGGTACGCATGTGGCGAACACGGGCAATCTGGGCATGTTCAAGATTGTTTCCGAGAGCAGCGTGGCTGCGGGTGTGCGCCGTATCGAGGGCGTTACGGGCTTGAATACATTGGCTTATGTGGATGAAACGCTCCACGCCCTGGGCAGCACGGCTGCGGCGCTCAAGGCCAATTCGTTGACCGGGGTCGCTGAAAAAGCCGCCCAGATCATGTCAGAGCTCAAAGCAAAGGAAAATATGGTCGCTACGATCCGCGAACGTTTAGCGGATGTGCAGGCGCACGGCATCTTTGAAAATGCCAAGCTGATTAACGGCGTGCGCATTATCACGGCCATGTTCTCCGCTACGTCGCCGGATGGTCTGCGTACGGTGTGCGACAAGCTGCGCGAATTTGCGCCAAACCTTGTCGCGGTGTTGGCGGGTACGCACGATGGCAAGGCAAACATCGCGGTCAGTGTCAGCAAAAATGCTCAGGAGAAGGGCCTTAATGCGGGAAAAATTGTCCGTGAGGTCGCCAAAATTGCCAACGGCAAGGGCGGCGGCAAGCCGGACTTCGCGATGGCTGGTGCCAAAGATCTCACAAAGCTTGATGAGGCCCTCGAAGCTGCCGAGGGGATTATCCGTGGCATGATGTAATACGAAAGAGACTTCATGTGCCGCCTGCGTTCTCACTGAGAATTGGCGTGCTGCCGTACTTGCCTTTTTTACAGGATCCGTTTATAATAAAACCAATCAGAGATTGGAAACAGATGGGAGGGACAAACATGGATTGTGTTTTCTGCAAGATCGCATCGGGCGAGCTCCCCAGCACCCGCGTGTATGAGGACGATCTCTGCGTTGCATTCAAAGATTTGGAGCCGCAGGCGCCGTTCCACGTTTTGATTATTCCGCGCGAGCACATTACCTCCGCGGCAGAGATCACGCCGGAAAATAGCCAAATTGTTGCGCATATCTTTGAGGTGGCGGCAAAACTCGCAAAAGAAAACGGCCTTGACGCTGGTTGGCGCATTGTGAGCAACGTCGGCAAAGATGGCGGACAGACCGTGATGCATATGCACTTTCACCTGCTCGGTGGGCGCGCCATGGCGTGGCCGCCCGGCTGATTTGCGTCCCGTATTCTAGTCAGAGAAAGGCCGGTTAAGATTGTGAACCAGTTGATTACAAAAAACGGTAAGCCCTACTACCATATGACGATTGCGGGCTGTGAACGCGATCTGCCCATCTGTCCAATCAGCGACACGATGGCGATTGCTGGCTTTGTGATGCTCGGCGATGCAGAGATTGCTGTTGCCAGCGCCAAAGAATTGCTAGCGCGCTGCCCGGCGCACGATGTGATCGTCACCGCTGAGGCGAAGGGGATTCCTCTGGCGCATGAGATGGCGCGCCAGGAGCATGGCCGCTATGTTGTTGCCAGAAAAGGACTCAAAGCGTATATGCGTAACCCGATCCATGTAGCGGTCAAATCGATCACAACAGACCACGTGCAAGAGCTTTATCTCTCGGAGGAGGATTATGCGGGCCTGCACGGCAAACGCGTCCTGATTGTGGATGACGTGATCAGTACAGGCGAGTCCCTGCGTGCACTGGAAAAGCTGGTGGAGGCGTTTGGCGGCGATATCGTCGGACGTGCCGCTGTCTTGGCGGAAGGAGATGCGGCAACGCGGAAAGACATTCTATTCCTCGAACCGTTGCCAATGTTCCCGCAAAAATAAGAACAAGGGCCCTGCTTGGAAAGGGAATTAAACATGAAACGGCCGTTTGCGTTGGTGGGATTTACATATCTACTGACACAAGCGGTTTCTGTTTTTCTGGGCGGAAAGGGCGCATTTTTTCTCAGCCTATTCTGCCTGCTGGCGGGGCTTTTTCTGCTGTGCCTGCGTGCCTGGCGGCGGGAGACACTGCTCGTGCTGCCGGTCGCTTTTCTGGCGGCAGCTGTAGCAAGCGGCGCATTCGTCGCGGGAAACGCTCCGCTTGAAAAGGCTGCGCAGACCAATGGAGGCCGCACCGTCGAATTGATCGGGATGGTCTGTGAACCGCCCAGCTTCGATGGTGGAAAAACACATTACACAGTGGAGGTGGAGGCCTGTACAGGTGATAGCAGCCTTATTGGACTTCGAGTACAGTTGACTTCCGGAGAAACTTTCGCAGCCGAATTGTTCGACCGTATCCAGGGGACAGTCAAGCTGTATAAACCCGCAGGCAACGGCTTCTTTTCCAGGCGCAGCCAGCTTTTGGCTGACCGGGTCATCTTACAAGGTTTTTTCAATGAATATGAGCCTTATGCGGTACGGGCAGCAGAAGTTCCGGCCTGGGAAAAAGTCCCTTATCAGCTGCGGACCGCCATGGAGCAGGCCATTGAGACCCATCTGAATACACCGCAGTCCGCTTTGGCACGCGGACTTCTGCTGGGTGGTTCTGATGGAATTTCTACGGAGGTTCAGGATGCTTTTCGCGATGCCGGCGTATATCATCTTCTTTCGGTTTCTGGCGTGCATATGGCGGCTGTTGCGCAGTTTTTGCTGGTGTTGCTGTCGGTAATGCCGATTCCCCGGCGGCTGCGGTATGTACTCGCGTGCGCGGGGGTATTGCTGTTTATGGCGGTCGCCAACTTTGTGCCCTCTGTACTGCGCAGCGGGTTAATGTATCTGTTGCTGCTGGCAGGCCATCTTTTTTCCCGCCGGGCGGACAGCATCAATTCCCTGGGCCTTGCCGCGCTGCTGCTCTGCGCATTCAATCCTTATGAGGCGGCGGATATCGGATTCCTGCTCAGTTTTTCCGCAACATTTGGCATTCTGCTATGTATGCCTCCTTTCACGCGCGTTTTGCAGCGGTACCAGCCACGTCTTCCCATTTTCCGCAGCATATGGACGCTGGTGTGCGGTACTGTGGCCACTTCTGTGGTAGCGACAATCTTTACGCTGCCCCTTTGCTTGCTGGTTTTTGACACCACGTCACTGGTTTCTGTGGTGTCCAATTTGTTGGTGCTGCTGCCCTCTACCTGGCTGTTGTATGCATTGCTGCTCGCGGCCTGTTTCACGGTGGTACCCATCCCATTTCTGGCTGCCTGCTGCTGGCAGGGCGCGGATCTTTTGGCGCGTGGATTGCTCTTTGTGACACGTCTCTGTGCAAATTTGCCGTTTGCAACCATTGAAACGCACTACCGTTTTATAACATTGTGGATAGCCTGTGCACTGCTGTTATTTGGCATAGCCTGTCTGATCGGATGGAGAAGAGGCAAGGCGCCGTTACGGACAGCAGCTTTGCTGAGTGTAATTTTGTTGTTGGTCAACATCCTGGGATATGAAGTGCAGGCGCGCGACGCCTGTCGGGTGACCGTTGCGGCCAGCGGCGAGGCTGTGAGCGCGGTGCTCTCCTACCGGGGGCACAGTGTGGTGATTGGCTGCGGAGCGGGGGCTTGGCAGGTTAACAGGATTTTGCGCCGTGTCCAAACCAAAAGCGTGGATACCGTTGTGCTGCTGACACAGGATACACAGGAAAGCCAGGCCGCGGCAGAACTGCTGAAACAATGGCGGCCGAGGCAGATTGTGCTGCATGCAGGGCTGGTCCTGGACATCTATTTGGAACAGGCGCTTTCCAATGCCGGCCAGGTGGTTCTTTGCGGCACTACGGCGCAGAGCGCTTTGTGGGATGACACTGCACTTTTGACTTATGCCGACCGATCGGCGCTGCTTTCGGTCAACGGCGTGAAGATCCTGTTCAATGGCCAGAAGGCAGACCTGTCCTATGTGCCGTTCGTATTTCAAAGCGCGGACATTCTGGTGGGGCCGGACCTTCCGAAGAATCCTGGAAGTCTCTCGCCGCGGCTGACGTGTTTGTGTATTTATCCCAATTCACTGGACACCTACGACGCTGCGCAGTTTGGCGCGCCTGTCGTACTGGGCAATGGGGAAGACTTGGTGTTGGAGTCGCAGACGTCCGGCCAATTGGAAATAAGGAGGAACGATTGATGCCCGAAATTTCGGAATCCCAGCTGCGCAAGGAGATCGAATCCGACGCGCTTGCCGGATTGTATGTGCTGTATGGCGAAGAAAAATACCTGGTGGCTCTGTGGGCAGGCCGCCTGGCGCAAAAGGCCGCAGGCAACGCGTTCCGTGACTTCAATTTTCAGCAGTTTGGTGGCGACGCCTCGCCCGACGCGGTCGGGGATGCTGTGGAAGCGCTGCCGTTTATGACCGAACGCAAGTGTGTGGTGGTGCGGGATCTGACGTTGGATGGGCGCACACCCGCGGAGTTAAAAAAGTTGGCGCAGCTAATCAGCGAGACGCCGGACTCTACAGTGCTGGTGCTGCAATTCGCCTCCAGCAGCCCGGCTTTTAAGAAGGACAAAAAATGGAAAGATCTGTATGCGCTATGCACCCAGCATGGAAAATGTGTCGCTTTTCCGCGCCGCAAGCCCGCGGACCTGCAAAAATTGCTGATCTCCACTGCCTCCAAGCGCGGATGTGTACTCGACCGCACGGGTGCGCAGCGGATCGTCTCCTATTGCGGAGACAACCTGGAAACCCTCCTCAACGAGCTCGAAAAGGTCTGCGCCTTTACCGGACAGGGACCGATTTCTCTGGAGACGATCGACCGGTTGGTTACGCGCAATTTGGAAGCGCGCGTCTATGATTTGAGTAAGCACCTGCTCGCCGGACGGTATCCCAAGGCCTATGAGACATTGGACCTTTTACTGGCACAAAACGAGGAACCGATCAATATTCTGGCGGTCCTGTCCGGCACATATCTGGACCTTTACCGCGTGCGCTGCGCCATGCAGAGCGGAGAAAGTGCGATGGAGCCAGCCAATCATTTTGATACGTATAAACGCCGAGAATTCCGTCTGCGCAATGCAGAAAACAATGTGCGGCATCTTTCTACCCAGCAGCTGCGCGACAGCCTGGAAATCCTCCTGGAAACCGACCTCGCGCTCAAAGGTTCGCGCACGGCGCCGCGTATCCTGCTGGAAAAGGCGCTGGCAAAGCTTTTGGTCATTGCCAGTGGGGAGGTGGACGCATGACGCGGCTGCGGGTAAAAGAGGCGGTCGTCGTGGAGGGAAAGTATGACAAGATCAAGCTTTCCGCTTTGATTGACGGACTGATTATTGAAACGCACGGCTTCGGGATTTTTCGAGATAAGGAGCTTTTGGCGCTGTTGCGCCGGCTAGCTGATGTCCGCGGCCTTCTGATCCTGACGGACAGCGACGGCGCGGGGTTTCAAATACGGAATTTTTTAAAAGGCAGCATTGATCCATCGAAAATCCGTCATGCATATATCCCGGACATTCTCGGCAAAGAGAAACGCAAAGCTGCCCCTGGCAAAGAAGGGAAGCTCGGCGTTGAGGGGATGCCACTGTCGGTGCTGCGCGAGGCACTTTTGCGCGCGGGTGTTGCCAGCGAGCCTGCACAGACAAATCCACGCCCCATTACCAAGGCGGATCTCTATACCCTGGGTCTTTCCGGCGGCCCGGATAGCGCCGCGCGCCGCAGAACGGTACAGGAGACATTGGCATTGCCTGCGCATCTATCGGCCAATGCATTTTTGCAGGTGCTCAACGCTTTGACAGATTTTCCGGCGCTCGCATCCCTGTGCAACAAACTTTTTACACAGCCGGAAAATGAGTCCAGCGTTTTGAAATCCGAAGGAACCTCCGCCGCGCTGGAGAATAGCCGCTCATAAAATATTTTCGCTGATTTCGCATAAAATTGTTGACAGGGCTTCCCATTCGGTGCTATAATAATATTCGCCGCTTGATATGCGCGAGTGCTGGAATTGGCAGACAGGCACGTTTGAGGGGCGTGTGTTGTATGACGTACGGGTTCAAGTCCCGTCTCGCGCACCACGTCAAAGGCGGCATTATGATAACGGCTTTCCGTTATCATAAACGAGAGGGCTTAGTGAAAATCTAAGCCTTTTCGTTTATGATAACTCCTATCGGCGTTGTGAGCACCGATAGGAACATTATCATAAACTTTCGAGAACTTACTTTACACAAATGCTGAAAAAGCATTTTTCATTGCTGCGGGTTTCGCAGACAGCCGCTCATCCGGCGGCGCGTCCAATGCGGTGAAGCGTTCAAGGCGCAAGTATCATTATCCTCCCTGGGGTCATGGCCACTGCTTTCGAGGCAGCTGGCGGGGCTTACGGCTCACTGGATGTCCAGGTCGTCGCCGGCCCGCGGGCTTTGCGGTGCCTTCGTTTCCGCAGCAGGCGAGGTTTTGATGCAAAGTAAGTTTTAGATTGTCAAGGTTCAAGGGCAAAAGGAAAAGCGACTCGCGAAACATGATAGGGTCCCGCGAATCGCTCTTGACAAATGTATCAGTTAAGTGGTATTATGAAACCACATAAACTGCATTTCATAAGCCATGAGGGTTCTATGGAAACCCTTGTGACGCAAGCCTCATGTAGTCGCCAAACTGCATGGGGCTATGAGTGCTTTTATGCTTTTGCTAACCTAAGTCTACCACAAAAAAGAGCGAGAGCCAAGCCTTTATGGCATGGGGAGAGCAAAAGTTTTTGAGCATTTTTTGATAAAAATGCTCTTTTTTTATACTCACTAAGTGATTTTTCACTCGACCTGATGCATTTTCAAAGGACGATTTCTGGAAACTCTTTGTTTCATTGCTTTTTACTTTATCACCGGATGCCAAACTTCTGGTATTGCCGGTACCTTTTCATTACTGTGTAAAACGAGGGGTGCGACAACTTGTCGCACCTATCTTTTTTTGTCTTTGCTTCGCCTTCGTCCATTTTGGCCATTCAAGTATCCGTTCGCCGTGTGTCTTTTCATGTTTTACAGGTTCATTCGAGCAAACTACCGCGTAAAAAGCTCGATGACAGAAAGGTAGGTTGCTTGTTATTATCGTTGTCCTTTCAAAGGCTCTATGCGAGATTTATGGAACGTTTCAGACTCCGCCGGGCAAACAAAATTTTAAAGATAACAATAATCCTTACGCGATCTTTGAAAACCGAGCGCAGCTTTTTGTGTTCCCCCAGCCGAATCTTTACGCATTTATTCAGCACAAGCGCGGTATTGAGAAAGAAAAAAGAGAAGTCGTGGTCCTAAGTCAAGAATTAGCACAAGTTAAAATGAGAGATTTATTCCCATCTTAACTCGCTTGAAGCAGGTCATCAGCCTGCGCATATAGCTTTTCAAAGTCATCAGGCGACATAAAATTACAATGACTATGAATGCGTTTGGTATTGTAAAAAGCTTCTA
>ERZ1090878.96-NODE-96-length-45951-cov-5.871754_pt1 | contig 45951 bp, 40 predicted proteins | sample MGYA00478473_ERZ1090878 | MGnify/ENA primary metagenome ERZ1090878 (study PRJEB33644, sample SAMEA5815720) | chicken gut metagenome | biome: Chicken; feature: Gastrointestinal Tract; material: Caecum | place: Ireland | collected 2019-01-01 | study: A study of the... | reverse complement strand
CGTGGGGCCCATGACCCCCACAATAAACCCGCGCGAATGCGAGAACGCAGTGGAGTGGATAGAGTCGATCACCGTCGTGGCGATGTCGATCGCGGACTGGAAGCCGAAGGTCATTTCCGTGCCCCACAGGTCATTGTCGATCGTCTTGGGCAGGGTCACGACATTGACGCCGTTCTGACTGAGGAGGTTCGCGGTTTTGTGCGTACCGTTGCCGCCGAGAATAACCAGGCAGTCAAAGCCCTCGTCGTTTACGGTTTTGAGCATTTTTTGCAGCTTGGTTTCCTCGCTGTCCTCACTCGCCTTCTGCATTTGCTTGAACGGTTGGCGGGATGTGCCGAGAATCGTGCCGCCCACGGTCAGGATATCCGAAAAATCCCGCGGGTTCATTTCATGGTAATCGCCCTCGATCAAACCGCGGTAGCCGTCCCGGATGCCGTAAATGGTCACCTTGCTGCCCAGTTCGTTATACAGCGTCTTTGCCACGCCGCGCAGGGCGGAGTTCAGGCCCTGGCAGTCGCCGCCGCTTGTCAGCATGCCAATCTTCATATGCGCAACCTCCTTTTTATTACCTTTATCATACGCCAATTTTTCCGTGTTGTGAAGAGGCTTTCCATAGGTTTTACATCCGCATCGTAATTCATCCGTTTTTGACTACTGTCGCAGTCCGCGGTATTTTCTGCGTCAAATTTTTGTAGGATTCATCAGTTGCATACCATATGTAGTTGTGTTATTCTAAAATCAGACAAGTTCCCTGCAACTGACGGACAAGGTGGAGCGCAAACCACCGGGGAGCAGGGGTTCCGTAAAAATGCCGACCGTCTGGGCAGTGTCGCACAAGATACGCGATGCTGCCCTTTTTTGCATCCAAAAAAGGGCAGCCGAACCAAAGAAACAGGAGGAATCACCTATATGAACGCATGGAACACCTTCATCGGCGGCGATTGGCAGAATGAGATCAACGTCCGCGATTTCATCCAGAAAAACTACACCCCTTATGAGGGCGACGGCGCGTTCCTCGCGCCCGCAACCGCCCGCACGACCGCGATGCGCGAAAAGTTTGACGCGCTGCTCGCAGAAGAGCGCGAGAAGAACGGCGTGCGCAATGTCGATACCGATACCGTTATCACGATCACGGCGTTCGGCCCGGGCTACCTCGATAAGGATAACGAAATTATTGTCGGCCTGCAAACCGACGAGCCTTTAAAGCGCGCCTGCAACCCGTTCGGCGGTATGCGCATGGTGCGCGAGGCCTGCAAGGCCTACGGCTACGAGGTTTCCCCCAAGATCGAAGAGGAATTCAAATACCACAAGACGCATAACGACGGCGTGTTCTCGGCCTACACCAAGGATGTGCGCGAAGCGCGTCACGTCGGCCTGCTGACCGGCCTGCCGGACGCCTACGGCCGCGGCCGCATCATCGGCGACTATCGCCGCGTCGCGCTCTACGGCGTGAACCGCCTCATTGAAGAAAAGCAGCGCGACAAGGACGCACTGGGCAGCGTGCCGACGACCGAAAAGGAAATCCGCACCGCTGAGGAGCTTTCTGACCAGATCAAGGCGCTCAAAGACATGATAAAGATGGCAGCCGATTACGGCTTTGACATTTCCCGCCCCGCCGAGAACGCCAAGGAAGCCGTGCAGTGGCTGTACTTCGCCTATCTTGCGGGCATCAAGGAGCAGAACGGCGCGGCGATGAGTCTTGGCCGCACCTCTACCTTCCTTGATATCTACTTTGAGCGGGACCTCAAGGCCGGCATCCTGACCGAGTCCGAGGCGCAGGAAATCATGGACGATTTCGTGCTGCATCTGCGCATGGCGCGCCACCTGCGCACACCCGAATATAACGAGCTGTTCGGCGGCGACCCGATGTGGATCACCGAGGCGGTCGGCGGCATCGGCGAGGACGGCCGCCCGCTCGTCACCAAGAACAGCTTCCGCGTGCTGCACACGCTGTATAACCTCAACCCCGCAGCCGAGCCCAACCTGACCGTCCTCTGGAGCGAACAGCTGCCCGAGAACTGGAAAAAGTTCATCGCCAAGGTATCCATCGACACCGACGCTCTCCAGTATGAGAACGACGACGTGATGCGCCCATACTACGGCGACGACTACGCGATCGCCTGCTGCGTTTCCGCGATGCGCGTGGGTAAGGATATGCAGTTCTTCGGCGCGCGTGCCAACATCGCAAAGCTGATGATGATGGCCATCAACGGCGGCCGCGACGAAAACAAGTTCGATCAGGTCGGTCCGGAAATGCCGGTCATGGAAGGCGACACGCTCGACTATGACGAGGTTTGCCGCCGCATGGACTTCTACCGTCCGTGGCTGGCTAAAACCTACGTTTCCGCGATGAACACCATCCACTATATGCACGACAAGTACGCCTACGAGAAGAGCCAGATGGCCCTGCACGACACAGAGGTGCGCCGCCTGATGGCGTTCGGCATCGCGGGCATGAGCTGCATGGTGGACTCGCTTTCTGCGATTAAATACGCCAAGGTGCACCCGATCCGCAACCCAGAGAACGGCATCATTGTCGATTTTGAAATCGAGGGCGACTTCCCGAAGTTCGGCAACGACGACGACCGTGTGGATACCATCGCCTGCGAGCAGGTCGAGAAGTTCTACCACGCGCTGACCGAATACCCGCTCTACCGCGGCGCGATCCACACCCTGTCCATTCTGACCATCACCTCCAACGTCATGTACGGCAAAAAGACCGGCAACACGCCGGATGGCCGTCGGCACGGCGAGCCGCTCGCACCGGGCGCAAACCCGATGTCGGGCCGTGACAAGTCGGGCGCGCTGGCCTCGCTCAACTCGGTGGCAAAGCTCAGCTATGACTACTGCCGCGACGGCATCTCGAACACTTTCTCGATCACGCCGGGCGCGCTCGGCAAGACCGACGAGGCCCGCGTCAATAACCTCGTTGCCATCATGAGCGGCTACTTCGCTCAGAAGGCACATCACCTGAACGTCAACGTCATGAACCGCGATACGCTGATCGCCGCTTACGAGCATCCCGAGCAGTACCCCAACCTGACCATCCGCGTTTCGGGCTATGCGGTCAACTTCTACAAGCTCAGCCGCGAGCAGCAGCGCGAGGTCATCTCCCGCACGTTCCACGAAGCGATCTAACATCCTCTACGGGTCAACGGCCCCCTCTGGGACAGGCAGCCGCGAAGGTTGTTCTGTTCCTGTAAGGTGGGCAGCAACCGGAAACCGGGACTACACTTTTGCGCGCGTAGCGCGCCCTCAAGGAAAAGGGGTGATTCGCAAGAGGGGAGAAACCTCTGGTGTCTCCCCTCTTGTGCGCCCGCCGCGCGCAGCGGCAAACATACCAAGCAATACGATTGCATACTATTGTAAGAAAGGTTGTGGCAAAATGACCGGACGCATCCATTCCATCCAGTCCCTTGGCGCGGTGGACGGGCCTGGCGTGCGCTGTGTGATCTTCCTGCAGGGCTGCCCGCTGCGCTGCGTCTACTGTCACAACCCGGACACCTGGGACACAGACGGCGGCGAGGAAATCGAGACGGACGAACTCGTGCGCCGCGTGCTGCGCTATCAGCCATATTGGAAAAACGGCGGCGGCGTGACCGTCTCGGGCGGCGAGCCGCTGCTGCAAGCGGACTTTGTCGCAGAATTCTTCCAAAAGCTGCACGAACACGGCGTGCACACCGCGCTGGACACCTCGGGAACGGGCTGCTCGACCGCTGCGGCCGAGCGCGTGCTGCGATACACCGATCTGGTGCTGTGCGACCTGAAATTTCTGACGGCAGGTGATTACCGCCGCTACTGCCGCGCAGAGCTGTCGCAGGTCGAGCGTTTTTTGCAGCTGACCGCCATGAAAGGCGTGGCGCTCTGGGTGCGGCATGTCGTCGTGCCCGGCCTGACCGACAGCATCGACCACCTGCGACTGGTCAAGGCACACGCCGAACGCTATCCCAACCTGCAAAAGATCGAATTTCTCCCCTTCCACAAGCTGTGCATTGAAAAATACGACCGGATGGGGATTGGCTTCCCGCTGCGCGACACGCCCGCAATGAACGAAGCATGGCTCAAGCAGTTACTGGAAAAGCTGTAAACAAAAAACGCGGAGGAACACTGTTCCTCCGCGTTTTGCTATGTATAATTTACGCTTCTTCCTTCTCCGGCCGTCTGCCACAGAAATGCACCTCGTACCGGCGCATACAGTCCTTGATGACCTCGATCGCCTTTTCCCGGTTCAGCGCGTCCGAAGTCGTGGTATGCTTGTGCTCGAGACCCTTGTAAACCTCGAAAAAGTGCGTGATCTCGTTGCCGTAATGCGGCGGCAGTTCGTCCATATCGTGATAGAAATTCCATGTCGGCTCCTCAAACGGAATCGCAATGATCTTGTCGTCAATCTCGTCCTCGTCGATCATACGCATCACGCCGATCGGATAGCAGTCCACCTCAACCAGAGGGTCGAGCGACTCGGTGCACAGCACAAGCACATCGAGCGGATCGCCGTCATCCGCATAGGTGCGCGGAATGAAGCCGTAATTGGCCGGATAATGCGTGGAAGTATACAAAATGCGGTCCAGCCGCAGCAGACCGGTGCGTTTGTCCAGTTCATACTTTTTCTTGCTGCCCGCCGGAATCTCAATGACCGCCGTAAAGCGTTCCGGTGTAATGCAGCGCGGGTCAATATCGTGCCAGATGTTTCTCATGCCGTTTTGCTCCTTTCTCTTTCTGTTTCCAGTATAGCAGACGGTCCCCCTGCACGCAACGCAAAAAAATGCGGCACTTTACATGCTTTTTACACAAAACGCATTGTCCCAACACAAAAATGCAGTATAATAGTAGTATACTGACTGATCTTATGGCCGCTTTTCCGTGTCCGGCGGCCGGAATCAAAACAGGGGGAATCTCTCTCATGACACAGGCAATCTGGGAACAGGGATATACGCAGAACCGCGAGCTTTCCTGGCTGCAGTTCAACGCGCGTGTGCTGGCAGAAGCGGAGGACGATACCGTGCCGCTTTTGGAGCGGTGCAAGTTCCTTTCGATCTTCACCAGCAATCTGGATGAATTCTTTATGATCCGCGTGGGCAGCCTGTGCGATATGGCGACGGTGGATAAGGGACATGTGGATAACAAGTCCGGCATGACCGCCAAGGAGCAGCTGCACCACATCTATGCTGCGGTCGAACCGCTGTATGCGCGCCGCGACAACGCATTTCAGGATGTCAGCACCCGTCTGCGCGCGGAGGGGCTGCGCCGCCTTTCCTTCAGCGAGTTAGAGCCGGCGGAGCAGAAGTACATCAAGCAATATTTCAAAAACGTGGTCGCGCCGGTGCTTTCCCCGCAAATCGTGGATACCCACCATCCTTTCCCGCATCTGGAGGGCAAGGTGCTGCATATCGCCGCGCTGCTTGGCCACAAAAAGAGCGAACGTCTGGGCCTGCTGCCCGTTCCAGCCTCTCTGCCCGCGCTGGTGTTCCTGCCGGGCGAGGAAAAGCGCTATGTGCCGATCGAAGAGGTTTTGCTTGAATACACCGGTCATGTGTTTGAAATGTACGACGTGCTGGAAAAGACCGTGTTTTGCGTCACGCGCAATGCGGATATCAACCCGGACGACGAGACCTTCGGCGCGGAGGAGGGCGACTTCCGCACCAAAATGGAAAAGCTGCTGCGCCGACGCCGCCGCATGGCAGTCGTGCGCGTCGAGCTGACCCGCCCGATCAGCGACCATTTCACCGAATATTTCCGCAAACGCTTTGATGTGACCGACGCGCAGATCTTCCTGTCTCGCAAGGCGCCGCTTCAGATGAGCTACGCCTTTTCGCTGGGCGATCATTTGCCGGAAAAGCAGCGCGCTGCGCTGTCTGACCCGCCGTTCTCCCCGCAGCAGCCCGCCATGCTGCCCGCGGGACAGAGCCTTTTGAAGGCTGCGCTCAAGCGCGATATTCTGCTTTCCTATCCGTATGAGTCCATGGAGCCATTTTTGCAGATGATCCGCGAAGCCGCCAACGACCCTGCCGTGCTGTCCATCCGCATCACGATCTACCGTCTTGCGCGCAAGGCCAAGCTGGTCGAATATCTGTGCGCCGCAGCGGAAAACGGCAAGGATGTGACCGCGCTGATCGAGCTGCGCGCCCGCTTTGACGAGCAGAACAACATCGACTGGTCCGAGCGCATGGAGGAAGCCGGATGCAAAATCATCTACGGCTTTGAGGATTATAAGGTGCACTCCAAGATCTGCCTGATTACCCGGCAGGAGCGCGGCACGGTGCGCCACATCACGCAGGTCGGCACGGGCAACTATAACGAAAAAACCGCCAAGCAATACACCGATGTATCGCTCATCACCTCGGATGAGTCGATCGGTGCAGACGCAGGCGCATTCTTCAACAATATGGCGCTGGGCAACCTCGAGGGCCGGTACAATCGTCTGCTGGTCGCGCCGAGCAGCCTGAAAAACAACATCCTTGCCCTGATGGATGAACAGATCGCCCGCGGCAGCGAGGGTTATATGTTGCTCAAATTCAATTCGCTGACCGATATCGACATCATCCACAAGCTGCGGGACGCTTCCTGCGCAGGCGTGCGCATTGAAATGATCGTGCGCGGCATCTGCTGCCTTCTGCCCGGCGTCAAGGGACATACCGAAAACATCACGGTCACCAGCATCGTCGGCCGCTTTCTGGAGCATTCGCGCATCTTTGTGTTCGGCCGCGGCTCGGAGGAAAAAATGTATATTTCCTCGGCCGATATGATGACACGCAACACCGAGCGCCGTGTGGAGATCGCCTGCCCGATCGACTCGCCCGAGGTGCGTGCGCGCCTGCACGATATTTTGTACGCCATGCAGCACGACACGGTCAAGGCGCGCGTCTTGCAGCCGGACGGCACCTACCAGAAAAAGCCGCCCGTGCCCGATCCGATCTGCGCACAAGTGCTGCTCATGCAGCAGGCCATCGATCAGGCCCGCGAGCAGGCCGCGCATCCCGCGCCGCCCGAACCGGGCTGGCGCAAGCTGCTGAATCGTTTGCTGGGCCGCTAAACTGGAATAGGATGCAGAAAACGCCGGAAATTCCGGCGTTTTTTTGCGGACAACACAAAAAAGCCGTCACTTTCGTGACGGCTTTTGCTGGTGGGGTTGGCGGGGCTCGAACCCACGACCTCTCGCGTGTGAGGCGAACGCTCTGACCAGCTGAGCTACAACCCCGTTTGTTCGGTTTACCTTATTACTATACCAGAAACAAACGGGGTTTGCAAGCCTTTTTTCACGACTGACCGTTTTTGTCCAGCCGCCCGAGCAGCGCCACGATCAGCGCGATCACGACAAGCACCGTAAAGATGCCCGCCATACCCTGTCCGAGCAGCAAAATTGCCGTCTGTACCGATTCACTCATCTGTCATACGCCCCTTTCTCACATAAAGAACCCGAGAATTACGCCGCCTGCAACGACCGACGCAATCTGTCCCGCGACGTTAGCACCGACTGCATGCATCAGCAGGTGATTGGTCTTATCCGCTTCCACACCCAGCTTTTCGATCACGCGCGCGCTCATCGGGAAGGCCGAAATGCCCGCCGCGCCGATCATGGGGTTGACCTTATTCTTGCAGAACAGGTTGAGGATTTTGGCAAACAGCACGCCGCCGATTGAATCCAGCACAAACGCCACCAGGCCAAGACACAGGATGATGAGCGTATCCACTGTGACAAACTGCTCAGCGCGCATGGAGAACGAAATCGTGATGCCGAGCAGCAGCGTAATCAGGTTTGCCAGCTCATGCTGCGCGGTTTTGGACAGACTCTCCAGCACGCCGCACTCACGGATCAGGTTGCCGAACATGAGGAAACCGACCAGCGACACCGACGCAGGCGCGACCAGTCCGGCCACGATCGACACAACGATCGGGAACAGGATGCGCGTGCGGCGGCTGACCTTGCCTGCCGCATACGGCATCTTCATGGCACGCTCTTTTTTGGTTGTCACCAGCTTGATCGCAAACGGCTGGATGATAGGCACCAGCGCCATATAGCTGTACGCTGCGACCGCGATTGCGCCGACGTATTTCGAGCCGAGCACCTGCGAAACCAAAATGGACGTCGGACCGTCGGCTGCGCCGATGATACCGATGGACGCGGCATCAATGATGTCAAAGCCGAATGCCGCCGCCGCGATGATGGTCAAAAAGATGCCGACCTGCGCCGCGGCACCGAACAAAAATAGCTTCGGGTTGACCAGCAGCGGACCGAAGTCGATCATTGCGCCAATGCCGATGAACAGCAGCAACGGGAACGCTTCGCTCACCTCAATGCCGCTTTCAAACAACCATTGGATGATACCGTGCGTCTCGCCCACGCCCTGCGTCACCTGGTCGATCACGCCCGACATCGGTAGGTTGACCAGTATCGCGCCGAAGCCCATCGGCAGCAACAGCGCAGGCTCATACTGCTTCTGAATCGCCAGCCAGATCAGCAGCCCGCCGACACCGTACATCACCGCCTGCTGCCACGTCACCGACAGCAGCCCTTCATATAGAAATTCCATACCTGCGCCTCCTTCGATAAAAAAACAGACCTGCGTTTCCCTTTCGAGAAACGCAGGTCTGGTCATTTCAGGCAACAGCCAGAACGGAATCAAACGTCCCGTCATGCTTGTTGGCGATGCCGCGCGGACACACCGCGCCGACTACTCCCCTTTGTTTGGCATCATCTTATCATAGAAAGGGGACTGTGTCAAGGCCATATTGCCGTTAAGTTTTCGTCAATTTATGCATCAAAGATATCCGGATTCGCCGCCTTGTGCTGCTGCCAGAGCTTCTGCACGGTCGTATTAGCGCCGTCCATTGCCTGCTCCACCTCGTCCGCATTCTGCTGCCAGCGTTTGTCCAACCCGGCCAGAATACCCTCGGTGGTTGCGCCGTCGCTCTGCGCCAGATACCATACCAGCGCTTCCACCGTACACATTGAGAAATCGCCCTTTTCCTTGCACATCATATAGGTATAGGGATCGGCAAACCATCCTATGCCATCAAACGCCACCGGCAGATAGATCGGCTGCTCTGCGCCGCCCAGCGTGACCCCCTGCATGGTGAGCTCTACTTCGCCGCCATCCAGCCAGCGATAGGTAAGGGTATATTGTTTTTTGATCGGATGCACAACAATATCTTCCGCCGTGCCACGGGACAGACCGAAGATCCACTCTGCTGCCGTGCCGGGATCACGCAGCGCGGTGATCGCGGTATCCGCGAGCAATGCTTCCACGCGGGTTTGGTCAAACTCCGGCATTCCCAATGTATTGCCGTAGCGCAGATCAAACTTTTCGCGCGAATCGGTCGGTTCGTCCGCGTCCAGCTTCCATTCCTGACTGATGAGATGATACCCGCCATAGGACGAAGCCTGCACGCTTTGCACCGCGCGATACGGATGATTTTCCGCATCCCACAGCGAGAACACCACATCTGCGGCGTTTCCACGCACCAGCGTCACGCTGTCCTCTACCCAAAGCGAGCCGCCCGCTTGTGCATAATGATTGAATCCGTCCTGCGGCGCCGCGCTTTGCAGATAAGCTGTCATGCGCGCCTGCATCTGCTCGGCGTTTGGCTCGACGAGCGAAAACGCCTCCGGCCCTATGTCCTGCGCCGCCTGATACATTTCGGTATAAGCTGCGGCGATATCCTCATCCGACGGATCATATTGCACATCGGATGCAAACGCCAGATAATAGGTCAGGCCGTCCCGCTCGGCAAGCTGCTTGCACGGCACAGGGTAATTTGCCTGCCAGTCCTGTCCGAACTGTGCTTTAAGCGACTCTGTCGCCTGCACTTGCAGCGTCATCACCGTGCCGCCGTCGGTCGGATCGTCCGTATATCCCGGCAGCGCGTTTTTCAGGCCGAACGTCACTACACCATCCACGCTCTCCTTCTCATATCCCTGCTCTACAAAACAGTCGGGCAGCGTCAGGGTATAGCCGTAGGTTGCGTTGTTGTATTCGGTCGAATGGATGGTGTAATCCGTATTCGGCACACCCTCGTTTGCCAGCCGGTAGACGAACGCAGCGGTATATTCTTGTTCCGTTCCGGTATAGGCGCTGGTGCGATAGGTCACCGTCACACCGCGATAGACCACCGCGTCCAGCGTCGAGGACAGTGCCTCTGCCATCAGATGCTCAACCTTGTACAAATACACCGCGCTGCCGCGGTCATACACATCGGTAAAGCGGATATTCGTTTGCTGCGTCTCCTTGTCGGTGTATTGCAGCGTGCCGTCCGCGTGGATGACCGCGTCGGTCAGCACGGCATCCGTCGCGGTCAGCTTGCCGTCCACGGGTTCGAGCTTGATCGTCTGTCCCTCTTCCAGCAGCGGGATTTCGCCGTTTGCGTTCTCGATCGCCTGCGCGATGGTCGCGCCGACGGGCAACACACCTTGGCTCACCGGGCTATCTCCCTCGACCAGATAAGCGCCAAATCCTTCGTCAAACTGCGTCACCAGCCCAACCGGCAGCCAGTATCCATTCGTTTTTCGCATCTGCACATCAACCGACGGGCTGTTGTCCACAAAGTTCAGCCGCACGACCGCTTCCGTTTCACCCTCGGAGACGACTTCGCCGGTAAACCAGCTTTCGCGTGTATACAGGTGCTGATTTCCCTCGATATGCTCGACATTCTCACCAAAGTAGCCGAACACGGTTTCGACCGCGTCACGCACGCGCGTCAGCGTGTCGAGAGACGCGCCGTTGAAGCTCTCCGCGCCTTCGCGGATGGTCGGCCACGGCAGGCCGGAGTCGTAATATAGTTTAAAAAGATCACTCTTTGTATAATTACTCTCTGCTACCTCGGTGACGCTGTCTATCACCCGGCGACCATCGGCCTGCGCCGTGGTGATCAGAAAGGCACTACGCATATCCTCCACACCGCCGCCGTACATCTGGAACACAGCGAGATAGCTGTCCGCATCGTCAGCCGGAACAAGCGCATAGCCCCGGTAGGACGGCGACGAGCCGCCGTACTTCCAATTGAAGCCACCGTCCGGCAGATACCTATCGATGCCGAACTCCTGCTGCATCTGCGTGGACAGGATGGGATAGATGTACTGCCCGCTCTTATGCGTCACGCCGCGTGCATACTGCCCCGCGAGGTCGGCGGCGGTGCGTGCGTTCTTGCCGCCGTCATAGGTGAAATCCTGCGGCAGCCAGCCGTCGCCAAACTGGTTGACCATTGTGATGGTCACTTCGCTGCGGTCATCAAAGATAAACGTGATATCCATGATATCGTCACCCATTGTGCGGTCGGCGGACGAGTCGCCCATCGAGGCGACAGGCTGTAGATGCAGCAGGTACTCAGCTGCCTTAGTCGGGTCACCCCATTTGTCCATATCCAGTTGTGTAAACGACATTTTGCCGACTTCCAGCGGGTCGGGCAGGCCGAGGTCGTTTTCATACAGGATGCGGAACTCGTCGAGCGAGGTCACGCCGTCCCCTGCGACGGCTTCGCCCTTGGTGACTTGCCAGCCATCCGCAAGCTTTTCAAAAGTCAGCTTTTCTGCCGTGCGATAGGGCACAACCAACTCCGGAAAATCGTCCCACTGCATGTCGTACAATACATAGGTGTCCTCGCCGTCCAGCTTGACCGTATATCCAAGGCTTTCTGTGCGCTGCGCCCACTGCTCGGCGAGCGCAATGCGCTCTTCGTCCGTCAGCTCACTCTTACTTTCCCCTACCGAAAAGGCGCAGCCCAGCGTGCCGACCAGCACCGCCGCCGCGACGACCAGCGCAATACCGCGCTTTTTGACTTTTTTGTCAAACAATCCCTCGAAACGTCTCATCAGCGTCTCCTTATCTCCGGTGAAGCACGACACCAGCGCACGCTTTTTCACCTGCGCCTCAACCGAGCGCAGAATGGTCTCGCCATAGGCGCGGCGCGCATCCACGTCCATGCCGCGCACGACCGCATCGTCGCACGCCAGCTCGATATCTTCCTGCGCAAACCGCGCCATCAGATGCACCAGCGGATTAAACCAGTGCACTGCCCGCGCCGCAACCAGCGCCAGCTTGAGCCACAGGTCGCCCCGCTTGTAGTGCGTCAGTTCATGCCGGAAAATGAACGCCGCATCCTGTTCGGACAGCGCTTCATCCGGCAGATAGAGCGCAGGTTTGATAAACCCCGCCAACATCGGGCAATCGGCCGCCTGCGTCACCCGCAGCGGGATGTCCCGGGTGATGCCAAGCACACACTTTTGCTCCTCAAACACGGTCAGCAACGCGTCCCGCTGGGCCGGATGGCTGCTTTTCTCCAGCACATGATGGAACGCCAGATAGCGGTACATCTGCCAGCCGGCAAAGAGCAGCGCGCCTGTGCCCCACAGCACAAGCAGCACCCGTCCCATGTCAATTGCGGTCCATGCTTGCTCATCGAATGTTTGCAGGGTCTGCGCCTGCTCATCCGTCACCCAGCGTCGTGTCGTGATTTCGCCGTCCTGCTCCAAAACAGGCAGCCCGGCCTGCTCCAACCGCTCCGGCGTGAAGTTCGTCTGCGTCAGATAGGTCGTGCGCGGCGTGACCTGCACCGGCGGGTCGGGCAGCGTCAGCTGCACGGGAATCAGCAGCCGCAGCGCAAGTACCGCCCACACCAGGCACATTGCGCGCGCGGGATAGCGCTTTTTGAGGGCTTTGCGCAGCAAAAACAGCACCAGCGCCACCGCCGATACGGTCAGGCCGATCTGCGTGAGATTGTTCAGCAGATCACTCCATGCAAAACGTAACATATCCTACCCCTCCTGTCCTTACCGTCCCTGCGCGTCGAGAAAGGCGCGCAGTTCGTCGATATCGTGCGCGGTCAACGCACCCGCGTCCGACAGGCTTGCCACCAGATTTTTCACCGAGCCGCCGCATACGCGCTCGACAAAGCTGCGACTCTCGCGCTGCAAATATTCCTCCTGCGTCACGCACGGCGTATACTGGTTCTGACGCCCCTCTTTCTCGCATGAAAGAAACCCTTTGTCGCATAAGCGCGAGAGGAAGGTCAAAACGCTCGTCGCCTTCCAGTCGCTCGGCACCTTGCGCTGCACTTCCGCCGCGGTCACAGGCGGCTCGAGCGACCAGACCGCCTGCATCACTTCCAGCTCGGCATCCGGCAGTCGTTTGCTTTTTTCCATATCGTCCCCTCCTTTTCTACAATTGTAAAATCCTTTCTGTGTCTATATTCTACAATGGTAGAATATGCTTGTCAAGTCATACTTTGTTTACACTTTGAAAATTGACAAGCGCCCCTATTTTGCGCTATGCTAATATTGTAGAACCTCAGAACCCCCTGCCGACAAAGGAGCCGGAACCTATGCGAAAATCCACGGCGCTCGGATTTGCCATTTGCAGCACGCTGCTGCTGATTTTGTTGTTTCTCGCCGGGCGTATGCTGTACATCAAATTCTATCATCAGTCCTATGCGGACATCACGGAAAAAACCACGCAGACCGTGGTCGCGCTCACAGAAAACCAGACCGAAATACAAACCGTTACCGACCCGGAACAGCTTGCCGCCATCACCGAGCTGCTGTCCGGCTATACTTACACCCAGTATCCCAACCTGTTCAAGCCCGGCAAGGACCAGCTGATGGGCAACCTGCTGACCGTGACCTTTGAAAACGGCAACTCCATCGGCGTCAACGCGGACGGCTATGTATTCGTCAACGGCGAGCTGCGCGATATCGAGGGCAGCCGCGGGCAGGAATTTTATCACAAGCTGTATCTTCTGTTCTATCCAAACGCAAGCTGACGCGATCTCTGTCATACATCTTTCGAGGGAGGACATGCTCACATGCGGGAATTGTTTTTGAATGCGGAAGCCTTTTATACCCGTGAACAAGTACATGAAGCGCTGGCGCGCGCGTTTGACTTTCCCCCGGACTACGGCGGCACGCTGGATGCACTGTATGACCAGCTATGTGTTTGCCCCCCGACGCAGCTGACCTTGCAGCACGCCGAGCTGCTTGTGGACACGCTGGGCAACTATGGCGAACTATTGCTGCGCGTCATCGCAGGTGCAGCAGCAGAAAACGGAGATTTTCTGCTGAATTTTGAGTAAGCACACAAAAAAGAACGTGACTTATTTTCATCAATCAAGCACTCTGCGGCCTGTTCCGGCGTTTCGCCCGGTTGTGCGCCCCGGACTTTATCTTCGCTATACCACCTTGCGTGTACGGTTTTATGGTATCATTCCATCCTGACTATAATAAAACAGGCATCCATCCCAGCTTTTCCGCTGGAAATGGATGCCTGTTTATTTTCTGTCATTTAGCTCCCATGTTGGACAGGGCCCGCCGAGAAAGCAATCCTCGGCGGGCTCTTCTGCAATGAAATTGGAAGGACCGATGATTTGCCATAAAAGCACCTTCACCTTTTATAGCATCACCGTGGAACCGGTCACAACAACGCCAATACCTGCTCCGGCTCCGGCATGGAGCGGATCGCCCCCCGCCGGGTAGTAACCAGATAAGCCGCTGCATTGGCAAAGCGCAGCATCTGGGACAGATCCTGCGATGTGAGGTGTTCCAGACCATGTTCCAGCAGGAAATTCAGAACACAGGCGCAGAAAGTGTCTCCCGCGCCGGTGGTCTCGATCACGCCGCCCAGAGACAGGCCGGGCTGAAACACCCGCAGCCCCTGATAGTAGGCGATGCTTCCCTGCGCGCCCGCGGTCACATTGACCAACTGAAGATTCGGAAATTGAGCCATCAGCTTGGCGGCTCCAGCATCAAAATCGGTCTCTCCGGTGACAAAAAGCAGCTCATCGTCGGAAATCTTCACCACATCGCATTGTCCAAGGCCCCAGTTGATCTGCTCTTTTGCCTGCTCCAGACTCCCCCACAGGGGTGGCGCAGGTTTGGGTCAAAAGAGAGGATACAGCCCGCCGCACGGGCCAGCGCCACCGCCTTCTGGGTAGCGCTGCGCACGGGCTCTCCGGTGAGCGACAAAGAACCAAAGTGGAAGATCTTAGCCCCGGCGATCACCTCCTCCGGCACCTCGTCCGCGGTCAGAAGCGCATCCGCCCCGGGGTCCCGGTAGAAGGAAAAGTCCCGGTCTCCGTTTTCTGCTGTTTTGACAAACGCTAATGTGGTGTGGCTGTGCGCGTCCATCACCAGACCGTCCATGGAGATGCCCGCCTCCGCACCAATCTGGCGCAGAAAGTGACCAAACTGGTCGTCTCCTACCTTTCCGATAAACGCCGTCTGCTTGCCCAGCTTGGCCAGCATAGCCAGCACGTTACAGGGCGCGCCTCCAGGGTTTGCCTCATAAATGGGATTTCCCTGGGTGCTGACTCCGTTGCAGGTGAAGTCCACCAGCAGCTCACCCAAAGCCGTCACATCAATGCTTTTCTTCACACTTCCCACCGCCTTTTAAACCATTAGATCGTACTTTTCTACGTCAATCAATGCCTGCCCGTCCGCCTCAAAGGTAATGGCATCGGCCTCCTGCCGGGTGTAAATCACGGAGCTGGCTGCCTGCTCTCCGTCGTTGACAAAGACCTCTACTCTAAACCGGTCCAGAATGATTCGCAGCTTCAGCTCCCCTTCCTGAGGCCGTACCAAAAAGCTGCGGGTGTGGACAATATCATGAGGCAGACCGCTGCGGGTACGGTCGATTTTCAGAGTGCTCTCATTGGGCTTATAGCGAATGATTGTGTCGTGAGTACCGTCCTTTGCCACATGGATGCGGAACCAACGGTATCCCTCGCCGCCCGTGGGCCGGATGGTCACTGTCATGTCCACAACCCGTCCCTGAACGCCCGGCAAATTGACCTCGCCGCACACTGGGATGTTTTGATGGAGTATCCGCTCTCCCCGGCAGGCCTCCAGCTCCCGGACGGGGCGCTGGCACAGCCGCCCGTCCCGCAGAACCAGCTCCCGAGGGAGGGTCATCTGGCCAAACCAGCGGCAGTGGGCAGGCTTTGCCCCCGCCGTACTCCAGTTCTGCATCCATGCAATCATGATACGCCGTCCATCGGGGGCAAGAAGGGTCTGGGGTGCATAGAAGTCCAGACCGTAATCCATGGCCTGAACCGTCTGGCGGTGAAACTCCATGCTTTTGGAATCATAATTTCCAATCAGGCACATGGCATTGTTGCCTGCGTGGAACTCCAGACCGATGGGGTACATTTCCTGCGGGCTGGTAACCAGCACCTGCCGGCCGTCCAGCGGGAAGAAATCCGGGCACTCCCACATTTTTCCGTACTGATTGTGACAAGCGTCCAGCGTGCGGACATAGTCCCACTTCAGACCGTCCGCGCTCTGGTAGAGAAGAACGGCACCGCTGTCGTCCGCCGCGCGATTGCCAATCACGGCATAGTAAGTTCCGTCCGCTTCCTGCCACACCTTTGGGTCCCGGAAGTCAGCTGCGCTGCCTCCCTCGGGCAGATTGTCCTTGTCCAGCACCGGGTTGAGGGCATATTTCTCGTAGTTCAGCCCGTCGCCGATGGCCACACACTGGGTCTGGATGTCCCGCAGGACCCCCTCCTCGTCCCGCTCTTGCTGGACGCCCGTGTACATCAGCAGCTGCCGCCCATCGGGCAGCTCCACCGCACTGCCAGAAAAGCAGCCGCCGGCATCACAAGGCTGGTCAGGGGCCAGCGCGACGGGAAGACGCTCCCAATGGATGAAGTCCTCCGTGGTCAGGTGCCCCCAGTGCATAGGGCCCCACTCGTTGGAGTAGGGGTGATACTGGTAGAGCAGGTGGCATTTCCCTTGATAAAAGGAAAATCCGTTGGGATCGTTCATCCAGCCGATAGTCGGGGTGGCGTGGAACGCGGGACGTTCCACCGCGGGAATATGGGGCCCATACTCTTTTTCATGTTCTGCACCCTCTTACACAAATTCTACGTCCGATGCTTTGGACGCAATCTTGCTGACAATGAGCAGCAAAATAATATTGACCGCCGTGTTGAACAGGCCGACAGCTGTGGAATAGCTGTACTTGGCGTTTTCGATACCCTGTTGATAGACGTATACAGCAATGACATCGCTGGTCGCCTTGTTCAGGTCGGTCTGAAGCAGCCATACCTTCTCAAAGCCCACGTTCATCAGTCCGCCGGCCGCCATGATAAGATTCAAAATGGCCATGGGCAGCAGCTCCGGCAAGTCAATGTTCTTGATGCGCTGGAACACAGAGGCACCGTCGATCTTTGCCGCCTCGTAGAGGCCCGGGTCTACGTTTGCCAGCGTCGCCAGATAGATGATACAGCCCCAGCCGGCGTCCTGCCAGATACCCGAGGCGATGTAGATGGTGCGGAAAGCGGAGGACTCGGTCAGAAAATCAATGCTGGTGCCAAAGATCAGATTGATCAGGCCTCCGGAGGGACTCAGGAAGATGCGCAGCATACCGCATACCACCATGATGGAAATAAAGTGGGGGGCATACAGTACCGTCTGAACCAGCCGCTTATACCGCCGGAAGTGGAGCTGATTGATGATTAAAGATAGAATAATGGGGATAGGAAAGGTCCAAAGCAAGCTGTACAGGCTGATAAGGACCGTATTTTTGATCATCCGGACACAGGTAGGAGAGCTGAAAAACCGCTCAAACCAGTACAGCCCTACCCACTCGCTGCCCGTATATCCCCGACTGGCTTTAAAATCCCGGAAGGCGATCTGGATGCCATACATGGGGATATACTTGTAGATGATGGTCAGTACCACCGGGATCAGCAAAAGCAGGTAAAGCTGCCAGTTGTTCAGGATCCGACGGCTTAAAGGTTTTCTGTGGGGAACACGCACGCCCACCGCAGTTTTATATCGTTGACTCACATTGTCTCACTCCCTATTTAAACTCAGTGTATCACATCTGCACAGCGGTTTTCTCACCTCTCATTCCATCGAAGTCAAATGTGCCGGCATATAGATGTAACGTTTCACGCATGAAAGAAAAAGAGCGCCCCGCATCTCCGGGACGAAACGTTACACTTTAATTCATGCCAATCATACGCCATGTTTCCTTCTTCTGTCAAGATAATTGATTGGTATTTTTGTTCTTCCCTGTTCTACATAAAAGCCTTTCTATTTTTTGTGCAATATGGAAAGAAATAAAAAGATACCTCAAATTTTTGAAAATACACTTGCAAAAAAACGTTTCATGCATATAATGAAATCATGTTCATGAACTCGCGTGAAATGTACGTGATTCGTTTCACACAAACAAAGGCGGTGATGCAGATGAGACGGGGTTCCGCTCCGACAATGAAAGATGTGGCCCGCGAAGCGGGCGTGGCGCTGGGGACGGTATCCAAGGTGTTCAATAACGGCTCAGTGGGCGAGGAGTATCGCCAGCGGGTGCTGAAGGCGGCCAAGCGTCTGGGCTATCAGGTCAATAGCTACGCGCGGGGCTTAAAAACCAACCGAACCTATGCGGTGGCCGTGGTGCTGCCCAACATTATCAATCCCTTTTTCTCCGTTCTGGCGCAGAACCTGTGTCAGGCGCTGACCAAGAGAGGGTACCGCATGTTTTTGTCCATCACCGACTTCGACCCGGCGGCGGAGCAGCGCTACATTCACATGGCCCAGCAGAATCAGGTGGATGGAATCATCGGGCTGACCTATAACCCCAACCTGCAGGTGGCGGACAAGATCCCCTTTGTCAGCTTTGACCGCTATGTAAGTCCCAACGTGCCCTGCGTGGCCTCGGACAACTTCGGCGGCGGGCATCTGGCAGCCAAAAAGCTGGTGGAGATGGGCTGCGAACGGCTGCTGTTTCTGCGCATCGGCTCCACCGTGGCCGGGGAGTCGGACAAACGGCGGGACGGATTTGAGTCCTTCTGCCGGGGGGCAGGCGTGGAACACGACACGCTCTACCTGTGTGACAGCGACGGATATGAACCTTTTCGGGCGTTCTTGCAGGCCCATATCCATCAGGGACGGCTGGACTACGACGGTATTTTCTGCTGTACCGATGCGTTGACGTTGGAGATTCAAAAAATGCTTTCCGAACTGGGTATCCGGGCCCCGGAAGATGTGCAGCTCATTGGCTTTGACGGCACGGCCATCCATATGGGCCGCACGCCTGAGTGCTCCACCATTGTTCAGCCCATCCCCCTTCTGGCCGAGACCTGCGTGGACATCCTTTTAAAAGAAGACAAAAGCGATCTGCCCAGTCTTATCTGTCTGCCGGTGAGCTATGCGCCCGGTGGGACGACCCAAGATCCGATATAAGCGAACACAAATGGAGGTTGGCATATGGCCAGTAGATATCTCAAATGGAAACACCGGGATGTACAGCCCGAGCAGGCGGTGGAATTGACGCCCCGGCAGAAGTGGGCGAACTGGTGGGATTATCATAAGTGGTACGTCCTTCTGGGGGTAGCATTGCTTGCTCTGGCGATTTATCTTGGGAGCAAAGCTCTGGGAGCCGGACAGGTTTTGCCCGACTATCAGGTGGCCTATGTGGGCTCTGCCGCCCTGCCGGAAGAGACCGCCACCGCTCTGGAGTCCGCTTTGGCGGACTTTGGAGTTGATTGCAACGGCGACGGTCAAGTAGTGGTCTGCGTAAACCAGTATGTGATAGGAGACAGCTCCGGTCAGGGGGCGGTGTACAACTATGCAATCAGCACCAAGCTGATGGGCGATCTGAACGCCTGCTATAGCTACTTTTTCCTTCTGGAGGACCCGGTGGCTTTTCAGGAGCGCTATCAGATCCTGCGCCGTCTGGACGGCAGCCTGTCGGACGAGACAGCATCAAGCGATGACAGCTGCTCGCTCTCATGGTCCCAGTGTCCGGTCCTCCGGGAACTGCCCTTGGGTGAGTATACTGAAAATGTCTTGGGACAGGAGATCCGCGGAGACAGTCAGGAGCTTCTCAGTTCTCTTTCTGTGGCTCGCCGGGGCTTCTGGACAGAAGAGACCTGTTCCTATCCCAACGAATGCGACGCACTTTGGGACGCAATCACAAGGGGGAGTAACCAGTGAAACGGTGGAAATACGCGGCGGCACTGCTGATGACAGGTCTGCTGATGCTGAGTGGATGCGGTCAGTACCCTGAGCAGGCTGCCGACGGAACGCCGTGGGACCCCAATTGGACCATGCTGGGGTCCGTGCTGGGGGCGGAGGAGCCGGGAAACGGCTTCTCCCTGCTGGACAATTATTCGGTTCTCACCGGGGAGGATATCTACTATGCTGCCTGGGCAGCCGGGGAACCCACCGACTATACCAACGAGGACGGAGAGGATGTGCAGGTCTACGACGCCCAGATTTATCTACTGGCGGCGGGATACACTGACGAGGCCCAAGCCCAGCAAAATCAGGAGGAATGGATTGCCCGGCAGCAAGAGACCTATGCGGTGACTGATTCTTGGAGCGAGACCCGCAACGGTCAGGAATATACTCTGCTGGCCTATGAATGCGGCTCGGAAACCAACCCCTATCACCGGGGCGTGTCGGCCTTTACCGTCTACGGCACTTACGCAGTCAGCGCCGAGCTTGCCTGTCGGGAGAGTTTTACCGGACAGGAACGGGAGATCCTGCTCCAGTTCTTAGACGGCTGCCATTACAGTTCGTGAACGAAAGGAAGAAGTATTGTGGGTTTATTTGTTCATGAGGATGCGCACTATGATCCTGATGTGCGGCAGGTGGGATTCAACCGCTATAAGCAGCTGCTCTCCCTGCACGCTTCCTCTTGGATCAAGCTCAATCTGCTCACGGTGGCAGGCGCGCTTCCTCTGGCAGCAGGTATTGGATACGCCATCCTGTCCAGCAGTATTCTGGTCCTCATCCCCCTGTCTATTCTGGGCGGAATGATCTGGGGGCCCTTCCTTGCGGGGCTCTACGACGGCATCCTCCGGGGATTGCGGGATGCACCGGAGTCTTGGTGGGCGGCCTGGCGGAAAAGCTGGCGTCAGAATGGACGGGAAAGCCTGCTCCCGGGCGCTGTCCTCGGTCTGCTGGTGGGAATGTACGCCTTCATGGCAGCCCTCTTCTGGTGGTCTCCGGCTCCTCAAACGCCGGGCACCATTGCCCTGTATCTGTTCTCCGGCGCCCTGTTTCTCCTGCTTAATACCCTCTGCTGGCCCCAACTGGTCCTGTTCCGCCAGACTGCCCTGAACCGGATGCGGAACATTATCCTGTTTACGGCAAAATATTTCTGGCGGATGGCGGGAGTAACCCTTTTGCAGTTGGTTTACATCCTGATCTATGTGCTTCTGGCCCCCTGGGCCCTGCTTTTGGTCCCCTTTTTGGGATTGTGGTACATCACCTTTTTATCGCAGCTTCTCATTTATGAGCAGATGAATGAGGAACTTGGTATCGAAGAAAAGTTCCGAGCCTCTCACGCCGAATCGCTCTCCAACTCCAAGACGTTTTCCTGAAAAAGCTCAGAACATTGCATACGTAGGTAACCCCCATAGGTACACAGTGTGAACCTATGGGGGTTACTCTTTGCACGTTTTTTTATTGACTAAAAATTCTTATGCCGTAAACAGCTGCGCCCAGTACGCTGTGCCGCCCGACACCGTATAGCCTACGCCGATGGTCGTAAAGCTCTCATTGAGGATATTTGCGCGGTGGCCGGAAGAGTTCATCCACGCCTGCACCACCTGCTGCGGCGTAGACTGACCATACGCAATGTTTTCGCCCGAACGGGTGTAGGATACGCCCGCCTCGGTCAATGCGGTCGAGAAGGAAGAGCCGTTCGGCCGCGTATGCGAGAAGGACTGCACGGTTTCCGCCGCGCGTACCTGCGCTGCCTGCTGCACGCGGCTATCCACCTTGAGTGCGGACAAGCCGTATTTTGCGCGCTCGGCGTTGACCAGCGCCACTACCTGCGACGCATAATCGCCCTGCGACGAATCGCCATCCTCCTCCGGGGTCTGCTCCGGGGTCTGCTCAGGACGGTTGTCATCCGGCTGCTGCGGAGTGTTGTCCGGGATTTCTTCCGGCTGCTCGGTATCCGGAGTCTGCTCCGGTGTTTCCTCCGGCTGCTCGGTATCCGGGGTCTGCTCCGGTGTTTCCTCCGGCTGCTCGGTATCCGGGGTCTGCTCCGGTGTTTCCTCCGGCTGCTCGGTATCCGGGGTCTGCTCCGGCGTTTCCTCCGGCTGATTTTCCGGGAATTGGCCGCAGATCAGCGCGAAATACTTTTCCAGCAGATGCTGCCGGAACCCGGATTCATACACATAAGTATAGATACCGGCCGGACGCTTGGCGGCTTCCTGCGGCAGATTTGCCGCGCCCGCCGCTGCGGTGGTCGTCATCACCGCCGCCAACGCGAGCGGTACAATTTTCTTCAGCTGCATGATATGCTACCTCCTTGGTGTTTCCTTGCTGTTTCTGGTGCCCTTTGCACCATGTACCAGAGTATAGCGTGCTTTGTAACCGTTTTGCAATGGAAATGCTTGCAGCAAACCCCTAAATACAGCAAAAACCGACCGAAAAAGGAATTTTCCGGTCGGTTTTCCGTCTTTTATGCCAGTTTTTCGATATCGTATAGCTGATTGAGCACCAGCCAGAGCTGCGGGAAATACCGCATGATGTTCCACACGCTCACGCCGCGCAGCCGATATTCCCCAGCAAGCGCCAGCTTGGCCTGAATGGAGCGCGCATCCTCGAACCAAACCTCGTGCTCGGCACGCTCGCGCCAGTAATTATAGTGCGGCGACTGCGCCTCCGCGTCGAATCGGATGGGCGCGCCCACCTGCACCGCCTGCTCGACCGCCTGCACGTTGCCCAGACTGCGCGCTCGGCTCTGGCCCTTGATATAGGGCAGCGTCCAGTCATAGCCGTAGTTGGGGATGCCCATGAAGATCTTTTCCGGCGGAATCTGCGACACCGCAAAGCGCACCACCTGCTCCACCTTGTTGATGGGCGCCACCGCCATCGGCTCGGAAAGGGCATAACCCCATTCATACGTCATGAGCAGTACATCGTTCGCTGCCGCGCCGAGTGCCGCGTAGTCGTGCGACTCGTACAGCAGCCCCGGCTGGTCGGCCGAGGTCTTGGGCGCGAGCGCGACCATGACCGTCAGCCCGGACGGCTCGAGCCGCGCGCGCACCGCGCGGACAAAGTCGGCATAGGCCGCCGCATCCTCGGACGGGATATACTCGAAGTCGATATCCACCCCTGCGAAGCCCTGCGCCGCGATGGTCTGTGCCAGATTTTCAATCAGTGCACCGCGTGCGACCGGGTCGCGCAACAGCTGCTGCGCCCGCTCGCCCGAAAACTGACCGTCCTCGCCGAGCGTCGTCAGCACCAGCAGCGGCAGCACGCCGTATTGCCGCGCCATGCGCGTGAGCGCCTCCGCATTCTGCGGCAGGATGCGGCCCAGACTGTCAAATCCGTAGGAAAACACCGATAAGTACGTTAGATAGAGCAGCGTTTTACGCAAAACTCGCTGGTCAATGTTCGGATACGCATAGCCGTTGACCGCAAACGTGCCCAGCTTGGGGCCATAGGAGATCACCAGCGTCTGTCCCGGCCAGATGCGGTCCCCACCGCCGAGCTGCGGATTGTTTTGCAGCAGTTTCAGCACGGTCGTATTATGCTGCGCGGCAATGCCGGACAGCGTATCCCCCTGCCGGACGGTATGTACCTGCACGGGCTGCGGCACGACGATTGTCTGCCCGGGCGTGAGCCGGTAAGGCTCGTGCAGCTCGTTCTGCTGGATCAGCAGCTGGAGCGGCGCATGGTAGGCTTGCGCGATGCGATACAGGGAATCCCCCGGCTGAACAACATGGATCACCATAGAAAAACCACCTTTCTCCCCAGTCTATGCCGCGCACCCTCCGTCCGTGACCGACTGCAAACACACAAAAGCCGCCCGGCGCATTGCGCCGGACGGCTGAAAGAAATTGGTTATCGGTTTTGCTCTTCGGGAGGCGTGTCGGTATGACAGCCGCAGCTGCCGCCGCAGCCCGAACAGCCACTGCATCCACTGCATCCGCCCGTCTTGGACTGGCGCACCACCGACCGCGCAGCCAAGAACACCAGCAGCGCCACCAACAGGCCCACGATCAATGTCGTCATCTGTTTCGCCTCCTTTCCTTTTCATTGTAAAACAGGATTGCTCTGCGGACAAGCCCCAAATCAGCCGTTCGCCTGCACGCTCATACGGCGCAGCTCCGCCGTGTCGTCCGCCTTCGCCGGCTTGCGCACCAGCAGGAAAATTATCAGCGCCAGCACGAGAACCGCGGCAACCGTACCGAGGCCGAAGGAAACCTCGCCCGTGAACAGACCGCCGAACTGGTACACCATCAGCGCCACGCAGTATGCAAACACGCACATGTAGCCGATGGCGAACGCCGTCCACTTGGCGTTGTTCATCTCGCGCTTGATCGCGCCCATCGCCGCGAAGCACGGCGCACACAGCAGGTTAAAGCACATGAACGAGAACGCGCTGACCGGAGTGAAAGAAGCCGCCAGCTGGCTCCAAATCTCCACACCGTCCTCGGCAACCTCGGCAAAGCCAAGCGTCTGGCCAAAGGTGGCAACCACATTTTCCTTAGCAATCAGGCCGGTGACCGACGCGACCGCATTCTGCCAGTTGCCCCAGCCGAGCGGCGCAAACAGCGGCGCAATTCCGTTGCCGATCGCAGCAAGCACGCTGTTGTTGATGTCGGAAACCGAACCGAACGCGCCGTTTTCCCAGCCGTAAGCCTGCAAAAACCACAGCACAACCGTGCTGAGCAGAATAACGGTGCCTGCCTTACGGATGAACGATCCGCCGCGCTCGCCCATCGAGCGGAGCACGTTGCGCGCGGTCGGCATGTGATAGCTCGGCAGCTCCATGACGAACGGAGCCGGTTCGCCCGCGAACATCCTGAACTTCTTGAGCATGATGCCGGATACAATAATCGCCAGCACGCCAATGAAGTAGGCCGAGAAGGCCACCCAGCCCGCGTTGTCGAAAATCGCGCCTGCGATCAGGGCGATGATCGGCAGCTTGGCGCTGCACGGGATAAAGGTCGTGGTCATGATAGTCATGCGGCGGTCGCGCTCCTGCTCAATCGTGCGCGAGGCCATGATACCCGGCACGCCGCAGCCCGTGCCGATCAGCATCGGGATAAAGCTCTTGCCCGACAGGCCGAACTTGCGGAAAATGCGGTCCATGATGAAGGCCACACGCGCCATATAGCCGCAGTCCTCCAGAATGGCGAGGAACAGGAACAGTACCAGAATCTGCGGCACAAAGCCCAGCACCGCGCCGACGCCAGCCACAATGCCGTCCATAATCAGGCTATACAGCCAGTCCGCAACGCCCAAGGTGCTCAGCGCGCCGCCCAGAAGGGTCGGGATGCCCGGAATCCATGCGCCGAACAGCTCCCAGCCCTCACCGAACACGCCGTCGTTCGCCCAGTCGGTCAGGATCGTGCCGACCGAAGTAACCGATACATAATACACGATGAACATGACCAGCGCGAAAATGGGCAGCGCCAGAATGCGGTTGGTCACAATGCGGTCGATCTTGTCGGACACCGTCATGCCGCTTTTCTGCTTTTTGACGCAGGGTTTGACGATTTCCGTGATGTACTGATAGCGCGCGTCGGTGATGATGGACTCCGCATCGTCGTCCAGCTCGTTTTCGACCGCGGTGATGATCTTTTCGAGCTTTTCCAGCGTGTCCGCACCGAAATGGAAACGCGAAAGCACCTTTTCGTCGCGCTCAAACAGCTTGACCGCGAACCAGCGGCGCTGATCGGCCTCGGTCACATCTGCGATGATCGACGAAATCTGACCGAGCGCCTGCTCGATCGGATCGGAAAAGGCGTGTACGGCGGGCTTTGCGCCCGACTTCGCCGCGCGCTTTGCGGCCTCGATCAGCTCCTTGGTGCCCTTGCCCTTGAGCGCTGTGGTTTCGACCACAGGCACGCCCAACTTAGCGGACAGCTTTGCCGTGTCGATCGTATCGCCGCGCTTTTCTACAATATCCATCATATTGAGCGCCACAACCACTGGAATGCCCATCTCGAGCAGCTGCGTGGTCAGATACAAATTGCGCTCAATGTTGGACGCATCTACCAGATTGAGGATCGCGTCCGGCTTTTCGCCAACCAGATAATCGCGGGTGATGACCTCTTCCAGCGTATAGGGGGAAAGCGAATAAATACCCGGCAAGTCGGTGATAAAGACTTGCTTATCCGCCTTGTAGCGGCCCTCTTTTTTCTCCACGGTGACACCCGGCCAGTTGCCGACGTACTGCGTCGCACCGGTCAGATCGTTGAACATCGTGGTCTTGCCGCAGTTCGGGTTGCCGGCAAGCGCCAAACGAATCGACATGTTGTTGCCCCTTTCCCAGAATTAGCTTCCGCTAACTCCTGTGTAAAAAAAATATGCTTACTCTACCAGAATTTTTTCTGCGTCCGCTTTGCGCAGCGAAAGCTCATAGCCGCGCACGGTCACTTCGATCGGGTCGCCCAGCGGCGCGACCTTGCGCACGAACACCTCCGCGCCGCGCGTGATGCCCATATCCATGATCCGGCGGCGGGTTGCGCCCTCTCCCTCGACGCGGCGCACGGTCACGGTTTTGCCGCAGGGTGTGTTTCTCAGATTGCCCATTGCTCCTTCCCCCTTTACACCATAATGCGCGAGGCCATCTGCTGCGAGATCGCAACGCGCGTGTCCTTGACCGAAACAATCAGATTGCCCGCAAGCGAGGAAACGACCGAAACCGACGCCCCCTCGACAAACCCGAGGTTTTGCAGGAATCGTCTGGTCTGATCCTTTCCCCGAATGGCTTTGATCGTGGTCGGCACGCCGGTGTCTACCAAAGTCAGCGGCATAATGGCGATCCTCTCCTTTCCGATGAGATATCTTTCTCTGAATCGACGCAAGTTAGCTTTATCTAACCTTTGTTTCGTTTGCAGTTTACCACTGCTAACTGCAATTGTCAAGCGGTGATTTTCAAGTTTGTCAAAACTAACCAACAACCGGCAGTTAGCAAAAGCTAATTTCTCTTTTTCTCCCAGACAAGGAGGAAGCCCACGGCTGTTGTTCCGGACAGCCGCGGGCTCATGTTACAGGATACCGAAGCGGTATCCCCTTTGGGGTTTCCCCCGGGACAAGAAAGGATATTTGTATCATAACCGTCGCCGTCGCGGCGGGTATGACCTGTATATTCGATGGAAACCAACGGTTTCCATCGAGAGAACGCACCGCGTTACACGCGAATGCGTTCACCGCTTCGAAAAGTTCCGACAAACGAAACTTTTCTCCGCACTTGTATAAAAAGTGTGGCAAAGCACACACTTTTTATGATTTTCTGCAAATTTTGCAGAAAATCTATCGAATGGCGCGCGATGCGCGCAGGATAGGGTCAGGGTTTTCTTTAATAAGCGGCAAAGCCCTTGCCGAATTCGCGGCACTGGTCGAGCACGGCCTCGTCCGGCGTCTCGTGCGCCATCAGGCCCTCGTCAGTGTAGACGTTCGCGTTTGCGTCGTCCGCGCGCTGTACCCAGTCGCGCATCCACTGGCCGTCGCCCCAGCCGTAGGAGCCGAACAGCGCCACCTTGCGGCCGCCCAGCTTGCCCTCCAGTTCGGTGAAGAACGGGTCGAATTCCGCCTCTTCCAGCACTTCAGCGCCCATCGCCGGGCAGCCCAGCGCCAGCTTATCATACTTGGCAGCGTCGGCAGCACTCACCTCCGCCACGTTCATCAAATCGCATTCCAGACCGCCCGCGCGGATGCCCTCCGCGATGGCGCTTGCCATCTGTTCGGTGTTGCCGGTCTGGCTCCAGAAAATTACTGCCGCCTTGCTCATATGGATCAAAACCTCCTAAAAGTAGATGATGGTGATATAAAATAACGCTTTACGCCGCGGCGAACACTTGCAGCAGGGTTTCGCCCTGCTCCACACGTGTTTTCACCGCATGGCATACCCGCGATAAGCGGTCAAACAAACGGGATGCGGCTTCCGCGTCGCCGTAGACCTTCCAGTAGCCGCACAGCTTGCAGCCGCGGCCCTCGTTTCGGATAAAGCCCATGACATCCTCGATCGGATAGCCGAGAAACAGGCCGATTTCATGCGGAAAACCCGACTGCGCGGCGATGCGCCGCCGCAGGCCGTCCAGCAGCGTTTCGAGCGCTGCATCGGGCGGATACCCGAATTTCGCCAGCACCCGCTGCACCCGCACATCCGCCATGTGCTGTTCGAGCTGCTCCTTGTGATACACCAGCAGCAGAAAGCGTCCGCGGCAGGCACAAAGGATGTCAAACCGGATGCCGCGCCGGGCAAAAGCCGCCTGATAGTCATGCAGCTGCTGCTGCAGATCCGCGTGCTGCGTCCGGTCAAAGGAGACCAAGCTCGCGGGTTTGATCCCGGCGAGAGTAGGCGAGCAATAAGCCGCCAGCAAACGATCAAGCTGATGATTCATGCGCAAACGCTCCTCTCGTGTCCTCCGCGCTGCGTGTCACTTGACCGGCGGGCACGGCCGCGGTTAGCCATACGGCCGCGCCCATCTGCCGGTTGTGTCTGTTCGGATGATGCGCAAAATGCAGAGGAAGCTTTTGTATGTGTTTACCGGGTCGGTCCCGTTCCGCGAGGACCTTCCCGGTCGGTCTGCCTTTCAGTAAGCCTCGGCTAACCTGTATATAAGTTAGCATATGCTAACCGATATGTCAAGCGTTTTTTCGCATTTTTTTCAGCGCCGGTGCGAACGAAAAAAAAGACCGCCGAAAACTTGTGGTTTTCAGCAGTCTTTCCGTTTCCCAATCAATGCAGCTGGATTTCGTCTTTATTCGCTGAGCAGCATGCGGTCGTTTTCGATGTTGAACTTCTCCAGCAGATCACGCACGGTCAGGTTTTTCTTTTCCTCACCGCGGATATCGACCACCACACGGCCCGCGTCCATCATGATCAGGCGGTTGCCGTATTGAATCGCGTGCTTCATGTTGTGCGTGACCATGAGCGCGGTCAGATTGTCGCGCGCGACGATTTCCTCGGTAATCTGAAGCACCTTGTCCGCCGTCTTGGGGTCGAGCGCCGCGGTGTGCTCGTCCAGCAGCAGCAGATCGGGCTTTTGCAGCGTTGCCATCAAAAGCGTCAGCGCCTGACGCTGACCGCCAGAAAGCAAGCCGACCTTGCTGGTCATGCGGTCCTCGAGGCCAAGGCCGAGCGTTGCGAGCTTTTCCCGATAAATCTTGCGCTCCTCGTTGGTAATGCCGTAACTCAGGCCGCGCCGCTTGCCGCGGCGATAGGCGAGCGCGAGGTTTTCCTCGATGCCCATAGTGGCGGCAGTGCCCATCATCGGGTCCTGAAACACGCGGCCGAGAAAGCGCGCGCGCTTGTGCTCTGGCAGTCCGGTCAGATTAAAGCCGTTGAGGCGAATGAGGCCCGCATCCACCGGATACACACCCGCAATCAGGTTGAGCGTGGTGGACTTGCCCGCGCCGTTGCCGCCGATGACCGTAACGAAATCGCCGTTTTCCAGCGTCAGGTCGAGGCCATCGATCGCACGCTTTTCGTTGACCGTGCCCGCGTTGAACGTCTTATAGATGCCCTTCAGTTCAAGCATTGTCCTCGCCTCCCTTCGCATTTGCGCTTGCTTTGGCGATTGCCTTGCCCGCGCCCTTGAAATACTTGCCCTTCCAGTAGGGGATGGCAAGGAAGATCGCCACGACTGCCGCAGTAATCAGCTTGAGGTCGTTGGTGTCCAAACCGAGCGTGAGCACGAGCTGGATGACGATGTAGTAAATCACCGCACCCAGCGCGACCGACAGCAGCTTGAGCGCGAAGTTACGGAAAATGCGGCTGAACAGCACTTCGCCGATGATGACCGCCGCCAGACCGATGACGATCGCGCCGCGGCCTGCGTTGACGTCGGCAAAGCCCTGATACTGGCAGTACAGCGCGCTCGACAGCGCAACGATGCCGTTGGAAATCATCAGGCCTAGCACCTTATTGAAATTGACGTTGATGCCCTGCGCGCGGCTCATGTTCGGGTTTGCGCCGGTTGCACGAATCGAGCAGCCCAGCGAGGTACCGAAGAACCAGTACAGCACCGCAATCAGCACAATGGTGAACACCGCCGCGACGAAAATCGGGTTTTCCAGCGTCATTTTCTTGACGTTGCGCAGCGAAACCAGCAGGTCGTAGTTGTCCGGATTGATGGCCATATTGGCCTTTTTGCCCATGATGCGCAGGTTGATCGAGAACAGCGCAAGCTGCGTCAGGATACCGGCGAGGATGGCCGGGATGCCCATGAAGGTATGCAGCACGCCGGTCACCAGACCCGCGAGCATGCCCGCGATAAAAGCGCACAGCAGCGCCACCCAGACGTTCACGCCGTTGGTCATCAGCACGATACACACCGCGCCGCCCGTTGCCATGGTGCCGTCCACGGTCAGGTCGGCCAGATCGAGCACCTTGAAGGTGATAAACACACCGATCGCCATCAGGCCCCAAATCAGGCCCTGTGCCACCGCGCCGGGCAGCGCGGCCAGCAGGTTGGAGAAGAAATCCACTTTTCAATGCCCCCAATAATAATATCATCTGATAAAGTGCGAAAGCACAATCATTAGTATAGCAAAAAAAAGCGGAAAAGGAAAGCCCTTTCCGCTCTTTTTTGTTTTTTATTGCTGCTTAGCCTTCGATGGCGGTGTAGCCCTCCGGCACGGTGATGCCGAGCGCCTCACAGTTGGCAGCGTTATACATCTTGGTGAAGTTCGGCGCAGGCTGGACTTCCATATCGCCCGGGTTGGAGCCGTTCACCAGAATATCGTACGCCATTTCGCCGGTGATCTCACCGAGCTCGTAGTAGTCGATCGACAGGGTCGCTACGCCGCAGCCCGAGCAGATACCCTGCTCGCCCGCGATGACCGGAACCTTGGCCGGCAGAACGACGTTTGCAATCGCTTCCGTGCAAGATGCAGCGGTGTTATCGGTCGGAATATAGATCACATCGCTGGAGGATGCAGCGTTCTGTGCCACCGATGCAACGTCGTTGGTATCGGTGAACGCATATTCGGTGCAGGTGTAGCCCATGCCCTCGAGAATCGGCTTGATGGTATTGATCTGATAAGCAGAGTTCGGTTCACCCGAGCAGTACAGCAGGCCGACGTTCTTCGCATCCGGGAACATCTCCTGCAGCATCTCCGCCTGACCGTCGAGCGGTGCAAGGTCGGTCGTGCCCGAGATGTTGGTGCCGGTCTTACCGGTCCAGTCGGTCACGCCCAGCGCCGTGCCGTAGTCGGAAATCGAGGTGCCGAGAATCGGGATATCCGCCGTGGCAGCCTGTGCCGCCTGCAAAGCAGCAGTCGCGTTCGCCATAATCAGGTTGACGCCCTCGGAAACAAAGCCGTTGGCAATGGTCGCGCAGTTGGCGGAGTCGCCGGAAGCGTTCTGCACTTCGATATCCACCGAGCCGCCGTCCGCTTCAATCAGCTCCTTCAGCTTATCCTGAAAGCCCTGCGTTGCGGCGTCGAGTGCTTCGTGCTGCACCAGCTGCACCACGCCGACCTTGTAGCTGCCGGCAGCGCCGCCTTCGGCCGTGTCGTTCGTATCCGAATTTGCAGTATCGCTGTTCGTGCCGCCGCAGGCGGTCATGGTCAGGGCCATTGCGCCGGCCATCAATGCGGCGAGTAATCTCTTCTTCATGTGAAAACCCCTTTTCTGCGTAAAATGCATGTGAAGGAAAGGTGCAACCCATCCCGCTTTTACAGTTTATCAGTTAAAAGCGTTTTCGTCAAGTCCATTGTCTACTTTTTTCTGGAAAAGCCCGCTTTGCCGTCAAAACAAACAAGGACAAAAGATTTAATTGTTAATAAACTGTTATTATTGCCCAGAATCGGTTGACCAGCACCGGACAGCATCGTACAATAAAGATAGAATCCACAAGGAGGACATGCGATGAATATTTCTTTTTTCCTCAAGCCCAAGGCAGAGGTTTCGTACTTATCCGCGGACTGTCCGGTGCGGCAGGCGCTCGATGATATGATGCAAAGCGGCTTTACCGCCATCCCGGTGATCGACCCCAAGGGGCGCTATACCGGCACGATCACAGAGGGGGATTTTTTGCGTCTGGTGCTGGACCACACCTCGGAACAGCTCGATCAGATGACGGTCGGGGAAGTGCCGCGTCGCATCCGGCACCGTTCGGTCGGGATCGACGCACGCATGGAAGATATGATCGAGCTGGTTTCCGCGCAGAATTTTGTACCCGTGACGGATGGACGCGGCATGTTCTGCGGCATCATCACTCGGCGGGATGTGATCCAGTTTCTGCGGGATACCTGCAAAAAAGCCTGAGAACAGACATATGAACAAAACAAACAAGCCGTCCGGCAGTTGCCGGACGGCTTGTTTCATTTTAACTTAGCTTAGGAAAGCTGTACGCGCTCGCGCACTGTGCCGTTAACCGACAGGGCAACCGTCTGGGTGGTATAGCCTACGCAGGCAACCTGTGCCATGTAGCTGCCGCGCCGCAGGCTGAACGAAGCCGTGCCGTCTACGCCGGTGGTGATATTCTGTCCGCCGATGGTGACCACCGCGCCGGAGAGCGGCGCACCGTATGCATTGGTGACAACGATCTGCACGGTTTCAAGGATTTCACCTGTCAGCTTGACCGAACGAACGCCGGAAACGCTTGTGGTTGTCGAAACCGCCTCCGTAAAGCGTTCATGGGTCGCGGTGACCTTATAGCTGCCTTGCTTGACGTAAACCGTCGCTCTGCCGTTTTCATCGGTAGAGGCGGTCATGGTCGCGCTGCCGGTGCTGCTGTTTTCCGGCTCTACCGTAACGGTAGCGCCCTGAATCGGCAGACCCATATCATCCACGACCGTTGTCGTCAAGGAATAGGTCGTCACGTAATTGACCCGCAGTGTGGGGTTGAGGCCGTTGGACATGATAAAGTTGAAGTTGACATAGGTTTCGCCGTTGGATGCAAGCGCCGCCACTGCGGACTTGCTGAGCGTTACCTCGCTGCCATTGACCTTATACTGCCAGTTTTCTTCCAGCGTTTTGCCGTTTGCCGTAATTTTCTCAAGTTTCGCGCTGTCCGCTATGCTGAGCGTGACCGTCAGATCCTGATAGCCCTCCGAATTGACGTTGGAATCGAAATCCAGCTCGGACGGAGAGATATTGTTAACCGGAGAGGTATCCACAACCATGAGCGTGCAGGAGAACGTCGTGCCTTTGCTGGGTACAAAGGTGATGGTGTATGTACCCTTGCTCTTTTTCTCCAGCGACTCACGCTGGAAAGTGACAATGCCGGTGGTGGAGTTATAGAGATAATCCACGCCGCGTTCCAGCTCTCCGCTGCCGATCTTGATCGAATCGAGCAGCGTGCCGGTGGGCAGGACAACGGTTACAGACTGGTTGGAGTAATTGGGGGACTGCTCATACTTATCAAACGTGATCTGAGACGGGCTGACCGCGCTGAGAGCGGAATTACCCACCAGAATGCCTATCGAAGCCTTGGAATCATCCGCAAACACCAGCTCGGCGGTATGTACACCGGCGCTGAGCGTTTTCAGATAGGTTCTGTACACGCGGATGCCGTTTTTATCGCTCAGCACGTTATAGTCCGTGCCCAGCACCAACGCCTGACCGTCCACAGCCATGCGGACCAGATCGTTTTTATCTGCATTGAAGGTGAAATCATAGGAATGCGCGATCGCTTCCTGATTGTTGATGTCGATCGAAAGGGTGGACGGGGAAATGGAAACGCCCGTCGAAGAGGAGACCGACTGGCCGGCGATGACCGCCGTCACGCCGCCGCCCAGAGAATAGGTATCGGGCTGCATAATCAGCTCACAACCGGACACGGTGAGCACCGCAGACTGAATCGAGCCGCCGCCGGTGACCGACGTTTCGCCGTTCGCGGTCAGCTCACCGATCGATGTGCTGCCCGTGGTCAGGATGGAGGTCTTGCCGAATGTGGTCACATCCCACACCGCAGCATCCAGTGTCAGCGACAGGTCGCTGCCGGTCAGCACCAGATCAGCAAGGCCGCCGGCCGTTGCGCCAAGGTTGGATTCGGTCAGCGAAGCAGAGGTCTGCACCTCGGTTTCACCGATATTGGTGTTGCCCGTGCAGGTCACCTGCGGCGTCATGCCGAGCGAGTTGGAAACCGTCATATGCAGCGCGGAAACGCCGTCCATTGCCACATTGCCGCTGCTGACGATGATATCGCCCTGAACCGTCACATTGGACAGGCTGATGCTGCCCGAACCGACGCCCTCGGTGATGAACAGGTTGCCGCTGATCGTCGCGTCGGACAGCGAGCAGGGCGCGGAAATGGTCACATTCCTGGTTTCGGTGTTCAGATCCTCGCCGGTATAGGATTTACCCGAGGTATTGAGCGAAGAGCCGAGGAAATAATACAGGATCTTGGCGATTTCACCGCGGGTGATATTGCCCTGCGGCTTAAAAGAGCCGTCGGTATAACCGTTGATATATCCCTTGGAAACCGCTTCAGCCACATAGGATTTGCTGTAATCGCTCAGCTTATTTTTGTCCGTAAAGCTGTTCAGCACGGACAGATCGGTGCTCGGCGTATACTTGTGCAGACGGCCGAGAATGGTCGCAGCCTGCTCGCGCGTCAACGTGCCCAGGGGGTCCATCTTGCTGTTGCCGACACCGTTGATATAGCCGTACTTGACCGCGACCTGCACGACTTCATAATAAGTCGAACCTTCTTCAACATCGGTAAAGTTGATCGAAGCCTTTTCCGTAAAGCCGAAAGCACGGTTGATATAGCGCATGAACTCCCAGCGCCGAATCGCCTGATCGGGCGTATACTCGCCTTCCGAAGAGGGGTTGATTACCCCAAGCTCATTGAGTTCCAGCAGGTAAGGTTTTGCCCAATGCTTTTCGATGTCGGAAGCAGCAAACGCCGCCGGCAGCGTGCACAAAAGCATGGCAACCGCCAGCACGGCGGATAGAAATCTTTTCACAGCTATCACCTCTTTGGTATTGTTATCCCTATTTTACCATTGTTTTCGTCATTTGTGTACTGTTTTTTTATGAAAGACAGCAAAGAACTGCCACAATCCGGCACATCTTTCCGAAAAACGGCATTTCCGGTCGGTTTTTTCGTACCCAATGGGAAAGAAAAGGGGCTGCAAATTCCGTTTTTCCGGATTCGCAGCCCGAAAAGCCGCTCAGATCAGTGTCAGCAGCTTGGCAAACTCCGCACGGGTGAAGCCGCGCTGCGGCTGGAAGGTACCGTCGGTATATCCTTTTATCAGCCCCTTCTGCATGCACAGCACAACGGCGGCGCGGCGTTCCGCCGGAATTTCCTCGGCATCCTTGAATGAAGCAAGCGCTTCCTCCACGGTCTTTTCATCGGGCAGTGTACTGCCCTGCTGCACCAGCACATTGGCGAACAGCTGCGCCGCATCCGCGCGCGTCATCACGGTTTCCGGCTGGAAGGTGTCGGTCAGTCCGTCCAGCAGGCCCGCAGACCAGACTGCGCTGACCTCTTCCGCATACCACTTGTTTTCCTCAATCCCGTCCATCCGTTCGCCGTTCGTCTCCAGCTTCAGGCTGCGCGCAATCGTGGCACAGACTTCTGCCTGCGTGATCTGCTCGTCCGGACGGAATTTTCCGTTGGCGCCCTGCATCAGTTCATTATCGACCGCCGTCTGGATGTAAGAGGCCGCCCAGTGCGTCGTGCTTACATCGGAAAAGCCCGCCACCGTATCCAGCGGCTTGGCAAACTGCATTTGCAGCGCGGTATAACATGCGCCCTCATAATCCACCACATCCGAAAGCTGTTCAAACGTCAGCAGATAGCTTTCCGTATAGGCGCGGCGCGTGTCGCTTTCGTATTCATTATAATAATAGGTCACGCCCTTGGCGCTCATGCGCGGAAAACTGTACAGATAGATTTCGTGCTCCGCAGGCAGCAGCTTCTGCACAGCATCCAGATAACCGCTGACAAACAAATCGCTGATCTTATACTGTTCTCCCGTGCGCAAATCAAACGCCACACTGTCGTTCCACACGGATGCGCCCGTGCCTTGTCCACTGATGCAGTTGGCCCAGACAACCAGCACCGAGCCCTCAACCGACGCGCCGTAGCTGCCCTCGAGCGCTTCATACTCGGCAGTGACCGACGGCCCCTTCAGGAAAAACGCACGGATTGCGTCGTTGATGGTTTTCTGCACTTTTTCGTCCGACAGACCGCTGATCTCCGGGAAATCTACATTCCAGCCGTGTTCCGTGCCGTCCGCCTGATATCCCATGAATTTTTCGTAATGCACGGTCTTGGCTGTGAGCCCATCGCCCAAATCAAACGACTTGGGCTGCTCGAACAGCACCGTGCCTGTGGACAGATTGATATACCGCAGCGTGTCGTCCTGCACCACCCGCACGACGTTTTCGCTGAGCAGTGTCGGGTTTTCCGCATTTTTCAGGTTGGCGAAATAACCGCCGTTCTTTTTGAAAAAGATCAGGGTGCCGTCCGCTGTCCCGTGCCAGGCAAGACCGTAACGCAGTTCGTTGAACCCGCCGACATAGCTGGACACCCGATAGGTCATCGCGCCATTCGCCTCGATTGCCGCGGCGGAACCATCCGCGCTGCGGGCGGCATACAGCCCTTCGCCCATATAGGACAGGTAATAATAGGTCGGCTGGATCAGCAGCTTGCCGGCGGTATCGATCGTGCCCCACAGGTTGCCCTCGCGGACCATTGCCACGCCGTCATGAAATTCGCTGATCTCACTGTATTGGAACAACGTCAGGTAGTCGCTCTTGGAAAGCGAATACAGCGCCTTGGCAATGCCGTTGGAAAGAACGATCGTATCCTCCCCGAAAATCGTCATGTAACACGGTTCGATGCCGCTTTCCAGTGTGTACAGCGTCTGTCCCTTGGTGTCGATGGCCAGATACTGTCCGTCCGTCGTGCATACCAGCGCGCGGCCGCCGGAAAAGGCGCCCGCATTCTTGAAGCTGCCTGCAAACGCACTGCTGCCGTCCTGCGTCACATAGGAGTACAGGCCGGTCGTTGGACTTTTGCACAGCAGCAGCCCGTCCTCAAAAAAGCCCTCGGCCCCGTCATAGGAGCCGATCTCTTCTCCCTGCAACGTATAGTACACACTATGGTCGGCATAGCGGTAGGCGATGGCGTCCTCGGAAAATTCGACCGAAACCGGCGCATCGGTATAATCCACGATCAAATTGCCCTCGCGGTCGATCACTGCGGTCTGCCACTTGTCGTCCTCGACCGCCGCCAGACCGCATTTGGCAAATTCCCCGGCCTGCGTGTAGGCAAACGGCAGCGCTGTGCGGCCCTCCTCATCCAGATAGCCGTACCGGGTCACGCCGTCGATATCCGTGCGCTGCACCGGGAAGATCGACCCTGCGGCCGAAGCACCTATTATCATGATAAACGCCACAAACAGGGCGGATATGGTTTTCTTGAGCATAATTTTTTCCATCCTTGGGTGATTGATATATAAATTATAGCCTTTTCCTGCATGCCGCTCAATAGCAGGCGAAAAAGTGTAACATTTGTGACACAAGTGCGCGCAATATTACATTTTTATTGCATCATCGTTCGACTGCCGCATGAAAAAACCGCCCCCTGACAAAAGGGGACGGTCGATTTTGTATTATTTTTCTGATAAATGCAGTGCCGGGTCATTCCTGCGCATCCGGCACATGCTCCTGCGCGGGAGCGTTCTCCGCACTGCCTGCGTTTTCCGCGTTCTGCGGCTTGTGACGGCGGCGTCCACCCCGACGGCGGCGGCGGCGCGGCGCGCCTTCCGCGGGGGCTTCACCCTCGGTGGACGGCTCTCCCTGCGTCTCCTCCGGCGCATCCTCAGCCGCGGCCTGCTGCTTCTTCTGCTGCTTGGCGGCCTCCTGCTCCATGCGGCGGCGCTCCTCCGCCATGGCGGCGGCATTCTGCCGGTTGCGGCATGCACCCTTGACTACGCAGCAATCCGTGCACTGGAACTCGGTCAGCGAATGCTCGGGGCTGTCGTCCAGCTGCACCTTGCAGGTGCCGCGCAGCATCTGGGTCGTGATGACTTTGCCGCGCCCCTCGGGCGTATCGACGACGCTGCCCTGCTTAGGCGTGACCTTTTGCAGCTCGGCATAGGCTTCATTCTCATATTTCAGGCAGCACATCAAGCGGCCGCACACGCCCGAAATTTTCGCCGGGTTGAGCGACAAATTCTGATCCTTCGCCATATTGATCGAAACCGGATGGAAGTCCTCCAGATACGAGCAGCAGCACAGCTCACGCCCGCAAGTGCCCAGACCACCGATCATCTTCGCTTCGTCGCGCACGCCGATCTGCCGCAGCTCGATGCGCGTGCGGAACACGCTGGCCAGATCCTTGACCAGCTCGCGGAAGTCCACGCGACCGTCGGCGGTGAAGTAAAACAGCATTTTGTTCATGTCGAACGTGCATTCCGCCGTGACCAGATTCATTTCCAGCCCGCGCTCTTCAATCTTGCGCTTGCAGATGATGAACGCTTCATCCGCGCGCTTTTTGTTGCGCGCCAGCGTCTTTTTATCCGCATCGGTTGCCACGCGCACCATGCGCTTGAGCGGCTGGACGACCGTCTGGTCGGGCACCTCCGTGTTGCCCTGCACGCACTGACCGTATTCCAGCCCGCGCGTCGTTTCCACGATCACGTCCTCGCCCGCGGCCACCGGCGTGTCCTGCGGGTCAAAATAATACATTTTTCCGCCCGTTTTAAAACGGACTCCAATAATCGTTGTCAAAAACTGATCCTCCTACATTATAAAAAGCAGATGCGGTAGGCATCGCTTGTCAGCGCGCAGGTCACCGCCGCCGCCGCTGCGTTGCGGGAGACACGGTCGGTCAGCACGCTCAGAAAATCATACAGCGCAAGCAGCCGTGCCGCGCTCACGGCGCTTGCCAGCGCCTGCGTCTGCTTGCGCAGCGCCGCCACGACCGGCGGCTGCGGCAGCCCCTTTGCAGAAAAAATCGCGTCGCGCAGCGCGCTTTGCAGCACACCGATCACACCCAGCAGCGCGCGGCGCGGAGTTTTCTCCAGCGCGAGCGCGGCCAGCATCATGCGATCCTCGCGGCGCTGGGCAAGCGCCTCCAGATAGGGCGCGAGCAACGCGGCGGCTTCGCCGTCCCCGGCCGTTTCCTCCTGCGGGACGAGGGAAAACTTGGTGCAGCGCGAGCGCACGGTCTGCAATAAGGTATCCGGCTGCTCGGCGGTCAGCACGAAAAAGGCATAGGACGGCGGCTCTTCCAGTTCCTTCAGCAGCGCGTTCTGCGCCATGGGGTTTAAGTTCTGCGCGTGCCGGATGACGGTCACACGGCGCGCGCCGTCGTTCGGGATGATGGCGTTTTCCGCCTTGATGCGGCGCGCCAGATCGACTTTCAGCTCGTTTTCGCCCTCGTCGATGATGGTCAGGTCGGGATGCACACCCTCGCTGACCTTGCGGCAGGAAAGGCATGTCCCGCACGGGCGCGGCCCTGCGCTTTCGCACAGGATGCCCGCGGCCAGCACGTCCGACCAAGCCGCCAGCGCCGCAGAATCGTCCCCTGAAAGCAGAATGGCCTGCGGAAAACGGTCGGCCAGCGCATGTTTCAGCGCGCTTTTGAGGGCCGCATTGCCGGGCAGCGCGTCAAATGAGATCACAGCTTTTCAAAGCGCTCGACGTTGAGAACGAACACAGTTGCGCCGCCGACCTCAACCTGCACAGGCGTGGACGGGAAAAAGCCCATGCCCAGCTCGGCGGTGGTGGGAATGATCTGCTTGCGCGAGGAGGAATTCTCGCGGATGATGTTAAAGCATTCGTCCAGCTTGGACTCATCCAGACCAATCAGAACCGTCACGTTGCCGGCCTTGAGGAAGCCGCCGGTGGTCGCCAGCTTGGTGATCTGGAAGCCGGCCTTCATCAGATTATTGATTACATCCTGAGCATCATCATAGTTGATGATCGCAAGTACCATTTTCATAGAAAAAATCCTCCTTTGAGGTAAATCAGCCGATCACAACCGTGATCTCGCTGATTTCATTGTACCATCTTTCGCGGATAAGTTCAATGTGCGCGCGGGTAATTTTCTCCCCCGGCCACAGCAGCGGCACACCCGGCGGATAAGGCGTGACCGGACGGGCGCACACCAGCCCTTCGGCGGCGGAAAGCTCGACGCGGCCGGTCTTGGCAAACCATGCGTCGCGCACGGACATCACCCGCTCAGCAGGCGGGAAGGGAGCGACAGGGGAGGGCAGCAGCGCCTCATGGCGGCGGTGCGAAATACGGCGCAAGCCGCGCCGCAGCCGATATATCGCCGTGCCGGAGTCCGCGCAGGTCAGGATAAACACCACATTACGGTCATCCGCCATCTCACAGGCGACACCGTACTCGCTCCACAGCATGTCGGCCAGCCGGTGGCCGGTCACGTCTGTGCCTGCGGTGCACACGGTCAGGCGGCAGGGGTCGAGCGCGGGGTAGTCCTCCAAGGTCAGCGGCGTAAAGCCCGTGCGGCGCAGCACATACTCGCGCAGCTCGCCGCAGGTCTCGGCAGCGCGGCGGTAGGCGGCGCGGCCCGGCCCTTCGGTGTAGGCACGGGCAAGGTCGATAGAGGCCATGATGGGGTAGGAGGGGCTGGACGTACCGAACAGGGCGGTGTTTTCGCGCAAGGCGCGCTTATCCACACCCGGGCCGCTCAGCACGACCGCGCCCTGTCCCAGACAGGGCAGCGTTTTGTGGATGGACAGCACCGCCAGATCCGCACCCTCCGCGACCGGGGTCGGCAGACCAACGGCAGGGAAGTGTGCGCCGTGGGCCGCATCCACCAGCAGCTGCTTACCATAGGCGCGGCACAAATCGACAAAAGCCGGAATCGCGCGGCGCACGCCATAATAGGTAGGGGAGGTGAGCAGCACGGCGCGAATCTCGGGATGGTCAATCAGCTGCTGCTCGGCATCTGCGGGCGCAAGCGCGCCCGAAATACCAAACGGCTCCAATACCGGCGCGGAGATAAAATAGGGCGTGATATCCAGCAGCGCACAGGCATGGCACACCGATTTGTGGCACTCGCGGTCGAGCAGTACTGCACCGCCGCGGCCGACTGCGGTCGCCAGCATGGACAGAATGCCCTGCGTCGAGCCGCCGGTCAGGAAAAAGCAGTCGGACGCGCCGAAATACCGCGCCGCGGCGACCTCCGCGTCGCGGATCGGGCCGTCGCTCAGGTACAGGTTGCCCGTGCCGTAGGTTTCGGTGAAGTCGATGGCAAACACCTCGGCATAGCTGTTGAACAGCGGTTCTCCCTTGTGTCCGGGCATGTGAAAACGCGCGGAATCGCCTGTAGCGAGCAGCTGCAACGCATGGAACAGCGGCGCATTGGTAAACGGCAGAAGCCGGTTGATCTGCCGGTGGCTCAGCTGAGAACGCTGGCCCGGCTGACGGCGCCGGAACATAGCCATCCTCTCCTTTCGCATCGCGCCGTTTTCCACCAATCCTGTGCAAAAACGCGCGGCTTTTCTTTCTCATTTCTGCCTTAGTATACCATATCCGGCAAAGCACATGCAATCCAGCGCCGTTTGCGCAAACACTGCACCATCTGTCCATATTGTGCAGACATTCGTCTTTTTGCGACGGAATTTTGGTTTAATTTCCCGTAGTAAATCGTTCTCCCTTATACTATAATGAATATTGCATTCCTATACGGAATAGCACGCTGATTTATTGAAAGGCAGGTAACTATCACTATGGCTGACAATCGTATCTACAATTTCTCCGCTGGCCCCTCCATGCTTCCGGTGCCCGTACTCGAGCGCTGTGCATCCGAAATGCTGAACTACAAGGGCTCAGGCATGTCCGTCATGGAGATGAGTCACCGATCTAAGGTATATGACGGCATCATCAAGGAGACCGAAGCCGCGCTGCGCCGCGTGCTCTCCATCCCGGACAATTACAAGGTGCTGTTTTTGCAGGGCGGCGCAACGACCCAGTTCGCGGCTATCCCGATGAACCTGATGAAGACCGGCAAGGCGGACTATGCCATCACCGGCAACTTCGCCAACAACGCTTACAAGGAAGCCGTCAAGTTCGGCGACATCCACGTAGCGTTCTCCTCCAAGGAGGGCAACTTTGACCGCGTGCCCACGCAGGGCGAGCTGGACATCCGTCCGGACGCGGATTACTTCTACATCTGCGCCAACAACACCATCTACGGCACCGAATACCAGTACGACCCCGAAACCCCGGCGGGCGTGCCGCTGGTGGCCGATATGTCCTCGAACATCCTCTCCAAGCCGGTTGACGTTTCCAAGTACGGCGTTATCTATGCGGGCGCACAGAAGAACATGGGCCCCGCAGGCGTAACCGTCGTGATCGTGCGCGAGGATCTGCTGGGCAATTATCCGCTCGAAAAGTACCCGGTCATGCTGGACTGGAAGACCATGGCCGACAAGGACTCCATGTACAACACGCCCCCCACGTACGGCATCTATGTGCTGGGCCTTGTGCTCGAGTGGGTCGAGCAGATGGGCGGCGTGAAGGTCATGCAGGAGCGCGCCGCAAAGCGTTCCAGCATGCTGTATGACTACCTCGACAGCCAGAATTTCTACAAGGCGGTTGCTGAAAAGGCATCCCGCAGCCACATGAACGTCACCTTCCGCACCGGCAACGACGAGCTGGACGCGAAGTTTGCCAAGGAATCCGCGGCAGCCGGCATGTCCAACCTCAAAGGCCACCGTTCGGTTGGCGGCATGCGCGCTTCCATCTACAACGCAATGCCGATCGAAGGCGTGGAATATCTGATCGACTTCATGAAGAAGTTCGCAGCAGAAAACGCGTAAAATGCTGATAGGGGGTATCCAATACCCCCTTCGCTCTTTTCGAGCGAAAACACAAAATAAGAGGAGTGCTTCCCATGTATAATGTAAAGCTTTACAATAAAATTTCCAAGGTTGGTCTGGAAAATCTGGACCCCGCCAAGTACACCTGCTCGGAGGACTTCACGGACTATGACGCCGTCCTCGTCCGTTCGGCCAAGCTGCACGACGTCGAGTTCCCGAAAAACCTCAAGTGCATCGCGCGCGCAGGCGCGGGCGTGAACAACATTCCGCTCGACCGCTGCGCACAGGAAGGCATCGTCGTATTCAACACCCCGGGCGCAAACGCCAACGCGGTCAAGGAGCTGGTTGTATGCGCGCTGATGCTCGCCTCCCGTAAGATTGTGCAGGGCGCAAACTGGGTGAAGAGCCTCGCCGGCACGCCGGACATCGGCCCGGCTGCGGAAAAGGGCAAGTCCACCTATGCCGGCCCGGAAATCTCCGGCAAGCGTCTGGGCGTTATCGGTCTGGGCGCGATCGGCGTCAAAGTGGCAAACGCTGCGGTCGGTCTGGATATGGAAGTCTGGGGCTATGACCCGTACCTGTCGGTTGACGGCGCGCTGGCGCTGTCCCGTTCGGTCAAACACGTGACCGAACTCGACCAGATTTTTGCAAACTGCGACTATATCACCATCCACGTTCCGCTGACCCCGGACACCAAGAACACCATCTGCGAGGAGTCCATCGCCAAGATGAAGGACGGCGTGCGCATCATCAACCTCGCCCGCGGCGAACTGGTAGACGTTGCTGCGATGGCAAAGGCGCTCGAGAGCGGCAAGGTTGCGGCCTATGTGTCCGACTTTGCTTCCGACGAGATCCTTGCGCAGGAAAACGCGATCACGCTGCCGCACCTCGGCGCGTCCACGCCCGAGAGCGAGGACAACTGCGCTAAGATGGCGGTCAAGGAGATTTCGGATTACCTCGAAACCGGCACGATCCGCAACTCGGTCAACTTCCCGAATCTCAAGGTGCCCTATGAGGGCGGCTACCGCGTCTGCATGATCCACAAGAACATCCCGAACATGATCGCATCCATCACCGCCGCGGTCAAGTGCAACATCGAGAACATGGGCAACCGCTCCAAGGGCGACTACGCATACACCATCGTAGACCTCGCAGAGCAGCCCACCGAGGCCAACCTCGACGCGCTGCGCGCGATCGACGGCATGATTTCGGTGCGTGCCCTCTAAAATCTTTGCATAGAAAAATGCCTTCCGCCCCAGGCGGAAGGCATTTTTGTTTTTGCATCAGTCGTAGATGGACTCTACATCCCAGCCAGTCACATTGCCAGTGTTCGCATCAATGGAAAATTCGTATTCCATGCTGTTGTAGATGATCTTGCCCTCGTATTCCAGACGGCCATCGTCATAATCCAGCTTGAATTCATAGATGTTAGCCGTGCTTGCGCCCGGTACCTTATTCAGCGCAATTTCCTTGGCGCGCGCCTCGGTGATGGTCGCCGTCTGGCTGCCGCTATTGCCGCCGGTCGAAGGCACGTAGCCTTCCGCGTCATAGTCGTAGCTCAGAATCTTGCCGGTGGAAGCGTCGATCTCATAATCGTATTCCAGATAGCTTGTGCCGGAACGATAGATGAACTCGATCTCGTAAACCGTTTTACCATTCTCCCAATCGGACTTTGCCTTGACGAAAGTCACCTGACCAGCCGTCTTGCCCGCGTGGTTGAGCGCGATCTGCTTTGCCTGTTCCACCGTTACGCTGCCGGTAGTCGTGCCGGTATTGCCAGTGTTACCCGTATTGCCGGTGTTGCCGGACGGATTGCTCGTGTCAAAGTCGGTCACCTGACCGCCGGACGTGCTGCCGGAAATCAAAACGGTCTGGGTTTTGCCGTCCCACGACACGGTTTTGCCCATGATCTCGCCAATCGCGCGGATCGGCAGGTAGATCGAGCCGTTATACAGCGCGGGATCAACCTTCTGACCGTTTGCGTTATAGAACGTGCGCGCCGTGCCGTCGATCACGATCGTAATGCCCGGCTCAATGTCCATCGTGATGTCCTGCGGAATGGCATTGCGGTCCGGCGTGCCGGTTGCGTCCGCTGTGACACGCGCGCCGCCGATGGTAGCGGTATTGGTCGCCTCGTCCCAGTTGACGTTCTTATCCATCAGCTCACCGATCGAGCGGATCGGCACATAGGTTGTACCCGCGTAGCTGATGGGGTGCACTTCCCGCCCCTGTACGTTGTAGAAAACACGCTCCACGCCGTCGATCTTGACCGTGATGTCCGGGCTCAGCTCCGCCGTTACCGAATAAGAGCCGTTCGCCGCTCCCGCCGCGCCGCACAGCAGTGCAGCCAGTGCCATCGTACAAACCAGTTTTTTCATTTTGTCTTCCTCCTTTTATGCCTATCAATCAAATACGGATTCCGCGTCCCATTCTTGAATGGCGCCGCTGTATGCGTCGATCTCGAAATCGTATTCCATTCCCTCGTAGATGATCTTGCCCTCATATCTCAGCTTGCCGTCGTCGCGGTCCAGATTCATGCGGATGTCGTTTTCGGTCGCACCCGGCACCTTGGCCAGCGCGATGGAGCGGATCTCGGCTTCGCTCTTGGTCTCATTCGTGCCGGAAGCGGTGTTCTGCTGTCCTGCGGTGTAGTTTTCCGCATCATAGTCGAAGCTGCGGACTTCGCCGGTCGCGGCGTCGATCTCGTAATCGTATTCCGTGCCGGTCGCGGCAACGTAAAACTCAACTTCATAAACCAGCGTACCGTTTTCATAATCCTGTTTAGCCATCAGGAACGTTGTGTCACTCTCGCTCACGCCCGCATGCTCGAGCGCGATCTGCTTGGCGCGGGCCTCATCCACCGTGCCCGTCTGGGAAGCGCCAGTTGTGCCGGATGTGCCGGTCGTATCCGTCGTGCCGGTCGTCTGCGCGGTGCCGCTGCTCGATTCGATCACCGCACCGCTCAACGCGTCGCTCGCGTTGTGATAGGTCGTACCGGCTGCCGTGAAATCCACTCCATAATAGGCGATGCCGTCCTTTTCATCCAGCGAAACACCGGAAAAAGAAGCGTTTGCGGTATCCACCTGCGCAGCGGTGACCGCCATATTCTTGGCCGCGTCTTCACCGATATATCCCATCTGCGTGCTGCTCTTCTGAACGGGCTTGCCGCAGCCTGCCAACGCGGCGGCCAGCATTGCCACAGCGGTAAACATCAAAATCTGCTTTTTCATGTTGCTCACACCTTTCGTTTGAGTTCATATACAGGATACCTGCCC